>Ga0209723_1002820_pt1 | contig 22339 bp, 11 predicted proteins | sample BiotimSIPDNA_2_FD_185750 | JGI IMG/M metagenome (GOLD analysis project Ga0209723, IMG submission 185750) | Anaerobic biogas reactor microbial communites from Washington, USA - Biogas_R2 time_0 SIP DNA (SPAdes) (version 2) | ecosystem: Engineered > Bioreactor > Anaerobic > Unclassified | place...
GACGTCCTGGACCTTCCAGCAAGATGCGGCCTACGCTCACATTTGCAGCAACAATACGATTTACGGCACGGAATACCAGACCTATCCCGATACCGGCGCGGTGCCGCTGGTGGCCGACATGTCGAGCGACATCATGTCTCGCGTTGTGGACGTCAGCCGCTTCGGGCTGATTTTCGCTGGCGCTCAGAAGAACATCGGCCCGGCTGGCGTGACCCTGGTCATCATCCGTCGCGACTTGGCCGAGCGCTGCCCGGAGACAGTGCCGACCATGCTCCGTTACAGCACGCACATCAAGAGCAAATCCCTGTTCAACACGCCTTCGACGTTCTCGATTTACATGCTCCGGCTGGTGACGGACTGGATGCTTGAGCAGGGCGGCGTGCCAACCGTCCAGAAGTTGAACGAGATCAAGGCCGCCCGCCTCTACGCCGCCATGGACCGTTCCGGATTCTACCGGGGCACCTGCGATGTCGCTTGCCGTTCCAAGATGAACGTCTGCTTCCGCATCGGCGCTGGCGATGAGGGTCTCGAAAAGAAGTTCGTGTCCGAAGCCAAGGCTGCTGGCCTGATCGGCTTGAAAGGCCACCGCGCAGTCGGCGGTCTGCGGGCAAGCATCTACAATGCCATGCCCTTGGCTGGCATCGAAGCGTTGACGACGTTTATGGCGGAGTTCGCCCGCCGTAACGGCTGAGACGCCGCACCCCAAAAACTTTAACCCCTAAGGAGGGCGCCGCTAGGCATTCAAAATCACGGAGACGGGATTTTGGGATGCTGCGGTGCCTTCGTCGTTTGAGGAGAAAGCGATCATGACGATGTCTCGCAGCGTGATTTTGTCGATGCTTTTGGCTGGCGGCCTGGCCTTGTCTGCCGCCAATCCGACCTTGGAGGCTGTGCCTCGGACTGATTGGGCCAAGGACTTGTCGGCCTCTTTGACCGCTCGGGCGGCACAGCAGCAGGACATTCCGCTGATGTTTCTGGGCGATTCGATTACTATGTGCTGGGAGTACGCCTCTGACCATCAGTATCCCGGCGGCAAGAATGCCTGGGAGCGCTATTTCAAGCCTCTCGGCGCTGTCAACTACGGCGTCTCTGGCGACCGCGTTGAGCATGTACTGTGGCGAATCACGACCGGCTGCCAGCTGGAGTGCCGTCCTAAGGTGATTGTGCTGCTGATCGGCACCAACAACTTCGCGACCAAGACGTCGGCAACCGACCTTGCTGCTGGCATTGAGAATTTGCTGGCCGTCATCCGCGCCGCCCTACCGGAAACTAAGATTCTCGCCTTGGGAATCCTGCCGCGCCAGGGCAACTACCCCATTGCCGAAGTCAACCGCCTTCTGGCCGAGGCCGCCCCACGTCATGGCGCGGACTTCCTCGATGTCGGTCAGACTCTTTTGCTGGGACGGGCGACCGTCAGCCGGGCCGTGTTCCGGGACGGCCTGCATTTGTCGCCGGCCGGCTACGAGCTGTTTGCCCAGACTCTCCTGCTGCCGGTCAAAAGACTTATGGGACTGGCGCCAGCGGAACGCGGCCGTCGCGATGACATAGTCGGGTTGGTCTATGAAACAGAAGAATGGAGCGAGCCGAAAGACGCCTGGCGCGTTGACCAGGGCGGTGACAACATTTGGACGCTGTGGACCACTGAGCCGGACAGTTGGATAAAGCGCTCCTGGGGACAGACGCTGCGCACCCCGGCCAGCATCAAGACTGATCGCGCTACGCCGGAAGAGGGCGCGCCGCCCTTGCATACGCGTCTGACCGACATCCCGGTCGGCGGCTACCAAATCTTTGTCAGCGGACCGAATCGCAATATCGCCTTGTCTTTGGACGGCAAGAATTGGACTAAATACTCTGGCGGCGAAGTCAGCCTGGGATTCTGGAATATTGCCGACGGCGTGTTTGAAGTGTGGGCAGACGACCGCTACGCCACTCCCGGCAACACCGGGCCATCCTATTATGACTATATCCGCCTGGTGCCAGCCGAAGCGCCCGAGATGCAGCACGTGACCGTGTTCACGCGTCCAGACGGAACGACCCAGATTTCCTGGCTGACAACGGCGACAACCCCACCCGCAGAGTTCCGCTTTGGACGCCAAGGCGCACCGCAGGACAGCGTCGTCAAAGAGAACGAAGCCAACCTGCGCAATCACGCTATCATCCTTGAGGGGCTGACGCCCGGGGTGACCTACGAAGGGAAAATCGTTTGCAAGCTGAGTCAGCAGATGGCCATGGAGTCGGCGCCCATAGTCTTTGTGGCTGGCCAGCGTCCGCAGCCGCCAGCGACAACGCCGCAGCGGATTGAGTTGCGCGTGCACGAGCCGGTCAAACCGCGGCAGGCCTGGCCGGTGACCTCCGGCGTTCCCTTCGCGAAAGGCATGCTGGCTAGTGCTGATGACGCACGGCTCGTTAATGCCGAAGGCCAGACAGTCGTGTCCCAGCGTGAGGTCACTGCGACCTGGCCAGACGGCAGCGTCAAGTGGCTGACTGTTGACTTTCTGGCGACTACTGCCGCTGATCGCGATGTGGTCTATGTCTTGGAAACCGGCCCTGGACTGGGGCTTCAAATCCTGATGGAGAAGCCGTGGGATGCAGTTGTATCGGCGCCAATCGCGACTGCGTCGCAGCTGCGACTGGTTGACGGCCGCGTCTTGAACGCCGCTGCGTCGGCTGATGCGTATGCCTTGATTGCGCGGGGGCCTGGCAAACTGACGTATCAGGCCAGCGGCGTGTATGCTGGCGGGGACGAGGCCATGTTTGGCTGGCGCGGCGAGCAGACCGTGTACGCTGGCCAACATCGCCTGCGCCGGCACCGTTGGTACGTCGTCAACACATATAAGCCGGAAGGTCACTTGCTGGTGAAAAGTCTGTCCTGGCAGCCTGCCGGTTGGAATGCGCCGACACCCACTCTCAGCAACGGCGTTGCCGGCAGTCGACTGAACCTGCGGCAGGACTGGTCACAGCGGGCAGCCTTGACTGTTGACGGCAAAGCCTCCAACTTGGAGCGCGGAGACGGCTTTTTGCGGCTGGACGCAGCACGCGCTCTGTGGGTGCGCGACTTCTGGCAGACCTGGCCTAAGGGCTTGAGCGCGTCAGACGAAGGCGCTGCTGTCATGATTCTGCCAGAACTGCCGGAAGGCTACCCCGGCAAGGACTTTGAAACTGTCAATCATTTATTTGAACACTTCTATTGGTATCGCGATGGCGGCTATATGTTCCGGCGCGGCATGGAAAATATGACCGAGGTGTGGACGTGCGAAGCGCCTGCTGATGGCCGCGATGTTGACGCTGACCTGGCTCAATGGCTGGCGCATCCGTTGTTTGCCGCAGCCTCCCCAGAATACTACTGCGCCACCGGTGCTTTCGGCGCCATTACGCCCAGCCGGCCTGGACAATTTGTCGCCTATGAAAAGGCTCTGGACCAGTCGTTCGCCAATTTGGAGAAAGGCCGCCAGGAGCGCCAAGAATACGGCTGGATGAACTTTGGCGACTGGTACGGCGAACGCCGCTGGAATTGGGGCAACAACGAGTACGACTTGAGCTATGTCTGCGCCGTCAATTTTGCCCGCCTGGGACGCTTGGACTTCCTACGTCGCGGCGAGGAAATGGCTCGGCACTACACAACCACGGATTTCATCGCCTGGCCCTGGGACAGCGGCCTCCGCGAACGGATGTACGAGCACTGCGTTGGACACGTCGGCGGCTTTCTCGCTAAGGACGACCCGCGCTTCGCAGATGTCAACATGACCGGTTTTGTGCAGCCTTTGATTGACAATTCTGGCGGCCACTCTTTCCAGCCAGGCAATTTTTATTACGGCTGCCTGCTGGGCGAACCGCGCTTTTTCGAGGTCGGGGAAATCGCCTGCCGCGCCCAGGCACGCACCTTTACGCGGAATTTCCGGATTACGATTGAACGCGCCCCTGGCTGGGCTCTGACCAATGCGATGAACGCATATATCTTCACCCACGATCCATATTATCTTAACGCTGCCCGCGTCTATGTCGCCAAAATCCGTGAGATGCAGAATCCGGAGACAGGCTGCCTTGACTTGCCGCAGGATCAGTCGGAATGCGATTGTCCAGACAAGCGCGCCCATCGCGGCGGCAAGGCTTTCGCCACTGGCGTGATGCTGCATGGGCTGTCCCTGTACCACCAGTTCGGCGACCCGGCCGATGCTGAAATGACCCGGGAGGTGATTGTCCGTTGCGCTGATTGGCTGCTCGACCACGCCTGGGATCGTGACAATTACGGCTTCCGCTACAAGACTGGCTGCCCGAAATATGCTGTTGGCCGCGGCTTCACTCTGATTGTGACTGAAGGCATCGCGTACGCTGGCGTCATCTCCGGCAATCCGCGCTACTTGGAGTTTTTGAAGACGTACGCTGGTCGGCCATTGGCGCGCGCTGTCTCTGGCAGTGGCTACAGCTCTGGCAAGGGCTTCTCCTCGCCGCATCGCCAAGTGCCGCATCTTTTGAAACTGCTCCTGGACCAAGGCGTAACCGACTTGGAAGACCTTGTGCACCAGGCCGCTGTCTCCAAGCCCTGGGTGTTTCTGGACCGTTCTGGTCAGGGTGTCCTGCGCTATGAAGTGTGGAATCCGCGTGCAGCGGAACAAGACTGCACCCTGACCGTAACCGGCACGCCAGGCTTGAACGCGACGCCAGCGCAAGTCAGCTGGAAAGCATCGGCCGGTCGCAGTCAAGCGCCGATAATCAACGTGCAATGGACTGGCGCCGCTGATGCCGCCAACCTGGAACTGACCCTGAAACTGAAGCTCGGCGGCTATGATAGCGAAGCCAAGGTCGCGGCGCTGCCAGCCGCGCCATTGCCGACAATCGGCAAACGCCTGGGCTTTGTCGGCGGCGACAATCATTTCACCTTGGCCGCATTGCGCCAGGCCGGTGGACAGCCGGAATTGATCGCTGATATCAATAAGGCGGACTGGAGCGGCTTCGGTTGCGTGATGATTGGCGGCGACAGCCTCAGAGTCACGACGCCAATGCTGACCCCAGCCGGCGCCGTGCGTTTGCGCGCCTTTGCCGAGGCTGGGGGTAAAGTCCTGTTCTGGCAGCTGAATGACACCAATTGGCTGCCCGATGCGTTTGGGCCGCGTCTGGTCATGGAGGAACCTTCCGGAACTGCGGCCGCCATTTTAATGTCTAATCATCCGTTGCTGGCTGGTGTGCAATCCCTGGCTGGTGCGATTTGCTATGACACCATCACCTTGGTCGAACCGCCGTGGCAGGTGCTGGCAGAGGATAATTCAAAAGGCCCGAGCGTGGCAGCGTTGAGGTTAGGCCAAGGCGAGGTCATCGTCTTCAATCCGAGCGTTGACCGTGAATTCCACCCGACGACCAGCAAGGACATCGGCCTGGACCTGGAGACCTGCCGGAAAATCATCGCCAATGCCCTGCAATGGGCGAAATAGGCAGGAGCAGCGGCAATTCTCTTTTTGCGTAAAGCAGGTGGAACGTCAATAATTTTTTTCGACGTCCGTTTTATACTGAAATAGAGAGAGTGTTGGCCTCTGAATATCACGATTAATCGCAAGGAATGACCAATATGCGTACAACGAAGTCTTTTACTCTGATTGAGTTGCTGGTAGTCATCGGCATCATCGCCATCCTGGCTGCCATGCTTATGCCGGCTCTCACCAAGGCCCGCGACAAAGCCCATCAGACGACCTGCATCAACCAGCTAAGGCAGATCGGCAACATGGGCTTTGCCATGTACCGCAATGACAACCGAGGAGAATTCCCGTATTGGATTTCACGCTTGTATCCCGATTATATTGATTCCAAAAAAGTCTATAATTGCCCAAAGGATTTGAATGACCGGAAGGGGCATAGTGCGAAACAATGGGATCCGCATCCACATAGTGGCGGGAAATATGCAGCTGCATACGATCGGGAAGGGAGTAAAGGCGTTCATGGTGACCCCAATCCCGATGTGGAAAGAATAAGTTATTTTTATGAGATGAATGATTCTAACTGTACTTGGGATTTGGGGCCAGGTTCTCCTTCACCAGCAACGTGGTGTGAATTAAAAGAATACCAGCTTAAGGCCGGCCCGGATGTCGACGTGAGCAAGAACAATCCATACGACCCCACCGCCTTTCCAGTGGTGCGTTGTTTTTGGCACCAGAAAAAACCTTGGGCGGCCAAGGATGATGATGCGCCAGTCATGAACATTGCATACGCAGGGAATTTTTTCATGAGCAAGGTGTATTGGGAAGCAGGCGTCTGGTCGCCGTGATGGTTTGATGACGTTGCCGGCCTGACAGGCCAGTGCGACATACTGAGGACTACAAGCCGGCTCTGCGGGATTTACCCGCAGGGTCGGTTTTTTTATTGTTAGCTCCGTTTGTTTTTCAGGTCGGGTTCCTGTATAGTTCTATTTTTCGCAAAGCGTCGATCATGTTTTTTTGGTAATGTGCGAAATCCTGTGACAGGAAGAGAGATTTGGCACAGTGATTGTGCTGGTAGACGTCTGGTAGTGCCCCTACTGGGCACTACTTTTGAGGGTACGCCTGCCCCAGGCTAAAGCCTGGGGTTAAGCATGGTTAAGCGCCTGCGGCGCAAGGGGGCACGACTGTAAGCATGATGCATTTTCATCGTCTGAAAGCCTGCACAAGATACGTGTCGAAAGCTCCGCTTGTCCATTGCTGTCCACTTCCGTCCACGTCCACTGCCACTAACGTCCACTTAAGTCCACAGTCCATCGTCTATTAGCGTCCATTAAAGTCCACTAAAGTCCATTGTCCACTGTCCACTAAAGCACTTTACCCGGGGTGCTTGGTGCCGTAGATTGCCCGGAGCTCCGAGTATCAATCGGTGACCCATACTACAAGCATTCATCACAAAACTTCGCACATTAACTATTTTTTATTGAAAGAACCCTGTCATGACACATCAACCGCCCATGCGCCGTCTTAGCAACGCCCCTCGGAGTTGGCGTGCAGATCCGTGGCTGGTGCCTTATTCGGAGATTATCCGTCAGCGTGACGAGTACATCGCCGGGCGCCGCCAGGCGATGACCGATGGCAAAAACCTGCTCGACTGGGCTGATTGCCACGACCGCTACGGCCTGCATCATGTTCAGGGTCAGTGGCACTTTCGGGAATGGCTGCCGAATGCGGACGCTGTCTGGCTGGTCGGCGACTTCTCCGACTGGCAGCGATTGGAACGCTTCCGCCTGCATCCGGCCGGGCAGGGCGACTGGGAAGCGCGGCTGGATGCGGCGGCTTTGCACCATGGCGACCAGTATCGACTGCACGTCTGCTGGCCAGGCGGCGAAGGCTTGCGGATTCCAGCCTGCGCCAGCCGGGTGGTGCGCAATACGACTGATCTGTGGCGCTCTGACGTTGTCTTCAATGCGCAAGTATGGCAGCCGCCGCAGCTGTATGTGTGGCAGCACGATGCGCCGCCAGCCCAGGCGCCGCTCGTCTACGAGGCGCATGTCGGCATGGCTCAGGAGAAAAGCGGCATCGGCACGTTTGTAGAGTTCACTGAGACGGTCTTGCCGCGGATTGCTGCGGGCGGCTACAACACGGTACAGATAATGGCGATCCAGCAGCATCCGTACTACGGGTCGTTCGGCTATCATGTCGCCAATTTCTTTGCCGTCTGCGATTTATTTGGCACTCCCGAGGAGTTCAAGGCGCTGGTTGACGCGGCGCACGGCCTTGGGTTGCGCGTGCTGATGGACTTGGTGCAGTCGCACGCTGTCCGCAATGAGGTCGAAGGATTGTCGCGCCAGGACGGCACGGAATGGCTCTATTTTCATGCAGGGGCGCGCGGAGAGCACCCGGCGTGGGATTCGCGTTGCTTTGACTATGGCAAGCGCGAAGTCGTGCAATTCCTGCTTTCTAATTGCCGATTCTGGCTGGAGGAATACCGGCTCGACGGATTCCGCTTTGACGGCGTGACCAGCATGGTCTATCGCGATCATGGCCTGAACCGGACGTTCAGCGGCTACGACGATTATTTTTCCCCTAACGTCGATTGGGACGCCTTGGCGTACTTGAGCCTGGCGACCGATGTGTGCCATGCTTGTCGCCCAGATGTGGTCTGCATTGCCGAGGATGTCAGCGGCATGCCGGGCCTGGCCGCGCCAACGGCAGAGGGCGGCTGCGGCTTCGATTTCCGCCTGGCTATGGGCGTGACTGACAACTGGTTCAAATTGAGCGATTTACCGGACGAGCATTGGTCCATGGGCGGACTCTGGCACGAATTGACGAACCGCCGCCAGGATGAACAATCGCTCAGTTATGTGGAATGCCATGACCAGGCTTTGGTCGGCGGCAAGACGTTCGCCTTCCAACTGATGGGCGCGGCCATGTACGACGGCATGCGACGCGACGCCGCCAGCCTTGCCGTCGACCGCGGCGTCGCCCTGCATAAGCTGGCTCGGCTGGCGACTATCGCCACGGCCGGCCATGGCTACCTGAACTTCATGGGCAATGAATTCGGACACCCGGAATGGATTGACTTCCCGCGCACAGGCAATGGCTGGTCATTCAATTACGCCCGCCGCCAATGGCATCTGGCCGAGGACGACAGCCTGCATTTTCATTCGCTCCTGGCTTTCGACCACGCCATGCTCGCCCTAGTCCTAAGCGCGAATGACTTTTTCGCCTGCCAGCCGCAATTGCTCCAGATGGACGAATCGGCCAAGGTGCTTGCCTTTGAACGCGCAGGATTGTGTTTTATCTTTAACTTCCACCCGCGCAATTCATACGCTGGCTACAAAGTATTGTGCACAGGAGGAGGCTATGACCTCGTGCTTGATTCTGATGCGCCCGACTTCGGCGGCTTTGGCCTGGTGGCGCCAGGGCAGCATTTCCAAGCCCGGGAAGTCGTCTCCGGCGGCGTCAAGAGGCACTTCCTTGATGTCTATGTGCCGGCCCGAACCGTCTTGGCGCTGCGCCAGGAGATGTCGGCAATTGGCTAGGGCAAAATATTGGTAATGTGCAATATCTTGTGATAGAGAGGGTTGACGCAGTGCCTGTGTTGGTAAACGTCCGGTGGTGCCCTTACTGGGCACCACTTTTGGGGTCTGCCTATCCCCAGGCTAAAGCCTGGGGTTAAGCATGGTCAAGCGCCTACGGCGCGGCCGCCTGGCGCTTTCAGCGCGGTCAAACCACCAGCCGCCTTCAGTCCGCCGACCAGTGAACTGAAGGCGTGCGTTGTTTGCCGGCCTGGCCGAGGAGAGTGATTTTCCTCGGCCAGAATTTTCAAAAGCTCTCAAGCTCTACTCGTCATCGTCGTCTTCCAGGATGAACCTGGTCTGTCCCGGTGGCGAGATGAGTCCTGCCATCGTGGCCGCAGTCGCCCTGTCGATGCGGCGGACGATTTTTTCGCGCAGGTCTGGCCTGGTCTGGCATAGTCGGTACGCATTGGAGACTCTTTCCAGGCATTGCATGACTTCCTGCGGGATGTCTTGGCTGTCTTCCTGTTTCACGGTCGCTTTTGGCAAGGCCAAGGAGCGAAGAACGGAATCGTATTCGCCGTTCAGGAAAGCCTCAAGCCGGGGACGGTAGCAGAGTTCGCAGGACTCTGTCGGGCCTTGCTCCCATTTGCGGAATGTCGACCAATTGACGCCGAAAAACGCCGCCACCCGCTGGAAAGGCAGCCCAAGCTCATAGCGTTTGGCCCGCAGTCGCTGCCGGATTTCCGGAGTCAGGCGGCCGTCAAACGCCATGTAAGAATCATTCTGGTTGCGCTTTTTGGTCATAAATCCTCCTTTCAGGCTTTGACGCAGGCGGGATTCCGGAAAGCCTGCCCGGTGTCAGCCATGTACCTGTTGCTGGGTTGGATGCACGAGGAAACAGCGCCAGCTGGCTTCTGACCATCACTTTATCAGCCCGAAACAAGTTGTCAAATCATAAAATGATATTTTTGTGAATTGCATGAACTATCCTAAGAAATCATCCTAAATACACGGCCTGTTGTCTTATTTTTTCACTATAAATGATAGTAATTCCTGTTTTTCCTGTTTTTTCTCTAAGTGTTTGGGATTATGTTGGCGCTGTGGTGTTGGCGGGGGGAGCCTGGGCGATTTTGTCGTTTCGGCGGGAAAATTGGCTCTGGCAGCTTGCGTATTGGGCAGATAGGATTACTGTTAGAGACAGTTTGCGGCGGGCGTTAAGGCGATGGCGCTCGCCAGATAGAGTTTTTGCGGCGCAATCGCGCCGCAAAAAAAGCCGCAACTGGCGAGGCAGTCGCGGCTTTGGATTAGGTGTTGGCATCTCCAAGGGGAGTCGAACCCCTGTTTACGGGATGAGAACCCGTTGTCCTAACCACTAGACGATGGAGACGCTCGTTAGCATTGAAAACATCTCTAAGATAATCTCACGAATGGATTCTGCAAGTCGGCGCCGTGTTTTTTCCGGCTTGCCTCAAGGAGACTGATAGTGCGTTTGCTGTTCATTTCGGACATTCATGGCTCGCCTGAAAGTTTAGATAAGCTGTCCAGCCATCTGGAGCAATGGCGGCCGGATCAGCTGGTCATCCTTGGGGACGTGTTGTATCACGGCCCCCGCAACCCCTTGCGGCCGGATTATGCTCCTGTGGACGTGTGCAACTGGCTGAACCGGCACAAAAAGATGATTGTGGCGGTGCGCGGGAATTGCGACAGCGAAGTCGACCAGGCCATGCTGGAATTCCCCTTGATGGCGGATTATTCGACGCTGCTGGTGGACGGGTACAAATTTTTTCTGACGCACGGTCATCATTATCATCCTGGTCATTTTCCGCCTATGGGCAGTGGCGAGATTCTCTCCTATGGGCATACGCACATTCCGCATTTGGCGGTCGTGGCTGAGAACTTGGTGGCGTTCAATCCTGGGTCACTGTCATTGCCGAAAGCGTCGATGCCGGCGTCGTTTGGAAGGTACGAGGATGGGACGTTGTGCGTGGTCAACCTTGACAGCGGCCAGGAGATGATGCGGCTTGACCTGGAACTTGAGAAGTCGAAATGGGTCTGACATCTTGCCTGTCAGGCGCATGGTTTGTTGGGGCATAATGGCGCTGATTTAAGCCATTGAGACCATCATAAACAACTTGAAGGAGTGGGAACATGCTACGGAAACTTGCTTTGATTGCCGCGATGGCGGCCGGTGTTTGTCTGGCTCAGGAAACTCCTCCTGCTACTGCCGCCGAGGCGGCGCCAACGGCCCCGGCGCCGGGCAGTCGGCCTGCGCGTCCTCAGAATCGCCCTCCCGGGCGGCCAGGCCGCGTTGGTGCGCCACAGCAACGTGGAGGCAATGCTCCGATGACGATGCACTTGGAACGGCTGAAGCAGTCCGCAGCAGAATTGCTGGAGATGTATGATGCGGACAAGGACGGCAAGCTCAGCGCCGAAGAGAAGGCGGTGCTGGAGCGGGAGATGGAAGAAGCCGAACGCAAGGCGCGCCTGGCCCGCGACTACATGCGGATCAAGATTATTGATGTGGACGGAAACCTGGTCATTTCCAAGGAAGAAGAAGAAAACAGCCAGCAGCGTTTGCGGGAAGAGGCGAGAAAACGCATAGAATCCATGCAGCAGCGCCGCACCCCGCAAGGAGTGCAGCCGCCGGCTGCGCCAGCACCAGGAGCCAAGGTGCCGGAAGCACCGACCCCCGCTCCGACACCGACCCCCGCTCCGGCACCGACCCCCACCCCCGCTCCTGCTCCTGCTCCTGCAGCTCCGGCAGTTCCGGCGAAATGATGTGAGCATGGCTGCTGATGGGGTCAATCGGTTGTTGTCGCCGGCGGAGATTGCGCGTTTAGGCAGTTTGCGCCTGGGGTCTCGCTTCACGGTTGAGGGGTCGGTCGCTGGGGGGCACCGCAGCCAGCTGAAGGGCGTCAGCGTCGAATTCGCTGATTATCGTCAGTACGTTCCTGGCGACGACCCCAAGCATCTTGACTGGCGCGTTTATGGCCGCAACGAGCGTTTGTATTTGCGTCAGTACGAGGAAGAGACCAGTTTGCGGGTGCATCTTTTGGTTGACGGCTCTCGGTCCATGGCCTACGCCAGTGGGTCGACCAGCAAGTATCGTTATGCCTGCACCTGCGCTGCGGCTCTTGCCTACATTACGATTCGCCGCCAGGACACGGTCGGCCTGGCGTTGTTTGACCGCAAGTGCAATCTGGTCATGCCTCCGCGCAGCGGCGCTGAGCATTTGCGGGTGTTGTGCAATCAGCTGGCCGATCACGAGCCAGTGAACGAGACGGACTTGGCGGCGCCTCTGCATCATCTGGCCGAGCAGGCGAAACGGCGCGGCCTGGTCATTATCTTCAGCGATTTGTTTGACGATGTCGACCGGCTTCGCTCGGCGCTGGCGCATTTCCGCCGCCGCCGGCATGATGTCATCGTCTATCAGATTCTGGATCGGGCCGAACTGGACTTCCCCTTTCGCGACGCTGGCGCCTTCCAGGATTTAGAAACCGGCGAGCTGATCGTCACCAGTCCTAAGGAAATCCGCAATTCCTATCAAAGCGCGATGGAGGAATTCCTGTTTCAGTGCCGCAAGGTCTGCGCCGGCCTTGATGTCGAGCACATTCTCGCCTTGACCGACCAGGCGCCGGTCGACCTGGTTTTCCGGCATTTGCACCAGCGGGCCTTGGCTGGCCGCTGAGCAGGCGGCTTTGCATAGCGTTAAGATGTCATTATGACGGATTCATCTTCCCAACCTGTTTTTTATTCTCAGGACGTGCCGCGGTCTCCCGGGGTCTATGTCTACCGGAACTCTGCCGGCGAAGTCATCTATGTCGGCAAGGCGCGCAATCTGCGTTCGCGGATGAGTTCGTATTTCCGGCCCTCCGGAGCGCTGCGCAGCGACCCGCGCCGCCGCGCCCTTATCCACAGCATTGCCTCATACGAGATTTTCCCGGTGGCGACGGAGTCTGAAGCGCTGTTGCTGGAGGAGCAGTTCATCAAGCAGTACAAGCCGCGCTACAACGTCGAACTGCGTGATGACAAGCGGTTCTTACTGGTCTGCGTCGATCCTGCCGAGCCGTTCCCGCGCCTGCGTCTGGTTCGGATTCGGCGGGATGACAACCGGCTGTACTTCGGGCCGTATCCTCAGGCGACGGCGTTGCGCGAGGCCGTGCAATTCTTGTCAGTGCACTATCGTCTGCGCACCTGTAAGGTCTTGACGCCGAATCCTGAGACGCATCGGCACTGCCTGGAGGAGGTCATCCGCGGGTGCCTATGCCCTTGCCTCGGGGCGGTCACGCCGGCGGAATATGGCGAGCAGCTGGACAAGGCGCTTGCTGTTCTGCGGGGCGAATCCAGGCCTCTGCTAGAGGAATTGACGGAGAAGATGCACAGTGAAGTAGCGGTCATGAATTTTGAGGGCGCCATCCGCACCCGCGATGTGATCAGCTGCCTGAAGGCCATGGCCGAACCGACTAGACGCTTCATCAATCAGACGATTGCTCGGCGCAATGCCTCAAGCAATCCAGAGGGCGTTGCAGCATTGCAGGAAGCCCTGGGCTTGCCGTCCCCGCCCTTGTTTATGGAGTGTTTTGACATGTCGAACATCTCCGGGTCACTCGCCGTGGGGAGCATGGTGTGTTTCCGCCAGGGGCGGCCAGCCACAGCGGAGTACCGGCGCTACCGGATTCGTTCCGAGGAAGCGGCTGACGACACCGCCTTTATGCGCGAGGTGCTCCAGCGCCGCTACGGTCGGCTACAGCGCGAGGGAGGGGCTTTTCCTGATGTGGTGCTGGTTGATGGCGGCGAAAGTCAGCTGGCAGTGGCGGTCGAGGTGTTTGCCAGCCTGGGAGTGACGTCGGTTCCTCTGTTCGGATTGGCTGAAAAACAGGAACTGGTGATTCGGCCGGATGTGGCAGAACCCCTGAAACTGCCCCGCGAACATGCCGGCTTGAAGCTGTTGCAGGCGATCCGCGACGAAGCGCACCGCTTCGCCAATGCGTACCACCGCGCTTTGCGCAACCGCCGAATTACAGATTCGATCTTGAATGACATTCCAGGAATTGGCGTCAAGCGGCGCCAGCAGATGTTGAGAACCTGCGGTTCCGTGAGGGAGATAGCGCGCATGACCCCTGAACAGCTGGCCGCCGCCGTGCCGGGCATCGGCAAGAACACGGCAACACGGGTGATCGCTCATTTGCAGAACGCCCTGGGAGAACCTTGAATAAATGACCCTAGTCAGAAAGCCTGCCTGACATGACCAAGGCCGCCCCGAGGTTCGCGGGCGGCCTTGGTCTATCACGTCACAATGCGAATAGGAGGATGCTTAGACGACGCATTCGGTGGTGTCAACGTCAAACACATGGGCGCTGCGCATCATCACGGCAAGATCGATGCTGTCGCCGACCTCGCAGGTGCGGTGCGGGTCGACGCGGGCGATGAAGCCATTGGCACCAGCCTTCATGTACAGGTAGGTTTCGGAACCCATCGGCTCAATCACTTCCACTGTCGCAGGAATCTTGGGCGCATTGTCAAGAGCTTCCGCTGTCGGTGAGCCAACATGCTCGGGACGGACGCCAAACACGATTTTCTTGCCCGTGTAGCGTTCGATTTTCGATTTCCATTCAGGCGGAGTCACCAGAGAGAAGCTGTCTTCCTTGACAATGAGCTGGCCGTTCTTGCTTTCGATGGTGGCATCAAAGAAATTCATCGGAGGAGTGCCGATAAAGCCGGCGACAAAGATGTTCTTGGGATTGTCATAGAGATCGGATGGCGTGGCCACCTGCTGGATGAGGCCGTCTTTCATCACGACAATGCGGTCGCCCATGGTCATGGCCTCGGTCTGGTCATGGGTGACGTAAATCATCGTGGTTTGCAGGCGGTTGTGGAGACGGCTGATCTCCGTACGCATCTGGACGCGCATCTTGGCGTCAAGGTTGGAAAGAGGCTCGTCAAACAAAAAGACCTTAGGATTGCGGACAATGCAGCGGCCGACGGCGACGCGCTGGCGCTGGCCGCCAGAGAGAGCCTTGGGACGGCGCTCAAGCAATTCCTCGATGCCGAGAATGTCGGCAGCCTCCATGACGCGGCGGTTGATTTCAGCCTTTTTCAGCTGGCGCAGCTTCCACCAGGAAAAGAGGTTGGTGAGGAAGCCGTCAGAACCCGGGGCAGCGTTGGGATTCTGGAATTTGCGCATCTTGAGGCAGAAGGCCATGTTTTCGTAGACAGTCTTGTCCGGATACAAGGCATAGTTCTGGAAGACCATCGCGATGTCGCGGTCTTTCGGGAGTACGTTGTTGACGACACGGTCGCCGATGGTGATGGTTCCTTCCGAGATTTCCTCCAGGCCAGCAACCATGCGCAGGGTGGTGGACTTGCCGCATCCAGACGGGCCGACCATGACCATGAACTCACCGTCATTGATCGTCAAATTGAAGTCTTTGACTGCACGGACATTGCCGGGATAGATTTTACCAACGCCCTCAAGCTTGACTTGCGCCATGATTCGTGTCACTCCTGGGAAAACGACTTGCAAAGGATGTCTGGACGGGCGCTGGACGCCCGAAGGCATATATTTTTTAAATTAAAGAACAAACTATAAATGAAAAATGCGATTACTCAAGCCGGATGAGATGAAAAAGTGAGAACGGCGCGAAAAATTGGTCGCCGATTGTACGTAGTTCAAGCTTCAGCTTGCCGTACGTAGACCCCATCCAAAAAGGCTTTTTCTCAAAACGGCGCTTTTGTGTCGCCTCTCCGAGGCTCAGGCTTGGGGGGGGGCATCCACCCCCAGGTTCCGCTCCGCTTCACCTGGGGTTACTCATGGTTGCGCCTCTCCGAGGCTAGGGGCGGCCTCCGGCCGCCAGGTCGACACACGTCTGCGTGGAGCCTGTACTACAAGCGCTCATGGCAAAAGTTTACACATTAAACAAAATTTCCGTGTATTCCGCGTGTTCGGTGGTTACAAAAACAACCCTATAAAAAAATCAGTGTTCATCTGTGTCCATCCGTGGTTAAAACCCTTTTTGGACACCCTCTACGTGGTTCAAGCTTGAGCTTGCCGTTTTTTTTGCAGTTATTGCCTCAGGTTTATGATGAAATCAGTATATGAACAGCATTTCGCGGTACTTTGGCAGCGGCCAGGCGCTGTCGTCAACCAGGTGCTCTGTCAGGTCGACGATTTCTCGCAACTCTTCCATGGCTTGCAGGATGCCTTCGTGCTTGCCTTCCAGGGCTGCTTCCAGTTCCGCCGTCGAGGTGATCAGCTTGTCCGTAGCTCGGCCGAGCTTTTCCGCTATGGTGCGCAGGCCAGCGGCGCCGTATGATTGACGGCTGCCCTGGATGGTGCGCTGCGCCAAGATGATTTTGCCGAATTCCTCGGCAACGACCGGGATGATCATGCTGCGGGCGATTTCCAGCGCGACGCCGCCCTCGATGCGGACTTTGCGGTGGTATTCCTCCATGAACACTTCATAACGGGAATTCAGTTCAGCCTTGGTGAAGACGCCGTATTTGACCAGCAGCTTCTGGTTCTGCGGCTTGAGCAGGGGCTTGAGGGCGTCCATAGTAGCCTTGAGATTAGGCAGTCTGCGGCGTTCTGCTTCGGCTACCCATTCGCTGCTGTAGTTGTCGCCGTTGAAGATGATTCTTCGGTGTTCGCGGATGATGTCTTTGAGTACTTCCTGCAAGCCGGCGTTGAAGGATTCCTCTGGCAACTTCTCGATTTTATCGCAGATATAGTCGAGCGATTCGGCGACGATGGTGTTCAGGACCATGTTGGCGCTGGCGCAGGACTGGCTTGAACCAAGGCCGCGGAATTCAAATTTATTGCCGGTGAAGGCAAATGGGCTGGTGCGGTTGCGGTCAGTGACGTCGCGGGCCAGGGGGGGCAGGGAGTCGACGCCGATGAGCATGGCGTCAGCGTGCTTGGAGCCGGTGACAGCGCCGTTTTCCAGCTGGTTGATGACGTCAGTGAGCTGGTCGCCCAGGAAGATGGAGATGATGGTCGGCGGCGCCTCGTTAGCACCTAAACGGTGGTCGTTGCCAGCGCCAGAGGTGGTTGACCGGAGCAGGTCGCTGTGCAAGTCAATGGCTCGGATGATGGCGGCCAGGATGGTCAGGAAGATGGCGTTTTCATGCGGGTCGTTGCCAGGGTCGAGAAGATTGCGGTCGCCATAGTTAATCGACCAGTTGTTGTGCTTGCCCGAGCCGTTGATGCCGGCAAAGGGCTTTTCATGCAGCAGGCAGACCAGGCCGTTGCGGTCGGCGACCTGGCGCAGCACTTCCATGACCATCATGTTGTGGTCGACCGCAAGGTTGAGGTCCTCGAAGATCGGGGCGATTTCAAACTGCGCAGGGGCGACTTCGTTATGCCGGGTCTTGGCAGGAATGCCCAGGCGCCAGAGTTCGTTTTCGACTTCGGTCATGAAGGCCAGGATGCGCGGCTTGATGGCGCCGAAATAATGGTCTTCCAATTGCTGGTGCTTGGGCGGCGGCGCACCGAACAGCGTCCGCCCAGTCTGCACCAAGTCAGGGCGCAGCAGATAGAACTTCTTGTCAATCAGAAAATACTCCTGCTCCGGCCCCAGGGTCACAGTGATGATTTCCTCTGGCATCTTGAAGCAACCCATCAGGCGCGCGACTGACTTTTTCAGGGCCTGGAGCGAGCGGAGCAGCGGCGTCTTCTTGTCCAGAATTTCGCCGGTATAGGAGCAGAATACAGTTGGAATGCAGAGGGTGGCGCCGTTGGCGTGGCGCTTGATGAAGGCTGGGCTGGTCGGGTCCCAGGCCGTGTAGCCGCGGGCTTCGAACGTGCTGCGCAGGCCGCCAGAGGGAAAGCTGGAAGCATCAGGTTCGCCGATAGTCAGGTTTTTGCCGGAAAAGCCCATGAGCGCTTTGCCGGCAGGACTCAGTTCAAGGAAGGCGTCATGCTTTTCCGCCGTGCCGCCGGTCAATGGTTGGAACCAGTGCGTGAAATGGGTGGCGCCGCGGCAGATGGCCCATTCTTTCATGGCATGGGCTACCGCGTCGGCAATAGAGGAATCCAACGGCGTGCCTTTTTGGATGGTAGCTAGCAGCTTCGTGGACATCGCCCTGGGCAGATACTTGCACATGGTTTCAGCATTGAAGACATCCTCGCCATAGCTGGCCAGCGACGCCGGACGAGCGGATTGGACGCCGCCATGAGTCCGCTCTGCAATGGCGTTGATGGCTAAAAGGCGGTTTTGAGAGCACATGTTCTAATATTCCTTAGCTGTGGTGAGGCGCCAGCCCTCGGCCTTAACCAGGGCGTCAGGCCAATGCAACAGGCATCGCGCCAGGGCAGGCATCCAGGCGCGGGAAAGTCAAAAGAGCGAAATAACTAACATAAGGTTCTTTGCGAAAATGTAAAATCGCTCGGCTGCAAAGAGAGAAAAACACTGGGGCGCCAGCAGTCGCTGGCAGGCGTCATAAGTAATTGATATGAAAGTTAATGCAACTTCAAGTTTGCATTTTGCAATTAGCGAAGTCGGGATAATAGTATGCTTGACAAGCAGGGAACATCGTCCATTCGGGATGGTGTTATCGTCATAAAGTGCAATTCAAGGCAAGGAGGCAGGCTTATGAAGAAGTCCAGGCGTTGGAAGCGTATGTCACGGAGCGATGAGTCGTCGTCACCATCGGGATTGCCGTTGGGCGAGGGCGACTTCGGGTCTGTGGCGGCTGAGCTAGGCGGCGAGGAGAAGCGGATATTGCGGTCTTTGACTGGCCCGGAGGACGAGTTGCCCTATCCGCGGCGTCCGTTGCAGATGGCCAATGGCGTCATCGTGGAGGAATACATCATCCCTGATTCAGACCGGCAGAAGGTGCTGGAAGAGTTGTTTATCTTTGCTCCCATGCCCAGTCTGGATGACGAGATGTATGATTTACATGAGAAAACGACGTTCCGAGTGCGAGATTACCGGGTGACACGCGAGGGCGGCAATAATTTCCTGGTCAGCCCATATTATCCGCGCAGCGGGGGAACCGTCCTGGATTGGGTGGACGTGCCAGAGGACGATGACATTGACCCTGACGGCATGTTCACACAAATCCGCAAGGTCAAAGAATAGGCGTCTATCTGCAAAAATTGTCTGCGCCAAGGACGCCAAGAAAAAGAATCTTGGCGCTCATGGCGGTGGAACGTTCTGTACTACTATCGACCTGCTTTGGGGGAAAGATTTTCTTCAAATCAGCGCTTTTGTGTCGCCTCTCCGAGGCTCAGGCTTGGGGGGGACTCCACCCCAGGTTCCGCTTCGCTTCACCTGGGGTTACTCATGGTTGCGCCTCTCCGAGGCTAGGGCTGCCTTCAGGTCATTCCAGCCAAGCGTGCGGCAGTCTGAAGCTTGAATTTTTTATGGCAGACATCATCCACAACGTCCGCAGCTCAGAGCGACAAATGCCCTGAAAGGGCGTAACATACCAGCCCAGGGCAAGCGCAAGCGCCGCCCTGGGTAAGGCGTATAATATTTGGAGTCCTGTAAGGGCGATACATAAGTCAGGTTATTGACGGTAGTCCACCCTAAGTTTTTCGGCTGGGTGCTTACTTCGGGACTTGCTGTTCATCCAGGATGACGATTTTGATTTCATCGGCATTGGCGCGCAGTTCTGGGGCGTACATGCCGGTGATGATGGTGGGCAAAGCGCTGAAACGGCCAGGGATTTCAGCGCGGACGCGGTAAGTAGCGCTGCGGCGGCCGCGGGGGAGTGCCCGGAGCAGGAAGGCAGTGCGGTCGTCGCGGAATTCGACGTAGGCGCCAAAGGCGTTGCCGTTGTAGCCGCTGCGCAAGTCAACCGGTTCGCAGCCAGCCGGCTTGAAGTCCTCCAGCAGGATGTACTCGTAGTCGTTTTTGCTTTCGACGGTCAATTCGATTCCAAGGAGGTCGCCGCTCTGCACGGGAGCGTCAGAAGCCACAGGCACGCGGCGGTACTTCTCGACGCGCTTTGACACAACCTGGCCTAAGGCCGACGGCGTCTGGGCGATGCCATCATCGCGGAAGAGCTGGTAGACCTGGCGGTCGATTTTGAGTTCCAGGCCGGTTTTCCTGATCATGTCCTCAGTCGTGAAATAGGACAGGTAAGTGTTGAAATAGAGCGGCCCGTCGCCAGTCTTGCGGATGAGCAGGGTGTGTTCGCCGGTCGCCAAATCTTCGCCAGCTAGGTCCAGGGTGAGATTGGCGGTGAAGAGGTTGTCCCGGGTGATGCGCGAAGTCGTCAATGGCTTGCCGTCCAGGGAGATGTCGACGGTCAAGTCTGGCGTTTGCTCGCCGGTTTTGGCGATGAAGTCAGCGAAGGCTTCGAGGCAGGCGGCCGTGTCGCGGGTTGAGCGCCAGTAGGTGGCGTGCTTGCGGTTGTTGAGCAGGTATTTCACCAGGCGCGGAGCCAGGTCGCTGTCTGGCTCCAAGGCAACCAGCAGGCGGAGGAAGGCGGCGTGGGTTTCGATTTCGTCGCCGTACCAGAACCACCAGAAGCTGCTGTTGCCGAGATTCAGCCAGGCGGTCTGATTTTCGTCGTCAATCACCAGGAATTGCTTCAAGTTGCGGAGAATGTCAGCGGTGCGGCGCTCGGCCGGGTCAGCGCTCAATCCCAGTCCGAAAAGTGCCAGACCATACTGCGAGAGATGCGATTTGTCGCGGTAGAGCAAGTCAGCCATTGCTGATTGGCTTTTGCCGGGTTCGGGCGTTTCCGCCAGGACGCGGAAGACGAAGGCGTCGATGTTGTCGGCGCAGGTTTTGTGGTCGCGGTGGTCTTTTGGCAGCTGGAGGCGGCGCAGTTCTTCGGCCTGATGGTTTTGCAGCCAGGCGATGCCGCGCTGGAGGGCGTCTGCGGGGATGTCGACGCCGGTGGCTTTGGCGAGCAGGAAGCCATGCACCACCTGTGCGGTCGTATGGGGCCAGGAGCGTTCGCCCCAGCCGCTGAACCATCCCCAGCCGCCATCGACGCACTGCATAGCGCACAGGTCGCGCACGCCGGTGGCGGTCATCTTGTCCATTTCGTCTTCGTCAAAGACAGGGTCGCGGTCCATGCGCTTCCATTGCTGGCGGCGGGTGTCTGGGTCGCCCAGCTCCTGGGCGTTGAGATTGGCTCGCTGCTTTTGGAGGTCAGACAGGTTCAGATCCAGTTGACGCAGGGTGTCGCGGGTCAGGACGGCTGGCAGGAACCGGCTCAGGGTCTGTTCAGTGCAGCCGTAGGGGTAGTCAAGCAGGTAGGGAATGGCGTCCAGCATGGCCATGGCCAGGCTGGGCGACCAGCGCACGGTCAGGCGAGTCGTCTCCGGCCGTCGTTCCGCAGGGATGACCAGCTTCACCTGGGCGCTGGTTTGCTTTGGCCGCAGAAAGCCGGTCGCGGCAACGGTTTTGTCAATGCCATGCACTTTGACTGGAAAGCGCTGCTCCATGGCGTCAGACTCAGCTTGCGCCAAGGCAAACATCCGGACCACGGCTTCGCCTTCCTGGACGGTCTTGGCGCACCAGTCAACGCGGGCTTCGGCGCCAGCAGCGATGGCAACGGTCTGGGCCGGCGGAGACATCATCTCCAGGCAGGGGCCGTCAAGTTCCAGCTTGACCTCGACGGTCTGATCCGCAGGCAGGTAGTTGTGGACATTGGCGGTGAGAACCACCTCGTCTTTCTCCACCAGGAAGCGCGGCGCTTGCAGGCGGAGGATCAGGTCTTTGCAGGTGATCAGCTCGGTTGCGCCCATGCCGACGCGGGTATGGGCGTCCACCCCCCAGACGCGCATTTTCCAGGTCGTCAAGTTTTCCGGCATGGGCACTGTCACTGTGGCGGTGCCGTCGGGCTGAGTGTCAAGGCTGGCGATCCAGAGCGCGGTGTCGGCGAATTGGCTGCGGATGGCGACTGGGGCGGCGCCCGCGTCGTCGCCGCCGTCGTCGAAAGCGCTTTCCTTGGCGAGGTTGCTTCCGGAAAGCCGGGCGTGTGCGGGGGCAGGAGCGTACATGTCCCCGGAGTTGGCGGGTACGGGGCGCGAGTCCATATCGCCGGCGGCGCCGGAGGCCAGAACATCGCCTCCTCTTAGAGCACCTGCGCGGTAACCCTGGGTGGCGAACACTTCGGTCTGCTCGCTGAAGATGCCGATGACGGGCATGTGCTCTTCGTTTTTCCGGAGGCAGTTGTCGAGCCGCCAGTCCATGACACTGCCATTGAGGTAGTGGTGACGCCGCCATTTCCAGAAGGCGGCGCGGATATCGCCGGTATTGTCGCCGCCTGCGATGTAATCAAGGCTGGCGTCATAGACGGCCACGGTCAGGTTGCCGGTGAAGGGCTGGCCAGCGGCGTCAGTCAGCTTGACGTTTACTTCGGCCTGGCTGCCAGGACGGTGCCGAACCTGGTCGGGAAGCACCTCGACCTGGAGGATTTTTTTCTCCGGCGGCACAAAGATTTCTCGGA
>Ga0209723_1002821_pt1 | contig 22338 bp, 17 predicted proteins | sample BiotimSIPDNA_2_FD_185750 | JGI IMG/M metagenome (GOLD analysis project Ga0209723, IMG submission 185750) | Anaerobic biogas reactor microbial communites from Washington, USA - Biogas_R2 time_0 SIP DNA (SPAdes) (version 2) | ecosystem: Engineered > Bioreactor > Anaerobic > Unclassified | place...
GAGAGAAACTCGGCATGGAAAGAAAAGGGTTAGCAGTTGTTGCAGTCGGCGGAAACGCTTTAATCAAAGATAAAGCACACCAAACAGTACAAGATCAATATGAGGCCGCCGTTGAAACCATGGGGCACATTGTTGGCATGATTGAAATGGGTTGGGATGTTGTTGTGACGCACGGCAATGGCCCACAGGTCGGTTTTATCTTGCGCAGGTCAGAATTGGCCAGCCATGAATTACATGAAGTGCCTTTGGACTATTGCGGTGCAGACACGCAGGGTGCGATTGGTTACATGTTTCAACAAATCCTGCACAATCAATTCCTGGCCAAGTCTATGGATAAGAATGCAGTGACCGTAGTGACTCAAACTATTGTAGACCGGGAAGACCCTGCTTTTAAGAACCCAACCAAACCAATTGGCTCTTTCATGGATGAGGCCCAGGCTAGGGAAAAAATGAAAACCGAAGGCTGGACCATGGTTGAAGATGCCGGGCGCGGGTGGCGGCGGGTGGTGCCCTCCCCTATTCCCCAGAGAATTGTTGAGGCAGATGCGATCCAGAGCCTGATCCGAGCTGGCTTTGTGGTTGTGGCTGTGGGCGGCGGTGGCATTCCCGTAATTGAAACCCCTGATGGAAATCTAGTAGGGGTTGAAGCCGTGATTGATAAAGATTTCGGCTCCTCCATCCTAGCCAGCATGATCAACGCCGATTTGTTCCTAATTAGCACTGCAGTGGAGAAAGTCGCCATCAACTTCAATAAGCCCGATCAAAAATGGCTAGATAAACTGACAACCAGCGAAGCAAAGCAGTATATTGAAGAAGGCCATTTTGCCAAAGGCAGCATGCTTCCAAAAATCCAAGCCATCCTCAAATTCATGGAACTGGGCGGCCGCCAGGCACTCATCACTGACCCAGAACATATCATGGAAGCGCTGCAGGGTAAAACAGGCACCTGGATCGTGCCCTAAAAATTTATTTTTACCCTTCATAGAGCATGCTCAGGGTACTAACCTTAAACATTTTGATAGACCTACAGCTGTGGGATTGGCGAGGACCAGCAATCGTAGCTGCCCTCAAAGACTCTAGCCCCGACATCATTGCCTTGCAGGAAGTGCACCTATCCCCTAACACAGCACAGTGGATTGCGGAAAGGCTGGATGGATACCAGCTTTATCTTGCCCCAGATTCCGGCATGAAGCTTGGCCAGGAAGGATTGGCGATCCTGAGCCGCTTGCCTGTCAGCCAGCACATCATCCTGGACCTAGGCAAGCAAAACCGCAAAGGCCAGGTTATCCTGTTTTCAGAGGCTGGTGAAGATTGCGCGCTCATCAATACACACTTATTCTGGCAAGCTGGGCATGCCCCTGAAAGGCAAAAGCAAGCCCAAATTCTCTTGGATTACCTGGCTGGGTTGCCGGCTCATGTCCACCAAATCTTGTGCGGCGATTTCAATGATACTCCCACCTCTCCTACGATTAAGCTGATCAAGAAGAAGTTGAAGTCAGCTTATGAAGCAAAACATGGCTTTGAAGCACCTTATACTTTCCCGACGCCCTTGATGCGGGCAGAGGCACACCAAGCCAGCTTAGCTGCTAACCCGGTACTTTCCTCTCCTTTTGAGAAAGAGACCGAGACAATTGATTACATTTTTGTCAGCCCAGGTTTGGAGGTGCATGATGTCAAGTTAGCCTGCGACAGCCCTCACCCAAATCAACCACAAATTTACCCATCAGACCATTACGGGTTATTGGCGGAAATCAGCCCCAAATCACTTTCTACCCAGGTTGGGGTATGATTGATCATAATTACGTTATTCTTTTAGAAAAAGAAGCACTATGATCATCAAAAATTACACATGCGTTGTCTGCGGTAAAGAGTATCCACCCGAACAAACCCTTTACACCTGCCCGGATGACGGCGGTAACCTGAGCATCATTCTTGATTATGCTGCGTTATCAAAAAAAGTCAGCCCAAAGGATATAAGCGAGTCACGGGAAATCTCTATCTGGCGTTACCAGGCGCTCCTACCGGTTGCCGACCCGGGGTTTAATTACTCACCATTGCATAAGGTTGGTTACACGCCAATTTATCAATCTTCGCGACTCAGCAGCGCATTGGGGCTTAAACAGCTTTGGTTTAAGGACGAATCAGGTAACCCCAGCGCCTCTTTTAAAGATCGTGCCAGCGCTGTGGCACTTGCCCGGGCGAAGGAAATTGGTGCAGAAGTGATTGTGGCAGCCTCGACCGGCAACGCAGGTGCTGCAACAGCCTGCCTGGCAGCAGCCATGAACATGCCCGCTATCATTCTGGCACCGCGCAACGCCCCACCGGCAAAAATTGCCCAATTATTAATATTTGGCGCAAGGGTAATCCTGGTGGATGGCAGTTATGACGATGCCTTTGACCTGAGCATAGCCGCCACGCAAGCCTTTGGTTGGTACAACCGCAACACAGGCTACAACCCCTTCACGACCGAAGGAAAAAAAACCGCTGCCTTCGAGATTTGGGAACAGTTGATCCTTAAACAATTGCCTGAAAACGAGCCTTTAAACCTGTTCATCCCTGTTGGCGATGGTAATATCATTTCAGGTATTTACAAAGGCTTTTACGATCTTTACCAGCTGGGCTGGATCAAGAAGATGCCCAGGTTATTTGGCATACAATCGCAGGGGTCTGCAGCTATTGCAAATGCCTTTGCAGCGGGTACAGAAACTATTAGCGCCGTAAAAGCCACTACCTTGGCCGACTCCATTTCCGTAAATTACCCACGCGATGGTTTGAGAGCCTTGAGAGCGGTCAGGGAAAGCGGTGGCGCTTACATAACTGTCCCAGACGAAGCCATCCTGCAGGCAATTCCAAAGCTCGGCAGCGCAGGCATCTTTGCCGAACCAGCTGCCGCAGCGGCTTATGGCGGCTTGGAATCAGCCCTTACCCAACAGCTGATTGACCCTGCAGAGCCAATTTTGGTCGTCATTACGGGTAGCGGGTTAAAAGATGTCAATGCCTGTATGCGCTCCATCCCACAGGCGCCGATTATTGAGCCAACACTTCAAGCTTTAGAGAAGGTGATATTTTGAGTAAACCAATTTTTTCAATTATTGCACCCATTTACAACGAGGTGGACAACCTGCCGGTGTTGTATTCACGCATTAGCGAAGTGATGAACGGCACCGAGGAAGCCTGGGAGCTTATTCTTGTCGATGACGGCAGCAAAGATGGATCAAACGAAGTGATCCGTAAACTGGCTAGCGCAGATGAACGGGTTAGACCGGTCATTTTTGCGCGCAATTTTGGTCACCAGATTGCTGTTACGGCTGGTTTGGATTACAGCCGTGGCGATGCTGTGATCATCATCGATGCAGACCTGCAAGATCCCCCTGAGGTGATCCACGACCTAATTGCAAAATGGCGCGAAGGTTACGAAGTGGTTTATGCCGTGCGGAAAGAACGCAAGGGAGAAACCTGGTTTAAGAAGACCACGGCGGCCTTATTTTACAGGATGATTTACCGCATCACCGATGTAAAAATTCCACTGGATACGGGGGACTTCCGCTTGATTGATCGTAAAGTGGTCAACATCATGAGTAAAATGCGCGAAAGGCACCGCTTTTTACGCGGGATTGGCGCTTGGGTGGGCTTCAAGCAAATCGGGGTTGAGTATAACCGGGCTGCCCGTTTTGCCGGGGAAACCAAATACCCGCTTAAGAAGATGCTTAAATTGGCATTGAACGCGATTACCGGCTTTTCCTATTTTCCTTTACAGGTTGCAACCTACATAGGTTTTATCTCGGCAGGTCTGAGCATTCTTGCTATACCGGTCGTGATCGTTCTGAGATTGATTAGCGCCCCCCAGCTGACTGGCCAGGCTACCACGCTGATTATGGTCTTATTCTTGGGCGGCGTGCAACTGATCAGCATTGGTATCATAGGCGAATATATTGGCCGAATTTATGATGAGGTCAAGGGCCGCCCGCTTTATATTGTGGCGGAAGGTCCTGAGAAAGCCTTTGACCCAACCCGCCTGGACCTACTGGACAAGGGATCATAAACAGACCAGGCTTATAGTTATTGGATCAAGGAGAAGGCTATGGAACTAGCTGAAACAGCACTCATCCTGGTAGCAATATTGCCAAACAAACGCGATTTTGATATCGCCAGGTTACTGGGCTGGTACCGCATTCCGTTGAAAAGCGCACCGAAAGTCATATCGGTTGATTACCTGGCGTTTTACCAGACAGCAGCCTTTGACGATGCTGAGCGGTGGCGCATCTCTTGGGTCGCGCCTGTAAGAGGGCACGAACTCACTACCAGGCAAGAGCTGCTGCATGAAGAAAAGACTCACCCGCGTGCACACGAAGAATACTTCAAAATCCAGTTGGGCAGCCTGCAACAATTGCCGAAACCGATCATCAGCCAAAATTGGCATCGCGTCACCTTCTTTTACACCACCGGCAGAAAAATCCTTGAGGCAGAAACACTGAATGACTTAGTCATACATGATGAGGAACGCAGCCTGCTCTGGCGGTCACTCCGAGAAAGGGCATTAAAAAGCCAGGAATACCATGCCGACCAGCTACCTGAAACCCCTGTTGACCCGGCAATATTGGCTTTGCTGGGCTTCATGTTAAAGTAGACTCTTAAATTTTTTCAATTCAACTAATTTTAAAATTTCTTACGTACCACTCAACCAGATATTAGCTGCATAGTACTCCTTATCGCCTCGTAAAAGAATAAAGTAAAATAAGCTTGCAAATGACTTATCTTGTACTCAAAGGCAATGTATGTTTTCATCTATCAATTTAGACAGAGCCAATCGGATTAATTATTTAAAAAATGGCCTTCTTATTAACAATTTCCTGCATCCAGGAGAGATAGTTTGTTCCTGCTCAGGGTTGAGCTATCAAATTTGCCACTATTCTGAACCTGTCGCAGTAAACTGCCTGAGAAATATTTGATGTTAATTTTAGTGCCACCTACTTTATTATTACTAGGCGCTTTGGCAATTGTCATTACAGATAAAAGCAAGCCCAAATATTCCCGCTCTTGGCTGATTGCCATGACTACGACTTTAGTTGCCTGGATAATCATCGGTGTTTTTCGGCTTTACCTGCCCACCACAGTTAACCTTTTGGATTGGAAACCAGAAGAGTTATTTTTCGCTTCTCCAAAACTATCCATAGATTACCTGACCTGGCCTTATGCCATGGCGCTGATAACCATCTGCCTGGCATCTATCCTGACGGATACTGCACGCAGTCAGCAAGAGTCCAACCCAACCAGCTGGGCTGCCTCGATGTCAATTACGGCCATTGGGTTAATAGCACTATTAGCTGGCAACCCCCTGACAATGGTAATGGCATGGTCTTTCGTAGATATCGTGGAGTTAGTTTACTTCTTGACCTCGCAGCCAAAAGGTAAGTTTACCCAGCGCATGATTTCTGCCTTTGCGGTGCGCTTATTGAGCATCGTGGCATTTATCTGGGCAACCATGGTTGGTTGGATGGAGGTTGGCTCGTTTGACTTCACTGAAATGCCCTCACGCGCAGGCATATACTTCCTATTCGCTGCTGGCTTACGGTTAGGCGTCTTACCGCTTAATGTGCCGTTTTTCGAAGAGCCCGAACTTAACAAAGGTTCAGGAACCCTTCTGCGCTTAGCCCCGGTTGCTTCAAGCCTTGGTGTTATTGCTTACCTGCCCGTAGATGCTCTTAGCATCCGCCCGTTCTGGATTTTGCCCATCCGGATATTGACCACCCTTTCTGTTTTATACGCATCCATTATGTGGGCAAGCAGGGATAGTGAAACTGAAGCCAGGCCTTACTGGATTATAGCGCTTGCTGGTTTGGCAATCACATCTGCGTTAAACGGGATGGCTGCCTACAGCCGTGCCTGGGGTGTGGCACTATTACTTTCAGGCAGCTTGGTTTTCCTCTTTCACCCCCGCATTAAGCGTTTGCGGTTTTTGTTATTAATTGGCATGCTTGGCATTATCGCGCTTCCATACACAGCTGCAGCATCCGGCTGGATGGGCATCATTGGGCAAAGTTTTAATTTCTGGAGTGTGATGATGATATTAGCCCATGCTATCCTCATCTTGGGCTATATCCGCTATATCTTAACTGCCCGTTCGGCCACAACCGGCCTGGAAACCTGGGCGAAAATCACTTTTCCCCTGGGGTTTATCCTGATCATTCAAACTAACATTGCGTTGGGTATCGTTGGCTGGCCAGGTGTGTTTACCAGTGAGTTGTGGTTGCCATCAATCATCAGCCTTGCAATTGTTTGTGCAACGGTGATTGCGTTCTGGCGGTTAAACATTTCCCCTTATGAAATCCAATTCTCAGAAAACAACAAAACCATCACGCGCATCAGGACAATCTCTCACCGTATACAAGAAGTATTTAGCTTTCAATGGTTCTATAAATTTTTGTTGGCCGGCTATCGCTTGCTCAGCCAAGTATTCAATACCATTATCTCAATTTTAGAAGGCGAAGGCGGCATCTTGTGGTCAATTGTCCTACTAATCTTGATTATCACCATCATCTTCTCCCAGGCTGGCGGCTAAAGATGGAAAATTTAGCTTTTATCCCCAGTGTGCTTATCCTACTAACCATGAGTGTAAATTTAATTATCCATCGCTGGCGGATTAACCTGATTTTGCTTGCCTTACAATACCTGGCAGTTTTTATCCTGGCTAGCTTGACAGCACCGCTCAGTTTAGCCATCATCAAATTGATTATCGGAATTGTGGTATCCGCAACACTTTTCATTACCTGTTTAGAGAAGAAGGCTTTTGAAGATGAAAAGGTACCTTTGATTAAGTACATCTATCGAGGGCTTGCCAGCTTATTCGTGTTGACATTTTCTATTGCCATCCTGAATGGCTTCCAAGCCATGCTGCCGATTCAGATTCCTGAACCTATCTTATTAGGAAGCATTGCATTAATTGCTTTAGGCTTGCTGCAGTTGGGGATGACAAATGCCCCGCTCCAAGTGTTGATTGGTATCCTCAGTTTTCTTTCTGGGTTTGAACTTTTGTACATTTCGCTGGAAAGATCTGTTATGCTGGAGGGGTTACTAGCTGGGGTTAACTTAGCCTTAGCCCTCACAGGCGCATACCTACTCTTGAAAGACGAAGCTGAGGAAGTAGCATGAGTACACCGCTAGTTTTCATTTTCCTGCCGCTGTTAATCGCAATCATTTTGGTCTTATTAAGGCGAAAACCTAAGCTATCCAATATCATAGGCACTATTTCTGCCTTTTTATTTGCCCTAATTGCCCATTTTATGCCTGAAGACCTGGCCATTAGCATAGGTTCGCTTAACATAGAGTTAGCCCAAAGCATTAATTTACTGGGTAGGTCCTTGGAGATTGCTTCTGCAAACCTTGTGTTTGTAAGCTTGGCTTTCATCATTACCGGGCTTTGGATGCTTGGCAGCGCCTGGTTGGACGTCAGCATTTGGTTTCGCCCGATCTCATTAGCTGTCACGGCATTATTGATCGCTGCGCTTGGGGTGAACCCATTCCTTTACGCAGCGCTGCTCATTGAATTGGTGGTCTTGTTGTTTATTCCCCTGCTCTCACCTAAAGGTGAAGAAACCAATACCGGTGTGATGCGCTTTTTGATCTTTCAAACCATGGCGTTACCGCCGATCTTGCTGACCGGCTGGATGCTTTCTGGCATTGAAACCGCACCCTCAAACAGCCCGCTAATCCTGCGAGCTGCCATATTGGTGTTCCTGGGTTTTGCATTATGGCTGGCATTTATCCCCTTTCATACTTGGCTGCCCATCATCAGCGAAAACAGCCACCCCTGGGTTGTCAGTTTTATTTTGCTGATTATGCCCACCACGATCATGATATTCCTGCTCACCTTCTTTGACCGCTATGCCTGGCTGCGCAACATTCCCCAGTTCTACGACATCCTGCGTTTTCTCAGCACGATTATGATTCTGGTTGGCGGACTGCTTCTAACCATTGAGAAAAATTTAGGACGGGCTTTTGGATATGCTGTAATTGTTGAAACAGGCTTTTCGATCCTGGCAATGGGCTTGAACCCACAGGGCGGGTTAACGTGGTTCAGCATGTTACTTCTCCCAAGAGCCTTAGGTTATTGGCTTTGGAGCTTTTCGTTAAGCCTTATCAAACAGAAATTCAAAGACTTATCCTTTGAAAACATATCAGGCCTTTTTCACACATTTCCATTTGTCAGCAGCGGTGTGATTGCAGGCCAGCTGAGCATCGCCGGCCTTCCGCTACTTGCCAGTTTTCCCGTCAAGCGATTGATCTGGTTCAACATTGGCAGCCCAAACCTACTCAATGCCTTGTTGATATTTATTGGCAGTTCCGGCTTACTTGTTTTCACAATCAATTCCTTAATGCATTTCCTGAAACAAGGCAGCGACTTGACAGTTGAAGAAAAGCCTGAAGAGCTATTAATCCATAAAATGATTATCGCGGCTGGTATCATTTTGCTTATCTTTTTTGGTATCTTCCCACAAATTATCCTACCCCATTGGACCAAGCTCTTGCTGGTGTTTGAGCGTTTCCCAATTATTCCCTAGAGCTAAGCAGACGCAGATAAACATCAAGGCTGACCTCCTTAATTCAATAACTGCCTAAACAAACCAAACACATCTTTTTTATTAGTATAATCATCTAAGAAAGTAAATTGCAGAAACCAGGCTATTAGGCATAATAGTTATTGAGAGTCTTAAAATAGGTGAACTATGGACGAAATTACAGGATTTGAACAACTACAAAAACGTGTGGAATGGCTCGATAACGAAAGGCGCAATGACAAGACCAATATTGCCTCCCTGCTAAATCGCTTGAGCATTTTGGAGAGTGAAAATAACGCATTAAGACAACAAGTTAAAGAGCTTTCCAGTGATTTGGTCGATCTGTCCACACAAGTTAAAAGTACAGATAAATACGAGAAACAAATTGAGCGGGTCAACACAGAACTTAATCAGAAAATCAAAAACACGGAAGAGAAGTTCGATAATGTTTTCTCCGAAGCACAAAAAAGAACCAAATTAGAAATTGAAGCAACCAATCGCTCAGTGTCTGGCATATTTCCAATGTTGGAACCAATTACACCCATTCAAAACGACCTAAGAAGCCAAAAGGCTGAGGATATCCGACTGGGAAGATTAATTGAAGAGTTAAAGCAAGGCATCCTGGAAGTGAGCCGCTTTGATGAAGATTACAAACGGACTCTGCACCTGTTGGAAGAGAGCCGACGCCAGGACCTGAAACGCGTAACAGACATGCAGGGTGAGATCGTATCCACTCGCAAACGTGTCGACGAGACGCGCAGCCGGATCGACTTATATATCGACAACTTCCGTCAAATTGAATCGCGCATCAATGAATTTCAAGCATATGAAAAGGACCGCCGCGAAGCACAATCTGCCTTCATCGACAAAGTTAATCTGCAGTTCGTTGAAAATAACCGGGTGTTGAAAGAATGGCTTACCCGCTTAGAATCTGTAGAAAAGATTGATGTCAATTTAGATTCCCAGTTGGAGGAATTAGAAGCCACACGCAAAACGGTAACAAAAGCATTAAGTGGTGTTGATGATGTTACCCAAAGGTTTGAGCGACGAATCAACGAAATCAGCGAGATTCAGCGCCTGAATGATGAACGCTTCAGGCAAGAATGGACGGCATTTAAAGCAGATGACCTCAAGCGCTGGACTAATTACAGTTTGAGCCAGGAAGAAGTACAAAGAGATCATAAAAAACAGGCAGAAAAGAATACCGCTGATATTGAGCGTATTGACGATAAGCTCATTGATATTCAAGATCACATTCAGCAGGCCAGTCAACAAACTATAAAAAGGCTGCAAGCGTTATTAAGGGCATACCAGGAAGCTTTAGAAAATCTTCTAGAATCTGGAAACGCTAAGAGTTAGAAAATGCACGTTATTGGTACCGCTGGGCACGTTGACCATGGCAAGTCTGCGCTGATAGCTGCGCTGAGCGGGATGCACCCCGACCGCCTCAAAGAAGAGATCGCCAGGGAAATGAGCATTGACCTCGGCTTTGCCTGGATGGACCTGCCCAACGGGGAATCTGTCGGAATAATTGACGTGCCCGGCCATCGCGATTTCATTGAAAACATGCTGGCAGGGGTGGGCGGAATCGATGCAGCTTTATTTGTGATTGCGGCAGATGAAGGCATTATGCCCCAAACACGCGAGCATTTAGCGATTCTTGATTTACTGCAAATACAAACGGGTGTGATTGCCTTAAACAAAATCGACCTCATAGACGACCCGGAATGGTTGGACCTGGTTGAGCTTGATATTCATGAAGCGCTGCAAGGGACGAGCTTAGCAAACGCACCGATCGTACGGGTCTCCGCAAGAACTGGCGAGGGATTGACGGTATTAAAAGAAAGCCTCCAGTCGATCTTGAAAGAAAACCCACCCAGGCCAGACCTCAAGCGCCCCCGCCTGCCGATAGACCGCGTCTTTTCGCTGCCTGGGTTTGGGACGATCGTCACCGGCACACTGTTAGACGGTCAGCTTAATTTAGGGGATGAAGTTGAAATAATGCCCCTTGGGCTGCGAGGCCGGGTGCGCGGACTTCAGAGCCACAAAAAGAAAGAGGATACTGCCCAAGCCGGGAGCCGCACGGCTGTTAATATCAGCGGCATCAATAAGAATGAACTAAAACGGGGCATGGTCCTAACCAAACCAGGCGATTACCAACCAACCACCCTGATTGATTTGCATTTCAAATTACTGGCAGATGTCAAGAATCCACTAAAGCACAACACCCAGGTTAAATTATTCCTGGGCGCTGCTGAGGTACCAGCCCAATTTCGCTTATTAGGCAAGCAGGAATTAGAGCCTGGGGATGCTGCATTCATCCAACTGAAATTAACTGAAGGGGTTGTTGCCTCAAGAAAAGATCGTTATATCCTGCGCAGGCCATCCCCATCTGAAACCTTAGGTGGGGGCATTGTTTTAGATCCCCATCCGATCAAGCTGCATAATCGATTCAACAAAGCCACCTTGGAAAACCTGGAACAATTATTAAAAGGTGACCCTAGTGAACTGATCATCCAAACCATTGAACGCCTGCAAATTGGCACCATTGACGAAATTATTGAGAAAACAAACATCCCGCAAAGCACAGGCACTGCTTTAATTGGGAGTATGCTCAGCCAGTCCTCAATCATTAAAGTGGATGATGGTCAAAATTTTATAACAACGCCAAATATCTGGAACAAGAATAGGGGAAACTTGCTCCAGCTCATTAGCCAATACCACCAAGCAAACCCTTTAAAACCAGGCATGCCCAAAGAATCCCTGCGCATAAAGAGCAACCTCCCCAGCCAGGCTTTTGAACTTTACTTAAAACAATTAGAATCCCAGGGATTTCTGATAGTAAATGGCAATTTTGTTTCTCTTTCTGGGTTCAAAATCACTCTTTCGGATAAACAATCAACAGAAGCAGCTAAATTCCTACAGTTGGTAAAAAGCAATCCCTATAGCCCTCCAGGTTATAGTGAGGGCGTTCAATTACTAGGGGAAGAAGTCATGCAAGCACTGATCCTTACGGATCAGCTAGTCAGAGTGTCAAATGAAGTCATTTTCTTCCCCCAAGCCTATAAAGACATGCTTGAGATGATCAAGACTGAGCTTCAGCAGAATGGGTCCATTGTGCTTGCCCAAGTGCGCGACCACTTTAACACCAGCCGCAAGTACGCCTTGGCAATACTTGAACATTTGGATGAGAAAGGGATTACAATTCGACAAGGAGATTTGCGAATTCTCAAGAAAAAATAGAACTTTACTATAATATACTCACCAATAATTATATTAAAAAGGAGATTCGATATGAGTTGGAAAGTTTTAATCACAGATGGTTTAGAAAAGGAAGGAAAAGCAATCATCAGCACCAAAGACATTGCCGAGGATAAAAAAGGCATCACGCATGAAGATCTGCTGGCAATTGTTGCTGATTATGATGCACTAATCGTGCGGGGGCGCACAAAGGTAACCGAAGCCATCTTTGAAGCAGGAAAAAACTTGAAAGCGGTAGGCCGCATGGGCGTTGGCGTGGATAACATTGATTTATCAGCGGCAAAAGCCCATGGGGTAACGGTTGTTAATGCACCAGTGGCAACCACCCTCGCGGTTGCTGAGCTCACCATGGCCTTAATGCTCAGCCTTGTTCGTGAGATTCCCAGGGCAGATGCTGGCATGAAAGCAGAGCAGTGGCTTAAGAAAGAATTAATGGGCACCGAATTTAGCCAAAAGACCTTAGGGATCATTGGTTATGGCAATATTGGCCAGGCGGTGAGCATGCGCGCCCAGGCTTTTGACATGAAGGTGATTGCATACGATCCCATCCGCCCTAGTGAAGATATCATCAAGTCTGGCGCAGAACCAGTTGACCTGGATACCGTTTTTATGAATGCTGATATCCTCACCCTGCACATCCCACTTATCCCTGCTACTAAGCATATATGCAACGAAGCTGCCTTTGCCAAGATGAAGGATGGCGTCAAAATCATTTGTGCTGCGCGGGGCGGCGTGATTGATGATGCCTGCCTGCTGGCAGCGCTTGAATCGGGCAAGGTCTCTGGGGCTGCTTTAGACGTCTTTGAAGTGGAACCGCCCACAGATTGGGCATTAGCCAAACACCCCAAGGTCATCGCCGTGCCGCACATCGGCGCTCAAACGCAAGAAGCACAAATTCGCGCAGCCATTGACATCTCCAGCGAGATAATCAATGCCTTAGACGGCCTGCCCCTGCGTTGGAAAATTGTATAAAAAAGAAAACCAGGATAAATTGTAACAAGATGGAAGAAAAACTAAATTTACTCAACAAAAGCATAGCAGAAATTGCCAGTTTAACGGGCATCCAAGCCTTATTGGATTGGGATCAACAAGTCAATATGCCCCCAGGCGGTGTTGAAGACAGGTCAAACCAGGCTGCCTTGATTGGCGAATTAATACACTACCGTTCAACCTCTCCTGAGCTTGGCCAGTTGATTGAAGACTTGGCAAAGGATTTAGGGGACTTAGATGCTGAAAATGATGCCGCGCGCATTGTTCGGCAGGCTAGACGAAATTATGATTTGCTGACCAAGATTCCTGTTGAAAAAATGGTGGAGTTTATCAGACTCACCACCCAGGCACACGAGGTATGGATTAAAGCCAGGCATACAAATGATTTTAAGCTCTATCAACCCGTGCTGCAGCGCATCATTGAACTCAAACAGGAACAGGCTGAATTATTTAAACCCTATGATCATATCTATGACCCACTCTTGGATATGTTTGAACCTGGCATGAAGACAGCCGAAGTGCAAGAAATCTTTGCCACCTTGCGCAAAGACCAGGTTGCCTTGCTGAAAGAAATTGCCCAGGCAGCGCAGGTAGACAACAGCTTTATCAAAAAGAATTACAACAAAGACTTGCAGGAAAAATTTGCGAAACATGTCATCAGCAAGTTTGGCTATGATTGGCAGCGCGGGCGTCTTGACTTGGCACCGCATCCATTCACGACTGAGTTTGGCCATGGTGATGTACGCATTACGACCAGGTACTTGGAAAATGATGGCTTATCAGCGCTGTTCAGCACCATGCATGAGGCTGGGCATGCCATGTATGAACAAGGGCTGGACCCGAAATATTACCGTACCTCACTAGCTGGCGGGACTTCTCTTGCCTTCCACGAGTCCCAGTCACGCATGTGGGAAAACCTGGTAGGCAGGTCAAAAGAATTTTGGAGCTTCTTCTATCCCAGTTTCCAGATGCTTTTCCCTGAACACCTAGGCGATGTACCTATTGAAAACTTCTACAAGGGTATTAACCGCGTAGCGCCATCATTCATACGCGTGGAAGCTGATGAGGCTACCTATAACCTGCATATAATGCTGAGGATGGAGATTGAGATCGGACTGGTTGAAGGCAGCATCCAAAGCAAAGACCTGCCAGAAATCTGGAATACAAAAATGCAAGAATACCTCGGCGTCACGCCGCCAAATGACACTTTAGGTGTCCTGCAGGACGTACACTGGTCTGGCGGCTTGTATGGCTATTTCTCTACTTACGCCTTAGGGAATCTCATTTCCGTGCAACTTTGGGAGAAAATGCTGAGCGACATGCCAAACATGCCTGATGATATGGCAAAGGGTGAGTTCTCCGGTATCTTGGGCTGGTTAAGAACCAATGTACACCAATATGGCTCGAAGTATCGGCCGCAGGAACTGATCCAAAAAATCACAGGCAGTAAAATTTCACCAGAACCCTATATGCGCTATCTTAATCAAAAATACCGCGAGATTTATAGTATTTAGCAGATTTACGCTTCAGAAGGCATCGCGGAAAATTCCTGCGATGCCTTTTATAATTATTGAGTAAAATTAGGGTAATAAAATGAAGAGCCAGCATTTGTACTCCCTAAAGAAACACCATGGATACTTAATCTTGCTAATCGCTGCGATACCCTTCATCTCTGCCTCAACCTTCTTCGTAGACACACCCCCAACAACACCTGCGCCAATTTATATCAGCTCGCTGGGTTCAGGCTCCTTCCTGACATCACCCATCCAATTTGAAGGCTGGGTGTCATGCCAGGAAGACCAGCTAATCCGAATTGAACTGGTAGATATTAAGAACAGGGTGCTTGCCCGAACGCTGGCCTTTAAAGAATGCAACGAAGAAGGGAAAATACCCATTTCTGAAAATATTTATTTTGACGCCTCGGCAGTGCCCTTGCCAGCCAGGATCACTTTCGCGTCACAGGGAGAAAATAATTTCACCACTGCCCTAACCACTGTGGAGGTGTCTTTAACTGAATCTGTTGAGCAAATCAATGCGCCACAACCTGATCGCAGTGCGATCATCCTAGACAGCGTGCAAAAAATTCCCTTAAAAGAAGGGTTCAACATTTCAATCTCAGGCTGGGTTTCACCTTTCAACACCTCCCCTTTAATTTTTGAAGTGTACACGCCAATTGGCTTATATATTGGCTCAAAACAACATATTATTAGCAGTGAAATAATTGATGGTTATGCTGACTTCCAGGTCGAAATCCCAACCTTTAATGACCCAGGGACTGCCGATGTGATCCTGATCATTCGCCAGATGGGTCTGGAAATTCCAGGCAATATCCTCCTACAGAGTTTTCCAATCACACTAGAACCCTGAGGAATTTCTTAAAATTTTAAGCCTATTTAATAAGTCAAGTGTATAATAGCCTAATGTCTCAGCACTAATTTCATAGGCTTGGAGGTTTTCATTGTGAAAGAATACGACATTATCATCATCGGCGGTGGCGTGGTTGGCTGTATGACAGCCCGGTTTTTATCTCAATACCAGCTTGATATCCTCTTGATTGAAAAAGAGGCGGATATTGGCTCTGCCACCAGCTCAGCTAACTCTGCCGTGATGCATGCTGGCTATGATGCCCTGCCCGGCACTCTCAAAGCCAAAACCAACGCCATCTCCAGCCCGCTTTGGGACCAAATCAGCCGGGAATTAGGCTTTGATTTCAGCCGCTGTGGCGATTACGTCGTAGCGGTGAGTGATGAACAATTAGAAACCTTGCAGAAATTAAAACAACAAGGCATTGATAATGGCATCAAGGAGATATCGCTGATTACGGCCAAGCAAATGCGTGAGCACGAGCCGATGATCTCCGAAAATGTAACAGGGGCGCTGTATGTTCCCTCAGGTGGCATTTTAGATACTTTCGCCGTGACGGTTGCTGCAGCGGAAAACGCCGTGATGAATGGCGTTGACCTGCTCTTAGAGACTCCATTCCTGGACTTTACAATGGATGGCAAGAAAATAGTCGGCGTGCACACCCCCAAAGGCGATTTTAAAGGCCGCTGGGTCATCAACGCTGCCGGGTTATATGCAGATGAGGTGATGCACAAAGCCAATGTCCAGCCTGAATTTTACATTCGCCCTCGGCGCGGCGAATACGTCATCCTGGATAAGGTCGACTACAACCTGAGCCGCCAAACGGTGCTCTTCCCCACCCCAACGGATAAGGGCAAAGGAATTCTAGTTGCTTCGACCCTGCACGGCAACACCCTTATTGGCCCTAACTCCAATTTTGTGGAGACGAAAAACGATAAAACTTTTACCAAAGAAGGCTTTGATGAAATTTGGGAGGGCGCGCTTAAACTTATTCCCAACCTGAACCGGCGCCATATCATCGCCAGCTTTTCAGGCCTGCGCGCGCACGGTAATGCCCCTTGCCTAACCCCGGGCGTAGATTATATCAGCGACTTCATCATCGAAATTGCAGAAGGGGTTGAAGGGCTGATCAACCTGGCCGGCATTGAATCGCCAGGATTAACGTCCTCACCTGGGATTGCCTTGATGGTGATTGATTTACTCAAAGAAGCTGGTGAATCGTTGACCCCAAAAGCCAATTGGAACCCAATCCGACCCGCTCGCCCGGTTTTCCGCCACCTCTCAACTGTAGAAAGAAAAGCCCTGGTTGACAAGGACCCGCATTATGGCAGGGTCATCTGCCGCTGTGAGACAGTTACTGAAGGCGAAATTTTGGCCGAGATCCATGCACCAATTCCCGCCACCACTTACGACGCCATCAAACGCCGCACCTGGACGGGCACCGGCCGCTGCCAAGGCGGTTTTGACATGCCCAGGGTAGTGAAGATCTTATCGGATGAATTAAACCTACCCCCAGAAAAGATTACTAAGAAGGGCTCTGACTCCCCCTTCCTCTACCGCCGTACCAAAGATCTCGAGAAGGTGGAATCATGAAAAAGAACTTTGACGTCATCATCATCGGCAGTGGCCCAGGCGGTTTAGCAGCAGCGATTAATGCAAAAAAGCACGGTGCAGCGGATGTGCTTATCATCGAGCGCGATCTCGAATTAGGCGGGATCCTGCTGCAGTGTATTCATAACGGTTTTGGCGTGGAGATCTTTAATAAGGACATGCCCGGCCCAAGTTATGCGCAGCACTTTATCGAAGAATCCCTCGGCCTCGGCGTCCAGATCATGTTAGATACAATGGTACTGGATATCACCGCTGACCTAAAAGTGACGGCCATCAGCAAACACACCGGCCTGATCGACCTGCAAGCAAGAGCCATCGTCCTGGCGATGGGCTGCCGTGAAAGGACCCGCTCACAAATCCTGCTGCCCGGCACGCGACCCGCAGGCGTTTACACTGCCGGCACCGCCCAACGCTGGGTGAATATTGAAGGCTACATGCCTGGTAAGCGCTTTGTCATCCTGGGCTCGGGCGATATCGGCATGATCATGGCCCGCCGGCTGATGCTGGAAGGCGCTAAGGTGGAGAGGGTGCTGGAGATTATGCCCTACCTGACCGGCCTGACCCGCAATTACGTACAGTGCTTGATGGATTACGACATTACCCTGCAGAAGAGCAGGACGGTCAAAAATATCCTGGGCGTCAACCGCGTGGAAGGCATTGAAACCGTGGCCGTGGACGAAAAATGGAACCACATCAAAGGCAGCGAGGAAATTATCCCCTGCGATACGCTTTTGCTCTCGGTTGGTCTCATCCCCGAAAACGAACTCTCCAAAAAAGTCTGCGTTGCGCTAGACCCAATCACCGGCGGACCGATCGTGGATGACCGCTTTATGACCTCCGTGCCGGGCATCTTTGCCGCAGGCAATGTGGTGCACGTCTATGACCTGGTGGACTGGGTAACCGAAGCGGGCTTTGTAGCTGGCAGGGGCGCAGCGCTGTATGCGCAGCGCTCAGCAGAGGAGAAGGTAAGCAAAATACCACTTAAGGCTGGCGAAGCTATTCGTTACGTGGTACCCCAATTTATCAACCCAGACAGCCTGCGGACAGAGACCATTCGCCTGCAAATGCGCGTCTCGACACCGATTGAAGAACGCGTACGCCTGACCGTGGAAGATGATCAAAATAACGTGCTGGCAAAGAAAGCAGAGCCTTATGCACGTCCGGGTGAGATCATCACCATGGAGGTCAAGCAAGATGCCTTTGATGCTGTGCAAAAAGCAGCTTTTCTGAAGGTGAATGTCTCTAAACGCTAAAGGGTTCAAAAGGAAAGACTTATGACTGAAGAAAGTGAAATTATTTGTGTAACCTGCCCTAAGGGGTGTACTTTAAAGGTGCTGCATGAAGGTAACGAAGTGGTTGACGTCTTGGGCAGCGGCTGCAAGCGCGGCAAAGAATATGCTATCTGTGAACTGAAAGATCCGCGCCGCATGGTCGCTTCTTCCGTGCGCGTTAAAAATGGCATCCACCCCCTCTTGCCAGTTTATACCGCTGCGGCCTTCCCAAAACCGCTGATTGCGCAATTAGCCAAAGACTTACGGCAAATCACCCTAGAGGCGCCGGTCAGGATCAATGAAGTGGTTTGGGCAAACGCCCTGGGTACAGGTATCGATATTTTAGCCAGCCGGGACATGCCGGCGAGGTAGTACTATCGTTTTTTGTGGGGATTTTAATCGGCGCAAAACTTAATTGAAAGCCCTCTTGAGATCCCTCCTGGAGGAGATAATGTCCTTTGTTGCATGTGTGTCCGTTTGCCGGCAAATGAGACCAGTTCATTGCAGATACTCTGTACCCAAGGAAGAATTCGCATGGAACATACAATCATAGCTTTTACTCTTCAAGGAGATGTGCCACTAACACTGGTCAGAACAATGAAAGGTGATAATCACCAAAATACCTGTGGATTGTGTCAGGACAATAGGGTCATTATAAACTCTGAAATTTCTCTTAATTTTTAAAAGGTTTGTTATGGGCTCTAATGATATAGATGTTAACATTCTAAAAGAGGTTGTGGCTGGTTTAGATGTGGTTTTTTCAACCAAAGATGTGTCAGAAAATCCTTTCATGATTCAATCTCACCTTAATTTGATAGATTGCCGAAATTACCATTCATTTGTAGGCCGCGCCCTGAGCGTTCACCGTGCTTATCTTGGAATTGATGAGTTTCAAAAGAATACCACTCGTGGGTCTTGCTGGATAAAGACAAAATTCCCGTCTGGTCAATCTTTGAGTTCCAGTACAACCAGGCCTGAACATTCTGTGCTTTCTAAAACTTTAGGTAAACCATCCTTAAGTTCCGAGTTGAAACCTGATCTTGATCTGGGACCCCAGTATAGCGGCGATACATCTTTTGCTTCGCGGATGCGAAAACACCAAAGCTGGTATCGGGCTAATGTCCTGGGCTTACCCTATGGCTTTGGTCCAACAAAAAATTCCCAGAGCAAATATGGGAATATGTTAACCCCTGAAGACGGGGAAGCTGGCCGCAATTTTCTAACTTCAAGTATATTCAATGTAGTTCTTGAGCGTATTAATCAAGGCGGTGGTGCTATTGATCCATTTCGTTTACTAAATAATATGCTCTCCAGTCAGCCGATGTGTTTCAACTTATTTGGCCTTTTAGCAAAAGATCTCACTTTGGCAAGAAAATTTTTATCAACCCTGGTCCCTGATAAAGTTGCTGAGGTCATCAGGGTTGAATTTGAGTGGGCTCCCCAACCTTCAGAAGAATATCTGTTTGATCGCACTGCATTTGATGCGTTTATAGAGTATCGAACAGAAAGTGGTGATTGTGCAGGATTAGGCATAGAAACCAAACTGGTTGAGCCTTTCTCTCAAAATGTATATGATCGACCTGAATACCACCATTGGATGAATCTGCCCGGGTCACCCTGGCGACCAGATGCTCATGATAAGGTGCTGGCCATTAGGCACAATCAACTCTGGCGGGATCAGCTTCTCGCAGTGGCACTAAAGTTACATCCTTCATCGCCATACGATATCGCCAGGCTTTTGGTGGTTTATCACCCAGAAGACATTGAAGCGTGTAGTACCATTTCTGAATATAGAAAGCTCTTACAGGATGATGACTCTCTACTAAATTTGTCTTTGGATAAGATTATTGAATCTTGGTTTATCATTGAAGATAACAAAGATGTATTGAATTGGCTTCTTGCATTTAAGATGCGCTATATTGATCTGCATTTGAGTAAAGCTTAATTATTATTTTACTCATATATTTTTTTACTTAAGATTTTCGAATTCATAGGGTAGGATGACTAATAATCCTAGAGTAGCAAGTTTTTCCTCCGGTTCTGATTACGAAAAATCCATAACTCAAGCTCTAAAAAACAAGATTAAATTGACGAATAACGTAAATATAGATACAAATTAGTCGCCTATACCGACTATACTTTCAATGGACTGGTCAGGAGACCAGTCAACACATTTTTCAAATGTCACAAGCGAATCGGATAGGATAGATAATGGATGATATTTTCTCTACTTAACCCCATCTCTATGATCTAACTTACAACCACATTTACCAATAAAATGGTTCGGTTTTTAGAGGATGACCTGATTACTTTTGGGAGGATAGCTTTCGTTTAGATGGAAAAAACAATTTTTATCATTTTGACTGATAAGTAATAAACCAAATTCGTTTGGAATTTCAGTAATTCTATATGCGAACTAATACCCTAAAGGGCACGGGCAGTTCGCACTACTTAATAAGCCATCAATATTTGTGTTTGGGCTATTTTAAATAAACAAATTTTATTAGTGAAGTGTTACTTATGCAGATGGATTATTGTTTGCTACAATCCACCAGCCACTAGCTACCGCTTTCTATATTTTCTTATGTTCTTACGGCGCACCGGGGCCGTAATAGTCTTGGTCGGTGGGGGTGCGGCCGGAGGGATCATAGACATGCACCCAATCCCCTTCTCTTGCCCATTGGAAAACCCAGTTGGCATCGCCCGGTGATAAGTTGATACAGCCGTGTGACTGCGGGTATCCAAAATAGGTGCGCCAGTAGCTGCCATGAATTGCGCGCGCCTGGTCAAAGTAAAGGGTCCAAGGCACATCCTGCAGGTAGTAATAATCTGAGCGGTCCGCTTCAAAGGCGCCTTGCATCGTTTCAAAGGGCAGCGCATTATAAATTTTAAACAAACCGGGCTGAGTGTAAAAAGGCTCTAAACCGCTTGACATCAGCGTGGCAAAAAGCAGCCTGCCATTCTCATAAATCAAAAGTGTCTGTTCAAACAGGTTTAGGGAGATCCAGCGCTGGTTGTTAACCCCTTCTGGCGGGGTCGGGTCAAACTGTGCCCTGCGCGACTTGAGCGAATTAACCCACTCATCCGGACCGATTAAGTACCAATAAACCGATTCGGCTTCCTGGGTGTCGTAGATTTGTATGCGGTGCTCGCGGTAGTAGGTTTTGCCGGTCTTTGCTGCTGCAAAACTCGGGGCTGTGTAGCTGGGCGTCTCATCCACAATCCAGCCAAAATCATGCTTGGGGTTGGCGGTGAACTGCAGCCCCTGGAAGTGCGTATAGGCTACGGGTGAGGCGCGCAGCCACTCCCCGCTGGCCAATTGTAGGTAAGCTTTGCCTTCATGTTCTGCACGGGTGACGTAACTCACGTAGCGCAAGGTGCCCGGAGCAATTGAACGAATTGGGTTGGCTGCCTCAACAGCCTCTTCAAAGCTGGCATAAATGTAGGCTGGCTCCGTATTATCAACATTGATCCTGGCAATTAAGGCAGGAATTACTGACAGGGATGAATCCGGTGCGGCGGCTGGGATCTCGCGCGGAGGGTACGCAAAACCCATCTCGACCAGGCGGCTGACACTTTGCGATGCGCCTAATGGCAGACAGTTTTCTGGCTGTACTGCGTAAGCATTAGGCAGGCACAGCGGTTGGGTGAAAAAAGGTGCGACCTGCTGGCCTTCTTTTTGTGGCTCATTTGCTGCAGCAGCACTGCCTGCTAAATTCAGGCTTAAGATGCAACAAACCAGGGTTAGGAGTAGGATTCTTAGCTTCATCATCAAGTTTGGCTGCAATTATAACCAATTAATTTGTCCAGCCGTCACTTGGTATAATTTATTATAGGTATTCCCATGAGCTCACCAGCCATTTATGATCCCCATGCTTTTTATCAAAGTCACAGCCAAATCTCACACCCTGGTATTTACAGTGATCAATACAAGGACCTGCCAAGCGATATCCCCGGGCTTGTCAAACTTACTCAAGGCTTCCTAATCCATATCTATCATGCAGAAGCGCAAGGAGTCAGACTGTATCGAAAAAGGACCAACGAGGTTCTAATCCGCACTGTTCCCGAAAAGCTAAAACGCTTATTTGAAATGGATGAACGCTCGCTCACGGTTGCGCGAGAGCCCAAGAACAAACTGGTCGGAAACTGCAGAGATTTTGCGCTGTTCCTATGCAGCCTTATAAGGCACCAGCAGGTCCCTGCACGCATTCGCTGTGGCTTTGCTGACTACCTTATGCCTGGTAAGCTGGAACCGCATTGGATATGCGAATATTGGCAATCCCTTG
>Ga0209723_1002826_pt1 | contig 22322 bp, 25 predicted proteins | sample BiotimSIPDNA_2_FD_185750 | JGI IMG/M metagenome (GOLD analysis project Ga0209723, IMG submission 185750) | Anaerobic biogas reactor microbial communites from Washington, USA - Biogas_R2 time_0 SIP DNA (SPAdes) (version 2) | ecosystem: Engineered > Bioreactor > Anaerobic > Unclassified | place...
TAGCCACGAGTCGAGGGGCGCGCTGGATCGCGCGGTGCTGCTCCCGAATGGAGGGGGTCCGCTTGTGGGTGCTCGTGCGCGCGCTGGATCGCGCGATGGGCCTCCCGCTGTGAGGGGCGTCCGCTTGTGGGTGCACTTGGGCGCACGCGATCGCGCGGCGATGCTCCCACTTTTGAGAGAACGCGGATCCTGGGTGCTCGTCGGTGCGTTAGGAGAGAGCGGGTCCCGGCGGCGCTCAGCCGATGTCGCGGACCTCGGTGCGCTCCATCGGGACGTCGAGCAGCAGCTCGGGCCGGGCGCGGTCGCCGGCTGCGGACTCGAGCAGCTCTATCGACGTAAGCGGTCGAGGGGCCAGGTCGAGCGCCGTCAGCTGGGCAAGGTCTTCCTGAACCACCTCGAGCTCGCGGAACTTGCGGGCCGTCACCAGCACGCGGGACTCCAATGCGCCGACCATCTTGTTGTAGGACTCGATGCTCCGGGTGAGTGCCCCACCGAGCGACCCGACGTGGTTGCCGAGCGTGGAGAGCCGCGCATACAGCTCCTGGCCGAGGTCGAGGAGCTCCTGGGCATTCTGCGTGAGCGCCTCTTGCTGCCAGGTGAAGGCGACGGTGCGGGCCAGGGCGAAGAGCGAGGCGGGGGAGACCAGCGCGACCTTGCTGCGCAGGGCGGTCTCGTGCAGCGACGGGTCGGCCGCCAGGGCCTGGGCCAGCATCGCCTCGCTCGGGACGAAGCACACCACCATCTCAGGGGTCGTTGGGAACGCGGCCCAGTACTCCTTCCCGGCGAGCACCCGGATGTGCGCTGACAGCTCGCGGGCGTGGACCTTGAGCAGGCGAGCCCGCTCCTCGGGGTCGAGGTCTTCGCCCTGAGCCTGGAGGAAGGCCTTCATCGGAGCCTTGGCGTCGACGACGAGGACCTTCTCACCCGGCAGGCGCACGATCGCGTCCGGTCGCACTGTCCCGCCATCGGGGTGGCGGGCACTGACCTGGGTATCGAAGTCGCAGCGCTCGAGGAGGCCGGCGTGCTCGAGGACGCGGCGCAGCTGGACCTCACCCCAGGCGCCCCGCACGTTCGAGGACTGCAGCGAGCCGGCGAGCGAGTGCGTGGCCTTGCCCAGCTCGCCAGCGGTGGCGTTGACCTCCCGCATCGTCGCCTTGAGGTCGGCGAACTGGCTGACTCGATCCCGCTCCAGGTCCGCGACGTGGCGCTCGACCCTGCTCAGCGTGTCTCCGAGCGGCTGCAGCACGGCTGCTGTCTGGGAGTCCTCGGCCACCGCCGCCTCGAGGTCCACGACGCGCTCGCGGAGCAGGTCGCGCTCGGTCTCGAGGATGGCGAGATCCCGCTCGGCGCGCATTCTCATCGTCCACCAGGTCAGCCCGGCGGCCAGCAGCGCGCAGACGACCGCCGCGATCACCACGGGCACCAAGGACCCGCCAGCCATCGACTCCACAGCCGTCGGCTCCACACGCATCGGCTCCACACGCACCGCCCCCGCAGCACTCGACCCCACCTGACCAAACCCCGTCTGAGAGGCCACACCCACGATCCAGCTCGTCATACCCCCACTCTCGCAGCGAGGTCTGACAGTCCTCCCGTCTCGACGCGCCGTGGCAACGCAATCCGTCGCGCCGACGCCACGCCGCAACGAATCTGTGACCTGCGATCCCGCCCGACAGGACAGATCATCAGTACGTTTGGTTCTTGGAGCACGACGAGGAGAGGTACCCGAGAGTGACGATGAGCGCCCAGGCCGGTGCGGTTGAGCTCACCGGCGTGACCAAGCGCTTCGGTGACGCGGTGGCTGTGGACCGACTCGATCTGCGGATCGAGCCAGGCGAGTTCATCGCGCTGCTGGGGCCGTCCGGGTGCGGCAAGACGACGACGCTGCGGATGATCGCCGGGTTCGAGCAGCCGGACGAGGGCGAGATCCGGATCAGCGGCGAGAGTGTCGCGGGGGTCCCGCCGCACAAAAGGCACGTCAACACGGTGTTCCAGAACTATGCGCTCTTCCCTCACATGAACGTGGCCGAGAACGTCGCCTACGGTCTGCAGCAGACCCGCACCCCGAAGGCCGAGATCCGCGAGCGGGTCGCCGAGGCGCTCGACATGGTCCAGATGCGTGCCTTCGCCGACCGCAAACCGTCGCAGATGTCCGGTGGTCAGCAGCAGCGCGTCGCCCTGGCCCGCGCCCTCGTCAACCGGCCGTCCGTCCTGCTCCTCGACGAGCCGCTCGGCGCCCTGGACCGCCAGCTGCGCGAGGAGATGCAGATCGAGCTCAAGCTCCTGCAGTCCCGGGTCGGCACGACCTTCGTCTTCGTCACCCACGACCAGCACGAAGCGCTCTCCATGGGGGACCGGATCGCCATCATGCGGGGCGGCAAGATCGAGCAGCTCGACACGGCGGCCGCTGTGTATGCGCAGCCCGCCTCCGCGTTCGTCGCAGGCTTCGTGGGACAGCAGAACTTCCTCGCCGGGACCGCCCGCACCGACGGTGTGATCGAGTCCGGGCCGATCCGGCTGCGCAGTGAGCGCGCCGGGCAGCACGTCGCGCCGGGTCCGGTCCGCGCCGCCATCCGTCCGGAGTATGTGTCGCTCGCCCCCGTCGCGGACCTCACCGCAGGCGCCGGCCACGGCACGGAGAACGCCGTCGTCGGCCGGCTCGCGAGCATCGCGCACCTCGGCGAGACCATGCAGTACGTCGTCGAGGTCGACACCGGCCATGAGACGACGAGCCTGCTGAGCCGCATCCCCACCCCGGCCGCTCCGAACGTCCACGTCGACGACGAGGTCGTGGCCTCGTGGACCCCCGGGTGCATCCTCGTCTTCAGCGACCCCAACGCCGGTCCGGCTATCCCGCCCGACCTCACCACCGTTCCCTCCACCACCCCTGCCCACCCACCCCGCTGACCCCCGCCCGCCCTAGGAGATCGACATGTCCCACCCCCGCCGCTCCCGCCCGGTCCGTGTCCTCGCGCATGCCTCCGTCGCGCCGCGCATCATGGCCGAGTTCAACCGCCGCCAGTTCCTCTCGGTCGCCGCGGCCCTCGGAGGTGTCGGCCTGCTCAGTGCGTGCGGCGGTGACGGCGATGGCAACGGTGCGACGCCGGGCGCCGACGCCACCGGCCGTGCCACGGGTGGGGAGCTGGAGTCCCAGCTCTCGATCTACACGTGGGGCGACTACGACAGCCCGGATGTGCTCGAGCGCTTCACCGAGGAGCTCGGCCCCGAGATCCGGCTGGACTCCTTCAACTCCAACGAGGAGATGATCGCCAAGCTCGTCGCGGCCCGCGGGACCAGTGGCTACGACATCGTCGTGCCGACCGGGCAGTTCATCCCGCAGATGGTCGAGAACGACCTTCTCGAGCCGCTGAACAAGGACCTCATCCCCAACCTCGAGCACATGGACGAGGCGTTCCTCTCCATGGCCTGGGACCCGGAGAACCAGTGGTCGATCTGCAAGGCGTGGGGGACCACCGGCTTCGTCTACGACAACACCGTCATCACCCGCGAGCTGAAGACCTGGAACGACTTCCTCGACGCGGCCCAGAACGAGGCGAGCGGGCGCACCTCGGTCCTCGACGACCCGGCGGAGCTCACCGGTCTGTACTTCTGGGCGAACGGCATCGACTGGACCACGGAGGACGAGGGCGACTTGCAGGCCGCCGAGGACTTCCTCGTCGGTGAGCTGGCGCCGCACATCGCGGCCTTCGACTCCTACCCCGGCGGGTCCGCGATCCCGCAGGGCACGCACGCGCTCATGCAGGTGTGGAACGGGGACGCCCGCATCGGCATCATGGAGAGCCCGGACCCGGACCGCTGGACCTGGGTCCTCGGCGCTCCCGTGACCCAGCTGTGGATGGACAACTGGTGCATCGCCAAGGGCGCCCCGAACATCGAGGCGGCCCACGCCTTCATCAACTTCGTCCTCGCCCCGGAGCAGGTCATCGACCAGGTCGACTACATCGGCTACCACACCGGCGCCAAGGACGTGGAGTCGATGGCCGAGGAAGCAGGGCTCGAGATGCTCGACCTCGTCTTCTTCACCCCTGAGCAGATCGAGACGATGAAGGAGGGCGAGGTCAACAGCGCCCAGCAGCGCATCGTCGACATCTGGAACAAGATGAAGGCTGCTGCCGGCGCCTGACCGGCCTGACCGATGAGGGCACCCCGCTTCCTCCTGGCCATCCCGGCCTGGGCGTGGCTCGCCGCGTTCTTCGTGCTGCCGGTCGCGACCGTCGTCTACTTCAGCTTCGGCTACAAGCCCGGCATCTTCGGGACGCACGCGACCGACGTGCTCTCCCTCGACCGCTACCGCGAGGCACTGTCCCCGACGTTCTTCACGACCTTCACGAACACGCTGCGGGTCGGCGTTCTTGGGACACTGCTCTGTCTGGTCATCGGCATCCCGATGGCCTACTGGATGGCGGTCAAGGTCTCGCCCGGCAAGCGCGCCTTCCTGCTCGCACTCGTCATCGTGCCGTTCTGGACGAACTTCCTCGTGCGGACCATCGGCTGGCAGGTCATCCTCGCCCCTGAGGGATGGCTGTCGGGGATGCTGCAGGCGCTGGGCCTGCGCGAGAACCCGCTGGCCATCCTCTACACCCGCTCGGCGGTCCTCCTCGGTGTCGTCTACAACTACCTGCCGCTCATGATCCTGCCGCTCTTCGTCGCCTTCGACCGGGTCGGCCCGGCGATGCGCGAGGCGAGCAAGGACCTCGGGGCGAACCGGTGGCGCACCTTCACCCGGGTCACCCTCCCGATGGCCCGGCCGGGCATCATCGCCGGCATCCTGCTCGTCTTCATCCCGCTCATGGGCGACTACATCACCGCGACGGTGCTGGGCGGAGCGCGAGGAAACATGGTCGGCCAGCTCGTCGCGAGCCAGTTCCAGGCTGCTCAGAACTGGGCACTCGGCTCGGCGATGGCTGTCCTCCTCATCATCGTCATCGCGGTGACGGTTCTCGTGGGGGCGGCCATCGCATACGTCGTCACCTGGCCGCTCAGCCGCGCCCGGCGACTGCGGCTCGCCGACCTCGAGGGCCTCCCGGAGAAGGTGCGCTGATGGGGGAGCGTCGAACGGTCACCGACTACCTGCTGTATGCGTGGGGCGCCCTGGTCTTCGCGTTCCTGTTCCTGCCGATCCTCGTGATCATCGTCTACTCCTTCAACGAGGGCCGGCTGCTGGTGTCCTTCACAGAGTTCGGCTTCGGGTCGTTCCGGGCGATCGTGGACCGGCCGGCTGTGCGCTCGGCGGTCATGGTCTCCATCCAGACCGGCGCGATCGCCGCGGTCTTCGCCACCCTGCTGGGGACTCTCGCGGGTGTCGCCATGGCGCGGCGGCCTGGCAAGTGGGTCCTCTGGTTCGTCGGTCTGCTGCTGCTCGTCTCGGTGACGCCGGAGATCGTCGACGCGGTGGCGCTGCTGCCGTGGCTTGTCTTCCTCGGTCAGGACCTCGGCCTGTCGATGTTCGACAACGGCGTCGTCCGGCTCGTCGTGGGACACTCGCTCTTCTCGACCGCCGTGGTGTCCTACATCGTGCGGGCCCGGCTGGTGGGGCTCGACGCCCAGCTCGAGGAGGCCTCCGCGGACCTCTACGCCTCGCCGCTGACGACCTTCCGCCGGGTCACCCTGCCGCTCGCGATGCCTGCGGTCCTCGCCGGTGGGCTGCTCGCCTTCACGCTCAGCCTCGACAACACGATCATCTCGGCCTTCGTCCAGGTGTCCGGCACGACACCGTGGCCGGTCTACGTCCTCAGCGCCCTGCGCAGTGGGTTGCGCCCGGAGATCGCCGCGGTGTCGACGCTCATGCTCCTCCTCACGCTGGTCTCGCTCATGCTCGTGTGGCTCGTACTGCGACGAGCCGGGGACAGCTCGACCCAGATCGCCCGCACCATGACCGGCACCTGACGACCTGCACCTCCAGGCCCTGGGTGCAGGCGCGGGGGCCTGGACCGCTGAAGCCCGCCCACGCATACCCCGACCTCTTGGAGAACCCCAGTGACCGCTGACCTCATCTTCCACGGAGGACCGATCTTCACCGCCTCCGCCGTCCGTGATCGCGCGAGTGCCATCGCGGTCCGGGGGGATCGGATCATCGCCGTCGGGCACGAGGCCGAGCCGTGGGTCAGCGACCTCACCGGCCCCGACACCGAGGTGGTCGACCTCGCCGGCCGCATGCTCACGCCGGGCTTCGTCGACGCGCACGTCCACCCGGTGTGGGGCGGGCTCGACCTCATGCGGTGCAACCTCGCCGAGGACGTGACGGCGGAGGGCTACCTCGAGCGGATCGCCGAGTATGCGCGGGCCCACCCGGACGAGGAGTGGATCCTGGGCGGTGGCTGGGCGATGGCGGCCTTCCCGGGAGGCACGCCGACGGCGGGGGCGCTCGACGCCGCCGTCCCGGACCGCCCGGCCTTCCTCGCCAACCGTGACGGCCACGGTGCCTGGGTCAACTCGGCTGCGATGCGACTGGCCGGGATCGACCGAAACACTCCTGACCCGGCGGACGGACGGATCGAACGGGACGAGCGCGGCGAGCCGACGGGCACGCTGCACGAGGGCGCGATGACCCTCGTCAACCGGCTCATCCCGGAGACCTCAGAGTCGGAGATGACGCAGGCGCTGCTCCTGGGGCAGGAATACCTGCACTCGCTCGGGGTGACGGGGTGGCAGGACGCCATCGTCGGCGCCTACGGGGACGCTGGCGACCCGGCCCGGGCCTATCTCACCGCCGCGCAGGACGGGGCGCTCACCGGCCGTGTGGTCGGCGCGCTGTGGTGGGACCGAGGTGCCGGCCTGGAGCAGCTCGAGGGACTGCTGGAACGGCGGGAGCGCTTCTCGCGCGGGCGGTTCCAGGCGAGCGCGGTGAAGATCATGCAGGACGGGGTGGCGGAGAACTTCACGGCCGCGATGCTCGAGCCCTACTGCGACGGCCACGGCCACCCCACCGACAACTCGGGCATCTCCTTCGTCCAGCCGGGGCTGTTGCGTGAGGCGGTGACTGCCTTGGATGCCCACGGCTTCCAGGTGCACTTCCACGCCATCGGCGACCGGGCCGTGCGGGAGTGTCTCGATGGCGTGGCCGCGGCGCGGGAGGCCAATGGCGTCAACGATCTTCGCCACCACATCGCGCACCTACAGGTCGTCCACCCCGAAGACGTCCCCCGGTTCCGCCGCCTCCGGGTCGCCGCCAACATGCAGATGCTCTGGGCCACGCTCGAGCCGCAGATGGTCGAGCTGACGCTGCCGTTCCTCGGGGAGCCGCGGTCGGCGTGGCAGTACCCCTGGGCCGACCTCCTTCGTTCCGGGGCAGTGCTCGCCGCCGGCTCGGACTGGTCGGTCTCGACCCCGAACCCCTGGGCAGCGATCCACGTCGCCGTCAACCGGTCGATCCCGCCTGGGGAGGTGGAGCCCGGGCTCGCCGAGGACAACTACGAGCCGTTCCTCCCGGAGCAGGCGATCGACCTCGGGACGGCGCTCACCGCATACACAGCCGGCTCGGCCTGGGTGAACCACCTGGACGACTGCGGTCAGATCGAGGAGGGCGCGCTGGCCGACCTCGTCATCCTCGATCGGGACCCGTTCGACGGGCCGGCCGACGAGATCGGCCTGACCCAGGTTGACCAGACGTATGTGGGCGGCCGGCTCGTCTTCGACAGGTCCTAGTCGGTGGAGCGACGGGGTATGGGGTCCGCGCCGGCGAGGCGCCGTGAGTTCCAGCACCGCGCCGTCCGGTAGCCGAGGCGGTGGTACACCCGCCTGGCCGTGTCGTTGTCGGAGAACATGCCGAGGGTGCAGACGCCGTGCTCGGCCAGGGCGTCCCGGGTCAGCGCCGCCGAGATCACCGAGCCGAGCCCCTGACCGCGGTGCTCCCGTGCGGTGACGATCCCCGACAGGTGCGGCACACCACTGTCCTCGACCTCGACCCCGCCGACGGCGATGAGGCGGCCCTTCGGGTCCCGCAGGCCGAGCCACCGGCCGACCCGTCCGGTCCCGATCTCCGTCCAGACGCGCGGGTTGTTGGCGTGCGAGAACGCCGAGATCTCCTCTGCGTCCTCACGGTCGTCGAGCTCTTCGACGAGGGCCTCTCTCGGGTCGAGCGGCGGCTCGGTGGTCGTCCACATCCACTCCCAGTCGCCGCCGTCGGTGAGGTAGAACACGTCCTCCGCGATGGCCAGGTGCTCCTGGGGGACCGACAGCCCGCTGGCACTGAGTCTCTCGATCTCCCCGCTGTCCCGCAGCCAGAGCAGCGCAGCGCGCAGCTGCTCGGGCGCGACCGCCCCGACGAGCGGTGTCACCCAGAAGCCGGGACGCCTCCCCATGCGCGGGATGACCGCCATGGTGCCGTCCACCCAGGCCGGCTCGGGCATCGTCGCGGACAGTCCCCAGCGGACCCAGGGGTCGCTCGCGGAGATCTCGAGCAGCTCGGCATGAGCGGCGACAGGACGCACGAGGATTAGCGTGCCATCCGGCTTGGTCTGCGACCGGTCGGGGTCGCGTCGGATCGCCGCCGGGGGACAAGATGTAGCGTCGTGGCAATGACCGGCCCGACTGCACGCAACGGAGAAGGGTGACCTGATGGGAGAGCACGAGCTGGGCTACGACCTGACCTCCGACAGCGCTGAGGCAGAGGCGAATCGGCTGGCCTTCATCGAGATCCTCAACTCGCGGATGCCGAAGAAGCGGCTGATCGCCCAGGGTCTGCTGCGCTCCACCGCCGGCCACGTGCTGCTGTGCCAGCTCACCTACAAGCGCGACTGGGACCTGCCCGGAGGTGTGGTCGACCCGGGGGAGTCGCCTGCCACCTGCGTCGTGCGGGAGGTGGAGGAGGAGCTCGGACTGACGCTGTCGGTCCAGGGCCTGCTCGCCGTCAACTGGCTGCCTCCCTATCGCGGCTGGGACGACGCGCTGCTCTGCCTCTTCGACCTCGGAGTGGTCGAGCCTTCTGTCGTCCACGGCGTTGCCCTGATGCGCAGGGAGATCCAGGACGTCCACTGGGTCCCGCCGGCCGACCTCCCCAACCACGTCGCGCCCTACACCGCCGCCATGCTCACCGAGGTCCTCGACCTGGTGAGCCGACCGGATGACCCGCGCACCGCATACATCGAGAACAGCGAGCGGGTCCGCTTCCGCGACGACCCGACCCCCTGACCTCCGGACGAGGCGGTCGGTCTCCCGCCGCGCAGCTAGACTCTTGCCCTTGTGGCCCTCACTATCGGAATCGTCGGACTGCCGAATGTCGGCAAGTCCACCCTGTTCAACGCGCTCACGAAGAACAACGTGCTCGCGGCGAACTACCCGTTCGCGACCATCGAGCCCAACGTCGGCGTCGTGCCCCTGCCGGACCCGCGGCTGAAGCGGCTCGCCGAGATCTTCGGCTCGGAGCGGATCCTGCCGGCGACGGTGTCGTTCGTCGACATCGCCGGGATCGTCAAGGGCGCGTCGGAGGGGGAGGGGCTCGGCAACAAGTTCCTGGCGAACATCCGTGAGGCCGATGCGATCTGCCAGGTGGTGCGTGTCTTCGAGGACGGCGACGTCGTCCACGTCGACGGTCGGGTGTCCCCGAAGGACGACATCGAGATCATCGAGACCGAGCTGATCCTCGCCGACCTGCAGACCCTCGAGAAGGCCGTCGCCCGCCTCGAGAAGGAGTCGCGGATCAAGAAGGAGAGCAAGCCGCTCCTGGAGAACGCGCTCGCAGCGCAGGAGGTCCTGGAGGCCGGCAAGACCCTGTATGCGGGGGGCGCCGCCGGCGGCGTCGACCTTGCGATGGCGAAGGACCTGGGCCTGCTCACCACCAAGCCCTTCATCTATGTCTTCAACCTCGACGAGGACCAGCTCGCCGACAACGAGCTGCACGCGCGCCTCCGGGAGCTCGTCGCCCCGGCGGACTGCGTCTTCCTCAACGCCAAGCTCGAGATGGACCTGATCGACATGGAGGAGGACGAGGCGCTGGAGCTGCTCCAGTCCTTCGGTGCCGAGGAGTCCGGCCTCGACCAGCTCGCGCGGGTCGGCTTCCACACCCTCGGCCTGCAGACCTTCCTCACCGCCGGGCCCAAGGAGGCCCGCGCCTGGACGATCCGCCAGGGCTGGACCGCCCCCGAGGCAGCCGGCGTCATCCACACCGACTTCCAGCGCGGCTTCATCAAGGCCGAGGTCGTCTCCTTCGAGGACCTCGACGAACTCGGCTCGATGGCCGCGGTCAAGGCTGCCGGCAACGTGTAGCTCGGCGCGCGCCTGCGGGTCGCCTGACGAGGTGCGTCATACCGCCCAGATGGACGCATACCACCGCTAGCCGATACTATCGAGATGCGATAGTGTCTGGGAGTGGCCATCCAGTCCTTCGCCGATGCGAACACAGAGAAGGTCTGGCGCCGCCAACGCGTCGCCCGGTTGGGCCCCCGACATTCAACGGGCCGCGCAGAAGAAGCTCCGGCTCCTCAACGCGGCCGGCACGCTCGGTGATCTGCGCGTACCGCCGGGCAACCGCCTGGAGAAGCTGACCGGCAACCGAGCCGGCCAGCACTCGATCCGAGTCAACGACCAGTTCCGGATCTGCTTCACCTGGACCCCGGGCGGGCCCACCGACGTCGAGATCGTCGACTACCACTAGAAGGGAGGCAAAGCGATGACCAAGGCACACGACCCGATCACGCCAGGAGAGATCCTGCGCACCGAGTTCCTCGAGCCGCTGGGGATCAGCCAGTACCGCCTCGCGCAGGCAACCGGCCTGAGTCAGACCCGCATCGGGGAGATCGTCCGCGGCAGGCGGCGGATCACCACCGAAACCGCACTGCGACTCTCCCGCGCTCTCGGGACCAGCGAGCGCTTCTGGATCAACATCCAGGCCGACTACGACATCGAAGTCGAACACGACACCCACGAGGATGACCTGAACCGCATCGAAAGCCTGGTCAGTTAGAACCGCTCTGCTCGTGCTTCCATCCCCCGCCTGTGGCCCAGCACGAAGGGGTGGTGTTCCCTTTCGGTTGACGTTGACTCACAATGAACTGCTGGACCGTCGGCGCAGCGAGGAGCCGATTAGCCCGAGTGCAAGGAGGGCGTTGAGGTAGTGACGAGTTCTGAACAGCACGTCCCTTTGGATGGGCGGCACAGTGGCGTCGAGTCGCACACAGGTGATTTGGTTTGTCGATACTGTCAGCGTCCGATGTCCCAGGTCTTGGCGGATTTTGAGCGGCATGAGCGCATGCATGGGCTCTGCTTTCACTATGAGTTTGATCATGGGCCTGACGACGTCGACGTGCCGTGCTCTCCTGGTTGCCCCTCTCGGGTGCTGCTGCGCCATCCGACTGAGATGGTCTCAGTGGCTTACTTTCCGGATACGGGCGGTCCACCAGAGGTGATGGAGAAGGTGATGGCAGCCACTGGCCAGGTCCGAATCTGTGACCTGGTCATCAGCAGTAGTGGTCCTGCTACAACTGAGCTCCTACGGTTCCGGCTTCGACCGGCCGACTCGGGATCCGAGGTTTCTATCTTCTGCGACGCAGAGATGGGCAGTGACGGGTGGACCAAGGGTGTCGATATCCCTTCAGGAGAGTCTCTCGGATGGACCTGCGTGCCGCTTTCGGGTCCCGTAGAAGTTTTCATCGACCTCGAGTGGATGACCAACACGAGCCCGCAGAGAGCGCGGCGGGTGCTGCTGCTCCACTAAGCTATTGAGCGGCGATCCGATGGTTCCGTTCGTGGTCGCTTCCAGCATGTGAGGCTTCTGACTCTTGGGACCCCAACGTCCGCGGCTGACCGCGCGAACGGCAGCCTAAACACGTGACCAAGGGCGTCACCAGTCCCGAATCCGTCCCTGCGCCGACAGCGGCAAGGTACTCATCGAACTCGGCTGTATCGCGCCACCGAGTGAAAGCACTCCGCCGCTATCGCGCGTGGCACCGGATGGGCTCTGCGCCCACTGTGCAGCAGCGGCGCTGCGCCCTGATGAGCCGGTGAGAGCGGGTCCGATGGCTGTTTTCGTGTCTTGCAGCGCGTCGCCGAGCAGGTCGTCGTAGGCGCCCGGGGATGCCACTCCCTCGGACTGTCCTGAGCCCGCACTCAACGCCTTCGCCGTCACCTTCGCTGAGCGCATGCCGGCGGCCGAGACGCTGTAATGAAGACCCCGGGAACACCGTTCATCGGACATGCATGGTGGTATGGCCGCGGTGAGGGTCGTGACCCGTTGCCTGACTGGTGCCCTGCTGGGTTGCCGATGGACTGATCAGTCCGGCCCTCACCGTGCGTGCACCGGCCGGTCGGGCATGACCTAATACGAGCCTGGCCCGGTGACGCGAGCCTGGTGCATGTCCTGTCTGACCGCCCGGCCGGTGCCGACCCATCGGATTCGGAGAAGGGCCAGCACCATCATGGCAAACACCACTACGCGCTTGGGCGGGATCGACTCGCACAAGGACACCATCCACGTCGCCGTCATCACCGAGACCGGGCAGCCGGTCGCCGACCGGGAGTTCCTCACCACGAAGTCCGGGTACCGCCGCGCGGTGGCCGGGCTGATCGAGCACGGTCCCCTCTCGGCGGTCGGGGTCGAGGGCACCTCCAGCTACGGGGTGGGCATCACCGCGGCGTTGACGAAAGCCGGCATCCGCGTCGTCGAGGTGAACCGGACCCGCCCGGCCGAGCGACGCCGGCAAGGCAAGACCGACGTCCTGGATGCCTACCGCGCCGCCCGCTCGGTGCTCTCCGGGGAGGCCACCACAGCCCCGAAGAACGCGAGCATCGAGCCGCTGCGGGCGTTGACCATCGCCCGCCGTTCGGCGGTCAAGGCCCAGCAGGCCGCGTTCCGTCAGATCCAGGCCGTCCTGGTCAACACCAGCGCCGACGTCCGGGACCGCTACCGCGCCCTGCCCGACGCCAAACTCGTTGCCACCCTTGCCAGTACACGACCAGAAACCGTTCACGACCTCGACCACGCCGACACCCTGCACGCACTGCGGACCCTAGCGCGCCGACACCGCGCCCTGGGCGAGGAGATCGCCGACCTCGAGACCCGGATGCTCGCCCGCGCGACCGCAGCGATCCGGCGCTGATGGCGATCAAGGGTGTCGGGCCCGTCGTGGGTGCCCAGCTGCTTCTAACCGCCGGCGACAACCCCGACCGGCTCCGCTCCTCGCCCTCCTTCGCGGCCCTGTGCGGCACCGCGCCGATCCCGGTCTCCTCCGGACGCACCGACCGGCACCGGCTCTCCCGAGGCGGGGACCGCCACGCCAACGCCGCCCTGCATCGCATCGCGACCAACCGGGTCAGCAACGACCCCGCCACCCGCGCCTACCGCGACAGCCGCATCGAGAAGGGCTGGACCGTCCCAGCGGTGTACCGCTCCCTCAAACGGGCCATCGCCCGCGAGGTCTTCCAAGCCCTGATCGGCAACTGTGCCGTACCGAACTACTCCGACCTGAGACCCGCCCGCCAAGCCAAGAACATCACCCTCACCACCGTGGCCGCCGCCCTGGGCGTATGGCCCTCCCGAGTCGGCGAACTCGAACTCGGCCGACGCCGCGACGACGACTTCGCCAACCGCTACCGCCAATGGCTCACCGCCGCTTGACAACGCATAGGAGCATCACACCCTGTTTCGCGGGCAGTTTCGGTGAGTCTCGTCGCATCCTTGAGGCCAGGCATGTTCTGGAGTAGCGTGCAGATCACCGAGGTGGGCTTGGCCGAGGAGGGGTTTGTATGAAGCGCCAGATGAAGCGGGTTGGCTTGGCAGTTGCGCTCTGTTTGCCGGGGGGCTTCCTGCTCTCTTCGGCATGGTCGGCTCCAGCTGCCTGCGATGTCTTCTCCTACACCCCTACGATGTTCACCAGCTACGAGGTCGGCGGAACGGGTGGTCGCGCTGGGTGCGCCTCGACCGTCAGTGTCCAGACCTACCTCAAGTATGACCGATGGGGACCTGATGGGGTGACCGCGCACCGCGGTGGACGGGTCACGAACATAACTTGGACGCCTCACGGATGCTCGGGGGGGCAGGCGTACTTCACCCAGACCTCGAGTGAAACTGGCCAGTACTCACGCTCTGCCAATCGGACGTTGTCCTGTTAGGGGTGGAGAACTCTGCTGCGATCGTCCAGACCCGCGACTTAACTGTCAAATTTGGGCGTCGCAACGCCCTCCAGGCAATCTCGATGGCGGTCCCCTACGGCATCACCGGTGTCTTAGGGCCCAACGGCGCCGGCAAGACCACTCTCCTTGCAGTCTTGGCGACAGCGGTGCGGATTCCCGCGGGTGCGGCGTGGATCGGGGGCCACGACTTGGGAACTGGATCTGGGCGGCGAGCCGCGCGCGAACTCATCGGTTGGCTGCCGCAGCGGTTCGACCTAGCAGGCGGGATGACCGCCATAGACACAGTTGCGTACGCGGCCTGGGCGAACGGCATTCCAGCTGAGGCCGCAGTGTCGCACGCAAATGAAGCCTTGCAGGTAGTAGATCTTGGGGGACGGGCCAAGGACCGGGTACGTCAGCTCTCCGGCGGCCAACGTCAGAGATTGGGTTTAGCTGCCTCCATTGCGCACCGCCCAGCGGTCCTCCTCCTCGATGAACCCACCTCGGGCCTAGATCCTGAACAACGCCGCCGGTTCAAAGCCTCCCTCGAAGCAGCAACGCTGGATCGCACGGTGCTCTTCGCGAGCCACCTGCACGAGGACCTCGCGCTGATCGCTCGCCAAATAGCAGTCTTGGACGAGGGCGGGTTGGTTTTCATGGGGACGCCTCAGGAGTTAACAGAATTCGGGGAGGGCTCGCTCAAGGTGGGTAGCAAAGAGGCGGTGACAGTGAATGAATTCGGTGAAGGATACATGCGTGTGCTGCATTCGCGAGGGGGGCGACGACCGGAGGGATGAGAAGTCGTTACCACCTTGCGGTTCCGGTCTGGGTGCTGGCAGCGGTCTCGCTGGGCCTATCTGTTCTAGCGATGATCAACTCGCTACCACTGGCGAGGTGGGCCTACGCGGATTGGGTGGCGGTCTCCGCTGCCACACGCGAATCGCTTCTCTACGGCGGGCCGTGGTTTGCCGCATGGGGCGCCTGGGTTGCTGGGAGATATCTTGGCCCCAGGAGCCTGCTATGCCCGCCATCGGCCGCTCGATCGGGCCCTCGGGTAGTGAGGGCTCAACTCACGCTGCTGGGTGTAGCGGCGGCGTGCGGCCATCTATTGGGCTTGCTGCCCGTCTTAACCTGGACCGCGATTCAGGCTCGAACTGGTGCGCTCAATCCACTTGTGCTGCTCGGTTCGATTGCCGTGCTACTGGCCTTTGGGGCGCTTGGATACTTGATCGGGTGCGGCCTGCCGCGGACCGCGTCGGTACTCGGCGCAGTTGTGGCGTCCTTCGGAGTCATTCTCATGGTGGACACCTGGGGACCTGCGCTGGCGCCACTGCGGCTGTCGACCCCTGCGGCAGGGTTTTACGAGACCGCGGTTGTGGCGGGCTTTAGAGTCGCCTTCTTCGCCGTGTGCGCGCTTGCCTTGAGTGCGGCATCGGCCCAACTGGTGGCGGAGCGTTCTGTCGTCTTCAACACGTGGGCGTTGGGCGGGCTATTGACTCTGACAGCACCATTGGCGTTGGGCTTCGTGGCGAAGTCAACGGCCCCCCTTGCGGTTCAGCGAGAGGCGAACCCAGTACCGGTGTGCTCCTCGGCTGGCCCGATCGACGTTTGCGTCCACCCCGCCAAAGTTGACCTCTTGGCAGCGCTGGACGGCATGGTCGACAACGTGATGGCCACCGTCGATCATCGGCCTGCCGTACCGGTCGCAGGGCTCTACGATTCATCCCTCGATCGCGAGCAACTGCCGAACAACTTCGTCTTGCTCAACATCGAGGCCAGCGACCAGCAGTGGCTGGATTGGGCTGCGGGAGATCTGGCTAGCCAACTCGCCGGCCAGCCAGCCTGCCTGCATCGAGGTGACGCCTTCGGCGATGACGTTGCGCCGCTGTTGGACCACATGGCTGTCTCGGAGGCGTTCGCTTCTTGGATAGCCCGGAACGCAGGCTTCATGGCACCACAGTTCGATGTCCGTGGCTCCTCACCACAGACTCTGCGGCTTGAGCAACTGCCTACAGACCAAGTGCAAAGCCTCTACCACCTGTCCGCCGCGGAAATAGCATCGTGCCGTTTGCCCAGCTCTGCCATACCGTGAGAACCGGCTGGTTGTTGTATCTCAGGGCGCGAGGGACCCTGGCTCTGTTCGTCCTAACCACCGCAGTGCTGCTCGTGGTTCTGGCCAGCGGCGTAACCGTTTTCGAGATCCGCTTGATCGACAGCCAACTGCCACGCTTTACTCCCGTCTGGGAGATCCTGCCTGTATTTTTGGCTATCGCAGCGCCAGGGCTTCTCGCACCACGACTCGCCTCGTGGGAAAGGCAAGGACTGCCGCGGTTGAGCCGACGTGCGGCAACGGTCGCCTTCGTAGCCATCATCGTTCCGGCGGCGATCCCTTGGTTGGCTAGCCTGAGGCTGCCACAAGATGCCAGGTGGTGGGATATCAGCTGCAATGTTGCCTTCTTCTCCTCCCTAGCTCTCATTGCCACTGCGCTCGTGGGAAGCTTCGCTGGGCCGTTGATCGGACTGGTCGCCTACCTATCGGCTGTTGCCGTACAACAGACCATCCCGGCCGTCGCGATGTATTTGCCTGTCAGTGGGGCCAGCACGAATCTGCAGGCACATCCGGTTCCCGCGGCAGTCCTGGCCGTCACTGCATGCTGCGTTTGGAGCCAGACTCTCGGAAGATCTAGGCTCGTCCAGCGCCTCCACCGCAATGATTGACTGAAGCACCGACTATCTGGGGGCCGCGTGCTCGCGTGCCAGGAGGCTCGCCTGGGGGAGGACATGTGATCGATGAGGGTGCGTCATAGGTCGTACGAGGCCTCTGTGTGGAACTGTCCCACTCCGCCGCGTATCGCGCGGGATCAGTTGTGGCAAAGACCACTGCTGGCTGGTCTTCAGCCCGCGGAGTCCAAGGAGGTGTTCATCGACTGCTGACAGGCGCGCACCGAGTTCAGGAAGGCGTTGACCCGCTCTGTCCCGGCCCGCTTGGGGACGACGAACGCCGCGACTGGAGAGACGAAGATGTAGGCATGCTCCCCGGACTCCTCGATCCGCCCCAAGACTGGCCATAGCGCGCTGGTCGTCAGTCCAGCACATTGTTCATGGACGCCGTCAGCGTCCAGCCAGAGCCGAGTCGGGCCAGTTGCGCCCAGTGCCGAGGCATTCGCGATGCGGGTAAGGCTGCGCCGGATCGCTCTACGCAGCGCATGCGGCTGCAGGAGCCACCACAGCGCTCCAGCCACGACCGAGACGGACAACGTGAACGCGGGGCCGACCTTGAGCATCGTCACGGCGACGATGGCCACGAAGGCCGCCAATACCAATGCTCCAATGATCCGGTACCGGAAGAGCTCGTTGCGGTGATGTTGGTGTGTCTGGGCCACGTGGAGGTTGAACGCGACGTAGTCCTCATTGCTCAGGACGTACTCGAGCCGCGGGGCCGGCTCTGAGACGGGGTCCTTCGACAACGCGGCCACGCCTTCCTCGATCGTCACGGTTCAAGAGCGATATCGATACAGCGACCAGCAACGAGACGAGGCCACCGGTCCGGGGGATCCGGATGCCGCCGACACATTTGCCCATGTGGCGGCATGGCCCGCCCAAGGGCCGATGAGGGCGCGTCCCTTCCGCCGAGAAACGGGCACGGTGGGGTCGCTGTTAGGCGGTGTGTACCTCTGAGACCTTGACGACAAACACCCGGGCCGCGTAGATTAAGGCCATCTTTAATTCTGGGAGTGGTTATGTCAAGTATGCCCGTCTTCTCCTATGACGACAACAGGCCGCCCCAGAGGGTGGGCTGGTTTGATCCTACCGAAGCAACCGTCTATCGCGGGAAGCCTTCCGTGGAGCATCGAGGTCACGATGGGATCGTGGAGTGGGCCTTGCCACAAACGCTGTACAGGACGAGTGCCGATGAGTGGGTCAGAGTCGTAGAGGTCGACTCTCTCCACTCGAGGGTCGAGTACTTCTCGGACCAGGAAGCCTCCATGTGGCTGGCTGAACATGGGTTCGACAGTCAGGACGGCGATAGCAGTGCAGCTGCGAGAGGTCCCGGGCGCCCCGAGGTTGGTGGTCTCGTGCAGGTTAGATTAGGAGAACTTCTGAAGAGCGTCGATGAGTTCGCGCACGAGAGGGATCTCAGTCGATCGGCCGCGATCAGACATCTACTTCGAGTGGGCTTGACAGCCAATGAGTAGCGGGAGTTTATTCCTAGCCTGAACGACGACGGCGGGTGGCGGGCCCGCGAAGTTTCCATGGACGATCTACCACTTGAGGAGTACGTTAGTGGGTGGGACGCCGGTTTTCCGTCGCGAAGGGGAGGAATGACCGAATGGTTACGGTATGCAAACAAGCGAGGAGCGTGGTTCTGGCAACACTGCTCATTGTTGTCGCAATGATTGGAGTCGCGCCAACTGCTCAGGCAGATGCGCTTTCGGAACCTTCAATAGGCGTGGACGGCCAGGTGAAGCCTGAATGGGTAGGCACCGAGGTCGACAGGAATGTGGACCCTGATGGCTTCCTACCGTCTACCGACATGTCGGCTGCGGCGATACCGCCGGTCTGCATTCAAGCGGCAACGGGGTGGTCTCCTGTCCTTGGCAAGTACGTCCAGGTGATGAGTTCGTGCAACTATTCCTACCGCGTCAAGGTGCTAATCGCCTTCGGTCCCGACAGCGCTTGCAAGACCACGGCGCCATTCACCACTTGGCGGCACTACTATGGCGCACTTGCGCGTTTCGACGGACTTGTCCTCTGCTAGTCGTGAGCATTCTATGGCGAGGGAAATATTGACGGCGTCTTCCTGATCTGCTTCAAGTTCATTGATCACGTCCTGATCTTGAATCTCGGTAAGCGTATTTCTGAGCCCGCGATCACCTCGCCAGGATTGAAGTCCGGCGCCCCAACGCCGCGTTCGCGCGTGAGTGCGCGACTGCCGGCGTCGCTGGCGAGCTGCGCCGATCCAAATGGCCAACTCAGATGTTCCGGAGAAGGCCACGAGTGCGCTCGGCAAGCGAAGGCTGCGTCTCTCCGCCGCCAGTCGGGCAGGGCGAGTCAGGCAGATCGGGCGATCTCGTGCTCGACGGCGCGGCGGATCCATGCCGAGACGGACCGATCGTCAGCCTCGGCGCGCTTCTTAACCTCGTCGAGCAGCTCAGGCGGGAACCGGACCGGAACCGGGGTAGTCAGCCGCTTCGAGCGTCGGCGGGGCGGGCCCTGCGGTTCCTGGTTCTGCGGCTGGGCGTAGAAGTCGTACTCCTGCTCGGGAGTCATCGGGTCAGTACTCATCACGGTCCCTTCGGTAGGTAGCGGCAAGGCCCGAAGAAGCCTCGTAGCAGCCGATCGGCCGGCACTTGCTCGGATCGCCCGATCGCGATGGCGCGATCGGCACGACCAGAACGGTGCCTGCCACCTCGGCCACCATCAGATAGTGCGCCGGTGGCTTGGCAGGGTAGAAGAGCGGATCGTTCACCCACACGTCGTAGACGTCGCCAAGGCCCAGGTGCGGGTGCTTGAACAGGTGCGCGGCCTGAGCGTCGATCTAGAACGGGTCCTGCTCATCGAGCACGTCCAGATCGAGCACTTCGGCCACCCCTACATGGTATAACAAACGACTACACACAGGGTAGGTGCAACCTGCCACCTCACGCCGTCTGTCGACCGCCGGAACGCGGCAAATGAGGGCAACGTCCCCCTGGGGGGCGGCATGAGGCCCTGTGGCCTTGGGGGTGGTCTTCTGCTGTCTGCGGTGGCTCTACTGCGCGGTGAGGTAATGCTGGATGGTGGGGGCGACCGCGGCAACGAGCTCGTCGTGTTCGAAGGCGACCATAGGTGCCAGCTTGATGATGTGACGGGCGAATGCGAGGCCGAACAGGTGTGAGGCTGCCAGTGCCAACCGCTGCAGCCGTGCGGTGTCGGCAACCAGGTCTTTCTGGGAGTCCAAGAGAGAGGCCAGGAGAGTTTCGTGGAGCATCTGGGCCGCATGCTCCGAGGTGGTGGCCGACCGGACCAGGGCCATGAGGATGGGGCGAGTGTCGGGGTCCTGCCACGTGCGTAGGTATCCGTCGGTCAGCCGGTACCCGAGGGTGTCCTCGTCGCCGACGAGTGCTTCGGCCATCCGCGCCGGGATGGTGGTGCGAGCGGCGACGGTGTGGGCGAAGAGAGTGGCCTTGTCGCCGAAGAAGTGGCGGATGAGGGCGGGATCAACGCCGGCGGCAGCGGCGATCGAACGCATTGAGGCGCCGTCGTAGCCATGTTCGGCGAAGAGGGTCAAGGCTGCGTCAAGGATGTCGTCGCGGGTACCGGAGTCCCCGCTCCGGCGGCCGGTCGGTCGCGCGGCGCGTGGTCGTGTGGCGTCCCGCGTCATGACTGCACCATATATCTCCCCGTCCGATGAATTCCCCGGGCGTGGAGTTTCTGTCTATGATGACTGCGTCCTCGGGGATGCGCGCCTGCGCCAGCCACGACCACGCAGCAGTCTTTCGCCCATGGAAGGGAACCCGATGAACATCCCCGCACGTACCGGACCCCGAGTGCTCGTCGGCATCGTGGTCGGGATCACCACCGTGATCGCCCTGATGCTGCTCGTCTTCGCCGCGCCGGTACTCAGTTCCGGGCCGCGCGACCTTCCCTTGGCCGTCAGTGGGCCCGACCAGGCCACTGCCATGGTGACGGGCACGCTGCAGGAGGCCCAGCCCGGCGCCTTCGAGGTCACGACCTACGACTCCGCAGAGGAAGCTGCCGACGCCATCACGCAGCGCAAGGCCATCGGCGGGATCGCCGTCGGCGCCGAGGGCCTCACCATCCAGACTGCCAGCGGCGCCGGCGCCCCGTATGCGGCGCTGCTGCAAGGGCTCGGAGGCGTGATGACCGCTCAGGGCCAGCAGGTGACCTACGTCGACCTGGCACCGATGACCGAGGCCGATCCCTCCGGCGCAGGTCTGGCCACGTTGGGCCTCCCGCTGATCTTCGGCGGCCTTGCCTCAGCCGCCGCGCTCGTCCTGGCCTACCGCGGACCGGTGACCCACAGGGCAGTGGCCGCTCTCGTGCTCTCCCTGGTCGCGGGCTACACGGCTGCAGCGATCGCGCAGTTCGGATTCGGATCCTTCGAGGGCTCGTACTGGCTCCTCGGCCTCGCCGTCGCCGCAGGCATCGCCGCGATCTCGCTGACCGGACTCGGCCTGGGGCTGCTCATAGGCCCGGCCGGGATCGCCCTGGCCGCCGTGCTGATGCTCTTCGTCGCCAACCCCATCTCAGGTCTGGCCACCGGCCCGCACTGGCTGCCTCAACCGTGGGGGCAGCTCGGCCAGTACCTCCCCCTCGGAGCGGGCGGAACCGCCGCACGCTCAGCCGCGTACTTCAACGGCAGCGGCGCCACCCTCGCGTGGATCGTGCTCGGCTGCTGGATCCTCGCTGGCCTGGGACTGGCACTGCTCGGCTCACGACGGCAACCGCAGGACACACCTACCGCCTCCGGGACGTACGCGGACTAGGACTTCGGATGCGCCGGCCACGATCGAGGAGGACTAACTAAACCCGCTCGCCTCCGGCTGCAACCTCCTAGCCTCCTCACCCGCTACCCAAGCCAACACTGGGACAGCTGCACAAACAACTGAACGCCCGACTCTAGGCATGAGCGGGCACGGTGAGTGCGTCAATCCGCCGGGAGACGACCGCCGGGTTCGGCGCAGCCACGATGGCCGGCCTCGCGCCGTGTGCCTATTCGTGATGCTGCACGATGTTGATCACATTGCCGTCGGGTGCGCGCACGAAGAATCGACGGACGCCCCACTCCTCCACGGTCAGTGGATGCACGATCTCGTAGCCGCGTTGCAGAGCGTCGGCATAGGCCGCGTCGACGTCGTCCACTTTGACCGAGATGATCGGGTTCTGCGGCGCCGTCAGGTCCTCGGTCACCAGCTGGAGCGTGGCACCGGTATCGGGCGCGGTGAATCGGGCCACCCACTCCATGTTGAACTCCTCGACGCTCAGCCCGAGATAGTTCGAGTAGAAGTCCTTCGCTGATGCGATATCAGCGACGGGCAGATCAGCGATGATCCCAATGACACGCATCTCAGCACCCTTCCAGTGGGAGAGCGCCAATCGTCCCACCTGACCCCGACCCGCGTCATAGCGCCGGGAGCTGGGCGTCAAGCGGCGGATGGCCGGTGTTCAGGTCTGTGACGCCTTCCGCGGATTGGTGCCCGACGACAGGGGTACACTACACGTATCGCAGGAGGTGATCCGATGCCGCTCTCTGT
>Ga0209723_1002829_pt1 | contig 22304 bp, 18 predicted proteins | sample BiotimSIPDNA_2_FD_185750 | JGI IMG/M metagenome (GOLD analysis project Ga0209723, IMG submission 185750) | Anaerobic biogas reactor microbial communites from Washington, USA - Biogas_R2 time_0 SIP DNA (SPAdes) (version 2) | ecosystem: Engineered > Bioreactor > Anaerobic > Unclassified | place...
TTCGGTTTGCGCGATTCACGGATGGCTAAGCCAGCAGCCAGGTTGATGCTGATGGTGGACTTACCGACGCCACCTTTACGGTTGATTAGCGATATAATTGCCATAATGATTTCACCTCACTGCGCTTAATGTGGGTTGCGACCTTAAAATGATCATACCACGATTTTACAATAATTTCTCTTAAAATCAAGTTGGAAGTTCATAATTTATGATAAAAACACTTCAGTTGCCGTAAGTGCTATTGTTTTATTAAGGACTTGACTTAATTGCGGCAGCATGCTAAGCTTTAGGCAGATTATAAGCATGGTGGTGACCTATGATATCAACAACAGACCTGATCAACGAGAAGTTTTTAGAGCATCCCTTTTTGAGGTATGGCGATACGCGCTTCTTTTACCCCCATATCAACGAGCAGCGCAAAGTGCTGGAGGTAGCCAACAGCTTCATCGGCGAATCCAATGATCCCCAGAAGAGCTTGGGCGTTTTGGCTGGCCCGATTGGCAGCGGCAAGACTATGCTGGCGATGAAGCTTGCTGCCGGTGTGCACCCTGGCCTGGACCAAGGCGTCAGCCACGGGGTATATATCAACACCAACACCATAACAGAACCGCGCCACTTCTTGATGACCCTGGTTGACTCGCTGGGTCTGCCCTCTTCGCGTTCCAATGCCAATAGGCTGGACAGCATCTTTGATTACCTGCAGCAATCTGGCGAAAGCCTGCTGATGGTCTTGGACGGTCCACCGGTGGACCAGACCTACTTAAATGAAATGCTGGGCTGGTCAGTTGAGCATAATAAAAAGATACGGGCACTGATCTTCTTACAGGATTTGTACGAAACTACCACCAACCTGGGCGACCTGAACGAGTTCCTGGGTTTATATCACCCCTTCCGTGCGCCGAGCATTCAAGAGATTGCTAACCTACTCTATTCACGTTCCAAAATGGCTGGCCATCCAGACCCGCTTAAGTTGATGGATGAACAGTCCATCCTGGATATTGCCCGCGAAGCAAGAGGTTCGCTGACCAATGCCCTGATCCAGGCGGCACAATACCTGGAGAATTTAATTGAGGAGAAAAAGAATCGCCTGGCGATTATGGACATTTAATGTAAATAACCCGCTGGTACCGGGTCATTTACGTGAGATTTTAGGATCAAAAAAGGAGTTGTGTTGTATTCTTTAATGTCATTCTTTCTTGACGTTGAATCTATCTTAGCATTGATTGAATCCCGCGTCAAGAAATTAAACGGATATTGGCCACTATTGATGAGATAAACCATGGCTCAACAAGACGGCAACTGGGAAAACATCCAGCTGGCCCTGTTAGACACAGGCGCTGGCGAGCTGAATGCGCTGCTTGAGCATACTCAGGTCAGCTATGACGGTATGTATGCCATTGCCGCGGACGAAGAAGTTTACAGCAAGCTCTGCCAATACTATCCCCTGATTGAAACAGTGGCCCAGGACGTTGCCGGGGCGCGGGTGCGCCTTGAGGCAGGCAAAAGTGTGCCCATGGGCACAGGTAATGACGCCGTCCAGCTTGAAGCAGGTGCGGCCAACGTCAGCGAGGCCATTATCCGGCCCGAATCCATCGTGGCTGTGCCGGCTTACCTGCTGCGCTTTGTCCCTTACGTCGGCGCAGCGCCGGTATTGCTGGCCGTGGCCCTGCGCCAAGCTTTTTACCGGGCTACGCGCGAGCACGGCGCCAATCAGCTTTACCCTAACGCTGGTGATGAGGTCACTATTGAGGTAGCGGGTTTGTTGCGCTCCCTAGGTGAGGTGATGAGCCGGGCTAAGTTCTTCCGCTTATTTAAAGAAGGCCGTATGGATTGGTTTGTTGCCCGCGCAGAGGCTGAACACAGCTTTAAAGACGGCCGCATCCAGCGTTTACCCAACACGTACCAATATCGCGGGCAATTGCTCACCCCAGGCGATGCTAATGACCTCTACCAGTGGCTGCTTGAACATAATATCAGCGCTGAGCCAGTTGAAACACTCAAGAAAGCCCTGAGCTTAGGCCGTGATAAGCTTTTATGCTTCCCTTTCCGTACCCCTATGGCGGATGACCTGCCCCAATTCAGCCAGGCCATGTCGGTGCACGTGGTGGTTGCCATGGCACTGGGGGTTAAGTCGCTCAGCCCGGAGGTGGCGGGGCTGTGTGATAATTTGTCCTCTCATTTGATTCGCCCGGAAAGCTTCTTGGCAATCCCCTGGTATTGGTTCCACAAGGTCTTGCCGGAGTTGGGCGACGATTTGGGTGTGTTGTACCTGATGTGCAAAAACTGCTGTTTCGTAGACTGGGCACACGGCCAAGACCGCAATACCTTCTGGGTGCAGGGTGGATTGAGTACCCTGCAGGCTTGGATTGGGTCTGAAACCCTGCCCAAGCGCATTCCCCACAAAGATCCATCCCTGCGCGGCCGGCCAAGGCAGGAAGAGGTCAAAGATAACTCCGAGTACGTGCGCTCTTGGCGCGATGAGAAGCGTAACCTGGCCGGGGCTTACCTATGCCGGATCGATGCGCGCGCCTCAGCCCACGGGCAAGATTGGCAATTGGAGGTCAGCGACACGCAATTAGTGGATCACGACCAGGCACTTAAGACCGCCATGTATGAATTTATCCAGCTAGCGGACAACCCCGAATTAGGGACTGCGCTGGTCAGTGTGCTGCAAGATAAGCCTGCCCAAAGCTTACTGCTCAGGGCCGGTAAAAACTGCCAGGATAATCAAATATGTCATTTTGAGACTTTAGTAAACCAGGGAATATGTCATTCTGAGACTTTAGAAGCGGCACAAATTAGTCATTTTGATACTTTAGTAGACGCGCTAAATTGTCATTTTGAGACGCTAACTGCCCCGCAATTATGTCATTTTGACACAATTATTAATATACTTATTAAACTTAAAAATACGTTTAAAGCCTCACCAGATACCCAACCACCATATACCTTGCCAGATCAATCGCTCGATACGCCCCCGGAAGATGAAAATCAGGTGGTGGGCGGGCTTTTTGATGATCATTATTGGGATTTAGAGGGTATTTTAAGCCGAGTGAACCCCGTTTTGGCAAAACAAATTCAACAGCGCACCAAACCAGCGGCTTTTATCTCCTGGCTGATATACGCTGCATTAACCTCATCGATAAAATCACCGCTCAGTTTTGCCGTCTCACGCACCCTGGAGACTCTGCAGGACGCAGGCGGACCAGCGCTGCGCCTGGCAATGGAAAAACCTCAAAATCTGGCTGAGCAAGTCTGGACAGCCAGTCAACGCCTGGGCGGGGGTTACCTGGGCGGCGGCATGACCATGCTGGGTGTATCCCCAGATTTACAAACCTTTCTAAACGCTGAGCACAACCTGCAAGCCCAATTATCCCTGTTGCAGCGCTTGATGGACTCCCTCGGCATTCATCAGCAAGAAGGCGACTAGCCCCCATGACCGTGACCATCAGCTTTGCCAACCAAAAGGGTGGGGTTGGGAAGACCACCTCGTCTGTAACCCTGGCGCATGGACTGGCGAGAATGGGACAGCGCGTCCTATTGGTTGACCTGGACGGCCAGGGGCATGTTGCCAAGAGCCTGGGGTTCGAAAAAGAAAACGGTTTGTATCGCTTGCTGTTTAATGGCGAAGCCCTAGAAAGCGTCAGAAAGACCGCCCGGGAGGGTTTAGAAGTCATTTTAGGCGATAAAACGACCGACCAGGTGGAAGCGCAGCTTAAAAAAGAGAAAAATGGGTTGAATACGTTTGTTAAATTTGCCCGCCAACTGCCAAAAGTGGACGTTTTGATCTTTGATACCCCACCCAGCCTGAGCCTACTGCAGGCAGCTGCCATCACGGCTGCGGATGTGTTAGTTGTGCCGGTGGTGATGGAAGCACTGGCGGTGGATGGATTGAAAGAATTGATGCGCAGCTTGGCTCAACTTCGAAAAAACCACCAGCAAGCAGCCAGGTTTGGGACATTTATCCTGCCGACCATGTTTGAGCGCACCACATCGCTGCCCGTGCAAACCCTGCGGGAACTGGCAGAGACTTACGGCAGGCAAGTTTGGCCGCCCATCCCCAAAGATGCCCGTCTGCGCGAAGCATCAGCAGCTGGGCAGACCATTTGGGAATATGCCCCGCGCTGCCCGGCAGTGCGTTATATGATGAATCGTCACCTGGTTGGTGGCTACCATGTGATCGTTGAACGCTTGATGGAGATATTGACATGACCGATGAACTGACACCTAAACCAGATCTTGACCCGGTTTTGGCAGAGTATTTACGCGAACAAGATAAACTGGACCTAGAACGTGCTCTGCCCAGGAGTGAACGGCGCAAACTACTGCGCGAACGCAGGAAAAATGCTGAACGGCGCGGCCGGCGGGCTTTGTATGACTTTCCCCCAGGCTTGATCAAAATGGTGGCAGACATCGCTGATGAAGCGCGCATGACCAACTCACAGGTGGCGGGCTTGCTGCTGCTGCATGCCCTGCGGGATTACCGCCAGGGTAAGATTGATTTGCGTGCCTACCGCGAACCCTCCGAATCGCCCAGGTATGATTTCCGCATCGACCTGGATGACCTGTTCGAAAGCTGGGACTTCGACCCAAAACCTTAGCAAAACCCAGTACCAGGCAAGTGGGTTGGTTATAAAACCAGCTTGCCCACTTGGACAATTAATGTGCCCATGGGCACACTTTAAGCTCATAAGGTACTTTACCCAGTAACACATAGGTGAGAATCCGCCAACAGCAGGGTATAAGGGGTATCGTAATAAAATATAAGGGGTATCACTATAATTTTAATGGTATTACGACCCTCTAAATGGGTCAATATTCAAGGGATACCTCTATAAATGAATAAAGGGGGTAATGACTGCTTTTAATCTTGATTATGGGTATCGCTTCATAGCAGAAAACCCGGACGTTATATGAGCAATTAATAGAAGCTCCAAGGGGAAGATAAACCAGGTAATTGACCAGCCGACAAGCATTTGCAAATAAGAACCTTAAATAGGGACGTGAGCGGTTATAATTTTAATGATAAAAACACTGATTTGCAGAAAATACGAGGTGAGATGATGGCATATGCATTGATTATGGCTGGAGGAGCGGGTACGCGCTTGTGGCCGCTGAGCCGCGAAACCCATCCTAAGCAAGGCCTAACACTAGTGGGTGAGCGTTCGATGTTCCAACACGCAGTGGATCGCTTGCATCCTTTATTTGCACCTGAGCAGATTTTCGTGGTGGCAAGCGCAGCACACATCGACGTCCTATCTCAACAAGCGCCGCGCATCCCGGCTGAAAATTTCATAATTGAGCCAGAAGGTCGGGGTACTGCGCCGGCTATCGGGCTGGCTGCCTTACACCTGCAGCAGCAGGATGAGGGGGCAGTGATGGCCGTTTTGACCGCGGATCATTTCATCCAGGATACAGCTGCCTTCCGGCAATCACTGCAAGCAGCAATAAAGGTGGCTGAGCAAGGCTACCTGGTCACTTTAGGGATTAAGCCTACCCACGCCGAAACCGGGTTTGGCTATATCCAGCAAGCGCACAAGATCGGCCAGGTGGAGGGCTACAGCGCTTACCGGGTGGAGCGCTTTGTGGAAAAGCCGGTTCTTGCGGATGCAGAAAGCATGCTGGCAAGCGGCGAGTACAGTTGGAACAGCGGCATGTTCATCTGGCAGATCAACCAGGTGATGGACGAGTTCAAACGGCAGATGCCCGACTTTTACAACCAGCTGCAAGTGATTGCCCCGACCATTGGCAGATCGGCTTACCAGCAGACGGTGCAGTCAGTGTGGGCGATGGTGCGCAAGGAGACCATTGACTACGGCATTATGGAAGGCGCGCAAAAGGTAGCGGTCATCCCGGTGGACATCGGCTGGGCGGACATCGGCAGCTGGGGCAGCTTGTACGAACTGCTGCCAAAAGACGCGCAGGGCAATATCATGGTGGGAGAAGGCATGCAGTTGGACACCAGCCGCACGCTGACCTTTGGCGGCAAGCGCCTGATTGTTACTATTGGTGTGGAAGACTTGATCGTGGTGGATACTGAAGATGCGCTGCTGGTTTGCAAGCGCGGGCATGAACAGGATGTGAAAAAGGTGGTCAGCCAGCTGAAAACAGACAACAAGCTGGATCTTATTTAACCTGCCCAGGCAGGATCAACTCGATTTCAAAATACTGCTCTTGAAAGTCAACCTGCTGCAGGATTTCTTGCGCTGAGTAGTCACTGCCTAAGGGGGCGAGCACCAGCTTGTCCTCGTTATCATTGAGACGATGGACTACGGCAAGGCAGACCCCCTCGAAATTTTGCAAGGGCTCTTGCACGCCTAATACATAGGCATCCAACGCCTCACCATCGCCAGCCTGGACCCTTGGCAGGAATCCGTAATTTATAGGGTAGGTAAAACCGTACTGCGGGTGAGTTGACCCCAAGGGTCGGTCGATTTGAACGCTCAAAAGCTGGCCGAGGTACTGCCTGGCTTCTATGGATGATTGCTGGGGTTTGCGCTTAGGCCGCATCAACCATGCGAGGGCGAGGTAAAAGAGCAACAGGGCAATACTCAAACCAAAGAAAGAAAACTTGAGCAAGGTAAAAACTTGGGCGATTTTGGCTAAGCCTTCCATTCTTGCTGGGTAGCGCCAAGCCAAGAGCATGATGCTGCCATTTTCCAGCAGGTCAAAAAAACCAGCCAAAAGCAAAATCCAGGCAGGAGGGGTAAGGCGCTTGAATTGCGTTTGTAATTTTGCCCTGAGGAAAGCACCCAGGCTGATAAAAACAAGCGTGTAAACAAATGGAAAAAGCAGGTCCAGCCCAAGATGCATGCGCTGATAAGTGGCAATGTCTTCATCGCCAAGTGCATCCAGCAAGTTGTATACATCCGCTGGCGCATAGAAAAAACGTGTGTCGAGGATGCTCAGCCCGCCAGAGCGCAGCAGGATTTCATCGCCGACCCGCCCTAATAAGAATAGCAGTAATAGCATCAGCACAAAGGCGCTGATGAACAACCAGGGCTGGGCGAGCAGGCTGCGCTGAGTCTTGGGATAGGTTGGCATTGTTTCTCCTGTTTCAACTCAATTTTATCAATAAGTGGCGAGGTTAGAAGAAAGACATCTTGTGAGATGAAATTAGGCCAACCCAAAAGCGCAGCAGGTATAATGAGTTTATTCTAATAAATAAGTAGGAGCCAACCTATGCACTATGATTTTGTCTTTCGTTCACGCCGTAGTAATGTGTTGTCTAAAGCTGGCATGGTGGCAGCAGAGCAGCCTTTAGCTACCTTGGCAGGCCTGGATATCTTGCGCGCTGGCGGCAATGCCGCTGATGCAGCCATTGCCACCGCTGCTGCTCTATGCGTGGTGGAGCCTTTTTCGACTGGCATTGGCGGGGACTGCTTTGCGCTGTATTGGGAAGCTGCCTCCCGCAAGGTTTATGCGTTGAACGGCAGCGGACCGGCTGCTAAAAGGGCAGACCTAAACCAGCTACTGGCTGCAGGTTACGAGCATTACCCATTGTTCAGCGGGGCAGCAGTGACTGTGCCTGGCACAGTGGCGGGCTGGCAGGCTTTGCTGAGCCGCTTTGGAACCATGCCTTTCAGCGAGGTGCTTAAACCGGCTATCCATCATGCGCAGGCAGGCTACCCGGTCAGTGAGTTGATCGGGCATGGCTGGGCGATGATGCCCAGCAAGCTAACCCGCAGCTTTGGTGATGAACAGGACGTAGCACTGCATTTGCGCCATCCCGGCCCGGAACAACCCAGCGGCCACGAATTCCTAATCGACGGCAGGGCACCGCGGGTGGGGGAAGTGATGCGCTTGCCGACACTAGCTGAAACCCTACAAGGTATTGCCCAGCAGGGAAAGGACTACTTCTACCAGGGCAGCTTTGCGGAGGCACTCTGCCGGCATGTGCAAGCTTACGATGGGTGGTTGGAAGTAGACGATTTGGAAGGGTTTGAGGCGGAATGGGTTGAGCCAATCTATGCGGATTACCATGGTTATCGGCTCTTTGAATGCCCGCCCAATGGGCAAGGCCTGGCAGCCATCATGGCCGTCAAGATTGCCGATGGTTTTGATTTAGCTGGGATGAGCGTGGTTGAACGCACGCATACCTTGATAGAGTGTATGCGTTTGGGCTTCACAGAGGCCTTGGCCTGGGTGTATGATCCTGCCCAGAACCCGATCCCCTATGACCAGCTTTTTGATGAGCAGTACATTGCTAGCCGGCGGTCAATGATCCATCCTGACAAAGCCCTGAAATCACTGCAGAGCGGGATCGTTGAAACCGGGGATGATACGGTTTACTTCAGCGTGGTTGATGGGCAAGGCAATGCCTGCTCGTTCATTAATAGCCTGTATATGGGCGGTGGCACTGGTTTGGTGGTGCCTGGGACGGGGGTGTTACTACAGAACCGCGGGGCTAACTTCAGCCTGCAACCTGGTCATCCCAACGTTTTAGCTGGCTCCAAACGCCCTTACCATACCATTATCCCGGCTATGTTGACCAAGGGCGATGCGTTGCATGCGAGTTTTGGGGTGATGGGCGGTTTTATGCAGCCGCAAGGTCACCTGCAAACCCTGGTCAATATGGTGGACCTGGGTTACAACCCACAACAAGCGCTGGACATGCCGCGCTTCCGCCTGGAGGTAGAGGGCGGCGGACTTGGTGCAGACCAGCCTGGCGGCCTGGTGCATCTGGAAGAAGGCTTCAGCTTCGACGAGATCGCACAGCTTAGTAAAAAGGGTCATCATATAATGGCTGAAAACGGCTACCGGCGGGTGTTCTTTGGCAGCGGTCAAATTATCACCCGCGATGACCATAGCGGGGTATTGACCGGCGGCAGCGACCCGCGCAAAGATGGCTGTGCTATGGGATTTTAGTTTAATTGACAATTAGCGTTATCGTAGGCAACCACTGCGAGTTTGATACGATTTACAGCTTGGTCCTGACAACGTAGAAAGCTGAGAAATTAACAGCTTTCTAATATTAGGACTTGGTTTATAAGATATAATTTTATAAATTAAACTATACAAAAATCACAAAAGGAGTTTGACATGAAAGGCAACGAAAAAGTTTTAGAGACATTGAATAAATTGCTTATGGACGAATTGACTGCCATTAACCAGTACATGGTGCATTCTGAAATGGCCGCAGACTGGGGTTACGATGAATTACATGAGGCAATTGAAAAGCGTGCCATTGATGAGATGAAACACGCCGAGCAATTAATTGGCCGTATTTTGTTCCTTGAAGGAATCCCGATCGTCAGCAACCTGGATAAAATCCACATTGGTGCGACGGTTGAAAAAGGCCTGCAGAACGACCACGTCAGCGAAGAGTTTGCTATCAAAGCCTATAATGACGGTGTGCGCCTGTGCGCAGACCTGGGGGACAACGGCTCTAAGGAGATCCTGCACCATATCTTGAAAGAAGAAGAAGATCACATCGATTGGCTGGAAGAACAACTGGACCAAATCGAACAAATGGGCATCCAGAATTACTTGATGCGCCAGGCTGCTTAATAGCAAATAAAACTAAGAATCATAAAACACGCTTCACCTTTCCTTGAAGCGTGTTTTATTTATTTAAATTATTGGTTTTATGAACGAATAGGTAAGACGGCCTTGCAGGCAGCATTAACCAAGGGGTACATAATGGGTGAGGAGGTTAAGGCTGGGTGTGTGCCCATCTGGAATTGAACGATATCGTTAGCAGTCATTCGGTGCATAATGCAGGCGCTCAATACATTGATCATCTCGCCCACAGAACGGCCGCCGGATAAGGAGCCGCCCACAATCACACCTGTTTCCTTAGCAAATATCAGTTTTGCTTTGATCATGGAAGAATTGGGCATACCGCCGGGGTGGGTGTCAACCGATTCTGCGGTTCCAATCACAATATTCATATTAGACTGCCTGGCGAGCCGCTCTGTCAGGCCTGCTACTGCAAAGGCACGGCCGTTTATGACGGTTGAAAATACGCTAATTGCACCGCAGTTATGATGAACTGGCGAGTATAAGTTAGCCCCAGCCGTGCGGGCTTCGGAGGTTGCAATGGAAGCTAACATGACATTGACTGGCCGACCATTGAAAAACGAGTGCTTTTCTGCACAGTCACCACATGCAAAGATGTCTGGATCGGTATAGGTTTGCATGTAGCTATCGACTTTGATGGTGTTGAAAGCACCGAGCTCAATCCCAGCTTTTTTGGCAAGCTCGGTGTTTGGTTTGGCGCCGATGCCCAGGATGATCATGTCTGCCTTGATTTCTGTGCCATCTGCCAATCTGACGCCGGTGGCAACCTCATCACCAAGGATTGCTTCTACCTTACTATTGACCAGTACCTTTACGCCAGTCTCAGTTAACTTTTCCTTGGCTTCAGCGCAGTACTCATCATCCATTGCCATTTGCAGACACTGCGGAAGGGCTTCAATGACTGTTACGTTGATTTCCCGGCCTTTCTGGCATTCATCTGCAAATTCAACCCCGATAAAGCCGCCGCCTATAATGACCAGGTCTTTGACGGATTTCATTGCGTCGTAAACAAAGGCTAGGTAATTATAGTCTTTGCGGATTGGGTAAACATTCTTTTTGTCAATGCCAGGAATGGGTGGCACAACTGGTAAGGAGCCTGTAGCAAAGACTAACTTATCATAGCTGATGGTCTCGCCATTTTTCAAGGTCACAATTTTGTGTTCTCGATCAACATCTACAGCCTCGTCCTTGATGAGCTCGATATCATTTTTCTCAAGCAGCCCATCCGGAATGACATTGTATTGTGGACCCCCAACTGTACCGTAGATATATGGAATACCGCACGGGATCAGGATAGTTCCTTCCTTGCGCACCAATACTACTTTTTTATCAGGATAATGCCTTCTACAGCTAATGCCAGTCGTAATTCCTGAAAGTCCTCCTAAGATTAAAACATCAGTTTGTTTCATTAAACTACCTCCAAAAGATTTTGCATTTATTTTACCCTAAAACTGTCGAAATTTAAGAAAAAATATCAATATAGTGAGATAAAAAAATTAAATACTAATAATTAACCAAGAAATAGGAAAATTATTATTTTAGTTATAAAACGGGGGTTTATTTTGGGTTAGATCGATCGGTTAGATTGGTATGAAAGTGGGGATTGATTTGATTTTTAACTTCTTCAGTCTGGCTAATTGAAAATGCCGGCATTTCTAATGCCAATGCGCGGTCTGACAGTGCTAAGGTATGCAGCGTTTCCGGTGTAGGGATACCTGTGTGTGGGTCGTAACCGATAATTTGCCAGTAAAAGCGCTTTAATTCTTCAAGGTTGATACTGACGCCTCTATTGCCGCCCCGTTTCAAGGGTGGAAGTCCTAGCGCCCGTTTGCTAATTTTGATGCTGGCAGGTTCTACACCGTGCTTAATATTGAAAAGTTGTTTTAGGGTGAGAATGCGCTGCCCAATCTGCATATATTCGCGGGCAGTAAGGCGCCAACCGCAAGCCATATTGGTCAGCTCAAAAAGGTCCAGGCGATCAGAGCCGAGACAGGCACCGTAGAAGCAGACCCCCAGTCCGTTGTAAAAATTGGTATAACAGGCATTTGCTGCCCCGCGGATGCCATCTGCCCGATCAAAATGCGAATAATTCTTCTTGAAAGAAAGTAATGGTGTTTTTGGCAAGGCTGGGATGGCTTTCCATAAACGATAAAGGTCATAATAAAGAAAAGAGCCAGTTGTATGTCGACCGGGGTTAGGCTCAACGCTGGCATGTAAGGCATAACCTGGATCTAAGCGCGAATCGTGCATGGCAAGTTCTTGCCCGCCGGCATGTATGGCTGCATCTGACTTTGTAATGCCTAGCGCAATTTGCGCCTGCCTGGCGCCGTCAGCTAATACTGCGCCAAAACCACGCCGTTCAATCATCTGCTGCACAAGCTGGATAACCAGGTTTGAGTTTCCCCATTCCAACACCAAGCCATCGGTCTGTTTGGTTGTGATCAGCCCCGCTTCAAACCACTCGATCGCTGCAGCGATCGTCCCGCCAGCGCTGATGCTGTCCATGCCTGCCCGGTTCAGCATGTCATTAATAAGAACGACAGACTCGAAATCGTTGTTGAGCAATAATGCACTAAAGGCGTTGATGGTTTCGTACTCAGGTTTGTGAGATTCATGGGATAGGGACGGATGATTAATGACACCGCCGCAGCCAGTTGGGCAGGCGTAGCAGTGATATTTTTTCGTTTCAAACTGCGATGTTTTCTTTATAGACAAGCTCTTTGATTGTTTGTTTGGAAAGTCTCGATGTGAACCCGACCAATTTTTTATGGGCGCATCATCCCACTCAACGAAGGTTTGAAAGAAACCTGCCGAGCCCCATTTTTTAATAACACTATTGACGAGAATACCATCGAGACAAAATTGAACCCAGCGATTGCGCAAGATTTTGCCAAAAAGGGGCATCATCCAGGGTTTGAGGGGGATTGTTTTGCGCGTGATTTTTTGGGTATGCTTGGTGAGTGTGCGCATGCTTTGCGGATCGGCGGCTGAGACTCTGCCTGACCTTTGTAATACAAATGCCTTCAAGCGCTTACTGCCCATCACCGCACCCAGCCCGGAACGCGCAGCCATACGTCCGCCGTCGTGCACTATGCCGGAGATCAGGGAGCAATTTTCACCTGCCTGGCCGATGCAGGCCACAAGAGGTTGCTTCTTAGAATTGAAGCGCTGGCAAAGTATGCGCTCAGTTTTAACACAATCTAAGCCCCAAAGATCTGAAGCGGGCCACAATTCTGGACCGTTGTCACCGATGGCGAGGTAGACAGGTTCAGCGCTAATACCTTTAAAGAAGATGCCATCGTAGCCGCATTGTTTGATAGCCATGCCAAATTTTCCCCCACAATTTGCCTCCCCCCAGGTACCTGTCAGGGGCGATTTTGCGACCGCCATCCAGCGGCCGGTAAACAGGGAGGGGGTACCAGTCAGCAAACCCGAGACAAAGCCCAATATATTCTCTGGTCCCAACGGGTCTGCATGGGCTGGGATATGCTCATAAAGGATGTGTGCAGCAAGCCCGACGCCTGAAAGGAATTGCGCATAGATATCAGGCGAAATTATTTCTTCCTGGCAGCGGTGCGTATTAAGATCCACCCAAAGGATTTTCCCGAGATAGGCAGGCATGGTGTGCGACGATGATTCCCGAAATTGTTGGTCGAATGCTTACAAGACTGAAATTGGGGTTGATCTATTTCCTCTCTATTAAAGTTATGGTCTGGTCAGTATCAGCCAGGCTATTTTTATGATTATAACCCAAGCAGTCCTTGCTAAGCGCTACTCAAAGACGACTTGCTGGTAACCGAGGGTGTTAAATAAGCGCTCCAGGTAGACCTCAGCGTTTTGCTTGGCCTGCAGCAGAATGCCATCATCAACCGCACCTCTGAGAATTTCAAGCTCTGCGGCCTGACGCGCAACAGTTTCAAGGTTGGTCTCGCCCTTCTTCAAGATGCCTGTTGTGCGGTCGTAAACATAGGATTTTTCATTATTGAGGGTTGCAACAAATACCTCGCTGTCGGGCAAATTGACATACAAAACCCCGTTCTTCATTTGCAGATCTTGCGTGCCCATTTTGGAGAGGTCAATCCCCGCGATAACATAGCCGTGCGCCACGAATAATAAGCGATCGCCAAAGAGCGGTCCGAACACGCCCTGGTTGACCTCGGCGGTGATGACCTTTTCAATGCTGTATTGAATGGTCTCCAGCCGTGCCAGCGACTGCACCTCGCGAATGATGGTGACCGGGTCGGGGATGACGGTGGGGGTGGGGTGCAGCAACTTTGAGACTTGCGTGCTGATGCTGCTGTTGGCCTGTCGCAAGGGGGAGATGGCGGTATCGATTTGCCTATTAACCGCCACTACCAGGTATATGACAGAAGCCAACATACCCACCAGGACAATGACAGCAATTAAGCCTAGCCAGGAAAAAGATTTCTTCGGTTCTTGCACAGGAGCCTCCTCAACGCATCACGCGGATGTGTTCATCTATTAAAATTAGTTATATCATAACAATTGGTCCTAATTAAGCGATGTGGCTGCCTGCTCTGCTATAATTCAAGACAAGAAAATTTGGGTTACCATTTTTATGGTTAAGACCGACTGAGGATACAAGTGATGATACCCATTACACCAACTTTAGATCTCAATTTTCAATCTGCCGCTTTAGCCACAAAGGCATACCTTGACGATGTAAAAGCCAGCGGTGAAGCCATCCCTTTGCTTTTAGCCACCCAGCGCCCAAACGGGTCTGTGTCACGTTTCGATACGCTGGTGTGCGTCTCAGACCGCTTGTGGACCAAGCGCTCAGAGCGTTACCTGGAGCGCCTGGTCAAATTCCTGTTGTGGTACCAAGGCGCAGCCCGTTTATACATCGGCGGGGCGCCGCAACTAGCACAGCATATAAAAGAGGTATACAGCCCAAGCGGGGCACGCGCCTTTGACCATCAATTCATGGGCAGGGTGTATGATATGCCTTTTGAAGTGATCAGCTGCGGCTTGGACGAGGTGCCAGCCCAAAACCTGGCTGACCAAGCCCTGGGAAATCACCTGGATGGCTGCCGGGTTGGTTTTGACTTAGGGGCGTCGGACGTTAAGGTTTCTGCGGTGTTGGAGGGCGAAGCGATCTTCAGCACTGAGTTGGAATGGCAGCCCTATACCCAGGCAGACCCGGCTTACCACAAAGCCTTTATCAAAGAGGCCATCCAACTGGCGGCTAGCAAGCTGCCCAGGTTAGATGCCATTGGCGGCAGTGCTGCAGGCGTGTACATTGACAACCAACCGCGCGTTGCATCCCTTTTCAGGGGCGTACCCGAGGCTGAATATCACCGGGTAAACAGCCTGTTCAATGAACTGGCAGCCGAGTTCCAGGTGCCGCTGGTGGTGATTAATGACGGCGAGGTGACCGCCCTGGCCGGGGCAATGTCTCTGGAAGATAATGGCGTGCTGGGCTTAGCACTGGGTTCCAGCCTGGCTGCCGGCTACGTCACCTTGGATGGTAAAGTTACTGACCACCTGGACGAGTTGGCTTTTGCACCGATCGATTACAACCCAGCTGCGCCGCAAGATGAGTGGTCGCAGGATATTGGCGTTGGCGCATCCTATCTCTCACAGCAAGCAGTCTTCCGACTGGCAAATCAAATTGGCCTGGAAATTCCACCTGAGCTGACCCCTGCTGGCAAGTTGAAGTTCGTGCAGGAAGGGCTTGAAGCAGGGCACTTACCCGCCCAGCAGATCTGGGAGACGATGGGGGTTTACCTGGGCCATGCCATTGCCCACTACAGCGCATTTTATGCTGTTCGGCACGTGCTCATCTTGGGTCGGGTAACTTCTGGCTCTGGTGGGACGATCTTGCTTGAACAGGCACAAAAGGTGCTGGGGGATTACTTCCCAACGTTATTAGAAGAGATCAACATCCAATTGCCGGATGAAAAAAGCAGGCGGGTTGGTCAGTCGATTGCGGCTGCCAGCCTGCCAGAAATTAGGAGATAAGCGATGTTTAAACATGTGAATTCAGAAGTTTACGTGCCCGATGGCGTGAGCCTGGGCGAGGCACTGCAGCGAACCACCCATCTTGCCATTTCAGCCCACCAAGATGATATCGAAATCATGGCGATCGACGGCATATTAAAGTGTTTTCAGCAATCAGACTTGTGGTTCAGCGGGGTAGTGGCTACGGATGGCCGCTCCTCACCGCGATCAGGTTTGTATGCTGACATGAGCAATGAGGACATGATGCGTGTGCGCTACGAAGAGCAGAAAAAAGCAGCCCTGGTTGGCGATTACAGCTGCCAGGTCATGTTGGGCTACACCAGCGGGGAGATGAAGGATGCTGCTAACCCTGGGCCGTTCCAGGATCTGCTGCAGATCCTGCGCAGCGCCAAACCCCAGGTTGTGTATACCCACAACCTGGCTGATAAACACCCCACCCATGTGGCGGTGGCAATGCGTGTGCTGGCTGCCTTGCGCGCGCTGGATGAGCATGAGAAACCTGAGCGGGTGTATGGCTGCGAGGTTTGGCGCAATTTGGATTGGCTGGCGGATGAGTCAAAAGTTGTTTTCAACTGCAGTGAACGTTTAAATTTGCAAGAAGCGTTAGTTGGCGTGTTCGACTCGCAGATCAGCGGGGGCAAACGCTACGACAGCGCCACCATGGGCAGGCGCCTAGCTAACGCCACGTATTTTGAATCGCATGACACAGACGAGGCCAGCCACCTGGCTTTTGCCATGGACTTGACCCCGCTGGTAAGAGACCCTAAGCTAGATATTGCAGATTTTGTTTGCGCCCATATCCAGCACTTCGAAGCGGACGTTCGCGCTAGCATTAAAAAAGCCAGTCGATTGTCATAAAAAAAATACTGGTGCAGACCAGGTGCGCAGTTTTTTTAGTTCCCGCGCAATACACTCATAAGGACAGACATTTGTTGATGGTTAATGCACTGAGCCATCTATGATAATGACACTGGGTATACCTTCCTGAAAAGTTAAAGGATTCATAGGTTTTTGAAAAGTTTCCTAATAGCGTTTATGATGAGAAATTGTTATAATACATTAAGAGAATTATTAAAGCGAAACATCTGTATTATTAAGTGAAACAATTAATCAGGATCAGTTAATGAAAGGTGAGGTGCTTATGAAATGGAGAATCAGAATCGTTATTGTTTCCCTATGCCTAATAATGTTGATGTTAAATGGCTGTGGTTTATTTTCATTAAAGGATGACCTTAGTACAGAAGAAAGGGTCAGTACCAGCGCTGCGAAGACGCTCGAGGTACTTCATGGGGTGGAGACCATTGTAGCCATGACATTGAGCGCTGGGAACATCCAACAAGCCACGCCCGACAGCACGGAGCCCGAAAAAACGCAAGCACCTACCAATACCCCTGTGGAAAATCAAGCCCAAACAGCAATCACAACAATTGCCCCAAGCGCCACACGCTCTGTCCCAGTTGTGTCAGTTAGTATGAACACCAATTGCCGCACAGGACCGGATGTGGTGTTTGACCTGTTAGGTATACTGTCGGTTGGTAAGGAGGCAGAGGTGGTTGCACGGAGTGCTGATGGTAGCTATTGGGTAATCCGTAACCCCTCTGGTTCTGGTACGTGCTGGTTGTGGGGTTATTACGCCACTGTGGACGGGCCGTTAGCCAATCTACCCGTTTGGGATCCACCACCCACACCAACAGCACAGGCAACAATCACCCCCACATCAACTCTCACCAAAATACCCACCCTCACACTAACCAGCACACCCGTGCCTACCACGTATAAAACTGGGCCGCTAAGTATCACCCAGACATATATGGCAGATTTCGACGAAGGAATCATGATCATTGGGTCAGCGAGCGACCTGTGGTTTGAGGCAGTCACGAGTACTCAAAAATATCTCTCACCGCAGAATGGTGCCCGCTTTATTGTTTGGGGATCATCTGCGCCTGGGATGTACGATTGCCTTAATGCCAGTTTGAGTACAGCACGAATCCCGATTTCTAGCGCGCCGGTAGGCACTTATGTGTGCTATTTGACGAATCAAGGGCGACCCGGGACATTCCGTGTAAATGGGTTGAGTAGCGATGTTATGCAAATATTAAGTGTTGGCTTCACAACCTGGAACACACCCTAATAGTTAAATCAACGAACATGGGTGGGTTGGATGCGACTATTGGTCGTTTTCTAACACACACCTGCACTGCAACACAGGTAGTTTTATTGAAGAAGCAGGATAATAATGTGGCGCAAATGGAGGTCGCAGAAGCGCAGAGGGAGTCTGTATCGATAGGTGTGGGTTTATGGATGAGTACTGCTAAGTTTAAAATTTTTAAAACATGCTTCTAAACTTAACGGTCTTCAGTCAACCCACGATAATAGAAAATCGCCTCATACAGTTTACTTCAATGCAGCCTTCACCTTGTCCACACTGAGCTTCTCGTGCAGCAGGTCAGAAAAATCACGCTCGGATTCGACCGCAGTTTTGACAGTCGATGCCAGCTTGGCATCTCCCAGCAAAATAGCACCGATCATTTTGCCTTCCCGGAAAATGAAGCAGGCATAGTTGCCGTCTTTTTCTTCTGAGACCAGCAGGTCTGAGGGCTGCTCCGGCATGAATTGGCCGATGCTGAACAGGTCAATCCCCAAGACTTTCAACCTGGCAGATGGCGGATCACCGGGGTAGACAGCGTCTTTACCTGCAGCGGATAAGCCAGCGATGGTGCCCTGGCTCTTAGCCGGTACCCATAAGCCATAGAGACGGCCGTGATGCTCAGCTTCGTCCCCAGCCGCGAAAATACCTGGGAGCGAGGTGCGCATATGGTCGTCAACCAGGATGCCGCGGTTGACCTCCAGCCCAGCTTTGCGGGCCAGTTCCACATTAGCGCTCACTCCAGCGCTGATGACCACCAGGCTGGCCGGTAACGAGCGGCCGTCTTCCAGTTCTACCGCTTGCACGTGCCCATCACCCACCAGGGCTTTGGTCTTGGCACCGGTAATCACAGATATACCCATTTTTTCTATCTTTGATTGCAGGATGAGGCTAGCAGGTTGATCCAGCTGGCGGGGCAATAACCAGGCCAGGCTCTCGACAACGGTCACCATTACACCCCTGCGCGCAATTGCCCCAGCCACTTCCAAACCTAACAGGCCGCCGCCGATACATACCACTGGGATGGGCTCACAGCAAGCTGCCAGGATAGAGTCGGCATCGTGGATGGTGCGCAAGGTTTGCACGCCTGCCAGGTCTTTGCCGGGGAAGGGCGGCAGGAAGGGCGAGGCGCCCGTGGCTAGGATCAGAATGTCATAGGGGATTTTGTCTTGGTCTTCGAGAATGAGCATTTTTTCAGCGGGCAAGATGCTAGTCACGGTTGTATTGAGGCGCAGTTCAATGCGGTTTTGCTCGTACCAGGCCTGGTTGTGCAGGTCGAGTTTGTTGGCTTCAACCTCTCCAGCCAGGTAACGGGTTAGGTTCATGCGGAAATAAGGCAGCTCTGGCTCCTTGGAAAGCAGCAGGATGCTCGCCTGGGGGTCGTTTTTGTGGATGGCTTCCGCTGCGCTGACGCCGGCAATGCCCGCGCCTACGATAACGTAGTGTTTAGCTGCTGGTTCAGTGGGTGGAGGTGCAGGTTCTTCTTGATGTGTTTGTTCGAGCAAGTAGAACTGGGACCGAGCTGCACCACAAGCGGGGCATACTGGGGGCGGCTCCTCTCCGTAATGAATATAACCACAAATAGCACATTTCCAGGCCGGCTTGGTTTGATCAGACATCATGCACCTCGTTAAAGTGATAAGTTTTAGTTAATAATGTAATTCTAATCGAATATGGCTCCCAAAAAGCAGCTGAGGTGTGGAAAATTATACAAAACAGCGATTTGCCAAGTAATTTTTTTGGGGCTATGATGTTAAAAAGCGCTTCAGCTGGGTTGGCTAAAGTGCTTATTTAATCAATTAGAAATCAAAGCTTGGCTTACTTTGTCTTTGGCAGCGGTATGGGCGTGGCCGTTTTGGTGGGGGTCATGGTGGGGGTTGGCGTTATCGTTGCGGTGGGGGTTGAGCTGCTGTTATCTGGGATAATGATAGTCGCCGTTCCGGTTACCGTCACATCAGGTTCTGGTGACACAGTCGGCTGCGGTTGCGGGTTGACGACGATGATCGTCAGGCAAAGGCAGATCAGGCAGATGATCAGGGCAAGGATGATAATGATGAGAATTTTTTTCTTCTTTTCTTGTTCATTGTAGTACCTAATGAGCTCTCTGTAAAATCGTCTGATCCTTTCCATGGTATACCTCTCACAGCCTATTTTCAAGCGTAAATTGCACTATCTTCTTTAATATAAGGTACAAGTATTATGCCAAGTCCTGCAGTTTATTAACCAATTTTTAGGAAGTGCTTAAAGTAGTGTGGATCATTGCTGATGACGCATTACTTAAGAATCATTTTATCAGATATTAAGAAATTAATCAGTTGTTAATCGCATTAGCATCGCAAATGCAAGCTTCATGATTGTTGAAATTCTGGTACTTATCTTGCAACTTAATTTAAGTGTAATTTTCATGTTGATTGGAGAATAAGATGAAAGCATTTCGTAAAAATGTAGCATTGGCGATTGACGGCGGGGGCATCAGGGGTATCGTAGTGACGCAGGCATTGGCAGTCTTGGAAGCGACTTTGAAGCAACCTGTGCATGAAATCTTCCGCCTGGCGGTGGGTACCTCAACAGGTTCTATTATTTCGGCTGGCATCGCTGCTGGTTACACTGCCAAAGACATGACTGACCTTTATTACACGCTTGGTAAAAGAATCTTCCCGACCACCCTACGAAAGCTATTCTTTCCAATCACGCGCTATCGTTACCCCAGCAGACCTTTTGAAGAAGCGTTGGATCAATATTTTGGGCGCTTCAAGATGGGCGATTTTTGGCAGGCTGGCACGCGTATGGACCTGGTGGTTACGGCTTTTGACCTGGAAGAGAACCGCACGCGCTTTATCAAACCCTGGAAAGACGAATATGCCAACTGGCCGCTGTCTTTAGCCGTGCAAGCCTCTTGCACCGTGCCGACTTATTTCCCAATCGTAGAAAATCGCTACATTGACGGGGGCGTGGGTTCATACGGCAACCCCTGTTACATTGCCGCTTACGAAGCCCGTGAATGCCTGAACTGGGACCCATCTGAGACAACCCTGATCAGCATTGGCACTGGGCGCAGCCCTTATGAATATGAAAAGGATCAAGCCAACAAGTATTGGGCTTGGGATTGGCTGGCGCGCATCTTGGGGATTTATGCCCAATCCGCCAACGATTTGCAGGTGCATCTCATCGAAAGCTGTTTCAAAGACCTGGACTACCGCCGCTTCCAAATCAACTTACGGGAGTCCATTCCCATGGATGGGGTGGACCAGATGGACCGGCTTGTGGCTTATGGGGCACGGCTGGGGCGCATGATTGTTAACGACCAATACGACCCAAACCAGGGCATTGTCATTAAAAGGCCTCGATATTTCTAAAGGTCTTGTGTGGATAAATGTTGAGAAAAAACCAGGCAGCAATGCCTGTTTTTTTGTTTAAACAAATAATTGGTAAAAGAAACCAGGTACCCAAAAGCCGCCCAGCTTGAAGCCATAAACAGCGACCAGGCTGCCAACCAGGATGAGGATGCTGAAGGCGATGAGCAGGTAATCCCACCAGTGGTAAGTCAGCTTGTAAAGCCAGGTGCGTTTGGCTTGGCCGAAACAGCGCAAGTCCATGGCGTTGGCGACGTCCTCGCTGGCGACGATGGCATTCATGGTGACAGGCACCAACAGGGGGGCAATGCGCACGATTTTGCTAAACAGGCCGCCCTTGACCTTTTCTAATTCGTAGCCGCGCGCTTTTTGGGCATCTAAGGTGACTGATAAGTCACGCGCCAGGGTGGGGATGTACCGGAAGGCAAGTTCCATGGCATATGCCAGGCGGTCCGGTAAGCCAAGACCCTTGAAGGTGGCGCCGTAAGCCCGAGAATCCATGGTATAGGGAAAGAGTACAAAGATCATAGAGATGCTGCCCAGGCGCAGTAGCTGGCAGATAGCAAACCATAAGCGTTCAATGGTTAGACCAAAGCGGATGTGCCAGTTGACCAAGGGTAAAGTAAACCCATCTGGCCATAGTTTGATGCCCCCTGGCGGTACTACCCCGCCTGCACCACCGCCGGTGATGATGGTGTTTAGTACGATCATGGTAAACAACATGAAACTAATCAGCATCCAACCGCGCCGGGTTTCTTTCCAGGTGGTGCGGCCAAAGGAATACCAAACGATGGCGGTTAGGAAGAAGAAGATGAGGAACCTGGCATTCCAGAACAGGGTAGCAGAGATCAGGAAAGCAAAGGAAAAGATCCAGCGCGCACGAGGATCAATGCGATCCATGATGCTGTTGCGGTATCTGAAATGCCAGGATACTAACATGCCATTGTCCAGGTTAGGTCGGCAGCGCTTATTATCGTCACAGCACTGCCGACCATAGTCAATTAATTACGCCCAGAGCGTGAGACGATGGCCGAGTAAGCTACCATCAAGATTGGCACCAAAATCAAGCCATTGATCACGTTAGGGATGAAGGCTGGCAGGAAATTGGCGAAGATGACGGTGTTCATATCTGCGCCAGAAACCCACATCTCGGACAGGGAAGCCACACCCATACCGACAAAGACGCCTAAAACCACGAAGATTTCAGCCAGCAAGATGGATTTTGTGGCTTTGAAATCGATGATGGAGGCGGAGATAAGCCCTGTGACCAAGCCCATCAAGCCATTGCCCAAATCCCACCA
>Ga0209723_1002835_pt1 | contig 22283 bp, 17 predicted proteins | sample BiotimSIPDNA_2_FD_185750 | JGI IMG/M metagenome (GOLD analysis project Ga0209723, IMG submission 185750) | Anaerobic biogas reactor microbial communites from Washington, USA - Biogas_R2 time_0 SIP DNA (SPAdes) (version 2) | ecosystem: Engineered > Bioreactor > Anaerobic > Unclassified | place...
GAAATAAATTTTTTTAGTAATTTTTCGGACAACACAAACCATACATACAAATATTAATCAGTCGGTCCAAATCCACTTGCTTCGGTAGATGAATGCAGAAATTTTTAATTCCTATGACCTCAACAATATACCCTACTTACTAATAAATCCCGTATAAAACCATATCGCAAACGGGATAACAACTAATACCAGCTACATTCATGCCAAAAACACAGTAGACTTTAAGTACATATTATCAGATACAATAGTCTTATTCTTAATAGAAACGGGTTTTAGTTTTGTTTCGTATTTCGAGTTTATAATCCCCAATCGCGAGGTCGCAACTCGGGATCGATCCTGTATCCTAATTTCTACGGGTCTATTCCGATACCAAATTCCACCCCGAAAGAAAAACTGAACAGTTCTGATATCTATTTCTTTGATTCAGAGTAAATTAATCGCCTTCATTCAGGTATGCATTTAATTGGTTACCACTTGATTTCTCATTCATATATCTGGTATATTTCCCCAAAAACCACTTCACACAAACAGAAAGCGTCAAACAGTTTTGCACACTCATACCACCAATTTTCAACCTGATAAAAATCCTGCCACAGAAAATCAGGATAAAAAAAAGAATATCTCACTTACTTACGCTCTTTGGGTAGCGATTGGATTCGCAACACTCTATGTTCTGGCAATCGGCAAAAACATACTTATTCCCATGGTCTTTTCAGTTTTCATCTGGTATTTGATTAACGTCCTTACAAGTGTTTTCAAACGTCTGCGATTCGGGAAAAAAAGAACTTTACCGGTGCCAATCGCATTTACCGGAGCCCTCATAAGTATCGGGGCTTTTCTCTTTTTTTCGGTACATATAATCTCGACAAACCTTGCAGAAGTAATTGCAATGGCACCCACTTACCAACGAAACCTTGTGCGGGTCATTGAACAAATTTTTGCAAATCTTCCCCTTGAAGAACCACCTACAATTCGAATGCTTATACGTGAAATCAATTTTACTTCCATGGCAACTCCACTTGCCCGAGGTTTAACCGGATTTCTGGGACGTGGGGTAATTATAATAGTATATGTTTTATTTCTTTTTCTGGAACAGCGAAGTTTTGGTAAAAAATTTATTGCCCTTGCAAACGCGGATCGCCAGGATGAAATCAAAGGCATGATTACCCGCATCGATAAAGATATTCGTATGTATATTGGTATCAAAACCTCAATGAGCATCATTACCGGAATCCTCAGTTATATAATCCTGAAATTCATAGAGCTTGACTTTGCCAGTTTCTGGGCATTCACTATTTTCCTGCTCAACTTCATTCCTACAGTAGGTTCAATTGTTGCCACTATTTTTCCGTCACTTCTGGCACTTGTACAGTTTGAAAATTTTCAGCCATTTTTAGTTGTAATTATCAGCATTACAGCAATCCAGCAATTAATCGGTAATTTTCTTGAGCCAAGACTAATGGGCGATCGACTCAACCTGAGTCCTCTGGTAATCCTTTTATCACTTGCACTATGGTCGCGCCTCTGGGGAATTGCCGGGATGCTGTTTTGTGTTCCAATCACCTCTATCGCCATGATCATCCTTTCCCACTTTCAACAATGTAACTTTATTGCAGTGCTGTTGTCGCGAAACGGAATTGTAAGGCAGCGGGAATAACTCTTATGCGACTTCTTCACACTTCAGACTGGCATATAGGAAAAACCATTTTCGGACAAAAACGGTATGAAGAATATGAATCTTTTCTTTTATGGCTTTCTGATACAATACAGGAAAAAAAGATCGATGTGCTGCTTGTTGCAGGAGACATCTTCGATACAAGCACTCCAAGCAACCGTGCCCAGGAACTTTATTACAAATTTCTCTGCCGCACAGCATCGTCACCATGCCGGCATGTAGTAATAACTGCCGGAAATCACGATTCACCAACATTCCTTGATGCACCCAGGGAACTTCTCAGGACTCTCAATGTTCATGTTACAGGATCTGTTTCGGGAGATCCTCATGATGAAATTATTACACTTAAAAATAAAAACGGAGAAGTGGAACTCATAGTATGCGCGATCCCTTACCTGAGAGACCGTGATATCCGCACTGTTGAAAACGGTGAAACTGTTGAAGACAAGGAGAGAAAAATTTCTGAAGGAATAAGTTTACATTATAAAACAGTATGCAGCCTTGCAGAACAGAAACGGTCCCAAACCGGTAAGGATATCCCTGTTGTATGTATGGGGCATCTTTTTACCGCAGGCGGGAAAACAGTTAATGGTGATGGTGTGAGAGAACTTTATATTGGCAATCTTGCCCACATTACCGCCTCAATTTTCCCGGAAACTATTGACTATCTTGCCCTGGGCCATCTTCATGTCCCACAGACTGTGGGTAGACGCGAAAATATGCGCTACAGCGGATCTCCCCTTCCTGTGGGGTTCAGTGAAACCAAACATCAGAAATCAGTATGCATGGTTGAATTCTCTGGAAAAAAACCTCACGTTTCATTGCTCAATGTGCCTGTTTTCCAGCACCTTGAAACTGTAACTGGAGACTGGAACCATATTCAATCGAGAATTCTTGAACTGGCAGCACTCAACAGTAATTCCTGGCTTGAAATCAATTATGAAAGCAACGAAATAATCAGTGATCTACGGGAACGCCTCGAAAATATTATCGACAATACAGATATCAAAATTCTACGAATCAGAAACAGACCTGTTTATGATCAGGTACTCAGCGAAATAGAAAGCGAAAGTCTTGATGATCTAAGTGTTCATGATGTTTTCAAACGGTGCCTTGAAATAAATGAGATACCACCGGAACAACATGATCAACTGTTAAGTACCTACCAGGAAACCCTGAACTCATTATATGAAGAAGACAAACAGGCTCAGTAACAATGAGAATACTCAAAATACGATTTGCAAATCTTAATTCTCTTACAGGAAACTGGGAAATTGATCTGACTGACCCGGTATTCTTATCCAATGGAATCTTTGCTATAACCGGACCTACCGGAGCCGGTAAATCTACCATTCTTGATGCGATCTGCCTTGCACTTTACGGAAGAACTCCCAGGCTGAACAGGATCACAAAATCCAGTAATGAAATCATGTCTCGTCAAAAAGGTGAATGTTTTGCAGAGATCACTTTTGAAACATCTAACGGCGTTTTTCGCTGCCACTGGAGTCAACATCGCGCCCGTAAAAAACCAGACGGGGAACTTCAGGCCCCAAAACATGAAATCACAGATGCGGTTACCGGGAAAATTATTGAAACAAGACTTCGTGACATTTCCGGCCATATAGAATCTATTACAGGTATGGATTTCGATCAGTTTACCCGATCCATGCTCCTGGCACAAGGTGGTTTTGCTGCCTTTCTTCAGGCAGATTCCGACCAGCGTGCTCCCATTCTGGAACAGATTACCGGAACTGATATTTACAGCAGAATTTCTGTTCGAGTACATGAAATCTGTTCCAGTGAACAAAAAAAACTAAACCTGCTCGAAAGCGAACTCTCAGGATTACAGCTAATATCCGAAGAAGATGAAACTTCTTTACAGTTGAGCCTTAAACAAAAACATAAGGAAGAAATTTCCGTTAGTGAACAGATCAAGATAAAAAATGATGCAATCCAATGGCTAAACACACTTTCAAATCTTGAAAAAGATCTGGAATACTTTAAAAAAGAAAAACTGGATCATGACAAACAACTGGAACTTTTCAAACCGGAACAAGAAAAACTGGAACTTGCACACAAAGCTCTGGAAATCTCAGGAGAGTTTGCAAGGCTGATTCTGCTTCGTAAAAATCAGAAAGCAGATTCTGAAAGTTACAACAAATTGATCAGATCCGTTCCAGACTATCAATTAAAGGCAGAAGCAACTAAAAAGAAACTTGATGATAACCTGTACTGTCTCGAAAAGTTAAAAAAGAATCTCAAAGTAGAATTAAAAAAGATACAGACTGTTCGGGAATTGGATCTTAGAATTTCAGAAAAAGATAACCCTTTAAAAACCTTAAAAGACAATTACAATTCACAAAACCATTCTTTGTCTGAACTCGAAAAAAAGAAAGCCTGTAACAGTAATTCTCTTGATCAATCCATTTCATCCCTGGAAAACATCTGCCAATTGCTCCAAAGGTGCGCCCCTGATGAAAACCTTGTTGAAAACCTTGCCGGAATACAAACTCGCTTTGATCATTTTATCGAAATCAATACTCAATATAAGGGAATTATTGAAGAAATTTTAAAGGCAGAGAATCAAAAAACCAAAGATATTGAAAATTGGAAGAGTAAAAAAGAAAGATATGAACAAAAGCAGATTGAGATTAAAAAGATTAAAAATGGTTTGAACCAGAAGCTGGAGTCACTAAAAAAACTTCTTGAGGGAAAAGATATCATTTATTGGCGAAATTCTCTTTTGGAACTTAATGACAGAAAAAATGTACTTGATAAAATCCGCCAATCAACCCAATCTGTTGCAAACCAGGAAACTGAGATTAACAACCTGAATAAAATCTGCAAGGAGCTGACAGCACGAAAAGAGATCATTTCTGAACAGATAAAGAATGAGAATGAAAAGAACCTCCTGTTGGAGCGTGAAAAGAAGCACCTCGAAACCAATCTTCATCTTCTCAACCGGATTCTAAGTTTTGAAGAAGCGAGGAAAAAACTGACTGACGGTGAACAGTGTCCGTTATGTGGATCTCGTGAACACCCTTTTGCCAAAGAGAATATACCCGTTCCCGATAAAAGCGAAGCTGAACTCAAAACAGTAAATGATTCACTGATACAATCCCGGTCCAGACTCTCAGATCTGATCATAAATCAGACAAAAATTTCCAAAGATCTTGAGCAAAACAAAATGCAGATAAAAGAATGCACAAAAAAACTGGAAAATGAACATAATCAGATAATTGAATTGTGCAATAGCCTTAAAACATGCTTTTCTGATTCCGGTTTTGAAAACAGTATCAATAGTTTGTATGAAGAAAATCAATCCAGAATTGAACATATATCAAATATTGTCAAATTATCAGAAGAGCTTGAAAGCAGTATCCAGAAATTCCGTGATACTTTGGAAAAGAAGCTGGATGATTTATCTGAAACAGAACGAATTAGCAGGGAGGCTTTCCATAAAAAAGAGCAGTCGATTCAGACTCTGGAACGATTAAAAAAGGATTTTTCCATTTCAAATTCCAGATTAAAAAAGGTCCATGAGGAACTGCTTTGTGAAATATCTCCCCTTGGAATAAAAGAATTATCGATTGAAAACGTAGAAAACATCAGGAATGAATTAGTTTCACGAAGAAACGACTGGCTTGATCTACAGAAAAAAAAGTCGGAACTCCAGAATAATATTTCCAGTCTCAAACTTCAGATTGAACATCAATCTGAACGTATTGGTTTTTTACACACAGAGTCACTAAAAACAAAAGAGAAGCTGCAACTGCTTGAAAAAGAAAAAAACGATCTGATTATTGAACGTAAAAAGCTTTATGGAGAAAAAGATGTCGATAAAGAACAAGCTGCTTTGGAAAAGGCGGTTAAAACAGGTGAGGATGAGTGTGAGCAATTAAGACACGTCTATATCAATACAACCGGGGAGTTTGAAAAACTTAAAACCAGCATAAAAAACCTCAAAGAAACAATATCAGAAAGAAAATTACAATTAGATACCGCTGATGAGGATTTCAGTGAACACCTTGCAAAATCCGGTTTCAGAGATGAAGATTCCTACATTACGGCATGTTTACCTGAAATTGAGCGAATTGAACTCAGCAACAAAGCCCGAACACTTGAATCCAGACGTACTTCACTTGAAACCAGAATTCGTGATAAAGTCACAATGCTGGAAAAAGAGATTAATAGACAGATTACTTCAGAACCTCCGGATAAACTAATCAATGAACTGAAAGCTTTATCCTGTCAACTTAAGACCATACAGCAGGGAATTGGCGGCATCAGTCAAAGATTAACAGATAATAACGATGCACGTAACAGGCAAAAAGACAAGGCAAAACTTATTGAGGAGCAGAAAAAGCAGTGTTCCCGATGGAATATGCTTCATGAACTTATCGGCTCCGCTGATGGTAAAAAGTATCGCAATTTTGCCCAGGGTTTAACTTTTGAAATCATGATAAAATATGCCAACCAGCAATTGAGTAAAATGACCGACCGGTATATTCTTGTCAGAGATAAAAAGGTACCTCTTGAACTCAATGTAGTAGACACATACCAGGCCGGCGAAATCCGTTCTACAAGGAATCTTTCGGGAGGTGAGAGTTTTATTGTAAGCCTTTCTCTTGCTCTGGGGCTGTCTTCAATGGCAAGTAATAACGTGCGGGTTGATTCACTTTTTCTTGATGAAGGTTTTGGGGCACTGGACGAAGATGCTCTGGATACAGCACTTGAAACTCTGGCCGGTCTTAATCAGGACGGTAAACTGATCGGGGTTATATCTCATGTGACAATTTTAAAAGACCGAATCAGCACAATGATACAGGTGAAACCAATTTCTGGCGGAAGAAGTGAAATTACAGGTCCGGGATGCAGGAAAATATAATTTCCCGGTTCGTCAACCAGAAATACGGCGGCGGCAAGCTCTCCCATGAGTTCATCCATTTTCAATTTGAGGCGCGTCAAGTCCGGATTGTTCATTGAGCTTTTTCCGAACTGACTCCTTTTACTGGTTTTATGTCACTTGCCCTGTCAGCAATCTGTCATTTCTCTGTAATGGCAGCTCAGCAGTTTGAGATCGCTTTCGCGGCGAAGGTGAAGCCCGTTTCCAAGGCAGAGATTCCATACCGGGCAGTCTGCACACTCACCCTGTTTTAACCATTTTCGATTACGCATCACCTGAAAACGGTTATTCCAGACATCCATAAAATCATCTTTATAGATATTGCCTTGAATGTAATCGGCTCGCAGTGATGGGCAGGCAGAGATTGACCCATCGACAAGAACTGATCCGATATTTATCCCTGCCCAGCAGAAAAATGGCCTGGGACGAACCTCCATTTCATATCTGCCAAGAAAACTGTCACACCCGAAGGTCGTGAAAATGTTACCTTCCTTTTGTGTAGCTACGATAAAATCCAACAACTGATAGAGTTGCTCACGATTAAGCGTCAACTCATTATTTCTGGATGCGCGTCCCTTGGCAAAAATGGTTCCCAGACGCCATGCAGGCATTTTAAGATCCATCAATACTTTTTTCATCTGCTCCAGTTGCTCGATATTTCGCTGATTGACACAAGTAACAACATCAAAGGACAGGCCTGAACTGTTCCGTGCCTCTGAAGCATATTTGACAGCATCGCATGCGTAGGTGTATGCATCTTTTCTGCCTCGCAGCCAGTTATGCGTGTCTTCAAGACCATCAAAGCTGATTGTCAGGTATCGGATACCGGACTGCACCAGCTCTTTCATTTTGTTATTGTTGAGTAAATATCCGTTGGTGACCATTCCCCAGCGAAAGCCTCTTTTGGCAATCTCATTACCGGCCTCAGGCAGATCATCACGCATAAGAGGTTCGCCGCCGGTGATCGCCACGACGACTTTTGCCGGGTCGGTATGTTCGCTTATCCGATCAAGAATTTTTGTAAAGTCCCTGATCGGCATGTCTGGTATAGATGAGTCACGTACGCAGTCGCTTCCGCAATGAAGACATGCCATGTTGCAGCGAAGAGTGCACTCCCAGAACAGGTACTGCAGTTCATGTAAGCGCGCATCTGCTTTACGTTTTGCGGAGAACAACCGTAGCGCGATTTTCTTTCTTACAGGTATTTTGTCGATACTGGTCATTTGACAAGGATTTTCATGAAAAGATTATTTTGACCATTTTGTAACTTCAGGAAATAGACCCCACCGACAATTGACCCTGTCTTCCAGCACAATGTTCCAGTTGCGTCGCTGCAAAGTTTTGTTACTTGCTGTCCTTTGCTGTTAATGATAGCAGCAGAGATTTTCTGCCCCTTCCACTCCGGTATTTGAAACAGGAAATCTTTCCCTGAGATAGCGGTTACTGTAAATTGATGTCTGGTTTCTTTGAGGGAAGGTTTTGTTGAAGTTTCGGCACTTACAAAATAAAGTGTATAGAAGGTATCGACACCTGCTTTAATAGTGAGGTTCTCTGAACTGTAATATGTTACCTTTCCTCCAGGTGTAACTACTTCATCACTGCTGATATAGTAACTACCTGTACCTGTAGCCGGATCTGGTATTTCGGTCTCAAAATTCCCATTTTCATCAGTTTCAAATGTTGCTAAGGCTGAGGCGTTTTTTTCATTTGCAGTATTTCTGTTGTTTCCTGTATTAACGCCATACCAGGCTGAAACACCGTATTCGGGCATAATCCCATCATCTTTTATTACACCGTATTTCACAAGAATGACGTTATGAAGGTATAACTTCACATTCTTAAGTACCCCGGAGCCTGCTTCAATATAGGCACTTCCTTTAAAAGTTGTTGTGCTACCCTGTTTTGATGATGCCGATTTCTGAATCTGTCCTGTTACGCTGCAGAAGAGCGCAAAAATCAGGGTGAGTAATCTACTGTAGAACTGGTAGAGTGAACGGGTGGACCTTCGGGACAGGCGTATGATATGCTTTCCCATAATTACTCCTAAGATATGTGGTGCATTTTAAGCGTTCTATTGAACACGCCAGTAATGTTATTAATATACTGAACCGATGGAAACTTTCAAGGTAAAATTTCCTGTTGAACCTTTTTTCGTATTCTAGTGTATTCAAAAATACTGGTTTTATTCTTACTATTTATAAATTCTTATGAGGCATTGAGTACAAAACGCAAAGAGTGATCATTACTAACTGACGAGTCGGGCATCTGTATTGCAACATTCGGGGTGTTACCACAAGAAACCATGGATCAGATCCAGTGACAGTAAAGATGTACAACTAAAACATACAACGTTCTTCAAGTTTTCTGTCACGAGCCCTGATCCATACTACAGCAGCGAAAAATAGGAAAATGCTGCAACTGATAGGGATTGTGTTCCTGCATGCCGGTAGTGAGCCGGACACAGTTGTCTCTCCGTTACGGGTTTTTCACTACAGATATCTTGTATGATTTTCGAAAAAACAATTTTTGCTGGCTCAGGCATCAGTATATATTTTAAGCAATAAAAGATGTACTTTGAATTCAGGAACAAAATATGGATATCCGATGGCAACAGAGGTTCAAAAATTTCAATAAAGCATTGAGTCAACTGGAACGATTCTTACAGCAAGGGGAACTTAATGAGATGGAAACTCAGGGGCTGATAAAAGCATTTGAGTATACTTTTGAATTAAGCTGGAAAACATTGCAGGATATTCTCAAGGAAAAGGGATATATCGACATAGTTGGACCCCGTCCAGTAATAGAACAAAGTTTTCAGGATGGTTATATTACTGATGGTAAAGATTGGCTTTTGATGCTTAAAAGCCGGAATCTCACTAGCCATTCTTATGATGAGCAAACGGCAAAAGAGATAGTTCATGATATAAAAAACAGGCATTTTATACTGTTTAAGCAGCTTCAAAGTAAACTGGAAAACCAACGTGTCTGAAAAAAAATGTAAAGACACTGGTCTGATGAAATCAGATATAGATCAGATTCTTTCGGTTCTTAAAAAGCAAAAAAATATCCGAAAAGTCATTTTATTTGGTTCCAGAGCAAAAGGAACGTTTTCCCCCGGTTCAGATATCGATCTGGCAATATCCGGGAATGATCTTGTTACAAAAGATTTACTCGAGATAATGGTAGGACTGGATGAGTTGAACCTTCCATACAAATTCGATGTGATCATTTACGAGAGGATTAAAGAAAAAGACCTGCTGGAGCATATAAACAGGGTTGGGATTGCTTTAGCGGATTTGTAAAATGGGTGCGTCGCAGATCAGAAGGTTAACAATAGATATACAATCGCAGTATGAATATCACCATAAGGTAACATTTCAGGATAAAATGACAGAAACTCTTTAATCAGACGAAACATCTATTTGACTTCATATCTGGCTACCCTTTACCGGGAATTCCTCTTGGTTTCAATAATCTCGGGCTTATCACTTCGGTTACCTACTTTTCCCCGGGTATTTCTTCAAAACCAACAGACACACTCGCTCCGCACCCAAGCGAATCGGTTACTGCCTGTACGAGGTAGTGCATTTATTAACCACTCGTCTCCCTCCCTCCATCCCGCATGTTCGTCCTCCCTCCTCACTGCTCGATTCCGGTTGGTCGACTATCAAAGCATGTCTCTTTGAGATCGGTACTACCACAGAACGTTTTCCCGATCCCCCCAAATTATAAGCAGTCTGATTATGGTTTTGGATGTTTTGATGAATAATATAGATCAATAAGTTCCTGAGGACATTCAACCTCTTTATATTTAAAAGTAGGATTATCAACCGCGTGCATCCATTCTACATACCAGATACACCCTTCCCATAGATCATGCAAAGCAGGATCTTTTCCAAACAAGTTGTCGCACATTCCTCTTACACATGACCTGGTATCTTCCGGATCAGCATCCCAACCAAGTTGTTTCTGACAATAAGAGGTAAACCCTCCCTGATTCTCACCAACAAGAGCACGATCGTTTTGATCCACATTCCACTGTCTGGCGCAACCCTGCACAAAGTTACCCATCCCCCCACCTGGAATCATTATATCAAACTGCCCCCCACCAACATCATGCCCGATATTGGATGCCATCACTATCATAACTTTATCTTTTACCAAAGCATGCGCCGGTTTGGGCTCACCATGTCTGAAACCGCCATCGAATTCAAGCTGAAAACATTTTCCACATGCCGCATTTGTCCCAGGTACTGCAGCAAAACCATAAGCCAGGTTTTCACATACTGCAACAGGTACATGACTGTAACAGGTAAAAGCTTCACCACCTTCACAACTACTCTTGGTACCCTGAAGCCATGTATTCCACTCATTTCCTGCTTCTTGGAAACAATCTATTTCCGTAACACCATCAATATCACAGTTCGCGCAATAATGATTTGTATTTTCTGGCCATGAACAATGCGGTTTGCAACAATCCCAATAACGGGACCCCCAGCCGCTTTGGCCACCCGAAATCGGTGGGGGCATACATCCATCACAATTTTTTGTAATATTGTCCAGTCTCGAGCCGCCGCCAGTTGATTCAAGGGTGATTACAATACCACTTTGCTGATAAGATGCAACCGGATAACTTGCCGCCTCATATCCATCAGCCCATACCAGAATTGAATCAATAATGACCTGGGTTGTAACTGCCGATTTCTGCAAAGAGTTCTCTTCAGATAATCCACCGCGTGATGATACTCGGCCTGCAATCTTTCCCGATGAAGACACATATTTAAAAGTTTGCCGCTTACCTTCAAAATTTACAGCAATCATGTAGATACCGGAACCTAGCTGTTTTACCGGAACTGTAATTACATTGAATCCGGATCTTAATGTTCCTAAATTGAAATCATGTACTTTTTTACCGCTGACATTATAAATGTCAACTTTAACGGGTGAAAACTTTGTGAGAAACAAAATTATTTTTGAACCACGAAAAACTGTACGGGATTTGAGTTCCGATATATTTTTCCTTTTCACAGAAGTAATCTCCCCCGAAAGATAGAACTGTCCATCAGAATCAGTTATCGCAACAATCTCTTCATCACTTAAAAGTTTTAATTCTGCACCCTCTACAGGATTACCGAATTGATTTTGGACCTTACCAATGAGATCTACCGTTTCTGCCAATACATACGAAGTAATCGTCAACACTATCAGCCCAAAAGGAAAAAAACTTTTTCTAACATTCATACAACAAAGTTCCCTTGTCTTATAACTTATACATGCAAAATCCTGAAATTTTTTACAAGATAATATGTTTCATCATAACAGTCCAAAGCTGAAATGGATTTAAACTCTAATTTTTTGAATTTTTACAGTACCATTACCATCACCCGGAAAATAGATGCAAAAATGTTTTTCACTGAAATAATCCTGAAATTAATGAAAATAAATGGGGTAAAGGGAAATTAACAATCATAGAAGATAGTATAATTCAGGTTCGGACTGGTTCAAAACACCACACTTTTTCATATTCTAATAAAAACGCAAATCATCAGTTTAAACCGATATGAAATCCGACAATCCCATTCAAATCTGCGGCCGGGTTAATTTTTATTTTAATTGGATTAAAATAAATCCCATTTATTGTTTTGTAAAACAGCCAATCGCATTATCCTGTGTGTTGTCATTTGGTCTTAACTATTTTCTAAATTCTATTGTTTAAGTATTGGTATGCAATGTGGACGATGGCATTTACCAGAAATAGTTTACCTTCGTAACACGTCATAAAAAACAGATCAATATAATAATGGTAAAGGCTGATATTAATGCAATATCAAAGGTACATTTACAGGTAAACTAAAACCGATTATTGCATCGGTAACGATTAGTGAGAACGTACACAGTTTAAGGGGTAATGGTAACTATCATGACAGGAAGTAACATGAACATAAGCGACACAGCCCGAAAAAAGCTGCTTGGTTTTCAAAGAAATGAAATCACGGAATACCATATTTACAGCAAGCTGTCTTCTGGTATAAGCGATAAAAATAACCGAAAAGTCTTAGAGGATATCGCATCTGATGAACTTCGGCACTATAATCAGTGGAAAGAGTATACGCATCAGGAAATCAAACCAGATTCCTTCAAAGTCTTCTTTTATGTATCAATAAGCAAACTGTTCGGACTTACTTTCGGAGTAAAACTTATGGAACGGGGGGAACAGAACGCTAAAGCCAGTTATTCACAGCTCGCAGAAGAGATTCCCCAGGCAACAGAAATCGCAAAAGAAGAGGAGGAGCATGAAAACTCACTTTTACAGTTACTCGATGAAGAATATCTTCAGTATACAGGATCAATGATTCTTGGGTTAAACGATGCCCTTGTTGAACTCACAGGTGCTCTTGCAGGTTTTACTTTTGCTCTTCAGGACACAAGAATTGTTGCACTCACAGGATCAATAACCGGTTTTGCTGCAGCACTATCCATGGCATCATCGGAATACCTCTCTACAAAAGCAGAATCTACCACCAAAAGCCCTGTTAAAGCATCCTTTTATACAGGCACGGCTTATATCCTTACTGTAATTTTTCTGATAGCACCGTACCTGCTTGTTAACAATCTGTTTATCGCTCTTGGATGCACACTTTCCCTGGCAATACTCATCATTGCGGTCTTCAATTTCTATACATCTGTTGCAAATGACATACCCTTCAAAACACGTTTTATCGAAATGGCAGGTATCAGTCTTGGTGTTTCTCTTCTAAGTTTCGGAGTTGGATTCTTACTCAGATATTTTTTTGATATTGATGTATGAGTCTACTTCAATAAGTTAACATAAGATAAATATCGCATAAAAAATAACTTTAATTGTTAAATATACTAAAATTCTGGCACTCTTGATCCAGGATCAAGGCCGGGATGATAGCCAGGACGACGCTTTTTATGGTGAACTCAAGTATGATATTTCAAATAGCATCTATCAGTTTTGAAATATCATCAGCAAAGCATTGCAAGCAACTTTAATCTTGAATCTGAAGTAATTTTCTGCATTTTATCAGGATATCTTTACCGATTTCTTTTGAAACCAGATCATCGGCACCAGAATTTATTGCTTCGTCATAATACCTTATAACCTCATGGCCTGTGACAACAAGAATTTTCACTGAAGGATATTCCTGGCTAACCTTTCTTGTCAGTTCAAGCCCACTGATTCCGGGAAGTGATATATCTACAAAGAGGAGATCCGGTTTAAAGTCAGGAATTATTCTCAATGCTTCTTCTCCACTTTCTACAGCAGAAATTTCAATCATTTTTTCCTTTCGGAACATTCTTTTATACAACATCCTGATATCTTCATTGTCTTCGATAATTAAAATCTTCTTTTTCATTTTACTCCACACCTAATTGCTGGAATCTGGAATCAAATGGTAATTTCATACTGATCCTTGTCCCCTGTCCCGGACTTGAAGTTATATCAAGACTACCCCCAGAAAGCCGAAGTCTTTCCTCAATACTGAACAATCCAAAGTGAGCTTTTTTTCTGGCAAAATTTTTTTCCTGTTTTAAATCAAATCCTGCTCCCTTATCTTCAACACAAATATTTATGTGCTTATCATCTCGTGATACAATGAGATTCGCGTTTTTGGTTTTTGCGTGTTTTACAACGTTAAGCAATAATTCCTGGACAAGAAGAACCAAAAGCACTCTTTCATCCTCCCTGATAATCCGGAATTTTTCCTCTATACAAACGTACACTTTCAATCCATATTGCCGTTCCATATGAAAAGCAAGCCATTTCAGGGCTGCATCCAGCCCTTCTTTTTGAAGAACGGGTGGACTAAATTCAATTGCAAGCCGTTTGGTTGTCGAGATAGCCTTTGTTGAAAGCCTTTCGAGTTCTTCGATGTCTTCTTCAATCTCTTTGGAATCTCCCTCTTTTATGCTGTCTTTAAGGAGAACAAAACGCGCCTTAATTGAAAACAGAACCTGCTGAAGGTCTTCATGGAGAATCAAAGAAAACCTCTGCCTTTGCTTTTGTTCTGCCAGTGACAATGCTTTTGTCAATTCACGAACCTGTTTTGTGCGATGCTCTACCTGATCTTCAAGTGAAGCCGCAAATTTCTCAAGCTGTTGCTGGCTTTTCTCAAGTTCATTTTTCCGCTTTTCAAGTTCATCTGTACGTTCCCTGACCTTTTTCTCAAGAGAATTATTAAGTTCTAATAGTTTACGCTTTGCTTTGTAACGTTCCGAAAGATCACTTGCAACAATACAGACATCATTTCTCCCTACAACATCCAGGGGTGCACTGGAAAAATAAACCGGGAGAATTGATGAATCCCTTTTTACAAGCTCGAAATCCTGATAAATTTTTCTTCCTTTTACGGATTTACCAAAGAACGACTCAAACCCTTTCACTTGATTTTGCGGAATGAAATTATAAATCAGTTTCCCTACAAGCTCGGATGAATCGAAACCAATCATGGAAGAAAATCTGGAATTAACATAAAGAATTACTCCATCCGAATCGAGTGTAAGAGCCCCTTCATTCATAGTCTCTACCATGATTTTGTAGGCAGCTTCTGCCCCCTGAATAGTAAAGACCTTTACACCGTCTTTGGTATTAACTACAATGGCATCTGCTGCTCCGCTTCGAATCGCTTCAAGATTGGCTTCCGCTTCGCGAAGTTTTTCTTTCAGTTTCCCGATTTGCTCATCTTTCGATTTTGGAGTTTGCTTCATAAAACCTGAATTGAATACATTTCTCTGAGTAAATAAGGGAATTATTTCTGATCAGAATTAATTATTTCTATATCCAGACCTGAAAGAAGTTTTTCTTTTTCAGTCATGTCACCAATGACTTTTCTAACAGGTAATGGTAATAGCCTTACCAGAGTTGGAGCTGCAAAGACCTGATTAGTCCTGGCTTTGTCCGGCTGTTTGTACAAATCAATAATTTCCAGTTTATAGCGTCCCTTAAGGTGTTCTTCACATAGCTCACGAACCTTTTCAATAGCTTCAAGCGAACGTGGTGTTATACCTGTAATGAATAAACGAAGTACGAATTTCTGATCTACCTTCTTTTTTAATGCCTCTTCAAACTCTTCTGTGGAATACTTTTTTCTCGAATTTTCGCCGTTCTCCATATATTTATTTCCGTTCCTTGATATCAAGACCCACAAGTACACGATCGAAACTGGAAAGATCACCAATTATTTTTTTCACCGGTTCCGGCAGATTTCTCACAAGTGTCGGAATCGCCACTATCTGGTCTCCAGCAGCAAGCTGAGGATTTTTCAACAGGTCAATAACTTCTATCTCATATTCTCCGCTAAGATGCTCATCACAAATCTTTTTTAAATTTTGAAAAGCTGCAAGAGATCTGGGTGTCTGCCCCGCAACATAGAGTCGAAGAGACCACTTTTTTTCCCCATTCCTTCCAACCTTCTTTAAATCTTCAGACCTGGATTGACTATTTCGGGCAGTTTCTCCAATTTTCGGATCTGTATTCATATTGCCTCTTCTACAGAATTATTACAAACCTTTTTACTATGGTTACCGTATTCTGTTATCTGATCGAATCCATATAAACAGCAAAAATCAGGGATAATAGAAATCCGGTTTAAGGATTTCTCATTTCTCCAATTTTTTTCTTGTTTTTCATAATTATTTCTTCCCGAATCTGTTTCTCCTTAATTGAGCGCATTAAACCCTCTTTTTCAGTTTCAAATTTTGATTTTAAAGTTTCTATCTGCCTTTGAACCAATTTTTCTTTAATGGAGATCTCCTGCTCGAGTCGCTCAATTTGCTGTTTGCGAATTAACTCATCTGCTTCCATTCTGGCTTCCTGCATAACTCTTGCAGTTCCAGTCAATACGCCTTCCGATCCTTTATATACGTCTATAATGTCAATTCCATCCGAAGTAAGAAGGAACTCCCTTATCTGGTTTGAATGCGATATTCCCCGGGCTTTAAGAATATAAATGCCACGATTGCGTTCCCCGCCAATTTCAATGTTTTTCACAAGTATCCAGGAATCCATAAGAGAAGAGATTCCCACATCTGTTTTTTCCATTGGCTCATCGCCGATTATAAGATCTGTAAAGATAGACGTGATTCCTAATGTCTTTATATGATCAATCAACCGGGTAAGCATTGATCTAACCTCTTTTTCTGTTCCAACAGTAATAAGATTAGAAACAGGATCAATAATTATAACATCCGGATCAAATTCAGAAATAGTTTTATGTATAGATGCGAGATGCAGCTCCAGCCCCCATGCGGTCGGTCTGGATGCAAAGATTTTTAGTGTACCTCTATCAATACACTCCTGTAACTGAATGTTAACTGATTTCATATTTCTTATAATCTGCTGTGGTGCTTCCTCGAACGCAAAATAAAGTACCCTTTCCCCACGCATACATGCTGCTTCAGAAAAACTGGCTGCAAGGGTAGATTTACCCGTTCCTGCTGTTCCTGAAAGAAGTATGCTGCTTCCACGATAAAAACCTTTACCCCCAAGCATTTCATCAAGACGTTTAACTCCTGTACTTATTCGTTCGCGTGATACTTCGTGATCAAGACTAAGTGAAGTTAAGGGTAAAACAGAAATGCCATGTTCGGTAATCAAAAAAGGATATTCATCGGCACCATGAAAAGAACCCCTGTATTTAATGACACGCAAGCGCCGGGTTGCAATACGTTCGTTCACGATATTATCAAGAAGTACAACGCAATCGGCAACGTATTCCTCGAGTCCGTATCGTGTTAGAGTTTCGGTACCACGCTCCCCGGTAATTACGGCAGTAACACCCTTTTGCTTAAGCCAATAAAATAATCTTCTCAATTCAGACCTGAGGATTGCCTCATTTGACATTCCTGCAAACAAAACCTCAATCGTATCAAGTACAACCCGTTTTGCCTGTATTGCATCAATAGCATAATTTAATCTTACAAACAGCCCGTCCAAATTGTACTCGCCGGTTTCTTCAATCTGTGCTCTCTCAATATATACGTAATCAATCACCAGCTTTTTGTCATCAATAAGCTTCTGGATATCAAAACCAAGTGATGTAAAATTTTTGATGAGGTCTTCCGGCCTTTCCTCAAAAGTCATTATTACACCATTTTCATTATACTGTATTGCTCCCCTTGCCAGAAACTCCATGCCAAACAGAGTTTTTCCACTTCCTGCAGTTCCCGCAAAAAGGCAAGGTCGCCCCTTTGGAAGGCCGCCTCTCGTGATCTCATCAAACCCCTGGATACCTGTAGGGGTTTTTTCCAATACCTTTAGATCTTCAAAACTGCTTTCTACCATTAATAACTCCTGTTACGTGATCTGATCAGTGAGGGATTCTTAAAGGCAATGTTTTATCGTACCTGTATCAACACTTCATCCCCGGGCAGTTTCAACAATTCAGCAACTAACCCGTAGTGAGTATCAACCAGTAACCACGCCGTAAATGTCCAAAACTCTTCTTGTTACAACTACTTATTCTTACCAGGTACTTATGATGATCAACCATATAGCAATAATAATACCTGATGCATAAAGAGTATAAATGTACCATTACCTGTAACGAATAAAATCCTTATGTGAATCGCCATTATTCACAAACCCGAAAAGTATAACTGCTCTCGTTCATCTCTTGTCGACCACTTTTTATTCATGCTTACAAGGGAGTACAAACAAAGGTCAATTGCAGTCATACGTACTGGAACCGGTCCGATGATACGCGTGGAGCTTGGTAAATTCGATTGTCAGGCTGTGTTTTTGTCAATAATTCCGCCAACGATTTTTAGCACTATGCGCAAGCGGTAACTGAAAGCGGAGCAGTTAATAAAACATACAGTTTTACTAACAGATATTTAACTCATTCAAGCGGGTACATGCTGAAAAAACTTCGGGGCGGAAAAATCCGGCCCCAAAGTACAGATGACTGTTAACAGCCCTCTGTTCTGCCATTTCCGGTTCAAGGCTTTACGCGTACAATCCTGTCCTTGCCGTTAACGATATAAAGAGTACCTGCATTATCACCATCGGTAACAATTGCCAGTGCACCACAGTATCCGTTACTATCGGGTATTATTCCTGCATTCTCCCGGTCACCATCATATGGTCCCACTGCATCAGCACCAACATATACTTCAGAGTCACCACCGGATACCGGTACTTTCTTAACTACACAGAATCGGTTTGTTAAAGCATCTCCAGATTTAAATGAATAATATGCTACACCATTATAGATTGCAATACCCCTTAAATTAATTTCCTGCTCTTCACTGGCAAGCAGGTTAACATCTTCTCCTTCTGGAGTCATTGTATAGATATTATTTCCAACCGCAAAAACCATCAAATCATTTGTCATGTCATATTCAACAGCCCTGACATCATCAGGGTTATCAATCGGATTATCGCCAAAATCAATTCCAGAACCATCAATCAGGCTTGTGCTTCTGATTCCCTCACCAACTTGATTATAAACATGAAATGTTGTACCCTGAACTCTTCGGGTAAAAAAGTAGATTTCACTTCCATCATTCTTTACAGCCACATCACTTATACTTACACCATCACTTTTGGTTTCATAAATGGTACTTATTTCATTTTCCTTTAGCATACGTACACTTTTAGTATACGATGAACCTGTAGCAGGTGTTGAAGTAAAGTAAACAGTACCATTATAATCAATTGTAATTCCCCTTATTGCCTCCATAGTTGCCTCTTCGACAGATCCGTCATCCCGTCCACGCGCTTCACTTCCAGCAATCTTTTCATACCCGGCTTCTGTTTCATTCAGTTTTTCTATAAAACTTTGTGTATGATCTGTTTTAGATCGTGTAATCAGCACTTCGCCGTTTTCACTAACAGCTATACCCCTTATCCAGTTTAGATTTGGAACTGCTGCCGGCAACGTAGCAACTTCAACATCTTCAAGTGAAACAGTACTGAATTCGATCCGGTATTCATATATATCGCTTAAAAAATCCTGCGGGTTTCTGTATCCAATAAGAAGTTTGTAGCTGCTGCTATACTGTAAACCATCTCCTGCATATATATCAAAGCCTGTCTTATCATCTTCCCGCGGTCCGGCAATAGTTCTGGACACCTGATTATCTTCTGAATCAGTAATAGTTATGCTCGGTGTACTGAGCATACGGTCGAAGTATATCTCATCAGAAAAAGTAACACTTAACATCTGCTTGTTAGGATAGACAGATTCACTATTTTCCTCAATATTAATTTCATTAATGGTTATTCCGTCCTTTTCGAGAACTATATCTATGCCACTTTCAGTTAAAGAAGCAAGCTGATAATAACCTGTTTTATATCCCTGTGCTGTGATTACCAGAGTATCCGGTTCACCTGCAGTACTCTTCAACAGTTGTACTGTCCGGGCTTTAAAATTACTTGTTTTAAGGGTTTGATCAGTATTTTTATAACCTTTCATGGAATAAATGTGTTTGAGTGAAGTTTTTTGTCCCTCATGTGCAACAGAAACCAGATAGGTTCCGTTTCCCCATTTGTAAAACGGCACTTCGATTGAATGTATTCCCGGATTTAATTGATCGCTGGTATAAGCATATAATTTTTTTCCGTTTAAATTAAAGACTGCAAGTTCAACGTTTGATGAGGAAAGCAGGTTTAAGCTGATATTTGATTTTTGTAATAATACATAAGAACCTTTTGATAGCTTTTTTTTTGTAATGACAGGTGATGAGCCTGAGAGCTGGAAATTCCCTTCTGAATCGGTTTGAGTTTGTAGTGAATATCTGGGAAAACTTATCTGAGCCTCCGATACAGGATCACCTGAACCGTTAGTAACTGTTCCGCTAAGCTGGATATCTTCAGCATGCACGTATACACATAACAAAAGGAAGATTGCAGCACTTACTCCCGTAAATCTGATCTTTTTGATAAACATGATTACAGTTCCTTTCACTAGTTAATAAAAAAACAATTGTTTGTTGAAACATCCTTTCTATAACATAAAATTCACTTTTAAATATTATAGTGACTTGATAAAAATCCCATTCATTGAATATTTACTAAAACGCCTGAAATGTTTCCTTGAATGTTTTTTCACGATTAATATTCATTCGTATTTTTATCCATTACAGAACATATTTTACTGATAGGATTATAAAATGTCGAGAAAATAATTACTCATTCTTAGTGATATATTATTTCACTGCGAATTGTAAATCAAAGTGTTATCGTTCAATTTTTATTTTAGCTGGTAACATGAAGCAGAATAAAAAACATCATATAAAAAATTACAACTATTAGCTTTATTCGGTTCTGTTATGGATTGACATTCACATTCATCAATGATTTCAGTAATTTGTTTCGTTTCATGCCTTCGTATTCCGGATTTCCTTTACTTTCTGGATCTTGTGGGAGAAGAGCAGATAGAGGCAGGTGTCAAATCGTCCCAAACGCCTCAAAATACCGGTTCCAGTGTAAATCCTTTATACTTAGACATATCAACCAGTATCGGTTTTGTTCTCTGATGATTTTTCGTCTCAAACAGTACAATCTGGGGGTTTTCAAGATTGTCAGCATTATCCCGAGCTACGACACCATAATACCCGACTAACTGCGGTGTCGGAGCATTTACGATTTTTATTCGCGTACCGACAGGAAACAGGGGAACAATATTTGTTAATGTTTTTACGATTTCTGAATTCAATGATACTCCCCCTGACTGGATTAATTTACGAATGGCGTTTTTGATATCAACAGGCTCCTGACCCTCATGCGGCCTCCCATAAATCAACGAATCATATGCATCAGCAACAGATACAATCTCGGCAAACCTGTGAATCATATTCTGCTTTGAAAAATCTTTCAGAGGAGGACGGTTTTCTCCCTTTATTCCCCGCGGATATCCGGAACCGTCCTGTCTCTCGTGGTGTTGAAGAGCAACAGCAGCACTTGTTGATGGAATAATGTGGTTTTGTGAAAGCATCAAAAAACCAAACACTGTATGCTGACGATAATTTTTCATCTCTTCTTCATTATAATTACTGATAGGGTTTTCCATTAAAGTTTTTGGCAATGCTACCAGCCCCAGATCATAATTTAACGCCCCTATCCCCAACTGTTTCATCTCTTCATAAGAAAATTTGTACTTTTTACCAATACATAAAGACGTAATAGTCACATTCAATGCATGTGATAACAAACCAGACTGTGTCTGCTGAAGAGCTGATAGATTCAAAACAATTGAGGTCTGGCTCATTATCTCATCAATAAATTGTTCCAGTGCCTTGGCCATCCCGGAACCCATTATAAACTTATTCAAATGCTGTTTATTTTCTTTAATCAGATCTCTGACTTTATGTGTACTTTTATGCCTGAATTGCTGTATAGCTGCTACCAGTTCTTTTGATGTATTATCTATCGCATTACCCATCTCCCTTTGGACTTCTGCAGAAACAGTTGTTTCAGGTACAGCTTCTTCAGTTCCCTCAACATCAACCAAAACGTTGCGAAAACCAAGCTGTTTCAGACGCTCACGATATCGCTCTTTTATCCTGTACCCTGCTGCAAGAAGCAATTCACCTGAAGGGAGAAATATTGATTCCCCCAATACCATATCCTCTTTTATCTCATCCAGATTATATCTAACCACAAATTCTCCAATAACATTATTAACTTATTAAATTGCAGATACGAGGCTATTATCGATTATACAACCCATCAAA
>Ga0209723_1002838_pt1 | contig 22253 bp, 14 predicted proteins | sample BiotimSIPDNA_2_FD_185750 | JGI IMG/M metagenome (GOLD analysis project Ga0209723, IMG submission 185750) | Anaerobic biogas reactor microbial communites from Washington, USA - Biogas_R2 time_0 SIP DNA (SPAdes) (version 2) | ecosystem: Engineered > Bioreactor > Anaerobic > Unclassified | place...
GGGATAGCGGTTGGAGCGTTTTCCGGCTTCTTCCGCTCCGGATTCGTCCGGATCGCCTTTTGGATGCCCGCGACCGGAATGGCAGAGAAGCTGTCGTAACGGTTGGCGGATCGTCCACTTTCGTTGAGATGGCGGATCAGGGGATCGAATCCTTTGTCTTTCGACAGGATATGGATGACCGCATTCGGATTGCGTTCAATGATGCGGCCCGCGTGGAAGGCGACCATGAAGTCGAGGGCATTCCGGCCTGAGCCCGCAGCTGCCACCAGCTCGACTTGCGGGGCCATCGTTAAGAGCTGGGTGACCGTGGCGTAAGGAATCCGATCCTTTTGATTGTGACCAAGGAAAATCACGAGCTTCACCGGCTCACCGGAAATCCGTTGTAGATCCAGTTGCTGGGTGTTCTCGTAGTCCACCAGTATGTGGTGTTGAGCGATGTTTTGAGGCATGGTGTTGCGGGATGTAAAGTAGCTGCCGGAAAAAGAAAACCCGCTCCTCAAAGGAATGGAGCGGGTTTGAAAATCATGATGGAAATCCCTTGACGGGACAATCCATGCATCAAGCAGGTTCGATCACCTTGAAGAGACCGTCAAGCCAAGCTTCGAATTCACCTTCGTAGTCGGCTCCGCAATCCTTGCGGGCGTAGATCCTCTTGCCACCATGCTTTTCAAGTGCCTGGTCGACCTTCTTGCCGAATTCGCAGAACTGCTCGTAGTCGTGGTCACCCAGACCGAGCACGGCGAATTTCAGTTTCGAACAATCGATGGCATCTCCGTCGACGAGGGCATCTTGGAAATCCCATGCGGATTCGGGGGGCTCACCTTCACCCCATGTCGATCCGACGAACACCAGACACTCCACCGATGCAAGATCCTTGGCATCGTAGTCCGATACGTTGATGGTTTCAGTCTGAAAACCCAATTCTTCCGCCTTTTCGGCAGTGCGTTGAGCAAGATCTTCAGAGTTTCCGGTTTCTGTTGCGAACAGAACGGTCAGTTTGCTGATTTTTTCGGCCATATCTCGTAATAATTACTGGATTAGAAAATCTGGGTCAATCGCCGGAATCATAATTCTGTGACTTCGTGAGTAAAGACCGAAATCGGTCGAAATGGAGGTTGCAGGGAGAGCGTCATGGTGAGCGAACTTGACCGGTGCGGGAAAAGATGACAGTTTCCGCACCGCTGGCGATGGGCCACAATGAAAATGTTATGAGTAAGAACAAGACGATTTTGGTGACAGGGGGATCCGGATACATTGGTTCGCACACGTGTGTGGCTTTGATGGAAGCCGGGTATAACGTGGTGGTGATCGATAATCTATCCAACTCAGAAGCTTGGGTGGTGGATCGGGTCGGCGAGATCTGTGGTCGCAAGCCTGAGTTCTGTCAGATCGACCTGCAGGACCGCATAGCCGTGCAACAGTTTTTCAAGGATCACCGATCGCTGGATGGAGTGATCCATTTTGCCGCGTCCAAGGCAGTGGGTGATTCGGTCGCCAATCCTTTGAAATACTATCGAAATAACCTCGGTTCTCTTGTAAATCTTCTGGAAGGAGTTTTGGAGAATGGGATTGAATCGGTGGTCTTTTCCTCATCCTGCACCGTTTATGGCCAGCCGGATGAGCTTCCGGTTACGGAAGATGCGCCGATCAAGCGGGCCGAATCGCCCTACGGAAACACAAAGCAGATCTCGGAGGAAATATTGGCAGACACGCAGGTCGCCCATCCGGATCTTCAGGTCATCGCTTTGCGCTACTTCAATCCCATTGGAGCTCATCCTTCCGCCCGAATCGGTGAGCTTCCGAGGGGAGTGCCGGATAACCTGATTCCGTATGTCACCCAGACCGCAGCCGGGCTCAGGGACAAACTGCGTGTGTTTGGCAATGACTACTCTACGAGAGATGGCTCCTGCATCCGGGACTACATTCATGTGGTGGACTTGGCAGAAGCTCACGTTGTGGCGATGGATCGTTTGCTCAATAGATGGAATGCCGACTCACTCGAAGTGTTCAACCTGGGAACCGGAACAGGGGTCTCCGTCCTGGAGGTGATAGCGTCCTTTGAAAAAGTGAGTGGCAGGAAGCTGCCATATGAAATCACGGCAAGGCGCCCCGGGGACATCGAGCAAGTCTGGGCCGACACATGCAGGGCGAACGAGGTCCTCGGGTGGAATGCAAAACGGAGTTTGGATGATGCGCTTGAGTCGGCTTGGCGTTGGGAGTGCGCGTTGAGGGGAATCGATAAAGCGTAACGCTTTTCGGGTAAGCAGATGCTCTCAGCTATCCGGGATGCACCGGACTTCCGTCACTTCGAATCCCTGTCCAGACTGGCTCCGGATTCAGGAGGTTTGACAGGAATCGAGAACCGTATGCAGCAGCCATCCGTGTAGGAAGGATCCATCCATATTTCGCCACCGTGGATCTCCACGATATCCCGGCACAGAATCAGGCCGATTCCAGTGCCGGATGGCTTCGTTGGGTTGGAGTCATTCCCCGTGAAGAGACTTCGACTGATGTCCGGGCTGATGCCGGAACCGTTGTCGGCTACACAAAACTCAAGCTCATTTTCCGACGGTGTCACTCCAATCGAAATATGGCCACCGGGAGGTGTGAACTTAATCGCATTGTTGATGAGATTGCGAATCGCCATGGTGAGCAGTTGAGGATCCGCGATGAACTGAAGCGAATCGTGTTGTTCTGATCGTGTAATCGTGATCGATTTCTGGCATGCGATGCTGCGGTAAATCTCGAAGGCTGGACGAACAACGTGATGAACCTGGATGGGTGCGGGATGAAATGGGAGTCTCCCCCGTTGCGACACCGACCAATACAGCAAATTCTCAAGTAGTTCGAAGATTGCGCGGGAAGTTATGTGGATAAACTCGATGTATTCCCGTTTCTCCTTTTCTCCAAGATTATCCCATTTGTTATGAAGCAATTCCGAAAATCCGAGAACTGAATTGAACGGGTTCTTGATGTCGTGCGCGAAAATCGAGAACAGACGATCCTTGGTCTGATTGAGCTGAATCAAGCTTTGGTTTTGTTCTTCGATTTCCCGTTGTTTGGCCGTTAAGAGACGATTGGAGGAGTCGAGTTCCCGGGTGCGATCGAGGATCTTCAGTTCTAGCTGCAGCTGGTGATGCCGGTAGCGGAAAATGCGCCACTGCACGATGATGAGTAACAGTGCGCAGACGATAGCGATGGCGAGCAAACGGCCCTGCCATTTCTGCCAAAAGGGAACCCGAATAGAGAAACCGAAGGAGGTGGATTCCGGATTCCAGATCCCATCCTTGTTCGCCACTCTGACCTCAAACTTGTAGGATCCGGGTCTGAGGTTTCTGTAGTAGGCGATACGGAGCGGTCCGGATGCAATCCAGTCGCCATCTACGCCTGATAGTCGGTATTCGAAGTTCAGTTGCTTGTTTTGCCGGTACCATGGTGCCGTGAATTCGAATTGCATGTTGGTAACCCGACTTGGGAGAATCGTGTTGGGATGATCCGGAGGCAAGGAATTAAGCATTGCGGGGTGGTGTCGCTGTTGATCGTCCGGATTCCGATACGACACGCAAGTGATGAGAGGAACAGGCAGTGAGGTTTCGTTGGTGTAGTGACGCGGACGAACCCGCGTGAAGCCATTTATCCCACCAAAGAGCAGGTCGCCATCTGACAGTCTGAGGCATGCCCAACGTCCGAAGCGCGGGTCGTGAATACCGTCGAGCAATCCGAAATGGGTGGTGGATTGGTTTGCTGGATCATAGCGGGCCAAGCCCCGGTTTGTGCTGATCCAGATTGCTCCGGAATCATCATCCTGGAATCCGTAGACAGAATTTCCCGGCAGGTTTCTGGAAATCGGGTGGTTGACGAAACTGTTTTGCATCGGATCATAGACGTTGATGCCGCCTCCGTTAGAGCCGATCATGATGAGTCCCTGTTTGTTTTCCCAAACGCAATTGAGCGAGTTGGTGTTCAATGATGGCCGATCGGGAGTATGGGTGTAGTGCTCGATCTTTCCGGTGGTGGGGTTGAGTCGGTCCAGCCCCGCAACCTCTGATGAGATCCAGATAAAGCCGGAACTGTCTTCGAAAAGGTAGGATATCGGAGACTCGGTTATAGTGGATGGATCTCCCGGCGTGTGGGTGTAGCGGATGAATTGATCATTGGCCTCATCGTATCGGCAAATTCCGTTGGCCCATGTGGCGATCCATATTTCTCCGTTTTTGGTTTCGAGTATGTGAAATACACTGTTGTCATTGAGCGAATACGGATCATCCGGATCGTTGCGGTAAAGGTGGCTTTCTCCGGTTGAAGGATCAAATCGGACAAGACCTTCCATCCACGTACCGATCCAGATCCTTTTTTTCCGGTCGATGGCGATCGAAAGCGTTTTGTCAGATGGCAGATGGTAGGGTGGGTCATTTTCCCGGAATGCCGTGAAGCTTTCGGATTGAGGGCAGAAAACGGTGAGTCCGCCCCCGTCGGAGGTTACATGAATGCGACCGTTGAAATCCTCAGCGAAGGCGGATACAGTCGGATTATTGGAGTCAATGCTTTCGCGAAGCGAAACCGGAGAAAAAAGGGATTCGCGCAGATCCGTCCACCAGAGCCCGGCATATCGTGTCCCTAACCAGAGGATTTCGTCATGGATGATCGGAGAGGCGGACAATATGCTGTCGCCGATGGAAAACGTGTTTCCGGCCTCCGGTGCATAGCGGCTCAATGTGCCACTTTGAGGCTTGTAGACATGAAGTCCGTTGTCGGATGCGATCCAGATGCGTCCCTGTGCATCTTCAATCGAACCGTAGGCCAAAGGATTTCCAAGCGCGAGCGGAGATCCTTCAGCCGGAAAATGCAGGGATTCCCCCGTATCAGGATGAAAACGGATGACCCCATTTGAGTAGGTGGAGATCCAAAGATTCCCGATCGAGTCTGAACCGATGTGATAGACCAGTCCGAGATCTTTGGATGGAAGGCCCAATTGTGTACCATCGACGGTTTCGAAGGTTCCCATGCTGCGGTCAAAGCGAAGCATCCCCTGTGTGGTTCCGATCCACGCAGTGTGGGCGTCATGAATCCGGATACAGCGGATGCGTTGCCATTCCGCTGGGAATGAGCCGGGATCGGATGGATCGTGTTCAAAAAAGCGGTAGTCTCCTGTGTCCGGATTCCAGATGCCCAACCCTTGGTAGGAACCGAGCCACAGGTTTCCGGCCTCATCGATTTCAATCGCGGTTGCGAGGTTTCCGAATCGATCGCTTGGACGTGAGTCCTCCAGAAATGGATCATGAAAAGTTCCGGCATCCACGTCCATTCGGAAGATTCCTTCCTGAGTGGCGATCCATAAGTTGCCCCTATCGTCCTCCCGGATCGCGTGGATGTAGCTAACCCGCATCCCATCCGGCTTTTCCCAATGGTAGGATTTAACCTGATGCCCGTCGAAGCGGTTCAGTCCATTTTGAGTGCCGGCCCATATGAAGCCTTTGCTATCTGCATAAAGACAAAGGACGGTTGAGTTCGAGAGTTCAACATCCTGAGGCAGCGGGTAAAAGCGCCGGACCGCCTCCTGCGCATGGATCAGGTATCCTCCCACCAATCCCGAACATCCGATCAGGAGATAGGCAAACAACCTGACTTTGGCGATCATTTTGGAGAAGGGAAAAGAGGAATGAAACCGGAATCGCAAGCCCCGATCCGCGCGGATCTGGAGCATGGGACTAGGCGTGCACTAGAATTGTGCGTTTTGGAAGATCGAGACTGCGGGTTTTCTGAAGCAACGAGATGGCTTGCCGGGATAGTGCGGTTCCTTTGGGCATCAGCATAGCGCCCGAAGGATAGCGGAGATCCTCTGCCAGAACTTGACCGGGGCTGATCTCATCCAGGTTTACTTCACGGGTCTTTGGCGGCAGAGAGAGCCTCGGGTTGGCTTCGAAAAACAGCGCGACCGCGTCCGGCCAGAAGGCACTGCCCATCCGTTCCCGGATGATTTCCAGACTGGCTTCGCGGGATTGCGGGCTTTCCGCGTAGGCGACCGCCACCGCGAGGTAGCGGGCTGCGAGCGGAATTTGTGGCCCAGCCAGCCCATCCGGGAAACCCTGTCCGTCCCAACGTTCATGTGACGAGCGGATCACCAGACCGACTTGTTCAAAATTCTGAAATCCGGAAGCGTAGAGCTGGGCATAGATTGGAAGGTTGTGAAAGACCTCAAGGTCGTCCCGTCTGAGAACCTGCGGTGATTCGATGAATCGGCGCAGTTGGGACTCTTCGATGCCGATTTTCCCAAGCGTGGTGAGGTAGGAAGCCATACGCAGATGAAAGGCTTCCTTCTCAGGAATCTTGCCAGTCGCGGCCATGGCTTGGCATACGCGTACGATGGTGGATGCTTCGCGTCCGAGAGTCGGGCTCAGGTTGTGGAGGATACGGATGGCCAGGTCGAGAGCACGTTCGAGATTCTCGTCGGCTCGTTCAAAAGTCATTTCCCTTTCCGAGAGCTGTTTAGTGAGGATTGCATTTTGCTTGGCCAGTTCATCGCAGGTTTGCCTGAGGCTTGAATTGGTCTCGCGTGTCTGTTCCTCCAGAATCGCATTCTTGGATACCAGTTCGAAGCGATGAATCGCGTTTTTTACCGTAGCGAGCAATTCCTCCCGGATCCAAGGTTTGGCAATGAAGCGGAAAATCTCACCTTTGTTGATGGCATCCACGACAACTTTAAGCGTTAGCACTCCGGTTATGAGGATGCGACTGGCTCTCGGCTGGATGTGCTGGGCCTGTGAGAAAAACTCGAGACCGGTCATTCCCGGCATGTGGTGATCCGAAATGATGACCGCAAACTCTTCCCGCTTCAGAATTTCCAAAGCGTCGAACGGACTGGTGGTTCTTACGATCCGGTACCCCTCCGGGATCAGAGACTCGGCAATGGCGAGCAAGACGATTTCCTCATCATCCACGATAAGAATGGGAGTCGAAGCGTTAGGCATGGCAATTTCTTATGAAGCATTCTTTTCTCCAGACCAAACCAAATCCTCCAATTTCTGCATTAAGGACGATGGATGGGCGGATGGATCCAGAACCACCTCCACCGCATTGATGGATTCGATGGGTAGGTCATCTGGATTTTTGCCCAGCGGGATCAGTGCAAGGGGAACTCCCGGGTAGCTCAGATGCACAGAACCGCAGATCCCGGGAACCGATGCCGGGTCATCCGGTCCGATGATCACGACCAGCCGCGGGGGCTTGGGGCATTCCGGAAGGTATCGCATCAGGCGTTCAATGCCGTCAAAAACGATCACTTCCCATTTGTGTGAGCGAAGCTGCGCAATCAGGTCAAATTGGGAAACATCGGTGTCGGATACCACTATGATCAGGGGCCGTTGTTCCTCTTCCGGCATTGGAGTCGATGGAATCTCAGGCATGCCTATGTGATCCTCGGTGAAATCGGCTTCGGGAATAAACATATGGAATGCGGTGCCAGTGCCTTCCTGTGTGGAAAAATCGATTTCGCCGTGGAACGACCGAATGATACGCTGGACGTTGTAGAGTCCGAATCCGGATCCTTTGTGGATTTCCTTTGTGGTGAAAAACGATTGGAAGATCCGGTTTCGGTGAGCAGACGGAATCCCGGAACCGTTATCCTCGAACACGATTTCGATTCCGGGGCGGGAGCTGCGACGTGCAGGATGTTGACATCCCTCAAGCGTATTCCTATCAGCCTCAATCCTGTGGCTTCGGATTGTGATCACTCCGGGCTTGTCGAGCGCATCCTTCGCATTCATTGCGAGGTTCAGCAACACTTGTCGAAATTCCACGTCGTCGATGTAAACCGGGATTTCAGTACCCGTGAGTTCCAGATTTATCCGGGTCCCCTTGGGGAAGATCACTCGAAGAAGATCCACCTGATCCTGAATGAGTTTCTCGGGATCATGGTAGCTTTTTTGACCCGAAACCTCGCGGTTGAGATCAATGATACGGCGAACGAGATGCCGTGCCTCCATCGAACTTTTTTTTATCTGCCCAAGACCCTCATACATCCGGTCTTCCGGACTCATGGAAGCATGGTACAGTTCGCTGAGAGCATAGATTCCAGCCATCACGTTGCTGAAGTCGTGCACCAGCCCCGCGGTAAGCATGGCCAGGCTTTCCTTCCATGCCGAGCTGGTGAGCTTGCGCTCGGCGATGATCTGGCGGGTGGTATCCAGCCAAACCCCTTCGTATCCCAGTAGAATTCCAGACTCGGAGTAGACCGGAGAACGCACGTCAGTCAGGTAGGCAACTGAACCGTCTTTCGGGCGCCTTACCCGATACTGCAGCGTGAACGAACTGCGGTTCGATGCGTGCTTGCGGAGCTCGCGCACAAAGAAATCACGGTCTTTTTCGTAGATGAGAGAAAGGAATTGAGATCCGCTTTTCAGCAGCCTTTGGATTGGAAACTCGAGCAGTTTTTCGAAACTTGGGCTGATGTAGTCGAAGGATAGATCGGTGCGTTGGGTGAAAAACACGCCGGGAAAGTGTCGCATGTAGCTTTCCAGCCTTGATTCTGCGCGCTGTAGCCGGAGATACATTTTTGAGATGCCATCAGGCTCCTGCAATATTTGCCCCAGCGGAGTGGATGCCGATATGTCCGGAATCCGGTGGATGTCGCAGATGTAACCCGGCCCGGCAGGTGAATCAAGGTGCGAGATCGAAACCCGCACCGGACTCGAACCAATTCTGGCTCCAAATTGTAAGCTGGATCCGCATTCCGGAAGAAGAATGTCGGGAAGTGCCGGACCATCCGGAGTCCATGGTTGAAAGACACCCTTGATCGCCATCCCCGAATGGGGACCATCCCATCCATCAAAGATGGAGGAAGCGGAAGCATCCCACGCACATATGTTTCCATCGGAATCGATCAGGAGGTGACAACTGCTCTGGCTACTTGGATTTCGGGAATCGTCCATCTCTCTGGCGCAGGGTAGAAGAAGAAGTCGACGGGATCAATTCAAATGCGATCAGCAAAAGGATTGCAGGTGCTACGAAAATTCGGTGGAGATATTGATAAATTGGCTCTTGCTAATGAATTTCCACGGAATTTCGTTGTCGTCGTTCGCTTGGATGTGCGAGGGTATCGGGCATGGCATGCATCCCTCAAACGCAGAAGAATGGAGCTTTTACTGTTCTGGTGGTCGACGATAAGCCTGTGAATCTGCGGGTGGTATTCGAGGCTTTACGGGATGAGGGCTATCGGGTTCTGGTGGCCGAGGACGGAGCCAGCGCATTGAAGCAGGCGACGAAGGTGAAGCCGGACATGGTTTTGCTGGACATCATGATGCCGGGCATGAGTGGTATCGAGACTTGTCGTAAGCTGAAACTGCAACCGGAGACATCGGGGATTCCCGTGATTTTCATGACGGCATTGTCGGATTCGGAGGACAAGACTCGTGCGTTTGCGGCCGGTGGGGTGGATTTCATTTCGAAGCCTTTGGATCATGCCGAGGTGTTGGCCAGGGTGCGAACCCATCTTGAGATTCGCCGGACTCAGGTCGATGTGGATACCCACATGGATTTTTTGTCGGGTTTGGGCAAAGAGCGCACGAGAGACGCGTTGTTTTCGAGATATGCCGCATTTCTGAATAATCGTCCGGATTATGCGGATCTGGTGGCGGTTTTGATTCAGCCCAATCCGGATGTTCCGCTTCGTTTGGAGTATCTGGGATATGGAAACGGGGTAGATGGGGAACGACTGAAGACCAAGCAGACGGGAGAGGGTTCGTGGATGGCCTTTCTTTCGGAGTCGGCTATGGATGTGGACGGGCAAATCAATGCGCTTGATTCGACACAGTGGAATGTCCCCGGCGCATTGGCCGAGCTCAGCATCAAGAGCTTTGTGGCGAGCGGGTTTCGTGTGAATGATCACGGGAAAGGAATTCTCCTGACATGCTATTCGAGGAGCATCGAGCTTGACCGTTCACGCAGGCTCAAGTGGCATCGCATCTTGGCCTGCTACCTTGGATCGGCATGGACGAATGCTGCGGAATGGGAGCGCATGGAGGAGAGTGGCCGGAGGCTATCGCTGGAAAACGAGTATTTGAGGGAGGAGGCCCGCGAGAAGGCCGATATCGGGGGGATCATCGGCGAGAGTTTTGTGTTGCGGAAGGCGTTGAACGAGATCGATCTGGTGGCACCTACCGAGGCCAATGTCTTGTTGACCGGGGAGTCCGGAACCGGAAAAGAACTGATGGCGCGACGCATTCATGAGCTGAGTGGGCGTCAGGCCGGACCATTGGTTAAGGTGAACTGTGCCTCTATCCCCAAGGAGCTTTTTGAAAGCGAGTTTTTCGGCCATTGCAAAGGTGCCTTTACGGGAGCCGTGAAGTCGAGGGTCGGACGCTTTCTCCTGGCCGATGGAGGAACCCTGTTTTTGGATGAGGTCGGGGAAATCCCGATGGATTTGCAGAGCAAGTTGCTTCGGGTGTTGCAGGAAGGAACCTTTGAGCCGGTTGGAGAGGACAAAACCATCGAGGTGAATGTGCGGGTGATTGCCGCGACTAACCGGGATCTGGAGCGGGAGTGTCGGGAGGGGCGTTTCCGGCAGGATCTGTATTACCGTTTGAGCGTGTTTCCGATATGTATCCCGCCGTTGCGGGAACGGGTTGCCGATGTACCACTACTTGTGAGTCATTTCGTTGAGAGCGAATGCCGGAAGTTCGGGTATCGTGTGATTCCGGTTGCTCCGGAGGTGATGCGGATACTGGAGAGTTACGAATGGCCGGGCAACATCCGGGAGCTTCAGAATGTGGTGGCGCGGGCCGTGATCCTATCGGGCGGGCGCGAGTTGCGTTTTGTGTTGCCGGGTCGTGATATGGCGGCAGTTTCGTCCGCTTCGGGTTCGGCTATGGTAAAGGATTTCGGGTTGGGCGTTGGTGTGCTCAACGAAGAGGATATGGCGGTTTTTCAACGCGAAAACCTACAGCGGGCACTTGTTCAGGCCGGTGGCAGGATTGAAGGGGAAGGGAGCGCGAGCATTTTGCTGGGCCTGCATCCCAATACCCTTCGCTCCCGTTTGAAAAGCTTCGGCATTAAGGTTGGAGGGAAAGACTCCGGCCAGCCTTGAGAGAGACGGGTATGGCGTTGTCCCCAACGTGAAGGGTTGTTTTTGCGTCGATGTTCGGAGCATGAAGGGTCAAAGAGGTGACCTGATGATTCTTCCATTCGACATCGACCGAGAACCCTCCCCGAGCCTTCAATCCGCGGAATTGTCCGTTTGGCCATGATGGGGGGAGTGCCGGAAGGATGCGGATATCGAAGGTTCCGTCTGCGTTGATCTGATGGCTCTGGAGGAGCATTTCAGCAACGGCCGCGCAAGCCCCGAAGTTGCTGTCGATTTGGAAGGGCGGGTGGGTGCCGAAGAGGTTTGGAAGGGTGGATTTGGCGAGGAGAAGCTGGAGGTGCCGGAGGGCTTCAGCTCCATTATTCAAACGGGCCTGGAACATGGCGACCCATGCCCGGCTCCATCCGGTATGGGCACCCCCGTGGGCGAGACGGTGCAGGATGGTTTGCTCGGCCGCTTTCATGAATTCGGGCTGATGGTCCCGGCCAAACTGGAAGCCCGGATGCATGCCGTAGAGATGGGAAATGTGACGATGCCCGGGATCGGGTTCCTGGTAGGGCTTAGACCATTCGAGTATCCTGCCATCTTTCCCAATACGGGGTTGCAGGAGCTTCTCGCGTGCTGCTTTGGCTTCTTCGCGGAGAGGGGACGGATCTCCGAGCGCATCTGCCGCACACTCCATAATCTGAAACAAATCATGCGCGATCATTTGATCCATGGTCGGTCCCATGCAGAAGTAGGCGATGGTTCCATCTTCCAACAGGAAGCGGTTTTCGGGGGATTCCGAAGGCCCCGACACCAGAAACCCTGAGTCCGGATCTTCGACCAACCAGTCGAGGACAAAGCGGGTGGACTCGCAGATGATCGGGTAGACAGATTTCAGGTAGTCCAAATCCATCGTATAGGCATATCTTTCCCAAAGGTGACGGGTCATCCAAGGTCCGGCCATGGGAAAGTGCCCCCATGAGGCCTCCCATCCGGGAGCGGTAAAACCCCAGACGTTGTGGATGGTGTGAACGGTCCACCCTCTGCATCCGTGCTGGATCCTTGCGGTTTCGGTGCCGGCTTTGGCCATCCCGCGAATAAGATCGACCAGTGGATCGGAACAGGGATCCAGACCTGCCACATGCACTGGCCAATAGTTCATCTGAACATTGATGTTGGTATGGTAATCGCCATTCCAAGGGGTGTAGTAGTCAAATTGTTTTTTTTCTTCATCATACCGGGCGGTTGTCCAGAGTCCCTGCAGATTGGCAGGAAGCGCACCGGGCCGGGATGAAGCGATCATGAGGTAGCGTCCGAAATCGAAAAGCAGGGTGACCAGGCCCGGATCGGAATCGCCGGTTTCCATGCTGTGGATCCGCTGATCGGTTGGGATGCTGTTCCGGTCAGGTCCTTCGACCTCAAGGGCAACCCCCCCGAAGAGCGCACGGTGGTCCACGGTATGCCGGTCCTGAAGCTCGTTATAAGCGGTCGAGAGCGCATGACGGATCTGCTCTGACGTGTGAGCCAGCGGTGGCTCGCCAAGGTATTCCGGAGCACTCTGCAATCCACGGTAATTGGTCGCTGCTGCAAGGAAGAGTGTTACGGCATCCGCATCCTTGAATGAGACCTGATCTCCCGAAACCTCAGCCGTTCCGTTTTCGACCTTCCATGCGAGACGGCAATGGTAGGAAAGCCCCTCGATGGGTGATGGGGCATCCATTGTGCCTTGCAAAAGAAAAAAGCCATTCTGATCCGTCGTGGTGCGCGCGTTGGAATCCGGGCGGGTTAGGGCCGCCTGGAAGTAGAGGGCCCCGGGGGTGTCGGAATGGAGATGGATGACCATGACCTGATCCGGATGGCTGGCAAAGTGTGTGCGGGTGTAGGTTATGCCAGCTGATTGATAGGAGACCGTTGCGACAGCGGTTTCGAGGTCTAGGGATCGTTTGTAGCTGTCCATCGCGTCGATGGAATGCTCAAACTCAAGATCGAGAAACGCGAGCATCTGATACGTGCCGTAGGCCTCGTAGGTGTTCCATGTTGGATCCGGTTGCCAGACTCCCTTCTGTGTTTCGATGGTCAATGCCTGTGCTTCAGCATCCTTTCCCTCAGCAAAGAGTTCCCGAATCCGGGGGAGTGCTTCAGCCGCCGCAGGGTTTGCTGCGCCCGGATTGGGCCAACCCGACCACACACTGTCCTCACATAGCGGAATGCGTTCTTTGACAATGTCTCCCGACACCAGCATCCCTATGCGTCCGTTTCCGACAGGAAGCCCTTCGCCAATCGGGTCGTCTCCGGGTTCGCTGAACCAAATGGTCGATGCTGGTAAACCGGATGCTACAAGTAACAGGACACCGGTGGCAAAAAAACGGAAGGTGGGGAAATGCATGGTTGGAGAACGGCGAACCGGGTGACAGCGGGGGAATCGCCGATAGTGGAGCTATTTGGCGAATTCCTCGTATGCCTCGACGGCTTTGACGGCATAGGCCAGCGCACGCCCCCCTCCCATCATGATCGCAACACTAATGGTTTCGAAAACAGCTTCCTTGGATGCCCCCGCGCGCAGGGCTGAGGCCATGTGGTTGGCGATGCACCCCTCACACTGGGACACAATTCCGCAGGCGAGGGCCATGAGTTCCTTGGTGGCTGAGTCGAGGGCACCGGCTTTCATGGAAGCCATATGCAAGGCTTGAAAACGTTGCACGACTTCCGATTGGGCCATGCTGATCTTTTTCATGCCGCTGAGCAACGATTGGTTCTGTTGGGTGTATGTCTGGTTTTTTTCCATGTGAAGGAATTGTATGGTTTAATAATTGGTAACAAGATAAATAATTACCGCCGCGGTAATCCCTTTGCCTGGAAAGTTGTCGCATGAAAGGAAAAGACTTAATAAATGGAACCGAGGGCAGGACAGGGCCGCAACCGGGAAGCCCTCCCGGTCATGAAGATCCCGGCTTTAGAAATAAGGCCTTTACCGTTGAAGGTGCCAATGAATAGATCGAACAGCCGTTTGGTAGCATCGGCTCACACCAGAGCGTTACGGAACTCCGACTCCGTAGTCAATTTAGGTGGTTTATTGTTCGTGAGCCTTTGTAATCTGATTGACTTATCCTGACCATAAAAAGCTTCCCTCTTTTGTCTGCGAACAGAGGAGGGAAGCTTTTGGATTCAGTTAATCAGACTTCGGAGTTGTTTTTGATCGCGTCGATCAAGAGGTCCAGCTGAGTGAATGCTAGTGCGGTGTAAGTATCTGCTGCCCCATAATAGATAGCGATACGCCCTGTGGCAGCATCGTGAAGGGTGGCGCACGGGAAAGCGACATTCGGAACAAAACCCGTTGTTTCGTAAGGTTTCTCTGGCGTGAGAATGTAGTCGCGGGTGCGATACAATACCTTCGCAGGATTGTCCAAGTCCAGAATCGCAGCACCCATACTGTAGACAAATCCGTTGCAGGTTCCGGATACCCCGTGGTAAATGAGGAGCCATCCTTCGCTGGTTTCTATGGGGATAGGCCCTGCCCCGATTTTGGTGCCTTGCCACCATCCGCTTCCACCTTTTCTCATCAGCAAGCGGTGCTTTCCCCAGTAGGTCATGTCTTTGCTGTGACTGAGTATGATGTCTCCGAAGGGGGTGTGTCCGCTGTCGCTCGGGCGGCTTAGCAGGATATATTCACCATTGACTTTCCGTGGGAAGAGCACGCCATTGCGATTGAATGGCATGCAGGGATTTTCCATCCGGATGAATGTTTTGAAATCTTTGGTTCTGCCCAATCCGATGGATGCCCCCGGAAAGTCGTCGCACCAGGTGATGTAGTAGGTGCCTTCGATGTCCACCACCCGAGGATCGTAGGCATAGCTCGGGGTAGCGGGTTTTCCGTTTTCGTCGATCCATTCGATGCGATCATCCTCGATCTCAAAATGGATGCCATCTTTGCTCGTTCCATAATGGAGGTGGGCTCTACCGTTTTTGTGATCGGCACGGAAAACCCCGGCGAATCCATCCGCGAAGGGAACGGGTGCGCTGTTGTAGACCCGCGATGTTTGCGGGGTGGGGTTCCAGTCGATGACCGGATTGCCGCTGAATCGCCAGACAACGTCCATGCAGCCTGCGGGTCTTGCTTCCCAAGGCATGCCAGGAAGCGGATTACCGATGATGGTCGGTTTTGTGTCACTCATATAGGGATTGTGTTGTAGTTGTATTGTACAATGGAAAGGCAGTCTGATCCGGATGTTTGAGTCCGCCAAAGCCGGTCAGTGGATCATCTGGAAGCGCTGACGGTATTGCTTCGGAGTCATTCGGGTTGTTTTCTTGAACAGAAGACAGAGGTATTCCACATAGGCAAACCCGCATAGTTCGGCGATCCGGGAGAGTGTGTAGTCGGTTTCGATGAGGAGTTGTTTCACCCGCTTGATCTGTTCATTCCGGATTTCAGCTTGTGGCGAGCGGCCGAGGAACTTGCGGAATTTGCGTTCAAGCAAACTCCGGGAAGCGTGAACGCGTGTGCAGAGCTCTTCGACGGTGATTCCTTTGCAGGCGTTGTCTCTGACGAGACGCAGGGCGTCGATCACAGCGCGGTCATCGATCGAGAATACGTCAGTTGAGCGTCTCGCTTCCACCTCGAGTGGATCTACCAAAACCAGATTCTCGACGATGCTCTTGTTCTTTATCATGGAAGAGATCATCTGGGCCGCTTTCTGACCGTAGAACTCCGCATTGATTGGAATGCTGCTCAGTTGTGGGTTGGTGAGCTCGCAACGGATGGACTCATTGTTTGCTCCCACAACAGCCACTTCCTCAGGGACCTGAATCTTTGCCTCCCTGCAAGCTGCGATGATCTGAATGCCGCGAAGGTCGTTGCAGGCCATGATGCCAATCGGCTTGGGGAGTTTCTTGAGCATGGTCAGGATGAATCGGGTTTCCTTCATGTCCCAGTCCGGATCGCTGTGTGCAGGATACTCCGATTCAATGATGAAGGGATCCGGGCATCCCGAAATCAGGGCGCTTATGAAGCCCTGGCGTCGCTCGATCGACCATTCTTCGTTCGAGAAGCCGCAGAAAGCCAGCGTTTTAATTCCCTTTTCGATGAGATGCGTGGCTCCAGCCCTTCCCACTGCATGGTTATCAGGCCGGATCTTGGGAATGCCAGGAGTCAATCGGGGAGAGTCACTCAGATCGAGGCATGGTATGCCCTTCTTGAGGGCTTCTTCAAAGAGCGCCGGAGAGTCGCATTTACTAATGATGCCGTCCCAGGACTGTCTCAGCAGCCATTCTGGATTTTTGGCCGAAACGGCTTCGTCGTCCACATACGCCGACCACTGGTCGTGGTTTCGGTTATATTTTGATATCGCGTTAAGAACCTTGATATCTTCTTCCAGTTTGGTCTGAAATACAAGGGCGACTCGTGGGATGTGATGAGCCATTGGCGTTGACTGTTGGGAGCTGTATTGGATGCGGCAGTAACGTCTTTCGTATTTAGATGACGTTACTCGAATTGATGGCAGGTTAGTCGTCGAAATGCCGGATTTCAACAAAAAATGGTTTAAAAGTCATATGATATTTTGCTCAGTGCTTATCTTTCCAGATTGGCTTGCCATTGCTTATTCTTGAGAAACACGATACCATCTCAGATTAATAGTGTCTTGGTGTGAATGCGAAGCTTACTGTAACGGGTGCGAGCAAGCAATAGAGGGAAAAGTATGAAACCTCGCCTTGTGAGCGAAACCTAAGCAGACGGGAAGGTATGCGAGGGGAGTCTTAATTGTGTCATTGCAGCGATCGAAAAGGAGCGAAACTATATCTGGATGAATCGTGGATGCGACTCGACGGAGAAGAGTCGGTTTCTCTTGGAGTTGAAAATGGGGTGATTGTGTGGACTCCAATCTGGTTCAAGCGGTGCGAAAGCATGGGGCATGGCACCTCTATTTCAAGAGTCTATGAGATGGGCAGTCGCTCGAGATGTTTGCTCCGATTGCAGAACAGATTCACAAGGTCAGTCTTTCGGCCGAAAAAACAGGCACAATTACCGGGTTGAATTGTTTGTATGGAATCGAGCATTTGAGCGTTTCAGGGAATGCATCGACGGTGGATTTTGGAAAGTTTCAACGATTGAAGACATTCTATGTTAACGAGGACTTCCGTGGCGGGAAATGGTGGGAATGTGAATCGGTGGAGTTTCTCATGTTGAGTGTTGCTGTTCCAAATCTGAAGAAGTTTCACCGAATGAAGAAACTAAATAGTCTTTCGATTGGAAAAGGGCTGAAGTCCTTTGAAGGCATTGAAGAGCTGCCTGCCCTTCGGGAGTTGCGGATCGGTCGTAGCCATCTGCCTTCCATTGAGAGTCTAGGGCAATTACCGAATTTGCGTTTGCTGATGCTGAATCTGATGCCAAAACTGAAGAGTCTCAAGGGGCTTGAAGGGCTGACTGGACTGGAGGTTCTGGACGTGACTCAGTGTGGTGGACTCGAAGATGTATCGGCGATACCCGAGCTCAAAAATCTCAAGAACCTTGAGTTAGGCTGTTGTCCTCACATCCATTCTCTAGATGGAATAGCCATACCGGATGATTGTGCAGTATCGTTCGTCCCATGAGGAAAAGTGAGCGATGGTTTTTAGGGAGGAGTGATTATCATTCGTGTAGGTAGACCCCGTTTTGGTCTTATGGGAGGCCCATTTCTTGTGCTTCGGGTATGACGGAGGTGCGGGCGAGGAAGAAACCGATGATGATGGCCGTGGACACGGCGATTTTGAAGGCCGTTGCGAGCATGCTTCCGATGAAGGATCCCCAGCCCGCACGCGAGGAATCGGGGAAGTTGCGTCCGCCAATGAGTTCGAAGAGAACGGCACCGACCCACGGGGCCACAAGAAGCGAGAGGAACTGGGGTGGAATGAAGACAGCTATTACCGCTCCGAGAACAGCACCCAGGCTGCCCCTCCATGTTGCTCCGTACCTTTTCGCACCCCACCATGTGAGGGCGTAATCGCCGAGCAAAGCGAGAAAAGTGAGCGCGGTCATCATGCCGATGACGCTCCATGAAACCGAGCACTGCGGAACCCACAGCCTGTGCATGATCACTCCGCCCAGAACGATCAGGTTTCCAGGTGCGACAGGAAGGAAGGTGGCAATAAACCCGACGATGAAAACCAACACAACTATCGCCATGGCCCAGAACTCAGCGGAGATCATCCAATCGAATGAGGGAAAGTTCATGGTGCTTGCGCAGTGTGGAGAAAATTGGAGGCACGGGTCGGAATCGAACCGACGCATAGGGCTTTTGCAGAGCCCGGCCTTACCACTTGGCTACCGTGCCATCTCGGGTTCCGGTTCGATCAGGTTTTGCCTGACTCCAGAATCAGCGTTACCGCATGCCCTTGAATAGAAGTTGCAATTTAGAGTTTTATCGGAACGTATTTCAACCATTATTTTCGATCTATGCTGTCTAAACGAATTATTCCGTGCCTCGATGTCACTGCGGGAAGGGTAGTAAAGGGGATTCGCTTCCTGGAGTTGCGTGATGCCGGTGACCCCGTGGATATCGCGAAGGCTTATCAGGAACAGGGAGCGGATGAGCTGGTGTTCCTTGATATCACGGCATCCAGCGACAACCGCGGGATCATGCATGATGTGGTGGAGCGAACCGCCTCCGAGTGTTTTATGCCGCTGACAGTTGGGGGAGGGCTGCGGACATTGGACGATATTGTGGCCATGCTTCACTCCGGAGCCGACAAGGTGAGCCTTAATACTTCGGCGGTGCAGAATCCGGGGTTGATCAATCAGGCTTCCGAGCGTTTCGGAAACCAGTGTATTGTGGTCGCGATCGACGCGAAGCGGGATCCGGCTTCAGGTGGTTGGCGGGTATACACTCATGGTGGGCGCAATCCCACGGACTGGGATGTCGTCAGTTGGGCCAAGGCGGTTGTTGCAAGAGGGGCGGGCGAGATATTGCTGACCAGCATGGACTGCGATGGCACGAAGGATGGGTATGACAATGCATTGAACCGGGCGGTCAGCGATGCGGTGCAGGTCCCGGTTATCGCGTCGGGTGGGGCGGGCAATCTGGATCACTTGGTGGATGCGGTGACGTTGGGAGGGGCGGATGCGGTGTTGGCGGCGTCCATCTTCCATTTCGGGACCTACACAATTCCTCAGGCCAAGGCACACATGCACCGGGCCGGGATTCCAGTCCGGCTCTTGGGTGATGTTTGAGCCGGTTTTTATTTGGGAATCGGAATCTTCAGTATGAGGGCCATGAGCAGTAGCCTGGTTTATTCCCCTCGGATTCTCCCGATCCGATTGCTGATGGCTGGATTGCTGTTTGTGGCACACCTGACCCATGCAATGGAGTATGGCTTGTACCTCGACAAACCCTTGTCGCCGGAGTTGGAGGAACAGATTTTCCCTACCGATGATTCAGGCCGTCCGGATTGGATCGCTGTGAGTGGACAGATGGGCGAGGATGGGTTTGCTCTATTGGATCGGGTGCGATCCTTTCAGACAAAAGGCGCGGTGCTTCTGGACCCGATGGACTTCCGGGGTGATAAAGGGGAAGGGTTGGATCAGGTGTTTTTGAAAGGCAAGGATTATGCCTGGCAGCACGCAGGGCGGACGGATTGCTATGTAATCGGGAGTCCGGATTCGATGGGCTCCGAATCGGTGCCGGGTCGGATCGCTATGGCAAAGGCTTTAGCGCTTGGGTTGGCACAGGGCGATGTGATGGCCACTGTTCGCCTATCCAATGTGGCTTTGTATCCGTCGCCCGCACAGGATTTGGCGTTAATGTCGGGCATGTTCTGGTATGGGGCGGAGCCCGTGATGCATGCGGTATCGGCGGCCGACTCAGTGTCGGGTGCCCATATTGACTGGATCCACTCGGTTTGGGAGGGGGCGCGGCTAAAGAAGTGGGTGCCTCAGGGAGCGCTTGCTCTGTGGGTTTCCATGGATGAACCCGTAGCATCCCATTCCGGCAGGACGCCGGTCCAGTTGCTGATGGATGCGATCCGGATTTGTGTAAACCGTCAGGTGGGACTCCTTTTGATTCGACCCGTTGATCCCGGATCTAAGGTTCTTTCTCCGGCCTGTTCGCGTTTACTGGATGAGGTGAGAAGGCGGGGAAACGCCGGAACGCCGGATTCAAGCGGATCTACGGGATCATCCCAGTCGGAAGCCTCTTCGATGCCTACGAATTCGTGGAGTGGCGTGTCCGGGTCCGACATTTTGAGTGGGGTTGAATCCTACACCTCGCATCAGCCTCAAGCCCGTGGAGACTTGCCCTTTGCATGGGATTCGGCAGAGGGCGGATGGGGTCAGCATCGCACGGCGGAATCCGGCACGATCAGTGAAGGTTCGGGGTCGACTGGCTGGGCGGGTTCGTCCTCTTCCTCTGAAACGGACAGCGCGACCGGTGCAACAGGTTCGGATTCCATGATCTTTGGAAGTGCCATTGTGAAGGGTAGCCCGGTTGTGATTGAACTATTGACTGAGAGCGTGCCGGGAACCTGGAGTCCCTCCGGACTCGAAATCCGGATGGATTCGAAGGCGGATCGCCTGGGGATGATCCGGGTGTGGAATTTCTCTACAAAAGCGATTGCGGGTGCAATCCTGACCGGAGGGCGCCGGGTGGGGGATCGACTCAAATTGGAAACGATGGGGTCTGTGGATGTGCCCATACCCTTGGACTATGATCGGGTGCCCCGGATTTCATTGGATGGAATAAAGACGCAGTCAGTAACATGGCAACCGGATCGCCCCGACTCGAAAGGCGACTCCGGGCGGAGTCACGCAGTTTACCTGATCCGTGAAAGCAGCGTGGTGGGAGCGCCTCTTGCATATGGATCTGAGGGATGGCAATTGTTGCCGGGAAAGGGGCAAGTGAAGGGCCATTCGGAGGCTTCCGATTCCATATCCGATACTGGCGCTTTTCCATGGGCGACATCCGACGGAGTGGATGTGAAGATGATTAATCCACTATCTTCTGGCGATTCCGGTAGAATCGGATTTGAACTCGGGTGGAGGGAGCTCAAGCCTGAGGGGATTTTCGAAATTGAGTCCGCTGTTAAAGGGCTGCCTCGGAATGGAGCCATCCGGATTGGCTTGGCTGGTGAAAAGATTCCGGATGGGGCCGGGTTTGTTCTGAACCTCACCGATCGTAATGGACAGGTGTGGAGCGTTCGCTTGGATTTTGAACGGATAATGAAACCCGATGACGGTGTGTTGATCCGGTCTTTTGAGTTCCGGAAAGTGTCGGGCGGATCCTCCCATCTCCGGAATCCGGTGGTGGTGTTTCCGGACGTCAACGAAGTGAGAATCCGCTTGGAAGGGTTGGCGACGTCCGGTGAAGCCCGGATGTGGATGGAGGTATTGCGGTAGATGCCTCGTTACTACTGGTCTTCCAGAGCAGGGATCAGACTTTGGTGTTTTCCGGAAGAAGTGCTTGGATCGCGGACTTGATATCTGGATGGGCGAACACGAAACCCTTCTCGAGTAGCCGCGTGGGGACAACCGACTGAGAGGCGAGCAGGGTCTCGGATGCCATGGCACCATAGGCCAGTTTCATGGCTCTGGCGGGAGCTTTCACAATGGCGGGACGGGACAAGGCAGAAGCCAGAGCGTGGGTGAACGCGCTGTTAGTGGTGGGTTCGGGTGCGGTTGCATTCAATGTTCCTGACACTCCTGCATTTCCGATGATGAACGTAAAGGATCTGAGCAGGTCGTCCAGACTGATCCAGGACATGAGCTGTGATCCTTCGCCGATCGGGCCACCGAGGCCGGTCCTGAACAGCGGCAGCATCTTTGCAAGCGCACCACCCAAAGGAGAAAGCACGACTCCGGGTCGTAGGCATACGAATCTTTCGACGAAGGGAATCGCATTGCGCGCGGCCTGTTCCCACTCCTCGCACAGGTCGGCAAGAAATCCATCGCCTTTCCCGGCGTTTTCGTCGGCGTGGGCGGTTGTTTGCGTTCCATAGTAGCCGATGCCCGAAATTTGAATAAAAAGCTCGGGCGGATATTTGAGGCGTGCGATTTCGCGTGCGAGAAGGTGAGTCGCCTTGAGCCGGCTATCCCGGATCTGAACTCTGGTTTTGCGGGTCCACCTGCGGGCAATGGAGGTGCCGGCGAGGTTGATGATAATGTCGTGCGCCTCCAGCGATGAGACTGGTAGAATGCCGTTAACGGGATCCCAAGGCAAATGGGCAGGAG
>Ga0209723_1002841_pt1 | contig 22223 bp, 28 predicted proteins | sample BiotimSIPDNA_2_FD_185750 | JGI IMG/M metagenome (GOLD analysis project Ga0209723, IMG submission 185750) | Anaerobic biogas reactor microbial communites from Washington, USA - Biogas_R2 time_0 SIP DNA (SPAdes) (version 2) | ecosystem: Engineered > Bioreactor > Anaerobic > Unclassified | place...
ACGCTTATTGGTCTTATAATCCAGTACTGTTATCTTCTTAGTGTTGTGGTTAACTAATACTAAGTCAGACTGTCCAGCCATTCCTATTGTCGGGTCGGTTAATACCGGCTCTGCTATAAACTCATATCCTAGAGTTCGGTACTGGCTGAGGAGTTTCCTGACCTTTGGCAAGAACTCTGCGATAACTGGACGTACAGCATCCATTCCCCATACTCCTAACATCAACAACTTCATAATATCTTTGTCCTTGAGCTGAGGCTGCTTGGCAAGATATTCGCATCCAGCGTGAGCCGCAGTACCGTAGTTAGTGGCTTGCTTATTGTTTTCTTTCCAGGCCTTTTTAATCATTTCGGCGCGGATATCGTAGGACATATGGTCCCATCCGGATTTGTCCAAACAGGCGCAGTCGTAGTCGGGCTTTCTGGCGCACCTCATGGCCTGACCATGAAAATCAAATTCTGGGACAAACAAATCAATGAAAGTGGTTACTGATATTAGAGGAACCCTCTTGCCCTCTTTAACAACGAAATATAAATGTGTTTCGTCATCATAATGCACCTCTAGGTCCTTCCATTGTGTAGTCTTGAAAGGAGGGGCTACTTCTAAGGGGTCGTAAGGGAGAATCTCTAAATCGTTAACCAGGGGCTGTTGTTTGGATAATTTACGGCCCAATATTTCTGAAAGTGTGTCGTAGTATCCCATATCATATCCCCCTGTACTCTTTTAGGCGTTTTTGGTATGCTTCCGTCTCTGAGTATCCACAAGGCTTTATTTCAGGGCAAAACCCTCGATAAATGCACTCTGGGACGCACACAGAGTAAAGCTCTGGCTCATCTTCCTTGATTGATGTAAGAAACTCTATCCAGGCCTGCCGTGTCTCCAGGCTTGCCTGTGCGCACAGCCTTTTTCTACTTATATTGATAATTGCTTGAGCGTTGGCTTCAAAGCTATGAACAGACAGCTCGTCCTGCCGGAGTTCGTCCCTGGGGATTCCTGTCCTGTCAGACCTTTGGGTTGAGACGAAATGTTCTATACCGAACTTATGGCGAACAAAGTGAGTACTTACCCATCTCTTAATGCCATTCCAGGTGTAGAATAGTTTCACCAACCGGATGGGTGAATGTTCGGCTAATAACATCTTTCGCTTCCATTCAGAGGAAGGGATGGTTTCTAACGGGGATTTGTTTACAGTCCCTCTAGCCGCATTTAAGGCTCTTGTCCAATGATTCATTTTAACTTTATTTTGCGGGACAGGCTGGGCTCGAACCAGCGACCTATAGCTTAAAAGGCTATGCTCTACCCTGCTGAGCTACTGTCCCAAGCGCCGGTCTTTCCCGGCTGTCCTCCATTCCGAGTTCGTCGAGACCCCTCCATTGTAGCGGGGGAGGGAATCGAACCCTCCTGCCTGAGGTTATGAGCCTCTGGGGTTCCCATGACTCCCCGCATATCTCTTTTACAAATAGCAGTGTGATTTCTGCTGTGTGCATAGTTAGGGTGCATTTAAGAAACACCCTCATATTCTGAATTTACCACATTGATTTCAGGCATTTCAAATATCTCGAAGGCGTTTTGACCTCCTTCGCGCCAATCATATTTTTCATCGCACTGAGCAACGATTGATTCTGCTTTTTCTTTGTTGTCGAAAACTCCTACAATATTGGTTGATACACCACATTCGATACATCCAATGTTTACTACTATGTATTTCATAATTTTAGAATAAAAACGCACCCTAACAATGTATATAGCAAATTGGGGGCGTCGTTCCAACTTGCAATATTTGTGCTGTTAATTTACTTTGCAGTGGCTCGATAGGGTAGCACATTTTAACCCCCAACTTGCTAAGCGTAAGAAAGTCCTACGCTCACCCGAAACTTTTACAAAGATACGTGAAATATTTTAAACACACAAGACAAAGCAATTATTTTCTTTTGTTTTTTTTGTATTCGTCATCTCCTGGTTTTATATACCACCTGTAGTCGATATAATCCCAGTCATTAACGATTGTCTTAGGATTGGGGAGTTCTGGATTGTCTATTTCAGTGTCACACACGCTATCCAGACTGTTCCCAGGGTATTGATACCCTCTAAGGGTGTTCCCCTGAGACCTTCGAACACGCCTCCAGTAAACCGAAGACCTTTTCCCCAACCTAGAACCATACCCTGCCTTTACAACTGGTTTCCTATAGCTTTTCCCCATCTCTAATCTTTGTTATTTCGCGCTCCTTACGTGTTTGGTATTGCTTGTTGGCATACAGAGCAGAAGCTGCCCCACAGGCCCCAAGGAAGGTAAATGAGCCTTCGTTGTAAGCCCCTCTATATGCCATATAGCATCCAAGGATGAATCCCATAATAGTTGTTACCCAGGCTAACAGCCTGGAGCCTGTGAGGTTTTTTCTGATGTTTGACATGATGCTTTTATTCTAAGGTTCCTAACACTGCACCATGAGTGACTACCATGACTTCTTCACCGTCCAGGTCCAACTTTGTGCATGCGTTAACAGGCACCACGATGGTATCCCCAGGCTTAATAGTCATTGGCACTGATTCTGTTCCAGGGCCTACAGCCGTCACCTTGCCTTTGATAAATTTAGGCTTGGTGAGGTCTGGGATTAGGATACCCGATTCAGTTTTCTTTTCTTCTTGATTCTCTGGCTTAAACGCAATAGCGTCATTCAATGGTTTAAACATATCTCTATTTTTTAGTTGACCCAAATCCTCCCTCGCCCCGGGCTGTCCCAGAAAGCTCGTTCACAACCTGGAAAGTAATATCCTCCCTCTTCCGGAAAAATATCTGGCAGCACCGCTCGCCAATATTGTATGGAAGGTTGTCTAATGAGTATCTCCCTACACTTCCGTCCCCAAACCCATTAGGTCCCACATAAAGGGGCCTGATACGGAACTCCCACTCTCCCCTATAGGGCTCATCTACCAATCCAAAACCGTTAGGCACGACAAACGGATACTTTGTTAGGCTACTCCTGGCTGCAATGATACCCTCGTACCCTTCCGGGATTTCAGCCTTAAATCCGAGCTTATATCGAATAAGTCCATCTGGCATTACCTCAATCTCGGAGGCCGTGGCATCGAATCCTGAGTCGTTTGAATGAGCCTTTTTAGGCAATTTAGCGTTATCTCTAATGAGGCTTAGCTTTACAAGTTGTTCCATTTCTCTTTAAGTTTTTTCAGCAAATCAATAGTTTCCTTTTTGAGTAATTCAAGGCTCTTGTTGTTAAGTATCACACCGTCATATTTGAGGCTATAGACATAATCATTATCTCTCTCAAATCGTTCTTTGGATGTCCTATCCATACGCTCATGACTAGGAGCAATCACCATAAGGCTGAAGACTTCAAAACGGTCGTCTTTTCTTAACATCGCCAGCCCGACCTCATCAATAACATAGGAGAAAATCTTTGAGTCTGACTCAGGAAGCCGCCCGCAGTATCGGTATTTGCCATACTTTGTGCTGGCAATACTGTCATCCAATCTGTCAAATTCCTCTTCGGTTAAAAACACATGGTGAGTGTCTCCTTCTCCCCTCTTGGGTCTTGTGGTGTAGCTTTGTATTGCCGGGACCCCTTCTTCTGACAACATGTCAGCAATAGAAGATTTTCCTGAGCCTGACTTGCCAACAATAGCAATGATTTTAATTTTGTCTGCCATAACACGTCTCCCTTAACTGCTCTAAGGTTTGTTTGAATTTCTTGTCTACCGAAGCCAGCTCATTGATAGTCTTGACCCCATATACTACAGATGGGTGTCCACGGTCGAAAAGAGCACCTATATCGGCAAATGTTTTATGTTCCTCTTCCCTCAGAAAGACATACATTACATGGCGAGCGGTGGTCTCTGGCTGCCTTCTCGTTGCTGAGAATACGTCTTGAATCTTTACCCCGAAAGCCTTTGCTACCACGGGAATCATTGTTGATAGTTGTTTTGCTTGTGACATGATGTTTGTGTTTTAGATTATTAATACAACACAAACATACTGCAAAAACTTGTCAATAACAAGCTAAAATCTATTAATATTAGTTAAAAGATTTCCCTTCTTCTCCTTGGGATATATGGTTTTTCGCCCTCTGCTCACTGCACCGCACTCGCATCTATAGGCGGGGTACTTAGATACTTGTGTTCGGTAATAACCCTCTGCTTTTAAGTTGTCGCTTCCACAAACACGGCAGACCATTTTGTCTGATTCCAGGTAAATACCGAGATTAGGGTGATTGGTGATGTATGGTCGAAGCTTCAAGTACACTTCTTCTAACACCACCACATCCTGGATGTTGTATGCTTCCATGTTCTTGATTTCTTGTGGGTCTCCCTCTAAACAGTGCTTCCACAGGTCAAAATCAGTTTTTATCTTCTGGCCAACTCCAAAATACGAGGCGATGGCATCAAGCTTATTTGAGGGGAATTTAAAATGCCTAGAAGCTGCCTGCTTGGTGTCGATAGACTTTACAGGAGAGAATGGGGGCAGCCCGTTTAATATGGCTCTGGCATTCAGTAGTGGGATATCAAACTTATCCCCGTAATGGGCGATTACAATATCAGCTTCATTAAACAACTTCCAGAGAGATGAGACAATCCTCTTATCATTAAACTTTAGGACCTCTTTCGGAGTTATGGCATCGGACATTATCTTAACATCACCCAGCCACTTGGCTGCCCAGGTAAGCATTATAGGGTCCCTAATAACCTGGTTGATACCAATGCTTGTATTGAATCTACTGAAGGTGTAGACCACTGACGGCGAGCTCTCTACGTCGAATACCAGGACCTTGGGGGGAGCCTCGTTCTTCCTCACCCAAAAAAAGCCCTTAAAGCTATTCCCAGTCCTAACGGCTTCGTTGATTTCTGTTTTTGAAATTTTAAGGATTCTTCCGGCTTGTCTTCCGCTCTTAAACGTTCTAACTATGTTCCCATTTAAATCACGCTGTTCAATCATTACAGTTGTATTAGTTAGACTAAATCACAGCAATAACACTCTGCCATGGAATGACTGTATAAACGGCTCCATCTATTTCTACATCAACTTCTGTATGGGGTTTATACAAAACACGGTCCCCCGCAGACACCGTAATGGGGTTTGCGGGGGTTCCTGGACCAGCTTTTAAAACTTCTCCGATAAACGACTCGTATACATTCTCTGGCAATATAAGTCCAGAGTCGCTGGTGTGCTGGATTTTTTTGATGATTATTTTGTTTAGTATTGGAATCATATTGAGAATGGCATTAGTAGCGTTATGATGTTATCGTCGCCGGTTATGACCAATGGCTTCTGTTCGCTAATAATATTGAAATGCAATATACTACTTTTTCTTGATTTAAGCAAATTTAACAATAGATTCCCATTTACTGTTACATGAATATCATCCTTGCATTGGCATTCGACGGTTTCCAACCCATCCCTACCGTAGTTTATGTCATCGCCTTTAATCAATAGGTGCCCAGATGATTTGAAGTCTAACAGCACCAACCCCTGGGCGGCGACACTGATGAGTCGATAGACAGCACCCTCTAAAACGCTCTTATCAATTTCTACGGATACCGCATCATTTACGTCTGGAATCAGTTTCTTGTACTCAGGATATGGGTCTGTTGTCTTGGTTTGTACAACCCTCGAACCATTACCGTTATCATAGATAACGAAAGAGTTATTCTCGGATATATTCACATCCCCATTAGCCACGGACTTCAGGATATGGCACACCCCCAGGGGGATTAACACCTGGTTCCCACTGGAAACCTCACACTCCACATTCGACTTCAGAGTCATACCGTGATAAGCAACACCCACGACCATGGAGCCTTCTGAGCTGAGGTCCAGGCAAACGTTTCCAAGAACGGGACGTAGAGCATCTGGCTGAACAACCTCTGACGCACACTTTATAGCATCCGTTAATACAGCGCTGTCAATCCTACATACATTAGTAGCCCCTCTGATATCCTGGACGGGGTAATTCACAGGCTCCTCAGCAAATAGCGTGTAGTTCCCCGTCTTGGTTTTTATTTTGATTGAGCTCTTATTTGAGATAAATGTGCAGTTTAGCTCTCCGCTAAGGGAGTTGATGAGTCGATGAAATTCAAAGGCCTCTACCGCAAAATCCATATCGTCTCCATCAACCTCGATAGGTGGTGAATAAATTCCTACCGCATGGCTTAACCCCTTCATGCGCATCAGTCCATCTTTTATTCGAAACACAAGTCTTCCGTGTGCAGGGATAATCGGCTTAGCGTCAACGGCCTTAATACATAGTGATACCCCCTTGGCTAAAGTTTCTTGTTGTATTTTAAATTTTGCCATTGTTAGTTACTTGAATTTTATAAATCTACAAGCTTTTGTGTGTTCTCCCTTAATCCTGCGTCGCTGTTTGAACCTAGACAAGACTTTTGTTTCATTGTTGGCACAAACCCACTTTTCAGATTCTTCGCTCTGCTTAGCGTACATACACTGTCCGCAGGTGATATTGTTATCGTCAATCCAGTTATCTACATTCACCGTCTCTTCGACTTCATTTTCTCTGTCCTTGAGCCTCGCTTCAGCCATCTCCGCCTCTCTGCGGGCTTCTTCCTTCTTCATCTCAAGCCTCTGTTTGCTCTTGTAGTAGAATGTTGTTTTCCCTATTTTAAGGGGGTGTAATTTTGATAAGTCCGGAGACTTCGATAGGTCCACGTCGTCACGCTCCCTGTTGACTTTGAATGGTTCATCCTCATCATACTCGAACCTGTCGTCACTTAGTATGCGCGTATAATCCATAACTTTAAATTTTAGCTTGCGAACAAATATCTTTAAGAGCACAGGACCGACACAGGGATTCTGTAGGGATTGGCTCAAATTGATTCCGAATAGACTCTCTAATTCTTCGAGTTGCAGCAGATATGAGCGCTTCTAACAACATCTCCCTGGACGGTGTGTATTCGTACTCGTGCATAACCAGTTGGTCGTCTAAGTTTGGGACCCCGACACCAGCAACCATAAAATAAAACCCAACATCATCATACGCATCACCCATCTCGAATAGAGCCTCGTATTTGTCTCTATGCTCCTTATGGAAGCGTATCATACCATCGAGACCTATTTTCGTAAAATTTCGGGCTATATGATGATAAAACAGGGGTTGGTTTTTGGCTATCTTAGCATAGTCTCCCCAACAGTGGGTGCTCGATGAACGAACGTACTTATCATTGATAGAGAAGAAGTCGCTGTAAACATCCTTGGTTGTTTTAACGTCAACGATTGACAACCTCCCATCCACCAACGTAGGGAAAATATCGAACTCCCCCCGGAGCCATACATGTTTTGAGTACTGTGCGATTAGACGGACTTGAGTATTGAATGGTTTAATCCTAACACCATGTGCGTACATGAACCCATACAACCTCTCCATCTGCTTCTCTATACGCTCCTGTCCAACAGTCTTCTCCCCGTTCCTTTTCCTTGGCAAGTCATCTACGACTTCCCCGTTAGCCCCAGAGCCTAACAGTATCGACTCTGCGAACTTACCCTGGAGCATTGGGGTTGAGCATGTATCCGGATAATTCTCTGCCACATATTTGGCATAGAATCTTTTCGGACAATAAGCCACCTCCTCAACCTGGTCGTCAATTACGAACAACCCCAACTCTTTGGTCATGGACTGCGACAGGATAAGGTTTCCGTTCTTAATCATCTGATAGTAGTTTGGACATAGCAACCAGGTGCGATGCTGTTTCGGCAAGTTCACTACTTCGAGTTAGATGAATATCTAGCTCTATCGAGCTAAACTCCTCATCCCTCTGGGTAAGGTCAATAAACATGGCGATAAGGTTATCATACACTACTGTCTCAGGCTCTTCGTAACCTAACCGATGTAATTTCACTCTCTGTATCATAATTGTAAGTTTTAAGGTAGCTTGACTACCGGTTCGATTACAAATGTAAAACAAACATTCTTAGGTAACAACTATTCTTGGTTAAAAAAACTAAAAACGGGGTGGTTGTCTCTGAATCAATACCTCAGGCCTTTCTCCTCGAGAATGCTTCTAAACCTATCCCTTTCTTCTTTTATGGAAGCAGTATTGCTTAGCATGATATCAAACATATTGAATTTATACCCCACGAAGAAGCTACGCCCGTGAGTCCCTGTTTTTGTGTAGTGGTCCTTAATAAGGTTTTTCAACTTAAGGTCCTTTATTCTCTCAACAACAACCCGTGTTGATAATCCTGTCTTCTCAGCAATGACTCCGGGGTCATATGGATTGTCTAGCGACCCAATGGTATCATTGTCCAAAATGTATGGGAAGACTAAGAGGATAAATTCCTTCTCCTTACATGTCAGGTTTTTAGATTCCACAAAAACAAGAGTCATCATGGCGAACATGCCCCCATTGATATTCAATGTGTATTTGTTGTAACCCCTGCCGGCTTTTTTATTGCTCATTCGCTTCGTAGAAATAACTCCTGATGACTCTAGCTCTCTAATTGATTTGTTAATAGTCGCCTTAGAGTAGCCACTTTTCCTTACTAACGTATCCATTGAGACCACGGCAGTGTGGTCGGCCCGATTTTCGTAAGTTTTCAAGAAAGCGTAAACCAACTTAGCGGGTGTTGGTAAATCTTTGTTCTGAATAAGGTCATATTCAACTTTCACATATGGCCCTATGTCGCTGGAATCGAGGACTTTATAACCAAAGCCTTTGCTATTTTCACTCATAGTGCAGTTTGTTTGATTAAAATTAAACCTATACATCTGCAAATATAGTAGATTTATCTGAGCCGTGCAAATTTTATATGACTAATTTTCGAAATATGCACTATTAGTAACGAAAAATAAACCGGTCCTCGCAAAAAATAGACTGGTCTTTACAAAAAATGAACCGGTCCTAACAAAAAACAGACTGTTTCTATATTTAAAGTAATATTTAGTTATTATTTATATTTTAGATTTAAAGAAGATTGAGTCTAAATATCATTCTCGACTCACTGAAAAAGTGAGCCGAGGGTGTATGTGATTCCTTGCTTGTTTCAATTATTCCTAACATCTCCCCCCTCCTGATGTTTGTATCTTTGAATTAACTGTGTGATGGTCGGGTCGGCCTACATCTTCTTCGACTCAATTCTCACCTGGTGAAGCTTGAATGCAAACTCCTTGTTGTTTGTTTGAATCTCCGACTTGAGGTCGGTCTCGAACTTTTCTTTGTAGGCATTCTGCTTGAGCATTTTCTTGAGGTGACTCCGTGATTGACGAATTGAGGGTGGTACGAAATCGGTGTCGTAGATGCGAATCTTTGAAATACATAGGATATACTCATACATTCTCCGGAACTCGCTCGACATCTCTGGTGAGAACTCGTAGAGCTTCTTGTTGTAGCGCCCGTTCTTCTTGAACACCCTAATAGCGCCAGTTGCTAGGGTTTTTGCCAGGAATCCTTTGGCAGCTCTAATCCCGAGGGACGTTTTCTTGGTCCAGTCTTCGGCCCATGGCTTCCCTTTCACTGTAGAATCGTAGATGTCATCAATAGAAAAAGGCTGGTTTGCATGGAGCTGCATCATCACCTCGAAATCCTTCTCTGTGAACTGTTGGTGCTTTGTTAGGAAAATGTCTCTGACTAGAGGGTAAAACTCCAGCCAAAAGAACCCGGCATCCAGTCGTTTGGTCCTATGTATGGCTCTCAAAGACCTGGTTGACCTGCTCTTAAGATATCTCTTAAAAGTCTTGCTGTAATTGTACGTACTTCCGTTCGCAGTCTTAATATCTTCCATGTTGTTAAATTTTGTATAAAATTACCTAAAAATTTGGATATATCCTAACAAATAACTATCTTTATGCATTAATAAGCTGTGAATGGGGAAAGTAGGCAAGTATACCGTAGAGAACCGCGTTAGGGCCACCGACTTTATTGTTGGCCATGACGAGAACGGTAACGTTAAGCGCTTCAGGGGGAATTTTTTCCTCAGGAGCTTAGCTAATGATTCCGCGTACCTTGCTATGCTTGATGATGAGGTTGAGGCAAGGATAGCCAGGGATGCTTTGCTTGATGACAAAATCACAGCTATCCTGGGGGAAAATGGGCAGATACAAGGGTTGGCCACACAGTTTAACAAAGAGCTGTATGGACCTGGTGGTATCAAGGAGAGCTATACGTCTGCTATAACTCAAACAGCAGAGGCTATCACCTTGTCTGTAGAGAATATGCTTTATGGACCAGAAGGTATTGAGGCAGCATATACGTCCATGATTAATCAGACGGCCACGGCTATCACTATGTCTGTGGATGAGAAGTTGTATGGTCCTGATGGGATTCAGCAAAAATACACCTCCGCTATTCAGCAATATTCAGACCAAATACTATTAACGGTTAACGGAACTCTGAATGATTTTGAGAATGAGGTTTATACAGAGGTTGGGTCTATAATCCAGCAGAGCGCTACAGACATTCTTCTCCAATTAGACGGTAAGATTGTTGACGTAAAAAGCGAGATAACCACAGAATACACTTCGGCTATAACTGTTGCTAAAGACGAAATAGCCCTTACTGTTAGCGGACAAATGTCTACGTTAGAAGGAGACATTACCGAAGCTTATCAATCGGCCATTTCTGTTGCTAAAGGAGAGATAGCTCTCACCGTAAATGGGCAGCTGACGGATTTGGAAGACGGCATTACTCAGGCATACGAGTCGGCAATCGTTGTGGCTAAGGGTGAAATAAATATGTCTGTAGCTGGGCAGTTAACGACATTAGAGGGAGACATCACTGCTGCGTATGAGTCTGCTATAGACATTTCAGAGGGGCAGATTCTGTCTACTGTTGGCACTCAGATTACAGACCTGGATGGGCGCATAGCTTCTAACACCTCTAGTATTACACAGCTCTCCAACTCTATAGATTTGAGTGTGTTTACTGATGGTAAACTTAATGCCGGCATTTTAATTGAAAGCGTAAATGATTATGAGGGTGCTATAAAAATAGCTGCAGATAAGATTCAGATTGACGGAAGCACAACCTTTGCTGATGGTTATAACCCGTATGCAATCCAAGCTGAGCTTGAGCAATACAAGACAGACAACGATGCAGCGGTGGACGCTATTGCTGGGAATGTTGGCCAGCTCAGCACTGACCTTAGTGGCATGAGCGTGGATATTGAGGCTATTGAGGAGTTCAACGACGGATTGCTTGACAGGATAAACGGACTCGCCGTCAGAAAGAATGCAAGATATATATCACCAACTGAGCCGGTCCTTCCGGAAGGTGAAGAGTTTTCCATAGGGGATGAATGGCTTCAAGAGATTGAAGTTCCTTCTGAGGATGGTACGGGAATTGAGCTTGAATACAAGTCGATGATGTGGTTCGGGGACGACGGCTGGCAGCCAAACGAAACAAAAATCAATGGCGCAAGAATCGAAACCGGGACTATTGACGCAGCGTCTATAATCACGGAGACTCTGTTCTCTAAAAAAATTGGCGGTGTCGAGCTTGATATTGTTAGTGGTAGTATTGGTGGGTTTACGATAGACGATAGGCTTGTCGCAGAGAATGACGCTGGCCAAGGTTTGATAATAGACCCTTCCTCAAGAAGCATCCTTCTTAATGACATGGTTGAGGGATATGGGGTTTCAAGGATTGCAATGACAGCAAAGGGCCTAACCGCAGAAGCGACCATAAACAATGGCGGGGGGCTTGGTTTTTCGGCCACAATAGATAGTGCCGAGTACAATATAAGAATGCCAGGTGATGTTCTTGTTAACTCCAACAACACAAGAGCCGGAGTTTCATTTGTTCAGTATATTGGGAAAGCTGCGAGCAATCAAGCTCAAATTCGCAGTGCTGTTCCTACGCAATCATCCGGATTCCCTGTGGACTTGAATACCTCGTACACTTTTGACCTTCCTTATAGCTTTAGAATATATCACGATGGTGGGGATAGGAACGGAAAGAAAAACAAATTGCACGGGAGCCTGCAGGTTTCTGTTACGGCTACACTTATTGGGCTTAATTCATCGGGGGTAAGCAAAGCTCTAATCGACCCTATTTCAGTTCAAACCTTAATCACCAGGAGCACGAATGACACCGAGGTATTTATGCGCCCTATTACATTCAAGACAAGCTTCTATTCAGATAATTCTGTTGCTGTTTACTGGAGGCTTGACATCGACTTAGACGGGGATTTAGCCTACCAGCAATGGACGTCTCAACTGTTTGGACACTACTGGATGACAAGCGAAAGCCGGGGCATTGATTATCGTGGCTGCGTTCCAAAGGGGTTGTCTATGGACGCCTCTGTCGGGTTGCTTGAACTCACAACAAGCGGATTGCAATTTGCCTGGTCACAAGATAGGTTTTTCCGCATTGATGGGCCCAATGAAGACTATTTTATAAAAAGTACAGGGAAGTGGGTGCATGACGGAACCTTCCAGTTAAACGGCTCCGATATTGTTACCGTTGACAATGTTTCTTCGGCTATTGCAAGCGACCTGAGTGCTTATGCAATGAAAAGCTACGTTAATGATGGTTTTTACAATAAAACACAAGCAGACAACCTATTTGCTTTAAAAGAAAACCACTTCGACAAAACGACATCGGATGGTCGCTTTGCTAAAAAGGCAGGTGACAGAGCGCAGGATTTTAATGTAAAAGACCTGATTATCCATGGCCAAGTTAACCACTGGCTGGCCCAGCAGCTGGTGGTGGACGATGCCCGCATACAGGTAAACAGAAAACAGGGCGGGGTCACGGTTGACAGTGGGTTGGTTATCTACAACAAAGACACCAGCGCCGAAGCGAGCAGCCTTGTGTACGACGTTAACGGCATCTGGAGGGCAGGGGGCGACAGGCTGTTTACCGAAGCCTACAACCCGAAACTGGGGGGCTATTCTGCTTCGAGTTATCCGAGAAAGGCGGAGGATGCGACTATCACGGGGGCGTGGACTTTTAGAACAGATGAGAATAATTTAGTTAATATTATTTCAGGCGTTGGACCTTCCGCAGTTGAGAGAATTTCAGGTATAAAATTAGGAAGGATATCAACTCAGAATAATAACCATTGGGAGGTGTATGCACGTTCAGATAAAGCTTGGGGTAATAATCCTGATTTCCACATAGAGTTTCAAGGAGATGCTCAAAGATTCCGAGCTTTAAAGATTAGTGGTCAATCAGGAACACAGGGGTTTGTGGGGTTAGGGTTGACAGGCTACCCCACCGAACGCCTCCACGTTGCAGGGAATGGGCTATTTACTGGCAACCTATCAGCTCCAACATTCGTGTCAGGTTTCGCAGGTTCCGGCTGGCGATTAGAAGCTGGCGCAGAGAACCACCTCACCGTTGACAGACTGACAGTACGTGGGCGGATGGATGTGTACGAATTGGCAGTTAATCAAATCCGAGGCACCAACGGTGCGCAGTGGGTTAGTGATAGTGCAAAGGTAGAAAGCGTGAGCGGCAACCGATTGTTCATCGACACAGGCGGTGATACTTCCTTTGTACCCTTCGCTGTAAATGACCTGCTAAGATGTCAGCGATGGAATGGTAAGAATATAAAGTACTACGTTGTAAGAGTTACAGCAGTAGGCAGCAACTATATAGACGTTGTCCTCGTGGATGGTAGTTCACCCCGTGAGGCAGGCGACTACCTTGTACGGATGGGTAACACGGTAAACACCAATAGGCAGGGAGCATTATATCTTACTTCAAGCGATAATAACGCTCCTTATATGGATGTTTTGGACGGCGTTAATTCCGCTTCATTCGCAGGTAAGACAAAAGTGCGAATTGGTAGATTAGACGGTATCACAGACCCTGACCTTGGTACATTATCTGGCTACGGACTATATACCGAAAATGGGTATTTTAAGGGCAAAATACAGGTTACAGGCGGTAACGCAGCCACTAAGGCTGATGTGGATGCTATACAGGTAGGTGGCAGGAATTTGTTGAAAAACACAACTTCTGGTGTTGGGTGGTCTAAAACTGATTTTGATGCAGAAACACGTACATTTACGAGAGCAACTACCCAGACTAGCGAGTCTTTTGTTGTATTAATTAATCAAACGGCATTAAAGAATAACACCACATACACTTTATCGGCTTGGATTAGGAGTAATGGGCAGGTTAAAGATGTGGACTTTTATGTCTATAATAAAGGTGTTACAAAAACTCACAGCAAGAGGGGTATAGCAGTTACCACCGACTGGCAGTTTGTTACTCTTACTTTTACAACAGATAGCAGCACTGATTATTCTGAAAGTACAATTAGATTTGATAACAACGGTTCTAAAACAGCAGGGGTAAATGCTATTCTTTATGTCAAAGAACCAAAACTTGAACGTGGTAACAAGGCCACCGACTGGACACCCGCTCCAGAGGACGTGCCAAGTGCTTTAGACTACTTAGCCACAGCAATCCAAGACGGTTCTACCGATATTGAAGGCGGTTTGATAAACACAAACGTGCTGATGGTGAAAGACACTAACGGCAAAGTGAGAGGGGGTATATCAGGTTTAGCATCGGATAATATTGGCTTCTGGACTGGCGGCACTTATCAAGATGCTATCAATAATAATGCAAATGTTATATTTAGAAAAGATGGTAGTATTTCGCTTGCAGGTGGTAAAATAATTGGGACAAGTGACGGGTCTTTATTTGTTGACGCTGGCGTAATTACCGGCACAATTGAATCTTCGAATTATGACGGTACAAAAGGGAGTCAATTTGACCTATATAATGGACATTTACTAATCGGTGATGCAATACGGATATCTGGAGACACGAGCGAAATTCAGGTTAGGAATAGAGAAACAGGATTAGATTCTTTTAAAGTTGGCGACTTTCCATTAACTCCGATTAATTTTATTGGTACTGGAGTGGATGTGGCTCTTAGTAGTAGCTCCGTAACCGCTATGCCGGCATCTGGCAGTTATCAATTAAATAGGACTGTGTATGTGTCCAGCACTGGGTATATAACGACTGGGGAATCAGCTGTTAGTAATTCGCTGATACCTGGTGGAATTTACAGCTTTCAAACAAAATTAAAAATTACCTTATCGTATCTTTATAATATGTACACTGTATTTGGATATAGTCTTGATGAAAGATTCAGACATAGAGGAGGTAATGGGATAAAAATGCAGTTGAAAAATGGCAATACAGTTGTGTGGGAGAAGAATATTATTGACATTCCAGCGAATGGCGTTATTCCGTTATCAATTACAACCTCATTCCAAGCTGTAAGCACATCACTACGATTTATAATAACTATTGATGGGGAATATGAATACCGAGTACCTGACGGTGCAAATACAAAATATTACAACACCTCAGCATCTATATCGAGATTTGATAGTTCATCGAGATTAGTATTAAAGGCGCTTGTTAATAGAATGGAGTTTAGCACAAAAGGAATGCAGGCTGTGTTTTCAACTACTAATTATTTCAGATGCGATGATATGGGTGTCATAGCACGTGGAGACCATATATTTACCAGCACAGATGGACGTTATATGTTGCGGATAAGTAACAATGGGATACAAAAAAGTACAGACTATGGCAACAATTGGACAACACTGTAACTAAAATAATTATTATGAAAGACTATTTTCACCCAACGGAATTCGAAAGGTGCAACCCGCCCTGCGAAAAAGGCGAGATGAGTGATTTAGTCATTAAAGGTAAATGTGAAGTAAAAGGAGATTTAATTACGTTTAAACAATAAATTATGGATTATCCATTACCAACAAGAAATTTATCTGTATCGTTAGTTAGGAATACGCTCGGCGAGTCAACTACTAATGTTGGCGCTTTGTGTACTAGCCCAAACATTAATATGTGGAGCAAGAGGAAGCCTGTTAGGGACTCACGTATTGATATTCCATATGGCGATACAGGTAAAGGTAGTGACGGGATGTGCGGCCTGCTCCTACCACCATGGGAGGGTGATGATACGCTACTAACACATTATGCAAAACCCAGAGGCGCTGGTGGTCAATACTCTGAGCCGTATAGACTAGGTGATTTTAGGGGGTATTTTGACGACAGAACTTTACCTATTACGATACTTCCTCCGCCAGACTCGATTGTTATTAGCACACAAAACGGGACCGGATATCTATCTGACGTATACACAACCCCAGCAATAGATGACCCAGTTGTCACAATAGAAGATATGGGAATGCAGGTGTGTTCATTTTATTATAGAAAAGATATCATCGGAAATACATTTTTTGTGGGATGGTCTCCAACTCTGTTTTTTAATTTTGGTGGACCAGGTGAACAGTATGTAGACGTTAAATTTGGGTTAATCCCAATTGAACAAGCTAGTTCATTAGACAATTGGTATAAAGAGCTTCCTGGTAGCGGTATAAATATTTATGAGCTTCCAAGAGAAAATACTACTCAAAATAAGAATTGGCTTAATATTCCAACAGAATTGACTGGATTTATTGTAAAAAGCTGGTGGATGGGAGTAAGATGGGACCTAGGTGAACTACAGTATTCAATATTAGCGATTTATAGTTTTAATGCTACCATAGTTGTCAAAGAGCGAACATATGATACGACTATATTACAATTTTATGTGCCTGTTACTGCCAATGTACCTATAAATAACTCTATACCATTGGAAGGCTATGATGCTCTTGGTAACTATTATCGAATAGAACTCTATAAGTCATATATGGGCTATATTTATGATGGTGCAACATTAAAAGATTCTGAAATCATTGCATTATAATCATGTCTAATTTAATTAGAATACTAAATGCCGCTAAGTCTGTATTAAATATAAATACAGATGTGAATATAGCTCCGATGAGAGTTAAATTAGATGATACAGCTTATGCTTATAAAGCTATGGATAGTTATTTTATATACATAAATGAAGACATATTTCGTAAGGATAAAATCAATAACTTCAATATAAGAGTAATTATTCACGAGCTGTATCATATAAAGCAAATGATTGATGGTGACCTTAAATTTAGTGATGACCATAAAGTAGCATACTGGAAGAATGTTAAATACGATAAAAGTTATTCATACGATGAAAGACCTTTTGAAATTGAAGCTAGACTGGCTGAAACCAAATATTTTAAACAAGTCAAAAAGCTCGTTAAAGAAGACATGGTATCTTAAGTTAAATCGTGTATATTACGGCAAAGATTATACAATTGGGAAGTTGTATGTGAATGGGGCATACTTTTGCGATACGATAGAAGACCCTGTACGTACCCTAAAGAGCAAGGAGGATAAGGTTCCTGGGAAGACAGCAATCCCACCTGGGATATATAAAATTATTCTTAATGAATCTCCCAAGTTCAAGCGCATTCTACCGAGGCTGATTGACGTTCCATTCTTTGATGGAATCCTTATACATAGAGGAAATAGAGCGAGTGATTCGGAGGGGTGTATAATTGTTGGAGAAAATAAGATAAAAGGTAAGGTTATTAATTCAACTTATTACGAAGAAAAATTAGTTGAATTATTAAAAAATGCAGAAGATATTGAGATTGAAATAATTTAAAAAATAAAAAATGAAACGGGTGAAATATTTAAAGAAAACAAAGATTATATTATAAAGTGGATTAATGTTGTATCAAAAAACTAAACAATGAAAAAACAACTAAGTATGGTAGTGTTGCAGACACTAAAGAAAGTCGAAATTCACGCCCTTAGCGAGAAAGACCAGTTTGCAATCGTGGATAACATCATTGCATTATCTGAGGAAGTAGAAGCTTTGTCAAAAGCCGAGAAAGAGGCGGTAGACAAGTTCACTGTGAAGGGGTATGATGAATTAGAGGGTCCAGAAAAAGACGAGGCTACTCATGAGTTTAATACTAAATTCATGGAGTTTATGAAGCCCAGGTATGAGGCCGAGAGCGAAGTAAAACTCAAAAAGGTGACAAAAGAGGGTCTTGCCAAACTCTATAAACAAAAGGGGCTAGTAGCCGGAGAATTAGCCTTGTTGTCCAGAGAACTCCGATAATAAACAATAGCTATGGGAAAAATAGGGAAATACCCCTCCAAGAATTATTACGCCCCTGGGGACCATATCACAGGATATGGTCCTACTCAGGGGATGGTTCAATTCACCAGGGAGGCCATGGAGGATTTTGTGTTAAATTTGACAAGTACATCCAACTATGGGTTTGCTGCTGGATATACAACTCAGAGTGTCGTTATTCCTGGAGTGGAATGGACTCCGCTAAGTTTGTCTGGGAGTGTGAACTATGACTACAAGCGCAGGTTTATCGACAAGATAGATGGTGGCGTAGCATGGCTCCAATATACATCCTTGTTAGAGGGGACATTCTTTGTTTCAGTTACAGCGGTTGTTGAGAAAACTGCCGGAACTGGGGAGGCTTTTATTGCTATCGTAAAGAAGGATGGCTCTACGGGTGCAATCACAGTGTTAGAGACTAGGGTAGGGCGCTCAAGGTTTGGGTCCGACATTGGCACCCAGGATATATCCGTGGAGGCTCCTGTTTCTTTAAAAAAGGGTGACTGTATCGCCTACGTGGCTCGTAAAACTGATGGTAATTTTAGTATTGGGGTTGGCAGCGGGATAAAGGTTATTGAGGCTTAGATTTGTGAAATATATTATTTTTTGTTATTTTAAGTAAATATCAGTGGCATGAGCAATGGGTTGAAACTTGTAGAGTGGTTGGGTTTGGATAAGAAAATTTTATCGTACATAGCAGCAATCCTGTTGACGGTAGTTGTAACTGTCCCAGTGACCATTACAATTCTCGGAGCAAAAGAGGTTGTAAGGACTCTTGATGGGGTCGTAGAGAGTCAAAGTAAGCTTGAAAACTCATTAAACAGCGTTTTCACAAATTTAGGCGAAAGGCTTGATGTTATTGACCATGAGATTCAGGGGTTGAAGGATGTTTCTATTAGAACCAACAGCATTCAAAATGGCATAATCCTGGATATGGCAAAAGGGACGCCTGAATACCCCATTTATCAAGAAAGGATAAATGGCTTAAATCAATATCAGTTTGATAAGTGGGGCGCGATGTTAAACGAATAAAGCATTAAAAATGAAAAGCTTAAACGGATATTTAATAGTATTGGTTGTTCTTGCGTTCATGGCTTTAGGGGTCCTGTATAGCAGGTTTTCTGAGTTGAAGCAAGATAGAGATAGAATCAATAATAATTATCTTGAAGCAGTAGAGGGTCTTAATCAAAGCCTTGCTCTAACCAGAGCGGAACTAAGAACGTATCTGTTAAGGAATAAGGAACTGGATTCTTTGCTTAAAGCCGAAAGAATCAAACCGGCACAAGTTAAGTACATAACAAGAGTCGAGCACACCTATGTTCGCGACACTGTTGAGGTGGAAGTGCTCCCGCAGGATGCAAACAAACCAGTTTATGAGTATCCCATCACATATAACGATGGGTGTTTGGCATTTTCAGGGGACATTAACGTTGAGGACATTTCTGTTAGGTTAAATAAAATTGAGTACAAGGACGAACAAACGCACGTAGGTTATTTAAAAAAGAAAGATACTGGGCGTAGGTTCTTGTGGGTATTTCCGATACGCAAAAAGTTTTTGGAGTTACACACGGAGAGCAAGTGCGGGGGAAATAAAGTAGAACACATAAATATAATCTATGAATAAAATACGCAGCATTTCGTATTCTCACGATAGGAAGAGTACGATACGGAGGCAGGTAGGGCACACATTGGACGTGAAGGTTGATAGAGGGTCGAACCCTATCACTATCACAGAAATTGTGCTAGTAAACAAGCCGGGTAGGGACGCATACTTTGCTATATATGGGACTAATCAACACCAAGAGACAGGGCTCTGGAAGGAGGTCCCCTCTAGTATAGTTGAAGTTGAGTATGACATAAATGACTTATTAAACGATGAGACCGATTAGGGATATAATTGTTAAAGTTGACAAAGCCTACAATTCAGAGATAAAGCTGAAGAGTGGGCTTGTCCTATTCCTGGACCAGAACATCAAGCAGGTCAAAGATACGGTGAGATATGGAGAGGTTGTGGCAATCCCAGAGGGGCTTAATAAAGACATCCGGGTAGGAGACACTTTGTTCTTTCATCATGGTATTGTCGCTGTAACGGTTATGGATAACCAGGAGGACTTACAGTCTGACTACTTGGTGAGCAAGAAAGAGAAATTGTATAGGGTTCCCGTGAACGACCGTTGGCCCATGATGTACGCCACAGTTCGGAACGGAGAGTTTCGTTCCTTGGATGGCATTTGTTTTGTTAGAGGGTTAACAAAACAAAAATATCAATCCAACCTCCTTGTCATCCCGGGTAATGAAACAGAAGTAAGGCACATAGGTGAGATGGTTTATTCCAACCAAACCCTTGAAGCTAAAGGGGTTGTCCCAGGCACTAAGGTTGTATATGAAAAAGATTCAGAGTATCGGTTCAACGTGAATGGAGAGGAACTGTATTGCATGTTCGATAAATGGATATTAGGGATTTATGAGGGTTAATAATCAAAATAGAATACGGGTATTAAGGTCTACTATAGCCGAGCTCACGAGGGTTCTGGAGGCTAAGCTTGTGTTCGATGAAGATTATACCGGTTCAGACATAAAGAGTTCCGTAAAGGTCAAAAAGAACGCCTTTTTAAGGGCTAAATATCTTTTAGGTAAGCTTCAACAGCTAGAGACGGAAGAGGCCAGAAATAGTAACGCAACGTGGTATAAAGAGACCCTGGAGTCGCTGATTTCTGCTGCAGAAGGAGCCATGGAAGAATTGGCGTCCATAATGCGTCGAAAGGTAAATCGTGATGAATCAAGTTCTTCTGTAAATAGCGCCATTGATGCTAAACAGGAGGCTTACGACTACATGGACGATATATTCTCTGGGGTATTGGAACTCCAGACGATTGTCAAGGCGATTGATGAGGGAGATGGCGTAAAACCATTAAACGCTAACGACTTTAAATCAGGGTTAGCAGAGGAGCATGCTTACTATGGTTTTTATCCCATTAAGGAAAGGAAAGTGCAGCCAGGTTATAACAAAGAGTTGGATGCAATAGTGATATCGTATGATGGGACTATCGGTGAAATTGTGGACTGCTATGGGTTACGGATTGCTCTCCCCAAGGCCCCTAGTAAGGCGAAGATGCCAAACGGCAGAAAGAAGAAAGCCTTACAGCATTGGGAAAGACCGACATTGCCAGAGGGGCTATCTCTTGAAACCGCGCACCTATTCCGGGATGAGATTGAAGAGGAGTTCCGCAGGCGTGATGAAGGATACTGGTTTATGAATAATGGCGAACCTGAGTATATTACCGGGGTTCACTACATGCTCATGACCCACTACAAAACAGACGCAGAAGACGAGGGTCATTTCCACTTTAGAAAAGCTCACAGGGATTTGCTCTATTTTTTAGAGGCTGCATGGGTGGATGAAAGGTCGTTAGGGGTTATTTTAGGGAAAACACGACGGACAGGGGCAACGTACATAGCTGCAGCTTTCTCGTTAACGAAAGCTATCAGCACTAGAGATGCATTGTTCGGCTTAACATCTAAGAAGGACCCGGATGCCAAGAAGGTGTTTGAAAAGATTTCTCACATGTTCAAGCATTTGCCGTTTTTCTTTAAGCCACTAAACACAGGCGAGGGTCTTTCAAAATCATTGTCATTTACAACCCCATCCAGAAGAACCACAAAGCTTAACCAGAAGAAAGACGTACAATACGACGACTTAAACACAGTCATGGATTACCAGGCCACCATGGAGGATAGTTATGACTCCTTGGCTGTAAGATTTTATATTGGCGATGAACTCTCCAAGTGGCTGAAATATAACACATTGACACACTGGAGCAAGATTAGGAAGGCTCTAATGAAGGGTAGGAATATTCATGGAAAGGCATTCCTCTTATCTACCGTTGAATATGTTACAGGAGAAGACTATAATAGCGACAGGGCTAAATCAGGAGATAGATTCAAACACCTGTTCTATGAGTCGGACGTAAGTAAGCGCAATGCCAACGGGATGACAAATTCCGGTCTATACAAAATCTTTATATCCTCACTAGACAATTACGAGGGTTATATTGATATGTATGGGAACTGCATATCTCATACTCCCCCTGAGCCGGTTCTTGGTGTAGATGGAAAGATGATTACCGATGGCGTGTATGACTTTTTGCAGGGGATGTGGTCTGCATACAAGCATGATGCTGCGGCTCTCAACGATGAAAAGCGTAAAGACCCTATTACAGAGAGTGATATGTTTAGGATTGCTTCTGAGGAT
>Ga0209723_1002850_pt1 | contig 22160 bp, 17 predicted proteins | sample BiotimSIPDNA_2_FD_185750 | JGI IMG/M metagenome (GOLD analysis project Ga0209723, IMG submission 185750) | Anaerobic biogas reactor microbial communites from Washington, USA - Biogas_R2 time_0 SIP DNA (SPAdes) (version 2) | ecosystem: Engineered > Bioreactor > Anaerobic > Unclassified | place...
AAACAGACTTGATGAAGCGGGAAAGATAATTGGAATTAAGCTATTAGACCATTTAATAATAGGATACGGCAATTTCTATTCATTTAAGGAAGAAGGGATGTTGTAATTTGAATAGTTTATTAGGAGTATAAAGTAAATTAAATAATATGCTCCTTTTCAAATTATAGTCAACTTAAATATTAGGAGGATACTATGAAATTAGGATGTTTACTTGGAACAAGAAAAATCGATTTATTAATGCAGAAAAGCAATCAGTTTAGCGAAGAAATCAATGAAGCAATTAATAAATTTATAAATCATGATTGGGGTGATACTTGTCCTGAAGATGAATTATTAAATAATTTAGCTTTAATAACGGGTGAAAGAATTGTTGCAGTATATACTACTTGTTATGGTCGAGTATGGATAATATCAGAATATGCCAGAAATACAACAACTATATTATTCCCTTCGGAATATTAAGATAGAAATATTGGAGTATTTTGTGTTAACAACAAATGATAGCAAAGGGGCGTATAATATTATTGTACATAAGTTTGACTCCATCTTCAAAAATGATAAAAATTCACAACAGAATTGGAGGCCACTGAAAAAGTGATCTTGAAATAACTAAAAATTAAACTAAAGACTCATTAAAAAAAGGTTGAAATTACCAAAACTTATTGTAATTTCAACCTTTTTATGATACAATCATAGTATAAAAATAAGCAGGTGATACTATGATTAAGCAACAGAATTCTATGATTTTAAGTCCGTATATCGAAATTTATGATTTAGTAATTCCTAAAGAAATTTACTAAGAAAAATAAATGAGTTAGTAGACTTTTCATTTGTTTATGATGAATTATTGGAAAATTACTGTTTAGATAATGGAAGAAATGCTATAAATCCTATCAGAATGTTTAAATATTTATTGTTAAAATCAATATATGATCTATCGGATGAAGATATTGTTGAAAGATCAAGGTATGACATGTCATTCAAATATTTTTTAGAAATGGCTCCGGAGGACAATGTTATTGAATCAAGTTCATTAACTAAATTTAGAAAATTAAGATTAAAAGATATGAATCTTTTAGATATGCTAATCAACAAAACTGTAACTATTGCAATTGACAAAGGAATTATTAAATCAAGGTCAATAATTGTTGATTCAACACATACGAAGTCTAGATATAATCAGAAATCACCAAGGGAAATTTTATTAGAACGTTCAAGAAAACTTAGGAAATCAATATATGAAGTTAATGAAAATATGAAAGAAAAATTTCCAATCAAAAATACTGTAGATGAATTAGAAAGTGAAATTGATTACTGTAAAAGATTAATAGAAATTATTGAAAAGGAAAAGAATCTTTTAGAATACCCAAAAATAAAAGAAAAATATAATCTTTTAAAAGAAACATTAAATGATGATATTGAGCACCTACAAATATCAAAAGATGAAGATGCAAAAATAGGTCACAAAACAGCTTATACATCATTCTTTGGATATAAAACACATATAGCGATGACTGAAGAAAGAATTATTACGGCAGCCACAATTACAACAGGCGAAAAGAGTGATGGAAAAGAGCTAGAAAATTTACTTAACAAAAGTGTCCAAGCAGGAATTGAAGTAGACACGATAATTGGTGATTCCGCATACTCTGAAAAAGGTAATATAGAATTGTCTGAAAAAGGAAACATAAAACTTGTGGCAAAATTAAATCCTTCTGTAACACAAGGATACAGAAAGAAAGAGGACGAATTTCAATTTAATAAAGATGCTGGAATGTATATATGCAAGGCTGGACACATGGCAATACGAAAAGCAAGGCAAGGAAAGAAAGAAATAGGACAAAATCAAGTTGACTGTTACTATTTTGATGTTGAAAAATGTAAATGTTGTCCAAACAGGGAAGGCTGTTATAAAGAAGGAGCAAAGAGCAAAACATATAGCGTAACAATAAAAAGTAATGTTCATAAAGCACAAATCGATTTTCAAGAAAGTGATTACTTCAAGGAAAAATCCAATGAGCGATATAAAATTGAAGCAAAGAATAGTGAACTAAAACATAGGCATGGATATGATGTTGCATCATCGTCAGGCCTTCTTGGCATGGAATTGCAAGGCGCAATGGCTATTTTCACAGTAAATATTAAAAGAATTATTAAACTTTTAGGCTAAAGATAACGATTATAACAGAATAGATATAAAAAAAGACAATTCCTTATCCATTAATTGGTTAATAAATTGTCTTTTTTGTTAATGTCGGTTGAGCTACTGAAAAATTAATAGTTTTTCAGTGGCCTCCAGAATTGTTGTGGCTTTTTTTATATAATTGATTTTAACATGGTCTTTTCTTTTTCTTATAAAAATACGAATTATGAGGCAAAATTCAAAAGTCAAGGAAAGGAAATTAACCAACACTTTATAAAATTGCAAAATAATGGCAAATTAATTAATAGAAGTCTGGGAGTATTGTGTCGTGTAATTATTTTGTGAATTTTCTTTTTGTGATATAAATATAGAATTATTTTTAGAAACAGTATTCGGCAGGACGAAATGTCGAATACTGTTTATTGTGTGCCCAGCATGGGCGACAGCTTGACGGTGAAAGTCCGTTATGGGGCTTGGTAGTAGCAACCATTAGCCAAGAGCAAGGGTGTCCATCGTGAGGTGGAATCTGAAGGAAGCTGGAGGCAAAATCTCGGTCTGAGGAACACGAACCATATATAAGGCTGGTTTACACTGGATGAGTTTGCAATACAAAACAAAGTCCAATACTACCCGAAGTGTATGCAGTAAATATGGCAGATAGATGAGATGAAGGCGGTCGTTCTTACCTGGGGAGGTCTCATGTGTAAGTTGTGGATATGAATTTAGAAATAACAAACTATGCAGTGATGTATAGCTGAGACATGAGAAGTCAGCAGATGTCATAGTACTAAGTGTAGTTAACGATACTTAGGAAGGACTGAACAGTAGGAGGTTTTGAAGAATTGAAAGAAACAAAGAAATGCGGTGAAAGCAGACAACTTCATATAGAAGACTTTGGTCGTGAAAGTAGAGTGGAACTTGAGGATAACGAAAAAGTGCCGAGTATTTCATTGACGTCTTATACGAAGCAAAACGACAGAAGTGTGTATACAAGGAACTTGTTGAAGAAAATCACTCACAAAGACAACATGCAAGAAGCATTTAAAAGAGTGAAGAGAAACAAAGGAAGCCATGGAATAGATGGATTAACGGTTCATGAACTTGAATCGTATCTTAAAGAAAATGGCAGAAAACTTCAACAAAGTTTGCTTGATGGAACTTATGAACCATTACCCGTTAGAAGACTAGAAATACCAAAAGATAATGGGAAGAAAAGACAACTTGGAATACCAACAGTAGTTGATAGAGTAGTACAACAAGCAATAGCACAGGTTTTAAGTCCAATATTCGAAGAGACATTTTCGGATAGTAGCTATGGATTTAGACCAGGCAGAAGTGCTCATGGGGCATTAAAAAGATGTCAGGAATATATGGATGAAGGCTATAGATGGCTGGTTGATATAGATTTGGCATCATATTTTGATACGGTAAACCATGACAAATTAATAGGATTGATTCACAAGGAAGTCAAAGATATTAGGGTAATATCCCTCATAAGAAAGTATCTTAACGCAGGAGCCATAGTAAATGGAGTTGTGACATCAACAGAATTAGGAGTCCCTCAAGGTGGAAATTTATCTCCTCTTTTAAGCAACATAATGCTAAATGAACTTGATAAAGAACTTACCAAAAGAGGTTTAAGATTTGTTAGATATGCTGATGATTGCAATATTTATGTAAAGAGCAAAAGAGCTGCTGAGCGAGTTATGGAAAGCATAACAAATTTTATTGAGGGCGACCTTAAATTGAAGGTAAACACAGATAAAAGCAAAGTGGATAGACCTTGGCGTTGTAAATTCTTAGGATACTCCTTTTACTTATCAAAAGGAAAAGTAAGGATGAGAGTTCATGAGAAATCAATAAAGAAATTCAAGGATAAATTAAAGAATTTAACTGGTAGAAGTAAGATTAAAAACATTAAGCTTACATTTGAAAAGATTAAAGAATCAGTTGTAGGGTGGATAAACTACTTTAAGCTGGCTGATATGAAATCCTTGATGAAGAATATTGACGAATGGTTAAGACGAAGAATCCGTATGTGCTATTGGAAGCAGTGGAAGAAAATCAGTACAAAATTCAATAATTTAAAGAAACTTGGTGTTTCAAAACACAAAGCATGGGAATTTGCTAATACAAGAAAAGGGTATTGGAGAGTTTCCAATAGCCCTATCTTAGCAACTTCTATTACTAACACCAGACTTGAAAAATCTGGGTTAGTATCTTTATTTCAAATATACACATCGAAATGTTAATTCTATTGAACCGCCGTATACCGAACGGTACGTACGGTGGTGTGAGAGGTCGGTAATTAAATTAATTAATTACCTCCTACTCGATTGTTCAAGGGGTAGCAAGATTTTTTACTTGTAAGTATAATGATTTATATAAACTTATGAAATTGATAGAATTTAACTACACTTTTTATATTTGAAGGAATCAATGTTATCTTTAGTTAAAATTGAACTTATAATAAATTGATTTCGATCCCCTTATCATTCTTGTTTTTATATGCATCAAGTAATTGTATTTCAAGTTCACTATTAAATCCGTTAAAATAAGTATTATCTAAAATTTTTGCTTCAAAATCAGGATAAGATTTAGGAGTAAGAATATTAAAATTGTAGCGCATAGGATTGTTGTTTTTTTTCATTTCCTCATTTAGTAAAGAAAAGTATTTTCTAGCATCAATCATTTTAGAATAATTTTCTTTACTAATATCATTATCAGCTTTTGTTTCTATTACAGCTATATTATTACCAATTTTAATGAAAAAGTCGGGATTAAAATCTTTTGGTCTGCTGCCTCTCTTGAGAATATATGTAAGTGTATAAAAACCAGTATCTCGTGATTTAATCCAAGCATCAATCTGGTGGGCAATATTTGCCTTTGTAAGTAATTCTATAAATTTATTTTCAGGTTCTTTATTAGCAACAACTACACTTAATGGTGTTTTAAAATTATACGTATTAATCTCTTTCACCTGTTTTCTTGGTAATTCATCCATAAAAAATTCTAGAATATCTTTATCATCTTTTGAAAGTTCATTTATATAATCAGAAGAATAGTAAATAACCATACCATTTTTTATTGCAGTATATCTATCACTACGTTTTTCCATCTCCTTGGTGTTTACTTCTTTAGGAGCGCTTACTTTGTTTACAAATCCAGCAGTTGTTCTTTTTTTTCGTAATAGCCCTGTAAATTTACCATTAATTTTTTCTATGTTAGCATAAGTTAATTTATCACCTTTTATATTAGATTTAACCATTGAAGCTCTAATAAATGAAATTAATTCATCAAAAGTAGGCAAACGATCCATTTCAGTCTCACCATTATTAAAAACTAATTCATTATTAAGATTTCGAATCTTAGCTTCATGATTTCTGCTTTTATATTGGTTTATAATAGATGCGGCAACTTCATTAACAGTTTTAGTTTCTTTTAATATCTTATAATCAATATTTTCAATTTTATTTGCTGTATCAATATAGGTTACAGGTTTCATTATTTGTTCATCTTCTGTTATTAAGGCTAGAGGTTGACTAATATCAAAAGTTTCTATTTCATCATAATTTTCATTAAATTTTGACTGCTCAATTTTATCATAAATTAATTTAAATATTGAAAAATTGAACTGCGATCTATTTCCTTCTAATAAGACCGCGCTTGTAATAGTTGCCTCATTTTCAAGTATTTCATCAACAATTTTTTTTATATTTTTACTCCAAGATGAATGATTAAAAACTCTTACAGATGGTTGTATACTCAATCCTACAGGTATTCTTAACCCACGACCAAGTACTTGGGCAATAAGGAGTTTTGAATTAAATGCACGATCTTCCCAAGGAACAATTTGAAAAACGTTTTTAACATCCCACCCTTCTGTCAACATTGATACAGATATTATCCATTCAACAGGATTATTCTTATCATCAACATATTGAAGTTCTTGCACATTTTTTTTGTGATCTTTATGAGACGTTACAATAAGCACTTTATCTTCTATTGCTTTTTTATCATTATTAGTAAATGAAACCAAAAAATCAACAAAATCCTCATATAATATTTTTGCACTGTTAATGTCACTTGTGATTATTACAGATATAGGTTTTAGTTCAGAATATAATGTTTTATTTTTGTTATGATTTTGAAGTATCTTTTGAAATTTTTCATAGTCTCCATCATGGGTTTCTTCATCAACATAATTAACCCTTTTTACTATTTTTTCATCTATAGCTTCCCTCAAAGAATAGCGGTAAATTATATCATTGAAATAATTATTTTCACAATATGCTGTACCGGTGAATCCGATATGATACTTGAAACCATACTTAGGGTTCAGAACAAATTCCTTCCACTTCTTAATATCAGAATCGTTAGATTTGTTATATGCATGATGTACTTCATCGCTAAGTATCAATGTGTCATTTCCACTGTTTTCAAAGGAAGAATTAATTGAAGTTTCTGCTTTTGTATAAACTGCATGAATATTTTCAATACAAATATCATTTTCTTTAACAGAGTAATTAGCATTAATTATTCTTAAATTTTTCTTATATTTTTCGGGAATATAAGATTGTAATTCAATATTAGTTAATAGCTCTAAAAATTTTTTATTGAGCTCTGACTCTATAGTAAGGGAAGGACATAAAACCAACGCTCTTTTAACTAAGCCCATAGATAATAATATTTGGGTAATACCGAATATAACATAACTTTTTCCAGTACCAGTTGCCAAGTCTATTACACCTGAAAATATATTTGGCATTTGTATGTTTTTTAAAAATTGGTCAAATGAATTATAGCTATCTCTTATGTCATCATTTAAATAATAATTTTTTTCAGCTAAATCATTAATGGAAGTATACTTACCAGACAATAAATAAATTATTACTGCTTTAATAGCATTTTTTTGATATTCTCTGTTACTACACAAACAGTCAAGGTAATCCTGCCAACTATCAATATCTAATATAGCACTGTTATAATTATTATCGACTTTTAAAACTAAGTTTTTAATATCAAATTTTCTTATACCCTCCATAATTTACACCTCCAAGATTTCCATAAATTCATTTCCAAAGATATCAATATATATAATCTTAATTTTACTGCTAGATATATCTTTCTTATTCAATAATATTTCATAAGCATCAGCAACCTTAATATCATCTGCGAAAAATACTTTTTGCATAATGAAATTCAAATCACTTGATGTATCAATGAGGACCATTGCTAAGATATCATTAATTACTTGATTATCATCATCTATATTAATGAAAGGAGAAGTAACTTTATCTATAATAATTTTAATTTTTTTTGGTTCCTTATTAATATGGCTTTTTACTTCAGGTGATTCATTAAAATAAAAGCCAATAGAGTCATCTATTTTATTTACTTTATTAATATTTTTTGGTTGAATTAATTTTTTAAATTTGATTTTATGAAGGTCTGCAATTGCTTGATATGGAATTCTAAGTAAATAATATTTAACATCTTCTACTTTATAATAGCTGCCAATAATATCTACATTAACTTCCGGAGCTATAATATAAAATTTATCTTTAATTTTATTGCCAATTTGATTATGGAGATCTTGAATATAACTTTCATTTATGGCTGTTGTTTCAAGAAAATCTTGATAAGTGAAAACTTTAACCCAGTCACCTCTTCTTCTTCCATCAACTTGTACACCATTAATTTTTTGCTTATCTTTATCAATATGAAATAAATCTAAAACGAATTCGTAATACTTATCTCTATCAAGATTAAAGACGCTATCCAGATTATAACACCCTGCATTTACTAGACAAAAATCATTTGCCTTATTTTTTAATTTTAATAGTCTTTTTTGAATAATATAGATTGATAATTTTCCAATATCACAACCAACCCATTTTCTTTCCATCGCTTCTGCGGCTAATAGGCTTGTCCCACTACCAGCAAAAAAATCCATTACAATATCACCTTTTTTTGTTGTCATTTCAATAATTCTTGAAAGTAATTTTATGCTTTTTTCTGTAGGATATTTAGTAGTAAAGGAATATGCTGGTATATCATTCCATAGATTATTGCAGAGAGTTTCTGTTGATGTAGGCAAAAAGTATTCAGGTTTCCCAGTACTTTCATTTTTTCTAATGAATTTTTTTGTTTTGCCAGTTCTTACCCAATACTCATTGAGTGTTTCGTCTTTTTTGAATAAAGTCTCCCATATATCATAATTTTCTACTGCTTTTTTCGTTTTAGTTTTTTCCCATCTCCAATGATTTGATGATGCAGGTACTATGCCATACAATTCATAATCCATTCCATTACGAAAGCCAGATGCCTCAAATGAATGCCATCTTTCATCTTTATAATCAGGTTTAGTAGGAGGTAAAATTAAGCTTTCATTAGTTTTTGAGTACATTAATATTGTATCAAATTCTTCATTAAGTTTTTTTACAAGTGTTCTTTCTCTTATATTTTTTTTAACTCTACTTACAGCTATTTCATTTTTGAAATTGTTTTCGCCAAATACTTCATCCATAATAACTTTAATATAGTGCTTTTTTCTATAGTCTAAATGAACGCATATTATACCATCTGTTGCAAGTATTTCACGCGCTAATAACAATCGTACTCTTATAAACTCAATAAATTCTGAGCCTTTTATTTTATCTGCATACGCTTTTTCACCACTCTTTGTATTGAAATCGCTTTCAGTAGCAAAAGGTGGATCTATATATATTAATTTCACTTTTCCTTTAACCTTATCTTTTATTAAAGGATCTTTATTTTCATAGATTGTTTTTAAAGATTGAAAGTTATCGCCAAATATTAATAAGTTTTTCCAATTGTCTTCCGATTCTTTTCTACATGAGAATTCCTTTTCAATTTGAAAGGGAATAGCTTGAGGTTCTTCCCCTACAGAAAGAATCATTTCTTTTGCTGCTTTACCCTTATATGTTAATTCATATTCACCATGATCAATTGGAAAAATAATACGCTTATACTCTGGTGGGATATCTTCACCGCTTTGTAGGATTGAAATTAATTTATCAGCTAGTTGCTTTTCCATAATACCTCCTAATATGTGATGTTGTTTCTTAAAAGCAAATATAAATTCAAATTACTTATGAGCATTAAATCTATTTAATTATTAAGAATCATGAGTAGCAGCAATTTTATTCCATAAATTCCAATATTTTTTATATAGTATAATTATATAGAAGAAACTTTAATTTTTCAATGATTATATTTTCTTTTATATTTTATACTTATTTCTTTTAATAGAAGTAAAGAATAGCCCTTTAATATTAGAGAGAAGCTGGAGTTGTTTCAACTGTGGTCATTTTTTATAAACAAAAGGTTTTCCATATAATAGAAATTGTAGTATAATGTAGAAAAAGCTGTTATATAGTTATCTGAAATCTAAAATGGAGGTATATTATGGGTAACCAAATATTTAAGACAGCTGAGGTATTTGGCGTGAACCTTTGTATTCAAAGAAAAAATCGAGGATTAACACAATTACAACTCTCAAAAGATATTGGAGTACATGAATCAACAATTTCAAATTGGGAAAGTGGATTAAGGGAACCTAATCTAAATACAGTGATAATGATTTCAAAATACTTTGATGTCAGTATTGATTATTTACTCGGCAACAAAGTAACCATTCCAGAGCATTATATTATCGTAAATGAAGCATTTCCTGGCTGTATAGATTATCTTTATTCAGTTGCAATGAACTTAAATATACAACAACGTGAGAAGCTTATAAAACTTATAAAAAGATTCGTTATTTTACAAAGGAAAGGAGAGCAGCTATGAAATCTACTGGTATAGTAAGAAGAATTGACGAACTAGGAAGAATAGTTATTCCAATGGAGATTAGAAAAATTTATGGAATAAACGAAAGAGATCCATTAGAAATATTCACTGATCAGGAATGTCATATCATAATTAAAAAATTTGAACCGCTACCGGAAATCTCAAGCCATATAGACATACTACGAGAACTTATAAATGAAGGCACCAACTATTCACCAGATGCTACAAAAAAAGCAATGAGGTTATTAGTCGAATTAGAAAAGCTTCTTTTAGAAACAGAATAGTAAAAGTTTATAATAATTTAATAATTGTTTAGAAATGACAAAAGATGAATTAGTTCCTAATTTTAAGATATCAGCAGTTTTATAATATTGAAATTGGAGGCTATAAAGTATTATGTAGAAAACACAGTGCGATAAAAGTGTAAAAATTCAATACAAAAGAAGCTACGCATTATAGAAATAATGGGAAGTTTATTATAAGGATTATATATAGATAGTATAAAAGTGGGGTATAACAATGTATATAAGCGAGATAAAGGAAATTTTGAATTATAGAAATCTATCTGGAAAAATAATTAAGTTTAATGAAACAATGAATTTTCTTATAGGCGAAAATAATATTGGAAAAACGAATGTTTTGGAACTTATAAATATATTTTTAGGAGTTGGGAAGTTTGGAGAATCAGATTTTGCGAATGTTTTGCGACCAATCCAGATTAAAATTAAAGTAAATTATTCAGCTGACGAAGTTGGTTTCTTCGATGATAACTTTGATGTTGATAATAGTAATTCAATTACACTAATTGCATTACAAGATTCTGTAGATGAAAGAATTAGTTATTTTCATGATACACCAAATCAAACTAAAATTAGTGCTACCGTTGTTAAAAAAATGAATGTTCTTTATTACTATGCACAGCGTATGCCTTCTAAGGAAGTTGATTTTAGAAAGACCAGTGGATCAGGGAAGGTATTGAATTATCTTATCCAGCACAGCTTAGAATCATCTGGAATAGAAGAAAGGGATATCCTTAAGATAACAAAATTGAAAGGTATTGTAAAAAACATTAATAAGAAGATTAATAGTTTAAATTCAATTACAGGAGATAATGTAAGCGCTTATCTTGATACAGAAGCTGATAAAATCATGTGTAGAATGCTAGGATTGGGAGATGAAAATGGACGAGAGCTAGGGTCACTCGGAGAAGGAGTCCAATATGCTTTTAATATTCTATTACAGATTATTGAGATTATATACAATGTAAAGACAACAAGAAAACTAGAAGATTTTGAAGAACGTTTGATCAATAAAGACGGAAATAAACTGTTTCCATTATTTTTAGTACTTGATGAACCTGAAGTACATCAGCATCCATACAGACAGAGAAGCTTAATTAAGAAAATCGAAGCTCTCATGAAGAATGAGAACTTAGTTTTTATTGAATTATTAAAGTCCCTATTTGGTATTGATGGTCTTATTGGACAAATATTTATTGCAACGCATTCACCAAATATTTTGTTAAATGATTATAGGCAATTTATTAGACTTTACAGACCTTTAAATGCTACACCAAGTAATATAGAAATAGTATCTGGAAGTGGAATGACACTGGATGATACGTTGTATAAGCACTTGTTACGTAGCTTTTTGTATTTAAAAGAAGCTATGTTTAGTAAATGTATTCTTTTTGTGGAGGGGGATACTGAAAATGGTGCTATGCCGGTTTTTGCAAGAAGGATGAATCTTGATTTTGATGAATTAGGAATAGGTGTTGTAAAGCTGGATGGAGCGGATAGTGTTAAAAACTGTATGGAGCTTTATCAAGAATTTCATATAAAATCCATTGCGATGATCGATAGAGATAAAAAAGCTAAATATAATCATATACATGACGTTTCATTTACAAAGGGTATAGACTTTGAAGATGATATCTATGATAATTTTACCCTTCTTGATTATATGAAATACAATAACTGTATCGGGAAAATAGGTGCTTTTGTGGGTATTTTAAGACAATATGGATTGTTACTGAATGTCCCTGCATACCAGGCAGATCCTAACAGCATAGTTATAAATGAGACATTGCAAAATACAATAATGGCTGATATAAAAGTTCACGAATTAAATATATTAAGAGATACAAAGAATGCATCTAAATCCGCATTACTTGCAAAATATGTTACAATTGTTCCACCAGCTTTTGAAAAAATCATTAAAAAACTAGCTAGAGAGGTGAAATGATGACATTAGAAGAGATAATAAGAGAAAAACATTCTGGTGATAAAGAGCACCTTGAATTTATCTTTTCAAATGATAAAAAGATAATCGTAACAGCTCCAGCTGGATGTGGTAAAACAACAGCTATGGTAAGTAAAATTGCACGAGAGTTAAGTACTAGACATATATCAGCTAATAAGAAAATACTCGCTATGACCTATAGCGTTAATGCAGCAATGAAAATAAAAGATTCACTTAAGACATTATTGCCCAATTTAGTTGATAATACAGTAGAATACATTTCTAAAGTAGATATTGCTAATTATCATAATTTTGCTATGAGACTACTTTTTAAACATGGATATTGTCTTAATCCAGAGTTCTCCAATTTGTTTGAATTTAAAGTAGTAGATGATGTGAGTAACGTGCTCGATGATTTTATTGATAGTTCTGACAGTGTTAAATTAAAGGCTTTAGATGATGCTGTTAAAAATTCTAATAAAGATCATCTAATGAATGCATTAGATGATTATTGGGATATCCTAAACAGAAAATTAATTACAAACCATATTATAACATATAATGGGATTTTGATATCAGCAATAAAGCTACTACGTAAACAGCAAGTTTCATCCTTCTATAAAACATATTATCAGATGATTATTGTTGATGAGTTCCAAGATACAAACCTTCTTGGATATTTACTTATAAAAAAATTGATTGGTGATAATATTGTTGTTTTTTTAGGAGATGATGTTCAAAAGATATATGGCTTTTTAGGAGCAGTTAATGGAATTTTTAATATGCTAATTGAGACATATCCTGTAGTGGAGATTAAATTTTATAATAATTACAGATTTAGTACTAATGAAAGAATGAAAAAATTAGATAGTTTTATTAGGGAGTATGCTGAAAACTATGGTCAATCTGAATTAGAAGCATCGGTTCTTTTGAAAAACTTAGATAGCGACGAAGGGGAAGATGAATTCATTGCTGAAGGAATTAACAAAATAATTTCTAATTCAGATGATAAAGTTGCAGTACTGGTTCGCGCTGGTAGGCAAGGCGACTCAATTGTTACAAAACTAGATGAAAGAGGAATTAAATATTTTAATGCACTATTTAAAGATACAGATCCGGAATATTTAAAATTCTATAGTATAGCAATTGAAGAATTCCATAATACAACATCAGGGAGAGCAGTGCAAAGAGATTTGCAAAAGTGCCTTGATGCTGTAAAGTGCAGAGAGAATGAGATATACCAGCGAAGTGATAAGAAATATATCTTTGATGCAATGTACAAATTATTAGTAATACTATTCAATGAATCTAAAAAGTGGGAAGGAACTTCAAAAGATAAATACGACAATATTAATTTCACACTTGGGAATAATGGATTAAAGCATATGATGGAGTTTATAGATGAATCTGTAGTATTAACATCAATTCATTCAGCAAAAGGGCTTGAATGGGAATATGTAATTATCCCAAAATTAAATAGTTTTTCATTTCCTAGTTCATTTGTATGTAAACCATGTCAAAGAGCTCATAGTTGCAACAGGGGATTTGATTATTGTGAATTTTTGTACGAAGAAACAATGGAAAAAGCATTTAAAGAAGAGATAAGCATTTTGTATGTAGCACTTACGAGAGCAAAGAAAGAAGTTTTTATGACTGTAAATACGGGAATGAATTATATGAATTATACAAAACAAACTAGCTGTCTACTTAATTTAAAAGGATTAACAACAGAAGATTATGATTGGGAGGATATATTTGGATAGTCTCCCATTATGTTTATAATGTAAAGTTTATAAAATAATTTATCAACATGATTTAGATATTGTTTCATAATTTTAAATTATCCGAAGAAATACATATATAAAACACTAAAGCGAATAAGGTAAAAAATAATATAGCACCGTATATATAAGGTTAAAAATAATCGTTTTTCAAATTTATTAACACAAAATAGCATATGGAAAACCACATAAAATAATAAAAAATGGCGATGTTCTACTTGAAATGTGTTTGCCAATCATTTTATAATAATTTTCATAATATAACTATTTAAAACTAGAATGCCTTACAATAATTATTGTAAGGCATTTGTATTGGTGAACCATGAGGGATTCGAACCCCCGACAAACAGGTTCGAAGCCTGCGACTCTATCCACTGAGCTAATGGTCCAAGATTTATTATTACTTTTAGATTATACTACAAAATTTTAAAGCTTTCAAATTAATTTAACGATAAAATTTATCGAGAATAATAGAATTTTTTCATTAATAGTAACCAAACAGTAACCACTTTGTATTTATACATATAATTTATAAATATAGAATGAGTTAAAAGCTTGTTATTGCAGGGAATGTGTGGATGCATATAAAATGAATCAAATTTATTACGTTTAGATTCGAAGTCTGCCACTCTATCCCCTGAGCTAATGGCCCGTGACTTGTTTATTATATTATAAATAGTTATTGTTTTCAATAAAAGATTAAAAATAATTTTTACCAACAGAACAATCTTTACTGTAATCATTTCTTGAGTTAACCATATTGAACTTAATGAATAAGAATTAGTTAAACTTATTTCATCAAAACAAATAATTCTTTACCCGTTTCGTATTGAAATTTATCTAATTTTTCATTTATAATGAATATATTACAATATTTAAATTCTTATCTTTACATTAATTATATCTTTCTCGGATGAAGAAATGGCAATCAAAAAAAGTGAATCATAAAGCAAAGTTGTGGAAAGGCAGAGTGAATACCAATGGACAAAATTACTATAGGAAACATAGACATAGATTTGATAAGAAAAAATATAAAGAATATACACTTGTCCGTCTACCCTCCTGATGGTAGGGTCAGGCTGGCAGTCCCCGAAAGAATGAATGATGAAGCTGTAAGATTATTTGCTACATCAAAATTAGCGTGGATTACCAAGCAAAGAAAAAAATTCAGTGAACAGGATAGACAAACTGCTAGAGAATTTGTATCCGGTGAAAGTCATTATTATTTCGGAACAAGATACTTGTTAAATGTTGTTGAAACTACGGGAAAACAGCATATTGAATTGAGAACCAATAAATATATTGATTTATATGTAAGACCCGAAAGCACGGTTGAAAAAAGAGAAAAAATAATGTCTGACTGGTACAGGCAAAGTTTAAAAAAGATAATTCCTGCTTATATAAAAAAGTGGGAGGAAATCATGGGAGTTACAGTAAATGACTGGGGCGTAAAACTCATGAAGACCAGATGGGGTACCTGCAATGTTCAAGATAAAAGAATTTGGATAAACCTTGAACTTGCAAAGAAAAATCCACAGTGTCTTGAATATATTATTGTTCATGAAATGGTACATCTTCTTGAAAGACATCACAATGAAAAATACAAGGCTTACATGGATAAATTTCTACCAAACTGGAAAAGCATTAAGGATGAACTAAACGGTTTCCAAAGGTCTGGACACTGAATTACAATGTATACACCCTGGAATTCAATTCAATAAAATTTAAATAGTAATTGTAAGTTCTTGTAAGTTAAAGTATAATATTACTATAAATTTAATTTTATTAATTTTTTTATTAATTATAAAATCAGACGGTATGAAAGGTAGGGAGAAAATGAGTAAACTTAAACAATTAACTGCTATTTTATTTTTTTTGCTATTTTTTGTAACAGGATGTAACACAAGCTCAGTAGAGCAAGCAGCTCTTCAAAAGCCATCAGTTATTGAAGATGAATATATTTTATTCGTCAATTCATATAAGGATTATGAAAATGGCAATATTGGAGACTTGTATATTAAAAAAGGGGTTAACGAAAAAGGAAAGGTTTCATCTGATGTCAGTGAGTATGGCATAGAATTTTACCCCGACAAAGGAATACTTGTATTTTTTGATAAAGATAATAATCTGTATGTCAAGGAAAGCGGAAAAGAAAAAGAATTTGTTGCTTCAGGAATTGAAACACGCTATGTTCTCCTAAAAGGCGATTCGGGCATTATTTTCCAGAATTCTGATTATGATTTATATCAAAAAGTTTTGGGACAGGAAAAAGAAAAAATTTCATCTAATGTAGATATATATACCGCTTATATCGACTTTTTATAAATATTTATAATAACGGTGAGATAGAATGGACATGGCCTGCGGAACTTACAACTCGAAATATAGAAGGTTATGATGTTTCAGATTTGTATTTTGGTACTTATCCAAACAGCAGATTTGAAAATTTTAATTCTCTGCATTATATTAACGAGAATGAAATTGAAATTAACGGAAAAACATTCCGTAAAATAGATAAGCAGGAATTAGACGAAAAACTGCAGTTGCAGAAAACAGAATTTGAGGAAAAACAAAAAAAAGAAGAATTGAAAAGAAAGATAGATGAAGCTTACGCTAAGGCTCTTGATATTCAACATACATATCAATATATTACCGTAGATACAGCAAATCTTAGAGATGCTCCATCAATGGATGGAGAAATTTTAGGAACAATAGGTAAAGGTTCCGGGTTTTTTATTAATTATCTTGAGGTGGATGAAGAAGGAAATATCTGGTGCTTTTTAGAGTTCTATGACCAAGACTATAATATCGTTTCCGGATGGTGTGCATTTTCTAATTTTGAATAAATTAAACCCTTATAGGGTTTAATTTATTGTCCAATCAGACCTTTGATGTAATCAAAGGTCTGAAAATTAAATTCCAATTTCGTTATTGAATTCCTTGAATTTCAATAGTACATTATCTTCCTTCAAAAGTGTGTATCAAATCTCTTCTTGGTCCTCTGGCAAATACATCAGTCCTGTTTGGTCCCCAGGATATTGCTGCAGGCTCCGAATCGATATTTCCTCCAAGGTTTTCCCAATCTTCCCAGCGTGAGCCGTTCCAGGTTCTTTTATACAGAGCATTATTTGTTCCTCTTACAAATACATCAAGATGATTTGGTCTTTTGGATGAAACTGAAGGTCCTGAGCTAAGCACTCCTCCAAGACTTTCCCAGTTGCTCCATCTGCGGCCGTCCCACCATATATGCCACAATGCATTATCAGTTCCCCTGGCAAATACATCTATGCGATTTGGTCCCCATGATACTGCCGCAGGACCGGATGTGAGACTTCCGCCAAGGCTTTCCCAACTGCTCCATCTGTTTCCGTCCCATATATGCCACAAGGCGTTATCCGTTCCCCTTACAAATACGTCGAGTCTATTTGGCTGCCATGAAGAAACGCCCGGTGATGATGTCAGTATTCCTCCTAAGCTTTCCCAGCTGCTCCACCTGTTGCCGTCCCACCATATATGCCACAATGCATTATCGGTTCCTCTGACGAATACATCTATACGGTTTGGTCCCCAGGATACTGCTGCCGGTGCCGAAGTCAAAATACCTCCCAAGCTTTCCCAATCGCTCCACCTGCGGCCGTCCCACCATATATGATAAAGGCTGTTGTCGGTTCCTCCTGCAAATACATCCAGTCGGTTAGGCTGCCAGGAAGCTGCGGCAGGTGCTGTTGTCAATACTCCTCCCAAGCTTTCCCAACTTGACCATCCCCTACCCGGTACCGGCGGTCTTGTGTCGTTCCTGATAATATTTAGTATAATCTCAATAATGCGCAATAAAATTCTGTCAATTTCACTGCCTCGAATATTAATCTGCCTTAATATTAAGTTAAACCATGGAGTTTGATTTCTGAATCTGTCATATATCTGTCTCGGCTGTAGATTTCTCTCTTGCCTTATTGTGAAGTTAACAATAAAAGTTATCAGTAAATCAGCAAGATTTCTGTTTAACCCCATCCTCTGCAGTTCTGAGTATACATCACTGTGTTCTGAGCGGATGGTTTGCATAATTTGACGAGTATCTTCTTGCTGCTGAGCTAAAATATATTCCGGATATATTGGAAGAAAATCCATATATGGATATCTGTTCATAATAACCTCCCTAAATAAATAATCTCACTCTATTTTATTTAACAGAGCAAGATTTGTTCCCTTAACGGAGGTAATTATTAACAATAATTATTGCTTCTTCCACATAGTTGGAGATAATAATGCTATTACCGGCAGCACTTCCAATCTTCCTATTATCATGCACAAGGTCATTGTAAACTTGCTTAAGTTTGAAAATCCTGCAAAGTTTCCCAAAGGTCCAATCAGACCAAATCCTGAGCCTAAGTTGCTTATGGATGTCAAGGCAGCCGAAAATGTTGTCATAAAGTCAAAATTATCCAATGACAATATCGTAGCCGAAACAAATAAAATTAATATATAGGTAAAGAAAAAAATCAGTGTACTATCTACTACTTCATCATCAACTGTCTTACCGCCTATTTTTATCTTGCTGACAGAACTTGGATGTATGGTATGATTAATTCCTCTTATAACTGATTTAAACAGTATTATTACACGTATCATTTTTAAACCGCCTGTTGTTGAGCCGGAGCAGGCACCGGTAACCATCAATATCAGCAAGACCATCTTGGACAACAAGGGCCACATGTTTATGTCAGTTGTTGCAAAACCTGTAGTAGTAATTATTGAAGTTACGTGGAAGGCTGAGTTTCTTATTGAATCAGATATAGAATAATTATAAACAGGTAATATATTTATGAATATTAAGAATACAGCTGAAATAACTAATATAAAATAATATATCAATTCCTCATTTTTGACAGTTTTCCAGTTGCCCTTCAACGCTCCATAGTAAATAGAAAAATTAATTCCGAATAAAAACATTAACACTAGGGTTGTCCATTCTATAAACGAACTGCCGTAATATCCTAAGCCGCTTGCTTTCAGTGATAAACCGCCTGTACCTGCAGTTCCGAATGCATGAATAAACGCATCAAATATGGGCATGCCGCCTATCAAAAATAAAATTATTGTAACTCCCGTCATTATCGCATATATAATATACAATATTTTTGCTGTATCTGAAAGCTTTGGAACTAATTTTCCGGAAGAGGGTCCCGGAAATTCAGCCCGCATCAAAAATATTGAGCGTGCCCCCAGTGAAGGTGCTAACGCCAAGGTGAACACCAATACTCCCATTCCTCCAATCCAAAGGGTAAAACTCCTCCAAAACAATATGCTTCGAGGAAGAATTTCTACATTTGTAAATATAGTTGCTCCTGTAGTCGTAAACCCGGAAGCAGTTTCAAACAAAGCATCTATATAATTGGGTGCAGTACCGCTGACGTAGTATGGCAGAGCTCCAAATAAAGACATCAAAAGCCAGCTCAGCGCTACTGAAGCATAAGCTTCACGTTTTCTGATATTCACGGTAACTTTAATACTTTTCAGCATAATTCCTATAAAGCCAACTAAAACAATTGTAACAATAAATGCATCTCTGTCATAACTGTTATCTATTATTGAAATAATAAGAGGCGGAACCATTAATACCGATTCCCAAAACAAAACAGTTCCAAGTACTTTAAGAACAACTTTTAAATTCATTTTTCCTCCGGAAAGTTTTTTTGTTCTGTTCCGGTCTCTTTGCCTGAACAACTGTATCTTTATTAAACAATTTTGTACTTTTCTTTCCCTAGTTTATATAAGTCATTTCCTTTATTGTCAATTATCACGATAACAGGAAAATTTTCTACTCTCAATTTATATATTGCTTCTGCTCCCAAATCGGGGAATGCAATTACTTCTGCTTCTTTTATTGCTTCTGAAAGCAGTGCTCCGGCACCTCCGATAGCCGCAAAATATACTGCATTGTACTTGATTATCGAATCAACCACTTGTTGGTTCCTGATACCCTTGCCTATCATACCCTTAAGACCGTGCTCCATTAATAAAGGTGCATATGAATCCATTCTTCCGCTGGTTGTAGGTCCTGCTGAGCCAATTACTTGTCCCGGTTTAGCAGGACATGGTCCCACATAATAAATGGTCTGATTCTTAATATCCATGGGAAGCTCTTCTCCCTTTTCAATTAATTCAGCTAATCTTTTATGGGCTGCATCTCGGCCTGTATAAATTATTCCGTTTAAAAAAACTCTATCTCCTGCCATAAGGTCATTTATTAATTCCGGCGTTAAGGGTGTATTTATTATTTTCGCCATAACAACCTCCTAAATTATTGCTTCCCGGTGCCTTGCAGCGTGACATTGTATATTTATTGCAACAGGCATGCTTGCTATATGAGCAGGGAAGGTTTCTATATTTACGGCAAGTGCTGTTATTCTTCCTCCAAAGCCTTGCGGTCCTATACCCAGCTTATTAATTTCTTCCAGCAATTCTTCTTCTAATTTAGCTACCTTTGGATTTGTATTATGCTCTCCTACATTTCTAAGAAGAGACTGTTTTGCAATCAAGGTTGTTTTTTCTATCGTTCCGCCAATACCTATTCCCACTATTATGGGAGGGCATGGATTAGCGCCTGCTTTTTCTACCGTGTTCAATACAAATTCTTTGATGCCTTTTATACCATCAGAAGGTTTTAACATTGCAAGAGCGCTCATATTTTCGCTCCCGCCGCCCTTTGGGGCAAATATTAATTTTATCTTATCTCCGGGTACTATCTTTGTGTGAATAATTGCTGGAGTATTATCGCCTGTATTTTTTCTTTCGATAAAGGGGTCATCGACAGCAGACTTTCGAAGATATCCGTTTAAATAACCTCTTCTTACTCCTTCGTTAATTGCTTCATTTAAATCTCCGCCCACCAATCTTACTTCCTGTCCCAACTCAAGAAAAATAACTGCAAGTCCTGTGTCCTGACATATGGGAACACCTTTTGTCCTTGCTATTTTTTGATTTTTCAGTATGTCAGACAGTATTTCTTTACCCAAAGGAGATTCTTCTTTTTCCATTGCATCTTCCAAAGCATTTTTTACATCCTCAGGAAGATAGTAATTAGATTCTATACATAGTTTTTCTACTGTCTTGGTTATGACTTCAACGTTAATCTCTCTCATGCATTACTCCTTCTATAATATTCACGTCCCGTAATTAACCTCTTCATTTATTTATATCAATATTTTTAAAACTTGTCTATACTTATAATAATTTTTATAACATCGACCATATGGAACTATTTTCTAACATTTGTAAATTCATGTAATAATTTTCTTATCTATTGCAAATAATAAATAATAATATTATAATTGAAAATAAAGTACGGGGACACGAGGTACCCGTTCATGAGGGACACGCCTTCATGGTATAGTATAGGACACGCCTTTAGGAATGTTCCCAATTAAAAAAATCGAGGTCTTGTTGATGACTGAAAGCGAAAAGAAAAAATTTATATTAGATATTGCTTTTATTGTTACAGTATATGCGGTTCTTTATTTTATCTTTGTTTATGTAATTCATTGGGTTATGCCTTTTATAGTGGGCTTTTTAATAGCTTTGGCTCTCAGGCCTGTTTCAAGATTTGTAAACAGGTTTGTGAAGAGCACGGGAAAAGGCGTTGCTCTATTTGTAATAACAATGTTTTACGTTGTTTTAGCAATAGTCATATGGTTCCTTACATCCTTTTTAATCACCCAAATTTCAGAACTTATCCATATAATGCCCAGATTATACTTTAACAGAATTGAGCCGGTGCTCCTTGAGTTTAACGATTGGGTTGTTCAAAATGCAGAAACACTTTCTCCAAATGTTGCAAATACCATTTCACAAATCATAACAAACGGTATCAATTATCTTGCAGATTTTATTAAAAATATATCTATTTCTTTTGTACAACTTGCTACAAGATTAATATCAAATTTCCCGCTGTATTTAGTATCTGTATTATTTACTATTGTTCTATCGGTATTTATCAGTTTGGAATACGATAATATTACAGCTTTTTTCAGAAGACAAATGCCTGAAAAATTTCAAGATACATTTGAAGAAGCACGAAAATTCATAACCGGTACCTTGTGGAAAATGATAAAATCCTACATACTAATAATGATAATTACATTTATTGAAACATTTACCGGCTTGTCTATATTAAAGGTTAA
>Ga0209723_1002853_pt1 | contig 22135 bp, 14 predicted proteins | sample BiotimSIPDNA_2_FD_185750 | JGI IMG/M metagenome (GOLD analysis project Ga0209723, IMG submission 185750) | Anaerobic biogas reactor microbial communites from Washington, USA - Biogas_R2 time_0 SIP DNA (SPAdes) (version 2) | ecosystem: Engineered > Bioreactor > Anaerobic > Unclassified | place...
AAAGAGGCAAAATAAGTCAATTTTGAAGGTTCTGATTTAGAAGAATATTGCACCATTCAACTGAAATTCAATTGATCCATCTCAGTTCTAGCATTTATCAATATTCTTGATTTATTTCAACACCCTCTTAATTGCATAGTAGTTAGTGGCAACATTGAAACAAACATTAAGCTTGATTATTCCGCATTCTTCCATGCTATTCGGTATAATTTTTATACTAATCTACCAAAGGAGCAATATGAAGGATTCATCATCTTGGTGGCGCAATGGTATCATCTACCAAATTTATCCCCGTTCATTCAAGGATACCACTCAAAATGGCTTAGGTGACCTAGATGGCGTCGTCCAAAAGCTGGATTACTTAGCTGATTTAGGTATCGATGCAATTTGGTTATCCCCCATTTACCCAAGCCCTGATGTTGATTTTGGTTATGATGTAGCTGACTACTTCGACATAGACCCACGCTTTGGTAGTCTCCAGGATTTTGATAACCTGGTCAGCCAAGCCCATCAACGTAATATCCACATTATTCTTGACCTGGTCTTGAACCACACATCAGATCAACATCCATGGTTCAAAGAAGCTTTGAAATCTAAGTACAACCCATACCATGACTGGTACTTATGGCAGGATCCTTCTGCAGATGGCGGGAAGCCAAATAATTGGTATGCCGTATTTGGTGGTCCTGCCTGGGAATACGTGGCAAGTCTCAACCAGTATTACTACCATATGTTTTGCAAAGAGCAACCAGATTTAAACTGGAGAAATCCGGATGTCAAAGAAACCATGTTAAATGTCTTCCGATTTTGGCTCGATAGAGGGGTAGATGGGTTTCGTCTGGATGTCTTTAACATGTACTACAAGCATGAAAATTTTCTAGATAACCCGCGCAAACCAACCGGGTTACGACCTTTTGATCGGCAAGACCATTTATATGATGTTTCTCAAGAAGATATGTACCCCCTGATCAGTGAGATTCGTGAGATATTAGACTCTTATGAAAATCGTTATGTTGTGGGAGAGACATTTCTTGCCGATTCTGAACATGCCAGTAGTTACATCGGCCCGGATTTACTTCATGCAGGCTTTGACTATGGTTTTGCAAATAGCAAATGGCAAGCAAACCAATTTTCCTCGGCCATAGAAAAATGGGATGCATTACATCCTGAACCAAAGTGGCCTAACTATTTCTTAAATAATCACGACACACCGCGTTCTGCAACCCGTTTTAAGAGTGATGAGGCTGATAACAGGTGCAAGTTATTAGCTGCTATGCACCTTACTTTACGGGGTACGCCTTTTTTGTATTACGGCGAGGAAATTGGCATGCGCGATATCCGTCTAATGCCCTGGCAGGTTCAAGATCCGGTGGGGAAACGATATTGGTTTGCTGGGCAAGGCAGAGATGGATGCCGATCTCCAATGCAGTGGGATGAAACTGAGCATGCTGGATTCAGCAATGCCAAACCTTGGTTACCAGTGCATCCTAATTACAAATCGCGAAATGTCTCTAAGCAATTGAAGGAAACAGGATCCCTTATAAATTTTTATAAACAACTAATCAATGTACGCAGGCAATTTGATGCATTAAATTCCGGATCTATTCAGTTAATTCCTACAGGTCATTCTTCGATCCTTTCTTACTTAAGAGTTTATGAAAATCAAGCGATTTTTGTTATACTAAACTTCAATAAAGATCCAGTAATTTTCAAGCTCCCAGAAACTTTACCAAAAAGGCACTGGAAAATCCTATTTGCACAAGGCTTAGCATTAGATTCCGAGTTTGCTGATTCTGAATTAAAACTTCAGGGTTATGAAACACTCTTGTTAATTGGACTTTAAAACCTTATAATTATTTAAGTTAAAAAACTATCAAGCAAAGAGAAAAAGAGAGATTTGCCGATGGATAAACCATACATACCTGGCAATTCCCTGCCGCTGGCCATGCCTTTGGAACGTTTTCTGCCTCCTTTAGAACCAGGCATGGTATTAGACTGGATAAAGCCTTCCATTCCCAAAGGATCCTGGCTGCTTGATCCTTTTGGGAACTTTCCCTTGCTAGATTGTGAGTTAGCTAGGGCTGGGTATCATGTCCTTATCACAGCAAATAACCCGATCCATACCTTCATTTTAGATATAGTCGCAAATCCAATTAAACAAGATGAAATTGACTTGGCATTAAAAACGCTCTCAGAAACACCAATCCAAAATTATCCATCAATTGAAGCTTATATCAGGTCGTTTTACCAGTTAGCCTGTCCAAATTGCGGCAGTGTTCTTGAAGTTAATCACTTCTACTGGCGGAAAGATGAGGACAGCCCTTATGCCTATGCAGCAAATTGCCAAAATTGTGGTTTGGGTGGAGAACAACCTATCACGCAATCCATTTTAGGCCAAATTAAGAAACTCCCCCCTATCGGGCTCCATCGTGCGCGTGCGCTCGAAAACGTTGTTTCCATAGATGATCCATTACGGGCACAAGTTGAAAATGCGCTTAATTGTTACTTAGAGCGGCCTTTGATTCTCATTCAATCAATTATCAATAAATTATCGACCCTCAAGATAAGTGAAAAACAGAAAAGGGTTTTGTATGCCATCATCTTGCATGCTTGTGATCAATCGAATACATTGTGGGCACATCCAATCGCACGAGCAAGACCAAGGCTGTTAAGCACCCCGCCCCAATTTCAGGAACCAAATCTTTGGCAGGCTTTCTTATCTTTTACAACAACTTTTCAGCCAAATGATGAACCGATTTCCTTAAAAACCTGGCCTGATAAGCCGCCGCTTAGCGGAGGGATTACTTTATTTAAAGGAAGGTTGCGTGACCTTTACCCCGACCCAACCGCAGCAATGTTCCAGGCTGTTGTTGCCGTAATTCCCAGGCCTAACCAAGCATTTTGGACACTTTCAACCATTTGGACTGGTTGGCTATGGGGTAGAGAAACAGCTGCCTCCCTTAAAAACGTTCTTTCCAGACAAAGATATGATTGGAACTGGCATACAAATGCCCTCTATTCTGTTTTTAAAACTTTACATAAACTCAACACAGAAGATACACCTTTGTTTATGTTAGTACTCGAAAATGAACATGATTTTTTGGCAGCAAGCGCTCTTGCAGCAGACTCGGCGGGATTTAAATTAGAGGAAATTGCCCTATCTGGCGATCATCAAACTGCGCAATTAAAACTAACCAACACCTTACCATCAGCCTCTCCGCCTACTATAAGCCAAAGGCAAATTGCTGCTCAAGAAGCATTGAGCCGTCATCTAGAAATTCGCGGAGAGCCAACAACCTACCAGGTTTTACATGCAGCCATTATGGCAAACTTAACTGAAAAGAACGCTTTAGGTAGAGTGCCTGATCCAAGTTCAGACTTATCAGTAACCGAGTTACATAAACATATCGATCCGGTTTTTATTGATCCTAGCTTATTAATTCGTTTTGGAGGCGGAGCTACATCATTAGACACAGGTCAATATTGGCTTAAGCAACAGCCCCCAGTAACGTTATCACTTAGTGATCGCGTAGAGCTAATTATTGAAGAAGACTTTCAAACAACGCAAACCCAAAATTATAAAGCCATACAACATAACATATTTGAAGAATGTAAAGGATTATTTACTCCTCCAAGAGAGTTAATCTTAGCTTGCTTGAATGCCTATGCTAATCCAATCCCACCTGATAATCTGGACTGGCTAAGGAGACCTGGAGAAGAGATAAAAGCCCGAAGCAAAGATATCCAGGAAATGAATAGCTTGCTTTTGAAATTATCTAAAATCTTAAAGTATCAGCAAAAAGAATACGAAAGTATCGTATTGTGGGGTGAAGAAATCGAATACCCTGAATTTGCATTTTATTTGACAACAAAAGCTATCATTACCCCATACCTGTTCGAGAAGAATACACAAGCCAAAATGAAAATAATTCTCTTACCAGGTAGCCGCGCTAACCTATTGGCCTTTAAAATAAAAGCAAACCCAAGCCTTCAATCAGAGTTAGAAAAAAATTGGCGAATCGTAAAATTTCGCCAACTTAGGAATATCGTTGAAAACCCTCTGCTTACACGTGACTTATTTGCCTCTTTGATTGGTGAAGACCAGCCTGAGTACCAAGCCTCCCAATTAGCCTTGTTCTAATTACTTTTACTCAACTACTGTTGGTGTAAAAGTAGGCTCTAAAGTCGGCGTTGACGTCAGCGTAGGTGCTTTAGTTGGCTCTAATGTTGGCGTGCTGGTAGGTTCCAAAGTCTGAGTTTGCGTAGGGCTTGGAGTCGGGGTTATTGTCGGTGTTGAGGTCGGCGTAGGTGTGGGAGTGGGTACAGCCATCCTGACAGTAATAAGTTTTTCCGCTTGGGTATTTATTGTACTTCTAACGGTAATTCGCAATGTGATTGTACCTTCTTCAATATCAGCTAAATCCCATTCATAAATCTTATCTGCTGCTTTATATGGTTCATTTTCCCAATCAACCAATACGTCCCAATCTTCAGGTTTTTCCCCCAGGCCATATTCAATCCTAAAATCTTTGAAATTCGAAGTTGCATCAATTACCCCCACCAAATCCAGGGGTGTTTCACGAATTGTTTGTCCATCAAATGGATTAATCAAATTGATAAATACCTTAGAGTCACTAACTTTACATTCCCGCTCAGGCAAAAAGAAAATAGGATCTGGGAAACCCATTCGTTCAGCCCAGCTCTTGCCAGAGTCATTCTCAGTCAACCAGCGCTTGGCTGTCGGATCACTAACATTGATTGCCATTTCTTCTTCAACGAAATCTGCACAGGCAGGGGATGCAATCAAACCCGTCCAAGTATCAATTTCAACCTCAGACCATAAGTCTTCTTTCTTAGGCAATGGCAGTTGATCGGAAGCAAAAATTTCTGACCGCTGTTCCGGGCACCACTCGGATGGTTCGGTACCTGATATTGAACAGATTACCCTATCAACAATACCAACCGGCCTCACAAAATCAGAAGGGATACCACCTTTTAAGTATTGGATACCATACTGCATTAATTGTGCCCAAATCGGTGCAGCCCCCGTCAATCCAGATGTATTCTTCATTGGTGTGTAATCTGCATTGCCAACCCATACCCCAATAACAAGATCAGGTGTATATCCAATTGTCCAGTTATCCCGAAAGTCATTGGTTGTACCGGTCTTTGCTGCGGCAGTGAAGGGCAAATTAATCACTGGGTTATTTCCAAAAGCTGGAATCCTGGCATTTTTATCCGATAGAATAGAAGACATCAGGTACGCATGCTCAGCCCTGATAACTTGGTCACCCGCTGGAGCTTCATATTCGAAGATCAAGCTGCCGGAGTGGTCAATTATTTTAGTAATTGCCACAGGGGCTATACGGCGGCCATTATTGGCAAAAACTGAATAAGCGCCGGTCATTTCTAATAAACTTGCTTCTCCTCCACCCAGGCTCAGTGATAAACCGTAATCAGCACGATTTAGACTGGTTATCCCTAAACGTTTTGCCACTGCAATCAAGCCATCTTCTGTTGGCGTGGTTGGGTCATCATAAATACCAACAAATTCTAAGGCTTTTACTGCGGGAATATTGTATGAATTAGCTAAAGCAGATCTCAGGGTAACCGGACCATGAAACCTGCCATCGTAATTGACTGGTTCATAAGCAGGCCGCGTGTCTTCAGGATTACCAGAAGGTGGAAAACCTGAGGGGACATCCCATATCAAGGTCGATGGTGTCCACCCTTTTTCAAAAGCAGCGATATAAGTAAGCGGTTTGATAGATGATCCAGGTTGTCGAGTCTGGGTCAGGGCCATGTTAACCTGGCCGCTGATCGCTTCATTATAGAAGTCAGCAGATCCAACCATAGCTAAGATCTCCCCAGTATTGGGTGCTATAGCCACAACAGCGCCGTTGCTGGCATTATTTTCCTGCAAAGCAGCCAATTGTTGAGTGACGGCTTGCTCTGCTTCGCGTTGCAGCGTTGGATCCAGTGTTGTAAATACGGTAAAGCCAGAGCGGTATATCGTTTGGGGGTCAAATTGTGATTCAAGAAGAGATTGTATGTATACTACCCAATGGGGATATTTCATTTGAAAAGTTGGTGGGGTAAACTCATAAGCCTCTAAAGTCTCCGCCGCTTCCAATGCCTGGACAGCATCGATACACACCTCTTCTAAACCTTCACCAATATAAATACAATTCTTTTCTAAGCTCATTTCATACATCAAAACCAACACATCACGATTGCGGGATAAAGTACCTTCACGGTTTTTGAAGATATCATGGTCAGCTGGAGACTGTGGAAGGCCAGCAAGAAAAGAAGACTGCCAAAGAGTCAAATCTTGAGCAGATGTATTGAAGTATGTCTCAGCAGCAGCTTCAATGCCATAAGCCATACTGCCAAAAAATATTTCATTTAAATAAAGTTCTAGGATCTCTTCCTTAGAATAGCGCCGGTCAATCTCAGATGCTAACACGATTTCACGCGCCTTTCTTTGGTATGACTGTTCAAAGCGTTCATCAGGCAGCAGTAGCATGCGTGCCAATTGCTGTGTGATGGTTGAAGCACCTGAAACAATTTCACCAGCGGAATAATTCTGCCAGAGCGCACGTGCAAGTGCTATGGGGTCAAAACCCGGATGGTTGTAGTATTCTTTATCCTCTGTTGCAATGGTGGCTGCAATCAAAAAGGGTGAAATTCTCTCTAAAGGTACAAAGGTACGTTTGCCAGCATTGGGATCAATAATCTCGTATAAGATGTTGCCATCGCGGTCTAAGATGCGCGTGGTCTCAAACTGGGACGCACGTGCCCGTAGCTCGTTCACATCTGGTAGAGAGGAAGCAATCCGGTAATACTGGTAAACAGCAAATGATCCAAGTGCTAAGCCAACCAGGACCATAATAAACACAAATGCTAACATCAATCTCACAATACACCCCTTTGTCTTATTAGGCGTTCCATTTTTTTTGTTTTGAATAACCTGCTGAGTTGTTGATTTTTTTTCTTTTTGCTTCTTTACATTTTGAATAGAAGGTTGTTTTGCCTTAGGCGTGACCATGCTTGTTGATGGGTATGCGGTTGGCATCACATGGGTCGCGTTCCAGTCCACTTCAGGGACAGGCTGAGGAGCAGGGCTCTCAATAATTGGTTGGAAGCTTGCCGGCGGGGGAATGGTAGGAATATCATCATCCCCGCCAGGAATTCCAGCTTTACCGTCCATACTTACTGATAAATTTTTATCGTTAGCTTTATTAATTGGTATTGAATCTTTTTGAGAAGCACTCGTCAAACCAGGTTTTGTTTCAGCTGCCCAGTGCGTATTATACCAACCCTCATCAATTAGAGGTTCATAGCTCGCCTTGTTTATTGTCGGTTTTGGCAGGTCTGGCTCATGGAAATTATCTAGCTCAGAAAACCAAGCCTGCTGGGAAGTTTCGCCCGTTGTTGCATTTGACTCTTGTAATAGATTCAAAGTTGGGACTTCAGTTGATTCCTCGTTGACCAGCTTCGTATCAACTTTTACTTGCTGGGTGTCTTCCTCGTCAATGCTTGAAATGTCAATTTCTGGTTCAGAATTTTCTTCTGTTTCATATTGCGCAATAGGCATTGCTTCTTTTGAAGGGGTTTTTTCCAAATCCGGCTGATCAGCTGTAGCTAGATTATTTGTTATGTCCGCATCAACTACATCGAAGCCGCCCTTCTCTGCTGATGCTTCAGTTGATTCCAAAAGTTCATCACTTACTTGACCATTTTTTGCCAAATCCAGTTCTTCATGGGCTTCTAGATCATTAACTGGTGATTTGTCTATTTGAGGGTTTTCTTCTTCTACCATAAGCTTATTTTAACATGTTTCACCTTCCTGCTCTTAACGCTCCAAAGCACATATTTGTTCCATCAGGTTTATGCTCTTCACGTTACATGTTAAAATTCTTGTATGTTAGTGCATCCCCTTAATGTAGATGATCCCTTTAGTCTAATATTGGTTGCAGACCAGCGGTTTTCTACAACCTCTCCTGAAAATGATAATGTTTGGGAGCTTCATTTTGAAAATCACGCGCCTATTGCGTTAGAAACGACATTTGGCTTACGGGCATGTCATATGCGCATTTTTCACCAGATAACAGTATCCGGTCAAATAATAAATCATCCAGCCCAATATTTTTCAAAGCCTGTAATTGACAAAATTTTTCCAAATTATTTAAGTATTTTTGGATGGTTAATAACAAATATATCTATACGAAATGATTTTTTGATTAGAAACAATAATCTCATAACCGGCCGAATCCAATTTTCAAACTATAGTCCAATCGATCAAAGAGTCAAATTCGACATAGCTGCCGTTTTAAAGCCTCTAAACGCAGGTTATTCAATGAAGCCAACTATCCACAATTTATTGCCCGTACTACAAGGGCAAACTGAAACGCTCATTGTTTCCATGGTAATGAGTGGTGGTCCAATGACTCAAGGTAGTCCCTTTCCTTCTCTAACAACCGATTTAATCCTTCCGCCCAATGAACAAGTAAACATTGTATGGTCGTGTACAGTTGATAGTGACAAAATCGCAGGCATCGAGGGAGCCCGAAAAGCGCTCAATTTCAATTGGGATGCAGAAGTAGCCCAGGTCGAAATGGTTAATCAGGCTAATTCTATCAGCATCAAAACTGGTGACCCCAAATGGGATGCTGTTTTTCACTTGTCACAGACGGCTGCTTTCAGTTTGTTGCACACTCCAGATGATACCGATCAACCGCCAAGGCCAACCCTCTATCGAAACTCTGAGTCAATTCATCCCAAGGGTATTAATACATCTTTGAGAAATGATGATCTATCAATCCTCCAGCTTTACCATTTATCTCAAGTGCTTTTACCTGCAAACGCAGGTCTAGTTAAGAAATTGCTCTCAAATAGCTTATCAAAAAGATCTACGCATTTTAAAGAAAATTTTTCCACACCCAAAATTCCTTTATTCCCATTGATTGCCCAGTTGGCATTTCAAATTTATGAAATCGATTTTGATCTAGATTTTTTAAGACAAGTTTATCCTGTATTGGTGCAAAACCTACTTACTTGGTTTAATACCGATCAAGATGTAGACCAGGATGGTGTACCTGAGTGTTCTTCTGCATCAAATATAGGGTTGACTTTCAACACGCTTGCTGATCCAATCCACACATCAGGTGAACAAATTAACCCCGCATTCTTAGAGAGTCCTGCATTAGCTGCTTTAATCATCGCTGAATACAGTGCCCTGAAGCAAATCGAAAGAATTCTCAATGAGATCAACCCTGCCCAAGAACTAGATAAGCTTCTTAGAAAGACAAAAACAGGCTTGGGAAAAATGTATCAAACAAAAAATAAATGTTTTAACTATCGAGACCGAGACTCACACGAGTCACCAAATGCTGAAATCCTCTTCAGCAGCAAATGTCTTCCAAAGATAGCCATCAACAAAACATTACTTGAGACTAAAAGATTGCATATTATCCTGGAATTTGAAGATAACCCCGCTCAGCCTTTTTCATTAATAATTTGTGGAATAGATGCAACAGGTCAAGATGTTCTTGAAGAATTTAATTTTAGGCAGCATTTTTTGATTAATGAAAAATTGAGCATCACAAGCAAAAACCTATATAGCCAATTACTAAAAATTGAAATTTTTGGGATCACGCCTTTAGGGCACTTAAAAGTTCAAACATTAGGGCTAGAACAATTAGATATAAGCTGCCTTGCACCAGTCTTGACAGACCTAATGACAGAAAAGCGTTTATCCGCATTGATCGATCATAACATCCTGCTTGATCATCCTGCTTACCAGTACGGCATCCCAGAGAATATCCCTACAAAGGATCAATTATGGAAAGAAACGCCAAATGCTATTAATTTTCCTTGGAATCACTTGATCCTGTTAGGACTCCGTAAACACCATCAGAACCAATTATCCTATACATTGTTTTCTCGGCTGATGAGTTTATGTGTCCAAACGCTTGAGAATCACCACGCTTTTTTTGAAAATTACAATCCTGTCTCAGGCAACCCAATTGGATATAGAAATGCCTTAAGTGGATTAATCCCCATCACTTTCTTCTTGGACTTAGTGGGTATCAAAATATACTCGCCTAAGAAAGTTCGTATTTCGGGCGAAAATCCCTTTCCATGGCCAGTAACAATTCATTTTTGCGGTTTAGAAGTCCACAGAGCGGGAAGAAATACAAAAGTCACTTTAGCTAATGGCCAGACAATACACCATTACGGCACAGCAGCAAAACTGTTTGAAGCCAGGTAAAATACACATTAGAAAAACTAGATTTGTGTGTAAATGAAAAACAATAAAACAATCGCAATCTTTCAAGCCTTACTGGCAGCTATCCTATTTGGTGCATCTGCGCCCCTGTCAAAACTGCTTGTGGGAGAAGTTGACCCTGTCGCCTTAGCATCGCTGCTCTACCTAGGCAGTGGGATCGGGGCATTATTACTAATGGGGCTGCAGCGCGTGAAATATCAAGGGCAAGCGCCTGAAGCAAGATTAAGCTTCCAAGACTTACCTTGGCTGCTTGGTGCTGTTGCTTTTGGTGGCATCATCGCACCCATCGTATTACTGGTGGGTTTACAAACCACGCCAGCTTCAACTGCTTCACTCTTATTAAATTTCGAGAGCGTGGCTACTGCTTTAATTGCCGGCCTTTTATTTCGGGAAGCCATAGGACGCCGCATTAGTATTGCCATTCTCCTCATCACGACTGCTAGTATCATCCTTACTTGGGTTGGGAAGGCCTGGGGGTTTTCTCTCGGCGCAGTTTTAATCCTTTTAGCAGGTATCTTGTGGGGTGTAGATAATAATTTCACTCGTCAAATTTCGGCTAAAGACCCCTTGATGATAATCTTGATAAAAGGTTTTGGGGCTGGTACATTCTCCTTACTTATGGCCTTTGTTTTAGGACGATCCTTTCCTTCATTTGCAGCGATTACTGCAGGATTATTAATCGGTATCCTCTCCTACGGCCTGAGCATCCAGCTGGTCATTTTATCAATGCGGCAATTGGGATCAGCTCGTGCATACGCCTTATTTGCTGCAGCACCTTTCGTAGGCATGATTATTTCATTATTCTTACTTCGTGAAAACCCTGATTTGCGCATATGGCTGTCGCTGCCCCTGCTCTTATTTGGGGCTTGGTTGATGCTGAGCGAAGATCATACCCATTTACACCAACACGAACCGCTAGAACATTACCACAAACATACGCATGATGATGATCATCACCAACACACAAACCCGTCATTTCCTCCATTGGTTGATGGCACTCACGCCCATCTGCATAAACATCAAGCGCTTGTTCACAACCACCCCCACACGCCTGATCTGCATCACCGGCATACGCATGAGCAAAATGAAGTGAGTGCAGAATGAAAAAGAAATTCAAAATTTTCTTAATCTCACTAGGAATATTAATCCTCATAGTACTTTTAGGATCCGCGATATTTAATTACACCACCCACAAGACAAACGCAAGTCTCGTGACATCTGGCATCGAGAGAAAATACCAAATCTATGTCCCAGAATCTTACGATCCCGATAAGTCAGTGCCCCTCATCTTTAGTTTTCATGGCTTATCAGGTTGGGCCACCCAACACGAGAAAACAAGCAACTGGAACGCCCTTGCAGACCAGCACGGTTTCATCGTTGTTTACCCTTTGGGTACTGGGACGCCACTGGGATGGAAAACAAATAACAAAGCAGTCGAAGAAAGTCTTATTCAAGCGGAAGTGACTTTTATCAGCGATCTCATCGACAAAATTTCAGCTGACTACAATATCGATCATAACCGTATCTATGTCAATGGCTTTTCAAATGGCGGGGGGATGTCCTTTCTACTTGCTTGCCAGCTTTCTGAGCGAATTACAGCGATGGGTGGCGTTTCAGGCGCTTACCTAACCAGTTGGGATTACTGCCAGCCGACTCATCCCATGCCTGTTATTGCCTTTCATGGAACGCAGGATGAAGTCGTATCATACGCTGGCGGTCCATCAAGCTCATTTGACATTCCTTTCCCAAATATTCCCCAATGGGCTGAACAGTGGGCTGTGCGTAATGAATGTGATCTTAATCCAAATGAAACTTTGATCAATCCTCAAAACACCCTTACTGGTTACCAAAATTGTCGCTCAGGTGCGCAAGTAATCCTTTATTCAATCCTTGGTGGCGGTCACGCCTGGCCAAACGGGATCCCCATAACGAAGCTTTTCCCCGGTCCTGTCGAACCAGGCCTTGATGCGACTGGGCTAATGTGGGAGTTTTTTAGCCAGTTTTCGCTTAATGATTTATAAACGAAAAATACTTATATAAATCTGACCGCAGCCCATACAAAAACTAAAAATACAGGTCATTTCAAGAGTATGTTAAAATTAAATGTGACATTAATGCACTACATGCAACCTTGAACTTTTTGGATCAATTTTTCATACGAAAGGAGCCTACATGAACAAGATACAAAGAAGCTGGACCTTAGCCAAGGCTAGCCTTGAAGTTTTACAAAAAGATAAAGAATTATTAATTTTCCCAATAATATCAAGCATAGGTGTGTTTATTGTCACCCTGACCTTCCTGGTTCCTACGCTGCTCAGTAATTTTATAGATAACGTAGTCCAGACCGGCATACCTGTATTTGGTTACGTTGTGATGTTTTTGTTTTATCTTGTCCAATATACCGTGGTTTTCTTCTGTAATACTGCGCTGGTTGGTGCAGCCATGATTCGTATTCGTGGCGGCGACCCAAAAGTAAAAGACGGCTTTAACATTGCATACTCCCGGTTTTTACCAATCCTCGGGTGGGCGCTGGTATCTGCTACGGTTGGGGTAATACTCAATATGTTATCTAGTCAATCAAAAGAAAGAGGACGAGGGCTTGGTGCGATCATTTCAAAGTTATTTGGTGCTGCCTGGAATGTGGTCACCTTCTTAGTTGTACCAGTTGTAGCAATTGAAGGATTAGGCCCAATTAAAGCCATCGAGCGCAGCTGGAATTTACTTAAAAGGAGCTGGGGAGAACAAATTTCAGGCACCCTCTCCATTGGTGCCGTATTTTTCCTGGTTGGTTTCGGGTTAGTTCTACTGCTTGGTGGTTTAGGCATAGGTCTGACGATCTGGCTCGAAAGTGCAGTACCCGTTATTGTTTTTGCAGCCGTATTAGTATTGGTATTAATGGCACTTGGATTGTTTAATACCACCCTGAGTGGCATTTTTTCTGCCGCCGTGTATGCTTATGCAGCAGATGGACAGGTAGGCTTGATAGACGAAAGCCTGGTTAGAAGTGCGGTGATTGCTGAGTAATTGTTTTGAAATTATTCTTTAGTGCTAGGCCTTTTTAGGAGATATACGCCAAGTATAGCAAACAGCAATCCAATGATCATTCCAGTAATTTGCGCCCAGTGCATACCTGGGTATGATCCAATACCAATATAATCGGCTAAGAGCGAGAGGATGAATAATAGCAAACCTAGTATGAAAATCAATATTATTTTTGTATGCTGTGACATTGTTTCCACCTCATATTAAAAGAAACCTACTACATCGCAATTTTATTTAAGTTTAACATAATTTTATCATTTTGATGGGATATTCTAATTATTGATCATTAATAATTCAGTAATAACTGGCTAGTAGTGAATATCATCAGGAAAAAAAGTATTAATCTAATATTGTGATTTTTTTAACTTATTCTTAGTTTTATCTGCTTGACAGTGATTTTCGCTAATGATAACATCTATTAATGACAAAATATGCGTTATTTAGTCATCCTGGGGAGGGTATTAAATCAGTTCCTATGTGGTTATGTGGAGAGCCAAGTAATAGGATTTTGTATACCCAAACCAACCTATCGAAAAATCCTTACCAAAAATTCTTTTAAGGAGGAATGCTTTAATGAAGCAAAATAGTTTGTTGACCAAGTGCCTCTTACTGACACTAAGTCTGATATTAGTATTTTCAGTGTCAGCATGCCGCACGACCACCCCACCCGCTGAAGAACCCCCACAAGCGGAAGTGGAAACTGAACCTGAAGTTGGACCATATAAAATTGGTATCATGACAGGTACTGTTTCACAGGGTGAGGAGGAATACCAGGAAGCCATGAACCAGATCGCCAAATATGGCGACAAGATCGTCCATGCCACCTATCCTGACAACTTCTCAACCGAAACTGAGACCACCATCTCCCAAGTCGTCCAGATGGCATCAGATCCAGAGGTCAAGGCGATTGTGTTTGTTCAGGCAATCCCTGGGGCAGCCGCTGCGATTGAGAAGGTCCGAGAAACCCGTCCAGACATGCTCTTCGTGGCTGGCGTTCCCGCCGAAGATCCTCCAGTGATCGCTGGCAAGGCTGATATCGTCATGCAAGTCGACGAAATCTCCATGGGCCGCACCATCCCCGAGTTAGCTGCCAAGATGGGCGCTAAAACCTTCATCCACTACTCCTTCCCGCGCCACCTGTCCTATGCGACCATCGCGCGACGTTTGGAAATCATGAAGGAAACCTGTCTTGAACTCGGCATCGAGCTTGTCGAAGTCAACGCACCCGATCCAACCGGCGATGCCGGCGTATCCGGTGCACAGCAGTTCATCACCGAGGACGTGCCACGACAGATCGCTACCTATGGCAAGGACACCGCTTTCTTCTCCACCAACTGTGCCATGCAGGAACCCCTCATTCGCACCATTTGGGAAAACGGCGCTATTTACCCACAGCAATGCTGCCCAAGCCCATACCATGGATACCCGGCTGGCTTGAATATCGATGTCTCCGGTCATGAAGGCGATGTCCAATACATGCTCGATCAAATCGCCATCAAGCTCAAGGAAAAAGGTCAAGAAGGCCGTATGTCCACCTGGGGCGTTCCTATCAACATGCTCATGATCGATGCTGGCGTCCGCTATGCCATTAAGTTCGCTGAAGGGCAAGTGACTGACCCTGGTGACGTTGAAGCCTTCAAAACAGCCCTTAATGAGGCTGCTGCAGGTCGAAATGTCGGGAATATCACTGTCTCCAATTACAACGAAGATGGCGTGAACCTTCCCAACTTCCTCATGCTGCTTGCTCCTTACTACGATTTTTCAAAGTAAACTAAGCATGAGTAATTAGACTCCACAAGGCGCCGGCTTGCTTAGACAAGCCGGCGAACTTTTGATAAGTTACAGGAGGCAAAACATTGGAAAACCAGTACTTATTATCAATGAATAACATTTCCAAACAGTACTCCGGCAATCGTGTTTTAAAAAATGTTAATTTACAGGTAAAACCAGGCGAAATCCATGCCCTGGTAGGAGAAAATGGGGCCGGAAAGTCCACCTTGATGAATATCTTATTTGGAATGCCTGTAATATTTTCTACTGGGGGGTTTGATGGGAACATTCAGATTGACGGGCAAGATATCAATATCGATAGTCCCAACAAAGCAATGGCTGCAGGAATAGGTATGGTGCATCAGGAGTTCATGCTCATTCCTGAATTTAATGTTACCGAAAACATAAAAATTGGGCGTGAAATAGGTGAAACAACTGCACTCAGCAAAGTTTTTGGTGACCTTTTAGAAGTCATGAATTGGAAGAAAATGTCTGCAGATGCCCGAGCTGCCCTGGATAACATTGGCATGGACATTGAAGAATATGCCAAAGTAGCCGGTATGCCCATTGGATATAAACAATTCGTGGAAATTGCCCGGGAAATAGACAAAACTGGTATCAAACTGCTTGTATTTGACGAGCCAACTGCTGTCTTAACTGAAGGCGAAGCCGAGCGTTTACTTGAAATTATGCGCCTTATCACTCAAAAAGGGATTTCCATTATCTTTATTACCCACCGCTTGGCAGAAATTATGACCGTAGCAGATAGCATGACAATTTTGAGAGATGGTGAATTCGTCGCTAGGAAAGAAGTCAAAGAAACAAACCTGATTGAGATCGCCCAATTGATGATTGGCCGCAAAGTTGAGAAACTTGTTGATGACAATCATATGGGAGAGCGAGACCTATCAGATGAAAGAATAGCTCTTGAACTCCGAGATTATTATGTGGAAATGCCTGGTGAACGCGTGCGGGGCATGAATATCAAGGTTCGCGAAGGCGAAATTTTTGGTTTCGGTGGCCTTGCAGGACAAGGAAAAATCGGCATTGCGAATGGCATCATGGGTCTTTATGACACAAGCGGAGAAGTAATTGTACATGGTAAGAATCTTGATTTAACCAAACTTGGTGAGGCACTGCGCAACAAAATTGCATTTGTTTCTGAAGATAGGCGCGGTGTTGGGTTACTGCTAGGCGAATCTATTGAACGTAATATTATCTTTTCCGCTATGCAGGTCAATGAAGAGTTCTTAAATAACATTTTTGGGCTAAAAATTCTGGATAAAGCCAAAGCCGAAAAGCATACACGCGATATGATCAAACTATTGGATATACGTTGTACTGGTCCTAACCAGGCAAGCGGTAGCCTTTCTGGAGGCAATCAACAAAAAGTTTGCCTTGCGAGAGCTTTAACCATGAATCCAAAGATCTTGATCGTTTCCGAACCAACCCGCGGAATTGATATCGGTGCAAAAAAGCTAGTCTTGGAATATCTTGCAAAAATCAATCGTGAACAAGGCACAACCATTATCATGATCAGTTCAGAATTGGTTGAATTGCGCTCACTTTGCGATCGCATTGCCATTGTATCTGAAGGTAAAGTGTTTTCCATCATGACACCAGATGCACCAGATGCCGCTTATGGTTTGGCAATGGCTGGTGTAAGAGAAGAGGTGTTAGCATGAAAAAGATAAAAACCATTTTTGATAACATCGGCTTACCCAGGTTGATCATTGGATTATTCTTTGTTGGTTTAGTTATTACCTCGCTTGTTTTAGGATTTGATGCCGGACCCTTATTCAGCGATGTTTTACGCCGCTGGTTGATGTACGGGATCCTGGTCTTAGCAATGATCCCGGGTGTACAAAGTGGCATTGGCCTCAACTTTGGCATTTCACTTGGCATCTCTGCAGGTCTTCTAGGGGCAGTGCTTTCTATGGAGATAAGCTATTTAGGCAATTGGGCAGAAAAATTTGGAGCTGGTAGTGCCTGGTTAACCCTTTTACTAGCACTCACTATTGGAATTGTCCTAGCAGGTATTGTAGGTACTTTATATGGCTTGTTGCTCAATAGGGTCAAAGGCTCTGAAATGACTGTTTCCACATATGTGGGATTTTCCGTCATTGCTTTCATGAACATTGTCTGGCTTTCTTTCACTTTTAAGAATGGTGAATTGAGCTGGCCACTGCAAGGAAAAGGCCTGCGCAATACTGCCAGCCTTGCGGGAAGTTTCGGCGGAATTTTAAGCAACCCAGATGTTGTAAAAAACACTCAACCAGCCTGGCTGCATTGGTTAGCCTTTAGAGTCGGTGGTGTGACCATTCCGCTAGGTTTAATATTAGTATTTGCTCTCTGCTGCTTTATTGTTTGGTTGTTTTTCCGCTCAAAATTAGGTATAGCAATGAGCGCAGCCGGAGAAAATCAGCTTTTCACACGCTCAAGCGGTATCAATGTTGATCGCAAGCGTATCCAGGGTACTGCTTTTTCAACTATTCTTGGCGCAGTTGGCATCATCATGTACGCCCAAACTTACGGCTTCTTACAGCTTTATAATGCACCTCTAATGATGGGCTTTGCAGCGGTGGCATCAATTTTGATCGGTGGTGCTTCAGTCATGCGAGCCAAGATTTCCCATGTCTTGATTGGGGCACTTCTATTTCAAGGCATTCTGGTCACAGCCTTACCAGTGGTCAATGAAGTCATCGAAATCGGAACCTTACCAGAAGTACTTAGAATTATTATTTCGAATGGCATCATCCTTTATGCACTTTCAAAGACGAAAGGTGGTAACCAATAATGAAAAACAATAATTTTCTCAAGAAACTCGGCACCTACCTCTTTGAAAATAAGGTCATGATTGCCTTTGCAATCGTCTGTATTGGCGCAATCATTGTCTCTAAAAGCCCGATGTCATTTATTGTCGACGGCGTAATTACCCGCATTGGCCGGAACACCTTTACAGTATTGGCATTAATCATCCCTGTTGTGGCTGGCTTAGGTTTGAACTTTGGCATTGTCATTGGTGCGATTGCTGCCCAGATTGCTGTGTTTTGGTCTGTCTATTGGGGCTTTCAAGGCATCCAGGGTATGCTCATTTGCTTGCTAATGGCAACGCCTTTAGCGATTCTCTTTGGTTTCCTCGTTGGAAAGCTTTTCAATAAAATGAAAGGCGCTGAAATGATTGCAGGCCTCATCTTGGGGTTCTTTGCCGATGGCTTATACCAATTACTCTTCCTGGTAATCATTGGCGGCGTCATCCCCGTAGACAACCCCACCATCATTATTTCTGGTGGTGTAGGGGTTAAGAATACGATTGACCTCACTAATAACCTAAAATATGCCATCGATTCTGTGCGTATGGTGGATATGATTACCATCCTCTTTTACGCTATGTTGATTATCACAGCAGTTAAGGCGGTATTACACTTATTGAAGAAATACACCTTTAAAAAGCCAGATGCGATTAATTTCGGGATTATTGCGGTAATTTTTGCCCTTTCTTACATTCCTGTTATAGAAAGGTGGCTATTTGCAGATCGGCTAGTACTTTTGCAGGTTCTGACTATTGCATTAATAATTATCGGCTTGCTGCAGGTGTACAAGATTGTGAAAGAAAAATTGATTAATAAGAATGCAAATTTTTTGCTTGCAAAACCAATTTTCACGATTATCTTATGCGGGGTCATATACGGTCTAACCTATATCCCAAAAGTGGAAGATGTTTTGCTTACAGTGAAAATTCCACTGCTGCCATTTATCTTGATCGCCCTCTTATGCCTGTTCAACCAGAAAATATTGGATACGCGCTTTGGGCAGAATATGCGTACCGTTGGTCAAAGCCAGAGCGTTGCCATGGCTTCAGGTATCAATGTTGATCGTACCCGCGTCTTGGCGATGATCATTTCGACTGTCTTAGCCAGTTGGGGGCAGCTGATTTACCTGCAAAACATCGGCACCTTCTCAACTTACGGGGCACACACCCAAATAGCACAATTTGCCATTGCTGCCCTGCTGGTAGGCGGCGCATCAGTGCAAAAAGCAACTAATCGGCAAGCCCTTATCGGTGTGTTGCTGTTCCACACACTCTTTATCGTGGCACCTCAAGCAGGTAAAAACTTATTTGATAATGCCCAGCTCGGTGAATATTTCCGGGTATTTGTCTCCTATGGCGTGATTGCGTTATCATTAGCCATGCACGCCTGGAAGTTGGTGAAGAAAGAGATGGCACCTACCTCACAGGATACTTAGTTAATATCTGAGGCGAAGGTGGCGCAAATTAATGAGTAAAGTTGAAGTAAAGAATAGCCGTGGTCAATAATTCCTCGGCTATTTTTGTTTTATGGGACAATAATTTTATTTTGTTACAAAATTTTTTTGCAGAATTATCCGTGAACAGAGGTAAAAATGGTTACTAAGGTCGAACCGAATCCAGCCAATCTTGAAAAGGCAGCTTTATTGATTATTGATGTCCAACAGGGTCTATTTGAAAAGAATACACCCATTTTCCAGGCAGAAAGATTAATCCAGAACATCCATAGCTTAGTAGAAAAAGCGCATAGTGCAAAAGCACCTGTTGTTTATATTCAGCACAATGATGATAAATACCTGGTCAAAGGCTCCAATAGTTGGCAATTACACCCAGAACTAAGACCAGAGCCACAAGATTGGCAGGTCTATAAAGAGCATGGTAATGCTTTTGAGAAAACAAATCTGGGTGAATTACTGACCAGCAGACAAATAGGTAAGGTGATTATTGCTGGGCTAGTGACACATGGATGCGTCAAGAACACCAGCCTGGGTGCTTTAGAAGAGGGTTACCAAGTGATCTTGGTTGGAGACACCCACAGCAGTTATAGTAAAGATGCTGCTGCTTTAATAAGCAAATGGAATCACGATCTGGCAGAAAAAAGGGTTGTGGTTAAGAAAGCAGGAGAGGTTAGTTTTTAAGGAATCCTCCAATTAGTAAGTTCTCAATCTTTTATGAATTAAACCAATGGCCTATAACAAAATGGGGAAATGTGTTAATAACACAACCCCCAGATATGGGGGTTAGGGTAGGGATGAACGGCTATATATAGGCAGTGAGCGTGCAGGGGCTCGAACCCTGAACCAATGGCTTAAAAGGCCACTGCTCTACCATTGAGCTACACGCCCGACAAGGAACAATTTTAGCACGTGTTAATTATTGCGTCAACCGGAATTTTCTCTCTGTTTTATTATCGACAATACAATAAATGCTAACCTACCCCGCCGCGGCGATCTCTTCCAGCAGTTCCACCACGGTCAGGACGGTCTGGCGGGTGACCTTGGGGGAAGGGATGCCCTGGCGGACACAGTCCATGAAGTGTGAGAGTTCGCTATGGAACATGCCGGTGGGCGGGAGGTTGATGCCGGTTGGGATTTTGAGGGTTTCTGCGGTATCAAAGACGCGCGGGGGTTTGTCAAACTGGTAGGCGGTCAGGCTGCTGCCGTCATTCACAACTACCGCGTTTTCAAAATAGACGCGCCAGCGGGCGGTAAAGGGGATATCGGCGTTGAACCAGGCGGCTTCAGCAGCCACGTTGAGATCTTTAAAGGTATAAAGGAAGCGGTAGTGTTCTTTGTAGTCTTTGCCCTGGCCGGCACAGCTGGTAAACTGGAAACGCTCGGGCTTGCCAAACAGGCTGATGATGACATCCAGGTCGTGAATGTGCAGGTCAAAGGGCAGCTGGCCGCTTTTTTCCTTATCGAACAACCAGCCATTTTGCACCCAGCGAGGGCAAGCGGAAAGCCTTTCAAAGTGAGCATCTAAGGGTTTGCCATATTCATGGCTTTGCACCAGGCTGCGCAGCACTTCTACTTCCTTGGTAAACTGCAGCACCTGGGCAACAAAGAGCTGTTTACCTTTCTGATCTGCTAAGGCGACCATCTCAAGCGCATCTTTTTTGTGCAGGGCAATGGGTTTTTCGGTGATGGCGTGAAAGCCCAAGGATAGGGCTTGCATGACATGCTGCTTATGCAGGAAGGTGGGCGTGCAGATATCTACCACATCCACTTGCTGGTCTGCTGCCATGGCGGCGATATCCGGGTAAAGGGGTAAGCCCCACTCGGCTGCGTTTTCACGACTCTTCTCGGTCACGTCGACAAGCGCGGTCACTTCGCAACCGTCAATATGGGCGTAGTTGTGATAATGAACCGTGCCCATTCCGCCCGTACCAACCAATGCCACCTTAATCATAAGATCTCTCCTTGCGAGGTTATTTTGAAGCAAACTTACTGGCTAGATTTCCAGCCCAAGCCCTTTTAAGTAATCATAGGAGGTCTTGACCGCCTGGTTTACTTCGTCCAGGTCCTTTGAGCCGGCGCTAGTGAACTCGATTTCTATGCTCAGGGGGCTGGTGTTGCCGGCTTTATCCAGCTCTGAGAGGATGCGCGGAAAATCGACATAACCCTGACCCAAGGCGGGGAAGTGCCACTCATGCGCGCCGCCGATTTTATCTTTGATGTGCATATGTCCAATTTGATCCATGCAGGCGAGTATATCTTCTAGCGGATCCTCGCCAGCAAAGTAAATGACATTGGCGGTATCATAGTTGATCATGACGCGTTCTGAGCCGACCAAATCGACAATGCTTTTAATGATTTGCCCGGTGGCATGCTCACCGTGGTTTTCAAGCACCAATTTCAAGCCATAGGTTTCGAGGTGTGGGATGAGCGTGCGTATTTGATCAGCAACCGCCTCATTTGAAAGCACGGCTTTGTCTTCCAAGTGGGCTTCACCAATGGACGAGACAATGTAATCACAACCAAAAAAGTTTGCCAGGCGCATGTTATTAATGAAATCAGCAATGCGCGCTTTATCCATCAGGTTGGTGTGCCCGCTCATCGAGAATGGCACCAAGTTTGCGGCTTGCAGCTTTTCCTTTACAGCCCAAAGCTCGTTCAAGCTCATGGTTGGAAAGACATGCTCCGTCCAGCCTTTGGTGGCGGTCAGCTCAATGTACTTAAACCCGGCTGCGCTGATGCCAGCGATGGCTTCTTCAAGGGTATAGC
>Ga0209723_1002857_pt1:2500-22120 | contig 22120 bp, 15 predicted proteins | sample BiotimSIPDNA_2_FD_185750 | JGI IMG/M metagenome (GOLD analysis project Ga0209723, IMG submission 185750) | Anaerobic biogas reactor microbial communites from Washington, USA - Biogas_R2 time_0 SIP DNA (SPAdes) (version 2) | ecosystem: Engineered > Bioreactor > Anaerobic > Unclassified...
AGGAATTGAGATAAGGTCTTTCTGAATAGCGATTAGGGTAAAAAATACTACAAGAATAGTAAAAAAACAACCGTAATCAGCGAAAGCGAAACGATTAACGAACGAAGTTCAAGCTAAGAAGAGCACAGGGAGAATGCCTTGGCATCAGGAGCCGAAGAAGGACGTGACAAGCTGCGAAAAGCTGCGGGGAGCTGCAAATAAGCGTTGATCCGCAGATATCCGAATGAGGGAACTCCCGCGGTGAAGAACCGCGGAGCGGCGGATGAATCCATAGTCCGTCGCGGGGAACCTGCCGAAGTGAAACATCTAAGTAGGCAGAGGAAGAGAAATCAAACGAGATTCCGTGAGTAGCGGCGAGCGAAAGCGGAAGAGGCTAAACCGGGAGCAGCAATGTTCCCGGGGTAAAGGACTGAACAAAGTATCCGAGCGAATAGCCGAAGGGCATGGGAAGGCCCATCGAAGAGTGTGAGAATCACGTAGGCGAAATTCGCGAGGGGCTTACAGTATCCGGAGTACATACGGGCACGAGGAATCCGTATGGAAGTCGGGGGGACCACCCTCCAAGCCTAAATACTACCTGATGACCGATAGAGAAGCAGTACTGTGAAGGAAAGGTGAAAAGAACCCCGGGAGGGGAGTGAAAAAGAACCTGAAACCCTGTGTTTACAAGCACACAAAGCACGTTAAGGTGCGATGTGGTACTTTTTGTAGAACGGTCCGGCGAGTTATATAGTGCAGCGAGGTTAAGTATTTAAGATACGGAGCCGGAGGGAAACCGAGTGTGAAGAGCGCTTGAGTTGCACGATATAGACCCGAAACCGGGTGACCTATCCATGAGCAGGTTGAAGGTGGGGTAAAACCCACTGGAGGACCGAACCGACCCCCGTTGAAAAGTTGGCGGATGACTTGTGGATAGCGGTGAAATACCAATCGAACCCGGAGATAGCTGGTTCTCCCCGAAATAGCTTTAGGGCTAGCCTCGCATATATTTACCGGAGGTAAAGCACTGAATAGGTTAGGGACCGAAAGGTTACCGACCCTTATCAAACTAAGAATACCGGATAAATGAGTGCGGGAGTCAGACTGTGTGAGATAAGTCTCACAGTCGAAAGGGAAACAGCCCAGATCTACAGCTAAGGTCCCAAATGTATGCTAAGTGGAGAAGGATGTGGCAATGCTAAGACAACCAGGATGTTGGCTCAGAAGCAGCCACTCATTTAAAGAGTGCGTAACAGCTCACTGGTCGAGTGATGCTGCGCCGAAGATTTAACGGGGCTAAGCATACAACCGAAGCTTAGGCAGTAAAAATACTGGGTAGGGGAGCGTTCTGTGTGGGGCGAAGCATGACCGAGAGGACATGTGGACTGCACAGAAGTGAGAATGCCGGAATGAGTAGCGCGAATTGCGTGAGAATCGTAATGGCCGAAAATCTAAGGTTTCCAGGGGTAGGTTCGTCCGCCCTGGGTAAGCCGGGAGCTAAGGCGAGGCCGCAAGGCGTAGTCGATGCACATACGGTAGAAATTCCGTAGCCGCCAGAAATTTAAGCTTGCTGACACGTTGACAAAGAGGATCCCGGGTGATGGTTCCCGGGCGTAAGGGACTGAAGATATAGTAGGGAAGTCCTTGGAGTTGACGGCGAGAAAAGGCAAGAGGGATATTTAAGGCGCCCGTACCGCAAACCGACACAGGTAGATGAGGAGAGGATCCTAAGGCCAACGGGAGAAGGGTTGTTAAGGAACTCGGCATATTGACTCCGTAACTTCGGAATAAGGAGTGCCACTGAGAAGTGGCCGCAGTGAAATGGCCCAGGCGACTGTTTACCAAAAACACAGGTCTCTGCGAAACCGAAAGGTGAAGTATAGGGGCTGACGCCTGCCCGGTGCCGGAAGGTCAAGGGGAATGCTTAGCGCAAGCGAAGGTATGAACTTAAGCCCCGGTAAACGGCGGCCGTAACTATAACGGTCCTAAGGTAGCGAAATTCCTTGCCAGGTAAGTTCTGGCCTGCACGAATGGCGTAACGATCTGGGCACTGTCTCAACAGCCCGCCCGGCGAAATTGTAGTACCGGTGAAGATGCCGGTTACCCGCGACTAGACGGAAAGACCCCATGGAGCTTTACTCTAGCTTGATACTGAGATTCGGTTCATTATGTACAGGATAGGTGGGAGACAGAGAAACGTAAGCGTCAGCTTATGCGGAGTCGCCGTTGGGATACCACTCTTAATGAATCGGATTTCTAACCTGCGGTGCTGAATCGCGCCGGGGGACAATGTCAGGTGGGGAGTTTGACTGGGGCGGTCGCCTCCAAAAGAGTAACGGAGGCGTTCAAAGGTCGGCTCAGCGCGGACGGAAATCGCGCACTGAGTATAAACGCAAAAGCCGGCCTGACTGCGAGACTTACAAGTCGAGCAGAGACGAAAGTCGGAGTTAGTGATCAGGTGGTAGTGAGTGGAAATGCCATCGCTTAACGGATAAAAGCTACCCTGGGGATAACAGGCTGATCTCCCCCAAGAGTTCACATCGACGGGGAGGTTTGGCACCTCGATGTCGGCTCATCACATCCTGGGGCTTGGAGAAGGTCCCAAGGGTTCGGCTGTCCGCCGATTAAAGTGGTACGCGAGCTGGGTTCAGAACGTCGTGAGACAGTTCGGTCCCTATCTGTCGTGGGCGGAGGATATTTGAGAGGAGCTGACCTTAGTACGAGAGGACCGGGTCGGACGCACCACCGATGCACCAGTTGTCATGCCAATGGCACCGCTGGGTAGTCGCGTGCGGGAGTGATAAACGCTGAAAGCATCTAAGCGTGAAGCATGCTTCAAGATAAGATATCCCACAGCAAAAGCTGGTAAGGTCGCTTGCAGACTACAAGCTTGATAGGTCGGAGGTGTAAGCACAGCAATGTGTTCAGCTGACCGATACTAATAGACCGAGGGCTTGAACTTCAGGAGATTATACTCACTGACTGCTACTGTCATGATGAGAATAATCCCGTTAACGTTCAGCTTTGAATATCCGCTTTCTGTCCAATTCTACTCTTTATTCGGTTTTCTATGAACATCCTCTATATCCGCCTTATGATCAGACCTGTACATACGTGCAGGTCTTTTTGTGTGGGATAAATTAACGAAGAATCGCCGGAAATTGTCGATATTTCACGAAAGTAACGTCACCCCCTTTACAAATACGGCGATGTAATGTATAATACCCCTTATAGTTTATAGGAGGAAAGGCTCATGCAAAGACAATATCTCAGGGAAAATCATACGCTGCTCTGCGACTTTTACGAGCTGACCATGGCGAACGGATACTTCCTTCAGGACATGGGCGACCGCATAGCATACTTCGATATGTTTTTCCGACGCGTACCTGATGGCGGCGGCTTCGCAATAGCGGCCGGGCTGGAACAGGTTATTGATTATATCGAGGATTTGAATTTCTCGGGCGACGACATAGATTTCCTGCGCGGAAAAGGCTGCTTTGATGAGAAATTCCTCGAATATCTGAGGGAGTTCCGATTCACGGGTGATATTTACGCGGTGCGTGAAGGTACTCCCATATTCCCGTCAGAGCCGATACTGACTGTAAAAGCGCCGACAATTGAAGCGCAGTTTATCGAAACATTTATTCTTCTGACCATAAACCACCAGTCGCTTATTGCAACCAAAGCCAATCGCATAGTCAGGGCGGCGGAAGGCAGGCCTGTCAACGAATTCGGCTCGCGCCGCGCACAGGGAGCCTACGGAGCAATACTGGGCGCTCGTGCCGCATATATTGCAGGCTGTACCGGCACTGCCTGCACCATAGCCGAGGAACGCTACGGTGTTCCCGCGGTTGGAACGATGGCGCATTCCTGGGTTCAGATGTTCGATGATGAATACACCGCCTTCAGAACTTACAGCGAGATGTACCCGAAGGCTGCTATTTTGTTGGTAGACACCTACAACGTGCTCAAAAGCGGTGTTCCCAATGCTATAAAAGTTTTTAAGGAACTCGGTATAACTAATGGCGGTATCCGAATCGACTCGGGTGACCTTACATATCTGTCGGGCAGGGCGCGGGAGATGCTTGATGCGGCGGGTTTGACAGACTGCAAAATTGTCGCATCCAACTCGCTGGACGAATATCTCATACGCGATCTTCTCCAACAGGGGGCGAAAATCGATTCATTCGGCGTGGGCGAACGGCTGGTGACATCAAAAAGTGACCCGGTGTTCGGCGGTGTTTATAAGCTTGCCGCGGTCGAGGATGAAGAAGGGAATGTCATACCCAAGATCAAAATATCGGAAAACACCAGCAAGATTACCAACCCTCACTTCAAGAAAGTATACAGATTATACGAAAACCCCACCGGGAAAGCGATCGCAGACCTTATATGTCTGCACGATGAGACTATTGACGAAAGTCAGCCGCTGACAATATTCGACCCGGACTATACGTGGAAGCGCAAGACGCTGACAGATTTCCGTGCGGAGGAACTGCTGGTTCCGATATTCAAGGACGGAAAATGCGTTTATGACCGTCCCGATACCAGTCAGATTCGAGACTACTGCCGTGAGCAGCTGGCGCTGCAATGGGATGAGGTTAAGCGCTTTGAGTATCCCCACAACTACTATGTCGACCTGTCTCAAAAGCTTTGGGACATCAAATACGAACTGCTCTGCAAGAGCGGCAATTATTAAGCAAGGTGAATTTAATTGATACAGAAACCCCGCGGGACGATGGATATCTTCCCGGACGAAATATATATTTGGCAGCATATCGAAAAGACGGCGCGCGAGGTGGCAGCCCGCTACGGATTCGAGGAAATCCGTTTCCCCACTTTTGAGGAAACGGCGCTCTTCAACCGCGGCGTAGGCGATACCACCGACATTGTTCAGAAAGAGATGTATACCTTCTCCGACCGGGACGGACTCAGCCTTTCGCTGCGTCCCGAGGGAACCGCTTCGGTAGCCCGCGCGGTTATAGAAAACGGCAAATACGCCGACACACTGCCGCTGAAATACTACTATATCATCAACTGTTTCAGATATGAGAAGCCTCAGGCCGGTCGCTCCCGGGAATTCTACCAGTTCGGTGTTGAGATTTTTGGCGCACAAAACGCCGCAGCCGACGCGCACGTCATAGCTATGGGCAATGCGCTGATTCAAGAGCTGAGACTTAAGTCAACAGCGCTTCATATAAACTCCATAGGCTGTCCCGAGTGCCGTCCGAAGTATCACGACGCGCTTCGCGAGTATTTCAGGGCGCATTCGGATGAGCTTTGCGAAACCTGCCGCAAACGCCTTGAAACAAACCCGCTGCGGATACTGGACTGCAAGAGCGAAATTTGCTCGAAGATTGCCGATACCGCCCCCAGGACTATTGAATACCTCTGCGATGACTGCGCCGCCCACTTTGACAACCTTAAAAAATGCCTTGACGCACTGGGTATCACCTACAGCATTGACACCCGCATAGTGCGCGGTCTCGACTATTACACAAGAACGGTATTCGAGTTCATTTCAGAAGGTATCGGTGCGCAGAGCACTGTCTGCGGCGGCGGCCGTTACGACGGACTGATCGAGTCGGTGGGCGGTCCCCGGATGGCGGGCATCGGCTTTGCAATGGGAATCACACGGCTTATTCTCTCGATGAAACAGGACGGTGTTCTCCCCGAACCTCCTGCGGGTATAACACTCTATATTGCCTCCCTGGGAGATGCGGCATCGGTAAAGGCAATAGAGATAGCCGACAGGCTCCGTCGTGTCGGCATTTCGGCGGAAAGCGATCTTGTCGGACGTTCTCTGAAGGCGCAGATGAAATACGCCAACAAGGCGGGAGCCGCCTATACCCTTATACTGGGAGACAGCGAACTTGAAAGCGGCAAAGCACAGCTCAAGAAAATGTCCGACGGCAGCCAGGTTGAAATCGATATAAACAACATCGCGGAACTGAAAGCCGCTCTTCAATAAGACAATAACGAAAAGGTGACACATATGGCAGTAAATCTCAAATCAACCGATAAGCGCACCAAATATTGCGGCGAGTTCCGCCCTGCCGACATAGGAAAACGCGTTTGTGCCATGGGCTGGGTTCAGCGTCAGCGCGACCTGGGCTCACTGATCTTCATAGACCTGCGCGACCGCACAGGCATCGTTCAGCTTGCATTTGATACCGACACCGATAAGTCTGTGTTCGATACCGCCTTCGGCATCCGCGCAGAGTATGTTATCTGCGCGCACGGCGTGGTTCGTCAGCGCGGCGAGGGCGCGGTGAATCCCAACCTCCCCACCGGCGAGATAGAAATTGCGGTTGAAGAGATAAAGATTCTCTCGGCTGCCGAAACCGCCCCCTTCGAAATTGTTGAGAACAGCAACGTCCGCAGTGAGCTGCGTCTCAAATATCGTTATCTTGACCTTCGCCGCCCCGACATAATGCGCAACATACTTGAACGCTCTAAGATTTCCAATCTGACCCGCCGCTTCTTTGAGGAAAACGGCTTTGTCGATATCGAGACCCCCAACCTTATAAAGCCCACGCCCGAGGGAGCACGAGATTATCTGGTGCCCTCCCGTGTCCACAAGGGCAACTTCTACGCTCTCCCCCAGTCTCCGCAGATTTACAAGCAGCTCCTTATGCTTTCGGGCTTTGATCGCTATTTCCAGATAGCCCGCTGCTTCCGGGATGAGGACCTCCGCGCCGACCGTCAGCCCGAGTTCACCCAGATTGACCTTGAAATGTCGTTTGTGACCCGGGATGACATATTGGAAATGGTAGAGCGCTATCTGCAGTTCCTTTTCAAAGAATACAAGGGCATCGACCTGCAGATTCCCCTCACCCGAATGACCTACGCCGAGGCTATGGAGCGTTTCGGCTCCGATAAGCCCGACCTGCGCTTCGGAATGGAGCTTCGCGACCTGACCGACATCGCCCGCGGCTGCTCCTTTAAGGTGTTCGCCGGCGCGGTTGAGGCGGGCGGCAGCGTTCGCGGCATCAATGTAAAAGGCGGCGCCGGGCTCTCACGCAAGGAAATAGACTCGCTAACCGACTATGTAAAAACATACCGCGCCAAGGGTCTGGCCTGGTACAAGCTCAACAACGGCGAAATCTCCTCATCCTACGCCAAATTCCTCAGCGATGACGAAAATGCGGCAATCGGGGCAAAGCTCGGCCTTGAGGAGGGAGACCTTCTGCTAATCGTTGCGGCAGAGAAGCCGCAAGTAGTCTTTGATTCGCTGGGCGCTCTCCGCTGTGAGGTTGCCCGCCGTTTGAATCTCATCAAAAAGAATGAATACAAGCTGCTGTGGGTAGTGGAATTCCCGCTCTTCGAGTATTCCGAGGAAGAGGGGCGATATGTCTCCACCCACCATCCCTTCACCATGCCGATGGAAGAGGATATGGATTTGCTGGACAGCGACCCGGGAAAGGTTCGTTCGATAGCCTATGACATAGTTATCAACGGTACCGAGGCCGGCGGCGGCTCAATGCGTATCCACCGCCCCGAAGTTCAGGCGAAAATGTTCGAGTGCCTCGGCATCTCCAAGGAGGACGCAGACCGCAAGTTCGGTTTCCTGGTTGACGCGTATCGCTACGGCGCGCCGCCTCACGGCGGTCTGGCATTCGGTCTCGACCGTCTCGTGACCCTCATGCTCGGTCTCGATGATATCCGCGACGTTATAGCTTTCCCCAAGGTGCAGAACGCCTCCGAACTTATGACCGGCGCTCCGGCGCCCGGCGAGGCTTCGGCTCTAAGCGAGCTGGGCATCTGCCTCGCCGAGGGTGTGGTACCCGAGGAGCTTTGATCCGAATCTGATATATCACGAGAGCACGTTTTACCGCGTGCTCCTTTTTGTATTTTGATGTTTCGGATGAATTAAAGAAGTGTGTTAAATAATATTTTTCTGCATTGACTGTAACAAATTTTTGCGGTAGAATGGATATAACCGGAATAAAATGACAATATGGAGTGTAAGGAGACAGAAAATGACAGAACGATTAATTGCATTTCTGCTGCTTATTGTGCTTGCCGTGTCGCTGATATCCTGCGGCGGGTCTGATAACACGGGAGTGTCAGCCGACAGCACAACCGCAGCCGATACTACGGCTCAGACCGAAACACAAACCGAAACCAAACGCGAGGAAATCAAAGACAATCTGCCCGCAGACCTTGACTTCAAGGGTCAGGCGGTGCGCATAGCCTACAACGATGACGGTCTGGCAAGCTCAGGCTCGGGCGTGAATGAAATCGAGGGTCTTGAGAACGCAGGCGACATCGTAAACGACGCGGTATTCAACCGCAATATTAAGGTTGAGGAACGGCTGAACATCAAATTCGAGGTCACAGCCTTCCGTGAGTCAAACGCAAAATACATGAACAACGTCCGCGCTCCCATGATGGCGGGCGACGACGTATATGATATTGTCGACGGTCCCCAGTATCTGCAGGCAATCGCCTCCATAGACGGTCTTTACTACAATCTGGCAAAAGCCGACTATCTTGACTATGATCAGCCCTGGTGGCAGGATGCCTATATGGATAAGATGTCGGTAAACACCAACGAGCGTTATATGCTCATGGGTGATATCTCGGTCAACATGATATCTAACCTCAGCGCTATTTTTTATAATCGCCAGCTGTGTGAGAACAGCTTCGGCGATGCGGACAAGCTATACGAGACGGTTCTTTCGGGCGGCTGGACGGTAGAAATTATGCGCGGACTGCTGAAAGACGTTTACCGCGATGTAAACAGCAATGCTGTTGTTGATCCGGGCGATATTCTGGGTATGGGAACCACCACTTCCAGCCCCACCGAACATTTCATCTACTGTATGGGTATGCAGAATACCTCCCGTGACAAGGACGGTTACCCGGTTCTCGTTGCCGATCAGACCCGCAATGTCAAAATATTTGAAACTCTTTATAACCTGTTCTATGAGAGCGACGGCGTCTATGTGGCAACAAATTCCGATGAGATCAATACGGTTCTTCCCACCGAGTTCATCGGCGGCAATATACTGCTTTTCCCGGCGCGTCTGAGCTACGCAGGTAAGTTCCGCGACATGGAGAATGAATACGGTATTATAACCCATCCCAAGCTTGACGAGACCCAGGAAAACTATCTGACCCTGGTGCATGATGCCGCAAACGCATTTGCCATACCGCTTTCCTGTCCGGACATTGCCGCTCCCTGTGCCGCGCTGGAAGCCATGTGCGCTGAGAATTACCGCACCGTCACACCGGCATACTTCGAGGTTGCGCTCAAGGTCAAATATACTCGAGATACCATGTCGGCGCAGATTATCGATATGATACGCGACGGAGCGACCAGCGACTTCATGTACATTAACAACTATGTTTTCAGCGACTCCAAGTTAGGCATCATCTCACGTACCCTCATGGGTGCCAAGAACCGAGATTATATGTCCGCCTACGATGCCATGAAGACCGCTCTCGAGACAAAGCTCGATCAGCTGATCGAAGCAAATAAGTCGGCCGGCTGACTTTTCGTTATGTTATACAAATATCACGATACCGCTGTCTGAGATATATAAGAGTATGTAAGTGTCAATTCTGTAGTTAAGAACAATCTGTATTTCAAAGTTCGTATTGTCAAGTGATTTATACGCGGTAAAATCGAATCAATATAATCAGGAGGATGAATCGAATGAAAAAGCTCATTGCATTAACTCTGATTCTATGTACGCTCGTTTCCGCAATGTCTCTGACGGTCTTTGCTCTGACTAAAAACGGTTCCTGGGGCGAGGTTCCGATGTATATCGGCGGTCTCACCATAGACGGTAAGCTTGATGACGCCTATAATTACGGACTCATCATCGACTGCAAGACACCCTTCCGTGATTCCTACAAGTGTGCCACAACAGCAAAATGCTATGTTCTCCACGACGGCAGTTTTCTCTATTGCTTCATATCCGTTGACAGTGAGTTTGAACTCAGCGACTACAACATGAAATACGACGGTGAAAATCACTGGAACACCACCGGCTTGGAGCTTATGATTGACTGGTCCAACGATGCTGCCAGCCAAAACGATATCCATAAGTATATGGGTTGGTATGACAACTCTATCTTTGGTGGGTTCCTGTCAAAGGGCAAGGAGAAAGAAACCATCTCCGACTACAAATGCACTGTTGACAAGGCTGCCAAGAAGTGGACCGCTGAGTTAAAGCTTAACTTCATGGAAGGTGCGAAGGTTGGTTCAGAAATCGGCTTTAACCTCATGATAAACTCCGATGCTACTATGGGTGCAAACAAGGACGCAACAAGGAAAATCACCGCCTTCGAAGCAGAAATTTCAAACGCCGGTGAAAAATATAAAAATGTAACCCTCAGCTCCAAGTCGGCCGCTGTTCCGGTTCCGGAGACCACGGCTGCCGCCGCCGGAGATAGGGCTCCCGCAGCCGCTGCCCAGACCTCTGACGCATTGGTTTACATCCTGACCGCCGCCGTTATGTCAGGCGCCTGCCTGACCGTTTTCAGGAAGAAAAAGTAATCTCATCCATAAACATAAAACAGGACTGACACAATAAAATATCTCAGACAGAAAAAAGGATGTCCCGCAGAATCGCGGGACATCCTCTTTTTGATTGATATAACTCACTTATTCAGAAAACGTTCAAGCGCCTCGCGCATCTCCTGAGCCTTCTCCTCGGGGGCGGTGGGATTGCAGTGCGCCCAGCAGCCGGTTTCGGAGGAAGCCATGAACTGCTCCTTGTCGGCGGCGCGGAGGGTGGGGTAAAGTTCAATGTGGAAGTGAAAGTAGTCGGCATACCCGGCATACTTTTCATATTCCGAACCATTCAGATTTACAGGCGCGTTGTGCATGCACATCATATATGGGAAGGATTCTTTGCGCTCGGGGAAAAGCGACTCATACATGCCGATAATCTGCTTTAAGATAATACCGAGATCGTTGCGCTCGTCGGCGGTAAACTCGGCGATGTTGCTGCGGTGAGCCTTGGATGAGATGTATATGCCGTAGACATAATCGGCAAAGAAGGGAATATAAGCCACAAAGCTGTCGTTCTCACATATGAGACGCTGACCGAAATCCGACTCCTCGCGGTTGATCCGGCAGAAGAGACAGGTGCCGTCGGCATCGTGCTCCTCTTTCATGCTGTCAAGTTCCAGCTCGATCTTCTTTGGCACAAAGGAGTAGCCGTAAATCTGACCGTGGGGATGGGGCTGAGTGGTGCCAAACTTATTTTCGAAGATGAAAATGTACTTTATGTCCGGGTCGGAGCTGAGATCATTGAAGCGTTCAACCCACAGGTCAACCAGCTTGCGGGTGTGTTCGTCGCTAAGATCGTAAAATTTACCGTTATGGTCGGAGGAGTAGAGAATAACCTCACACTTGCCGTGGGACGGCGCGACCTTATAGACTTTTGAATCCGGGGCGTAGGGATGATCCATCTCAGGCGGATTCTGAGAGAGAGCCGGAAAGTCGTTGTCGTATTTGAATACGTCGTACTCTTTCGGGATTCCGGGCTTGAGCTTTGCTTCTTCTTCATCCTTGGGGGGACAGAAGGGGCAGAAATCCTTAGGCATATTAGGGCGGTTCTGTCTGTTTGAGGCTACCATGACCCAGTCGCGGATCATCGGATTCCATCTCAGTTCGGCCATATATGTTATACTCCAGTCTTCTTGTCAGTCGAACACAATGTGACGCTGAATGGTGTCAGTATTTTTATATCGGGCAGGTAATTAACGCAAAGCCGCGATAACCGCGGCGGCGTCATCAGCCTTGAATACGGCAGAGCCGGCTACTATGACATTGGCGCCGGCGGCGCTAACCTCGGCGATGTTCCTTGGCGATATGCCGCCGTCAACCTCGAGCTCGATTTTGTCATAAAGCCCTTCAGCCTTCAGCATGGCGGCGGTCTCGGCGATCTTGGCGGTTGATGTGGGAATATAGGACTGTCCGCCGAAGCCCGGCTCCACCGACATTATCAGAATCAGGTCAATAAGAGGCAGAAACTCCTTCAGCGCCGACACCGGAGTGGCAGGCTTGATGGACAGTCCGGCTTTCACGCCCAGCGCCCGGATCTGTTTCAGGGTCGCGGCGACGTCGGAACATGCCTCATAATGAACGGTAATAAGGTCGGCGCCGGCCTTGACATAATCATCAAGGTAGCGGGACGGTTCGTTTATCATGAGGTGTACATCGAAGAAGGCGTCGCTGTGGGGTCTGACTGCCGCGATGACACACGGGCCGAAGGAAATGTTCGGCACAAAGGCGCCGTCCATCACGTCAAGGTGCAGATACTCGGCTCCGGCGGCGCGAACCCTTGCCGCCTCCTCGCCCAGCTTCGAAAAATCACAGGCGAGGACGGATGGTGATATTTTGTTCATTTATTATTACCTTAGTATTGCGAAACTTAAACGGGTTTAACACCGCCCGATGCGGACTTTCCCGGCTGCTTAACCATCAGCACTGCCGCATGAGCGGCTATTGCTTCGCCGCTGCCGGTGAAGCCCAGTCCCTCTTCGGTGGTGGCTTTGACATTCACCCGGTCGGCGGGAACTCCGAAAACCTTAGCTAAGTTTGAGCGCATTTCGGCTGTGTAAGGCGCCAGCTTCGGAAGCTGCGCTATGACGGTGGCGTCGATGTTGCTGACCGCATAACCTTTTTCGGCAGCCAGAGCATACACATGAGCAGCGAGCAGCAGGCTGTCGATGCCCCTGTACTTTTCGTCGCTGTCGGGGAAGTGACTGCCTATGTCGCCGAGCGCAAGCGCGCCTAAAACGGCGTCCATCACGGCGTGAGTCAGTACATCGGCATCGGAATGACCGAGCAGACCTTTATCAAAAGGGATCGCAACCCCGCCCAGCACCAGCCGGCGGCCTTCAACAAGCCGGTGAACATCGTAACCGTGACCAATGCGAATATCGGGCATTCTCATATGTTGTCACCGCGGCTTTTGAGAATGAACTCAGCCAGCTCCACATCTTCCGGATAGGTGAGCTTGATGTTGGTGTTGCCGCAGTCTACCGGGCACACCTTATAGCCCACATGCTCGGCAAGCGAGGCGTCGTCGGTGCTCTTGATGCCGTTCTCGGCGGCGTAATATGCCACCGCCCGATATATGCGGGTCTGGAATACCTGGGGCGTCGCCGCGAGCCAGAGGCTGCTGCGGTCGAGAGTTTCGACGATATTACCTTTTTCTATCCGCTTGACGGTATCTGTTATCCCTTGTCCGGCACAGGAGCAGCCGTGCTTATGAGCCGCCTCGAGCGTCCGCTGTATGAGCTCACCGGTAACAAGACAGCGCACCGCGTCGTGAATAAGCAGAAACCGGGATTTGTCGGACACACATTTAAGGCCGCTGAGCACCGACTCCTGCCGTGTTTCACCGCCCTCGGCCACCGCGGTGAGTTTGTCTATACCGTAGCGGGATGCGAACTCCCGATAAAGCTCCTCGTCGCCGGGTCTGCCGACTACCACAATGTCGGTTATGAGCGGCGACTTCTGGAACACAAGCAGGGTACGCACAACGGCGGGAAGCCCGCCCACCTCGATAAACTGTTTGGCTATGCCGGCACCCATGCGTTCACCGCTGCCGCCGGCGGCTATCAGCACCGTGTTATGGTAACGGCTCAGATGATTCGGTACAAAGCCTACGTCGGAGTTTGTGCTGTCTGACATACTGCCTTTTATTAAAGCCCGCTGCCTATGGTATAGGCGGAGCGGTTCTTGTCGATCAGCGCTGCCCTTGAAGGCGGGATATTGTCGATAAGGTGGTTAAGGAATTTTTCGCTGTCAAAAAGACCGGTTTCCTTTATGAACTTGCCCAGCATGATAACGTTGGCGAAGCCGGTTAGGTTATTGTCGGAGGCGGCGCCCGATGCCGGTACATAGTGAACTGTGATGTCCTCTCGGGTCGATTTCCTGTCGACAAGCGAACTGTCGGAGAAAATTACGCCGCCCGGCTTTACCGACTGCTCAAACTTCTCAAAGGAGGGGAGATTGAACACGATAAGACAGTCGGGTTTTATTACCAGCGGCGAGCCGATCTCCTCGTCGGAGATGACTACCGAGCAGTTGGAGGTGCCGCCCCGGGACTCGGGGCCGTAGGACGGCAGCCAGGTGACGTTCTTGCCCAGAGCCATGCCGGCGGAAGCAATCTGCTTTGCGGCGAAGAGCACGCCCTGTCCGCCGAAGCCGGCAATAAGAATATTATATGTCATATTTATATGCCTTTCTCGTATAGGTAATTTGCGCTTTGTGTCGTACAATATGCTTAACTCAGCGCATAACGCTATTATGCGTCAGCTGTTGGCGGTAATGTCCTTGTAAACGCCCAGCGGGTAATGGGGGATCATATCGGTGCGGATCCACTCGAGAGCCTCGACGGGAGTTTTGCCCCACTGAACCGGACAGGACGAAATGACTTCAACGATAGAGAAACCTTTGCCCTCAAGCTGCATCTGGAAGGCCTTCTTTATAGCCTTCTTGGTGGCGTTGACATGCTGTACGGTGTCAACCGCGACCCGCTCGGCATACGCGGTACCGTCAAGCGTAGCGAGCATCTCGCAGACACGGATAGGGTTGCCCTGAATCTTCGGGTCTCTGCCGTAGGGCGAAGTCGTTGTGACCTGACCAAGCAGAGAGGTGGGAGCCATCTGACCGCCGGTCATGCCGTAAATGGCGTTGTTTATGAAAATAATGGTGATATTCTCAACGCGGGCGGCGATATGAACAGACTCGGCGGTGCCGATGGCAGCCAGGTCGCCGTCGCCCTGATAGGTGAATACAACCTTATCGGGCAGAGAGCGCTTGACGCCGGTGGCGACAGCCGGAGCACGGCCGTGGGCAGCCTGGATCATGTCGCACTCGAAATAGTTATAAGCGAAAACCGAGCAGCCCACCGGAGCGATGCCGATAGTCTTGTCCTCGATCCCCAGCTCGTCGATTGTCTGGGCAACGAGACGGTGAACAATGCCGTGCGTACAGCCCGGACAGTAATGGAGCGGCACATCGCTCAGCGCGTGCGGACGGTCAAAAACAACCTTAGACATTATTTCTTACCTCCAAGGATAGCATTGAGTATCTCCTCGGGTGTGAGGAGCACGCCGCCGGTGCGGCCGCAGAAATCCACGGGACGGCGGCAGTTAATGGCGATCTTAACATCATCGATCATCTGACCCATATTTAACTCACTGACGATGAAGCGGGAAGCGGTGTCCGCCAGTCTGCCAAGTGCCTCATAGGGATAAGGCCAGAGGGTGATGGGGCGGAAGAGACCCACCTTGACGCCCTGCGCGCGAGCCATCGCCACGGCTGAACGGCAGATACGCGCGGTGATACCGTAGGCGACGACAACAATGTCGGCGTCCTCGGTGAGATATTCCTCATACATAATCTCATTGGCTTTGACGGTTTCATAGCGTGCGAAGCGCTCGATTACCGTCTTCTCGAGATCATCGGGATTGATGTAGAGGGAGTTTGTAATGTTCTTTTTGCGCTTGCCGTCATGACCGCAGGTAGCCCAGGGCTTGCAGACCGCCTCGGGAGCTTTGATGCCGTCAAGGTCCACCGGCTCCATCATCTGACCGAGTGCGCCGTCGGCGAGCAGCATGGCGGGCATACGGTATTTGTCGGCAAGGTCAAAGGCTTTGTTTGCAAGTGAAGCCATCTCCTGAACAGAGGAGGGGGCGAGCACTATAAGGTGCAGGTCGCCGTGACCCATAGCCTTGGTAGCCTGCCAGTAGTCCGACTGAGCGGGCTGAATGCCGCCCAGACCCGGGCCGCCGCGCTGAACGTTGAGAATCAGACAGGGCAGGTCACAGCCGGCGATATAGCTGATGCCCTCGCACTTAAGCGAAATGCCGGGCGAGGATGAGGAGGTCATTGCACGAACGCCGGCGGAAGCGGCGCCCATAACCATATTTATGGCGGAGATTTCGCTCTCTGCCTGCAGACAGAGACCGCCGACCTTGGGCATGCGCTTTGCCATATACTCGGCAATCTCGGTCTGGGGGGTAATCGGGTAACCGAAATAGTGACGGCATCCGCTTCTGATCGCCGCTTCGGCGACAGCTTCGTTGCCCTTCATTAAAACTTTAGCCATGGTCTTATATCTCCTTTTCGACTTTAATTACCGTGTCGGGGCACATCGTGGCGCACATGGCGCAGGCGATGCACTTCTCGGGCTCGGTTATCTGTGCGGGATGATATCCCTTGGCGTTGAGTATGTCGCTCGAGAGGGTGATAATTTTCTTCGGGCAGAACGCAACGCAGAGTCCGCAGCCCTTGCAGCGGTCGACGTTGAAGGTCACTCTGTTCATTTTGTTTCTTTATCCTCCGTAAATATTTTTCGTAATGTTGTCCATGAAGAACACGGGGTGTGCCGGCGGGTCGATATCCCGCAGCATGCTTGAAGCAAACAGCACCGGCAGACCGCTCAGTTTCGACAGCTCCCCTATATATCCGTCGGTCGAGGCAAGCGTGGAGCGCTCGGTGGAGATGCCGATGCTCGAGTTGTTCACAAGAGCGGTGCACTTCATTCCGGAACGCTGTTCAATCTCCCGCATATATTCAAAGGTTTCGGCGGCGGTTGGTGTCAGGGGACGGAACATGCTGCAGACGAACAGCATATCATAGCCGCCCCGGGCGAACATATGCCGGTAGCCTCCCAGCGCCGCCGCACCGGTGTCGTCCCCGCCCACGTCGAAAACGGCGTAGGAGTCGGCTGCACTGCCGTCGAACACCGACCGTATTTCAGGTGGCAGGGAAGGTATGTCGACATTTGTGTTGGCAAACTCCGGGAGTATGCATTTCACGCCGGCAGATTCAAGTTCTGCCGTCGAATCAGCCGCACGAAAGTAGGGATTGACAATATCGAGGTCGATGAGGGTAACCGGCTTGCCTGTTTCTTCCCTCAGCCTCAGAGCAAGGTTCACGGCGACATTAGTCTTGCCCGAGCCGAAGTGCCCGGTAACCGCAATCAGCCGCCTGAGTCCGCTCTCCTTCAGATTAAATGTACGTATCATACCCATCAGTATATCACATATTGAAATGATTTTAAAGACTTTTTTATGAATTTATGCAGAATATAAGGATTTTCTGTCTGGCAGCGCGTATTGTTTGGTGTATATGTTGACAAATAGCGAGCGGGGTGTATAATAATATTAATATCATTCGGTAACAGTGAGTGTGCCAAGGGAGGACTTATGAGACGCAGCAGAATTCTACCCGCAGCCGTGCTGCTGACGGCGTCGCTTTTGATTATAAGCGCGCTCTCTTCATGCGGCGCAAAGGATGACGCCGACAATCGCTCGCTGGTATACAGCTCAAAGAATATCGCTGTCCCCGAGGGCTACACCGTAAACTATCTGGCCCCCATGCGCTTCTCCGACGGGCGGGTATACATATCCTGCTACGGCGAAGACAGAGACAGAATCACCTGGTCGGTTGACCTGAACGGTGAGAACGGCGCGGCTGAGGAGGGAAGCGCGGGTGCGAGCCGGGAGGGCGGTGTTGTCACGGTAAGCACCGAACTGCCCGACGGCGGACGTGTCGCCGCGGAGTTCTACAACAGCTCGTTTGACGCCGAACTGGTTCGCACCGACAAAAAGGGGAATACAGTGTTCCGCCTCGATCTTGAAAAGCTTTTCGGAGTCGACCTTGAAAAGCAGCCCATTGATTATTCGGGCGACCGCGGCTTCCGCATTGTAGAGATTCTGTATGACGGGACATGCATATATGTGGCATCTCCCGACAGTGTGCTGCTGCTGACCGAGGACGGCACTGTAACCGGCAGCATAATCACAGGAGCGACTTCGGGCAAGGTCATGTCGATGGCTCTGTTGTCCGACGGCACGCCGATCCTGCGCTGCGGAAGCTATCCGGATTACAAACTGAGACGGCTGGACAGGGTGGGGCAGAAGCTGGGAGAGATAATTGAACTGCCCGGTGAATTCTCGAATGCCACGGTACTGACCGGCCCGGGATACGATTTCTGGCTGAAGAACAATACAGGGTTCTATGGTTACGACCTCGCCGAAAACAAGGCGACTCAGATAATCGACTGGGTTGCGTCGGATATTATACCCGCTTCGGTCAGTCAGGTGCTGGTTGTAGACAGTGAAACCTTTGTCGTGGGTGGATATGACAGTCAGTTCGGCGAGCCGTTTAACGCCGTATTGACAATGCTGCCCGCCGACGCCATTCCTCAGCGGGAGAAGGTGAAAATCGCATATGTCGGCTGTGATCCCTACCTGTCGGCTGCGTCTGTCGTGTTCAACCGAGAGAGCGAAAAATACCGCGTTGAGCTTGTGGACTACGGACGTTTCAATACCGAGGCGGACAGAACAATCGGCTTGACCCGGCTTCACGCCGACATGGCGTCGGGGGAAGCGCCCGATATTCTGATTATCGACTCGTTTAACGAATATGGCGGGAAACCCATGTCGGCGTCCGACTATATATCAAAGGGTATGCTTGTCGACTTCTACACACTTTTCGATGACGATTTTTCGGCAGACGATCTTCTTGACTGCTGCCGCTATCCCTTCGAGACCGACGGCGCGCTGTACCGCATTCCGATGCAGTATGCGTTAAGCAGCAATTTCGGACTGAAGGAGGATTTTCCCGATCCTTCGGAATGGACGCTCCGTCGGGCGTTTGAATACATGAAAGCTATGCCCGGAGATGTGTCGCTCAGCTCGTACAACGGTTCCTTTTTATATCTGAACAACATCACGGGCAACAGCTTTGACGCGTTTATCGACTACGAAAGCGGCAAGTGCAGCTTCGACAGCGATTTCTTCATTGAAATCCTTGAGTATATCAAATCTGCACCCGGCGGCGAGGTGTCCAAGGACATCCGTGTAATACTTAAGAACGACGCGATATACGATATCGACAAATATCTTAAGTTGAAAATGTCGCTTACCGGATATGACCCGGAAAAGGAAATAATCAACCTGGGCTTCCCGTCCGAGGACGGAGGCAGATCGGAGATTTCCCCGGTCTATTCCTACGCAATACTGTCGGGCGGTAACATAAATGGCGCCTGGGAATACATGAAGTTCCGCCTGTCCGACAGGATTCAGCGCAGAATTTACGATCTGCCGGCAACCGCGTCCGCCTTTGAGGCGAAGCTTGAAGAATGTATGGGTATGAAGTACAACTTCTTCTATTCCGGCGGATATGTGAAAATCGCGGCGGATATGGAATTCGACCCCAATACGCTGGAAAAGCCGGGTTTTGAGTACCGCCCGACCCGTGAAGACCGCGATTTTGTCAGAAACTACGTTTCGAGCGCGGCGGCGGTAAACGACCGTGATCCGACAGTCGTATCACTGATCCGTGAGGAACTGGACTGGTATCTCGGTGAAAACGGAGCGTCGGCTGCCGACTGTGCGAAAAAGATACAGAACCGTGTGTCGCTTTACATAGCCGAAATCGGTTAAACATATAGAGTATAATATAATTGCGAAGCCGCCGCTGCAAATGCGGAGGCTTCGCCGGTTTTTGCACGAAAATATCTTGAAGGTACTTGTAAATTTTGGCAAGTTGTAAAATGAATTGCCCAAGAGAATAAAAAAGGGGTTCCATTGAGGAATGAAACCAGTTATACTTAGGCTGCGAACAAAAGCAACTGGAGGTAACTCAATGGA
>Ga0209723_1002867_pt1 | contig 22045 bp, 24 predicted proteins | sample BiotimSIPDNA_2_FD_185750 | JGI IMG/M metagenome (GOLD analysis project Ga0209723, IMG submission 185750) | Anaerobic biogas reactor microbial communites from Washington, USA - Biogas_R2 time_0 SIP DNA (SPAdes) (version 2) | ecosystem: Engineered > Bioreactor > Anaerobic > Unclassified | place...
TTGTGTATTGCACACAATATTGCTAAAGCAGCGGTTCAATGACCACTGCTTTTTTTGTGTTTATTCCTATTTTTCTAATTATTTGCCTATTTTAACCAAATGAAGCCGACTTTTGAGTCGGCTCCATTTTTGTTATAGTGAAACAAGCAAAAAGCTTTTAGCGATCGTCAAAGGCTGGCGCTGGGTATACAAATTCTGCCGAGGCATGTTCAGCTGGCCAAACCAATTCCATCTTTCCATTCTGCCATTGGATAAGGGGATCCAACACATTCCCAGTACCATCAGCATTGAACGTGACCGGGCCAATGACCGTGTCAAACGAGCCTGCGGATATGGTAGAGATAATGGTATCCCTGTCTAAAGTGCCTGCTTCCTCAATAGCTTTTGCCAATATCTGCACACATGCATAAGCAGGACCGGTCAACAAATCGGCTGGACGACCATATAGCTCCTGGTGCCTTTCGTTGAGCTTATCCACGCCTTCGAAATTTGCTGCATGGTGCCAACCAGGGAAGATCGTTACATAATCGCCAATCTTTCCTAATGATTCGCCCCAGTTCACACCTTCCGGCGCCCTGATGACCAGGGCAAATTTTGGTGTCCAACCCAATTCTGCCATTGTGGTAAACATAGCAGAGCCATCTGGGAAGATAGGCATGGTGAGCAGTGCTTCTGCGCCTGCAGCCTGAGCTTTCAAAATGGCATCAGTCCAGTCGTTTGGTTTTGCAGGTTGTTCTTCATAAACCACGATTTCATAACCATACTCTGGTGCGAACTTCTTGGCGAGATCTCCCCATTCCTTACCCCAGTCGTCATTGTACATGAACATGGCCACTTTGGTTGGGCGTTCACCCTCTGGGATAGTATCATTTAAGATTTTAAATACATCCTCAGCCTGCGCTGGTGACTTTGGGAAGGGCGAAAACAGGTTGTTGTATCCTTGCTGGTGAATAGAGTAAAGCGCAAACGAGATACCAAGGTAAGGAACCTGGTACTTAAATGAAACTGGGATCGCTGCTGCGTGCATAGAACTGCCGCCGCCACCCAAATAAGCTGTCAGGTTGTGCTCGGAATTTAGTGCTTCCATCTTTGTAACGGTGTTGGTCGGATCCGACTCATCATCATAATAATAGAGGCATAAAGGAATTTTTGCGTTGTACTCCTCAACAAATACGCCGCCTTCAGCATTGATATGTTCTACAGCAATTTCGTAGCCAGGCAAAATCAGGTTGCTTAGATCTGCGAACTTGCCAGTCAGCGATAGGGCTGAACCAACTTCAATACATTCTGGCGCTGGTGGATAAGTTACTTCTTCAACCACCTCCTCCACCGGTTCTTCCTCAACCGGCTCTTCAACAACAGGCTCTTCTACAGGTTCTTCAACAACAGGTTCTGTTGGGGGTTCTTCAACCTTTGGAGAGCAGGCGCCGAGGATTAACATCAGCACCATAAACATTGAGACAATCAGTACTAATGACTTTTTCATTCTTTTCTCCTTATTTTTTGATTTGAAAAGTAGCAATTTGGTAAACATGAGTGTGAATTATTTTTTTTATAGCTCCATAAACATCTCCTTTGATTAAAACCCATTCATTTTTACACTTATCCCTGTATGTGCAATGGTTAATTAATTTGATCTTGTTTTTCATTTTGTTTTTCTAGATTAAATGTTGTCGTTATTTATCATTTTCTAAGCGGCTATCAAGCTCTAAATTGATTTCAGCCAAATATTCTTGAACTCATACTTTTATCTTTCATTAACTCATAGGCATTCTCCAAAAAAGCAATGGCTTAAACATTAGGTTTTTGTTCTTGCGCCTTTGGCTTGAATAATTTTATCTTCTGAACTTTGCTCCACAGACCAACTAGGCCTGTTGGAAGGAATAGAACAACAAGAATAAATAATGTGCCGAATATTAACAAATGGAACTCGCCAAAATTTAAAGACATATACTGCTTTAATACAACAAAGAATATGGCTCCAATGACTGGACCAATGATTGTGCCTGTGCCACCAATAAATGTCATCATTTGCGGGTCTAAAGACCAAACCGGGCTAAAGGGATACTGCGGGTAATACCCTACATGAAAATATGCAAATGCGCCACCTGCCAACCCGGTGAAGAATGCGCTCACGACCAGCGCTAAGAGTTTGTGCTTGAATGCATTTACGCCAAGTGATTCAGCAGCATCCTCCTCTTCGCGAACTGCCTTTAATCCCAAGCCAAACCTTGATGAGGTCAACACATAAGTTGTAACAAATGCTAATAATGCAACTACTAGGAATAAGTAATATCTTGGTGTAAGGTCATAATTCCTCAATGCTTCTGGTGGCAAGGTGGAACTTGTTGAAAAAATATTGCCCACCGTAGCAAAAAGGACTTGCCCCAAAGCCAGTGTTCCAATAGTAAAATATGCGCCTTTCAATTTAAAGGCAGGTGAGCCAATTAACAAAGAGAATAAGACCGCTACGATCGCCCCTAAGAGCAAACTAAATATTAGGGGCACCCCAGCAATCCACGTTATTCGTGTTAGCAAGGCCCCTAAGCCAAAGAAAGCGGAATGACCTAAACTGACCTGCCCAGCAAAACCGCCCAAAATATTCCAACTGGTTGCTAAAGCGATATAAAGCAGGACATTACACAAAATTGTCAGCGTGCTGGTATTCTTGATAAACAAAGGAGCAAAAGCTAAAACTAAAGAAATGATCGTTACAATAATGATCGTTTTTTTCTTCATTCTTACTTTTCCTTTATTCCAAATAATCCCTGTGGTTTGAATATCAGGACCAGGATAAACAAAACCAAACCAGCAATCTCTCGATAATTCCCGCCAATAAAAAATCCAGTTGCAGACTCAGTTAATCCCAATATGATTCCACCGACAAATGTGCCTATCATGTTGCCTAGCCCGCCCAAAACCATTACGACCAGGCCTTTTAATGTCCACTCTAAACCCATAGAAGGATCAATTGAATAGCTTAGCGTCACTAACGTACCCGCTACCCCAGCTAAAGCGCAACCGACAATAAATGAAACGAGGTAAACCTTATGGACATTAATTCCCATCAAAGAAGCAGCCTCCCAGTTTTCAACTGTGGCTCTAATAGCTTTTCCAAAGTAAGTTTTCTTTAGGAAGAAATGTAAACCAATTACAGCAATCAAAGTTATCCCCAAACTCACCAGTCGTACAACGGGCAAACGAATCCCCAGCATTGTAAGTGCCTGTCCAGAATAACTGGTTTTAATTGAACGATGATCTGCTGTCCATAATAGCAAAACAACATTTTGCAAAACAATAGACAGCCCGAATCCCACTAGCAGTGAGTTTTTGATCTTATTCTCAATATCAAAAGTGACAATCCGTGAAAATATGACTTTATATAATAAGACTCCAATCAGAAGCAAAAAAAGGATGGTGAGAGGGATTGAAACAAAAGGATCTATGCCTAATAATTTAAAAACCCAGAAGCTGGCATAACCACCAAGCATAAGCAGCTCTCCATGTGAAACATTGAGCAATTTTGTGACACCAAAAACCAGAGAAAGCCCAACTGCTGCTAATCCATAGAGAGCACCTATCAAAATGCCGTAGACCAGGTTTTGTGATAATGATTGTATCATTGTGTCCTTACCTTTTAACCCAAGTAGGCTTGTCTTACAGATTCGAAGGAGAGCAGGTCTTCACCTGTACCCTGTCCAACAATACGACCATTTTCCAGAACATAGGATCGCTGTGAAAGCTCAAAAGCTGCCACGACATTCTGCTCCACCAGTAAAATGGTCACACCTTGTTTATTTATCTTTTGAACCATTTTAAAAATACTTTCGACAAGGATCGGGGCAAGTCCAAACGACGGTTCATCAAGCATCAATAGTTTAGGCTTTGACATCAACGCCCGCCCAATGGCAAGCATTTGTCTTTCACCGCCGCTTAACGTACCGGCACGTTGGTCCTTTCTTTCTTCCAGCCTGGGAAAGATTTCGAAAACCTGTTCGAGCGTTTGATTTTTGTCTTTGCGAGCCCTGGGAATGAAAGCACCTAACTCAAGGTTTTCGATCACACTCATACTGGCGAAAACACTCCCTCCTTCAGGCACCTGGGATATTCCCAGGTCTACAATTTTATCGGGAGCTTCTTTCCCAAGATCATGACCCATGAATGTTATAGACCCAGAAGTGGGTTTAAGCAACCCTGATATTGACCTCAGCGTTGTTGTTTTTCCAGCACCATTGGGACCAATCAATGAGACAAATTCACCTTCTTTGACTTCCAGGGAAATACCCCACAAAGCTTGAAGGTCTCCATAAAAAGTATCAACTTCCTTAATTTCAAGCATGGCTTTTTCCTAGGTAAACGTCAATAACTTGAGGATTATGTGCAATATCATGAGGAGAGCCTTCGGCTATCTTCTGTCCCATGTTTAAAACAATTATTCGATCAGATAAACCCATGACAGCTTTCATAATATGTTCTACGATCAAGATAGTAACGCCTGAGTCTCTGATTTCCCTGATCGTATCCATCACTTGGTCTGCTTCTGCAAAATTTAAGCCTGCCATCAGTTCATCAAGGAATAATAATTTTGGTTCAGTAGCCAAAGCCCTGGCTAACTCTAATCTCTTTCGCTGCATCAAGGTTAGATCTTTTGCCAGGTGCTCAGATTTATCTGATAAGCCAACTTTAGCTAAGTATTCCCTTGCTTCTTCCAATGCTTTATGTTGATTTTTAGTCGAATTCCTCCCAAAAAGCCTTCCTACTAAAACGTTTTGTATGGCGTTCAACTCTAGAAATGGTTTATTTATTTGAAAAGTCCTTGCCAGGCCAGTTTGACAAACACGAAAACGCGGAAAGCTTGAAATTTGCTCTCCATCAAACAGTACTGAACCGCTGTCGGGTTTTATGTGGCCTGTAAGGAGGTTAATTATTGTCGTCTTTCCTGACCCATTTGGTCCAATAAGGCCCACAATTTCTCCCTTAGACACGTTGAAATCAACATTATTGACAGCCTTAAGTCCCCCAAATGATTTATTAAGCTTTTCAACAGTTAATAATTGCATGCCTCTCCTTCTGCTGCCCTAAGACCTATTCTTTGGAATAGGTTTGTTGTTTAACTTACAAACCAGTCAACTCGAATAAACGAGGGTATTGCGTAAATTAGTGATGTCGTCAGCGTTCATCTATTTATTTATTACAAAGAGAGAGACGCCTCCCATAAATTATTAAAAATTAATTTTCTCACGTAATTTTTATCTTCGAAAATAAATTAACCAATCCATATCAGCGATTCATCCACCAGTTAAATAAGGAAAGAAACAAAGATGGCAGCCAGGTGTCACCAGATTTTGGTCTTCACTCTGCCTGCCATCAATCGTAATTAGACCGATCAGGTTTGAATCTAATCGCAATATTTTAGTGACATCTTCCACCTTAGCATTTTCAGGCACGTTTAATTCCTGATGATGTGGTAATGATGGTGCTAAATGGCCGAAGATTTTAACCTCAATATCCACGATCTATACCCTATAAAGTATCAAAAACCCTATCCAATTCAATATCTGGAATATTGAAAACAGATTTATGAGGAGGAAGTGCTTCGTCCTGCATATACTCCGGAATCCGATAATCTTTTGAGGTAATTCCAGCGCGGCGATTAAATTCTAGCTCGGTTCTCAGAACCTCGCGGTTAAACTGGTCGTAATCCTCTACTGTCCAATTCCAGCCGTAAATACCATTGACCATATCCACCATTAACTGCGGATTGGCTATAATCGGGGGGCGAGCAAACAGGCACAAACCAGTGCTGTCCAACATGGCAGCAATGACCTGAAGCTTTAGCGATAACGCACATTGTCCTTCTGTACCAAGCGGATCGACCTGCTTTCGCGCACCGAATGCATTTCCAGCAGTGTGATCGGCTCCCTGAGGAGAAGTGGCATAAGTTACACCATTCCCTTTGAGCGCTCGTGGGTCATAACCTGGCATTGCCTGCCCCAGGGCAGCAGGAACACGCCTTACGCCAAGAACCTGCCCGGTTGTGACAGCGCCATTCCCAATAACTCTACCCAAAGTGGTGCCTTCGCCAACCTGCTGCAAAAGTGCATTGATGCTTTTGTAATTACCATATTCTGCTAATCCAGCTTCAATTGCAACGCCCAAAGCTGCACCTGTTTCGATTGTATCCAAACCAAAATCATTACAGGCAAAATTCAACCTGGCAACATCATCCAGGTTATCCAGTCCTAGGTTAGAGCCGATTAATGCAATCGTCTCGTACTGCAGGGTGCCAACAATTGGGTTGCCAGATTCATCAGCATAAACATTTCTACAGGCAATTGTGCAGCCTGGCATACAACGCGTTCCAGCTAATCCACCGCGCGCTAATGTTGTTTCACGAAGGGTTTCACCTGTTAATTTTGAAGAAGATTCAAAACTGCCACTGCTGAAGTTCCTAGTAGGTAATGCACCAAGCTCATTAACTGCTGCAACAATTGAAGCAGTACCATAAAGATGCTGCGTTCCCTTGGTACCAAGCTTCGGGTCGTTTACCAATGTTTGCATGAAAGTCTTAGCAGCGGATCTGAAAAGCTCATGATCAGAATATTCTGTTGCTTTGACCTTGGCTTTATCGATTACAACTGCTTTTATACCTTTGCTGCCCATGACTGAGCCTAAACCCCCGCGTGCAGCGACATTGCTTCGTTGATCTCCCATACCAGTAACGACAATACCAGCCCCGCGGAGCTGCATTTCTCCAGCTTGCCCGATAGAAATGATCGTAGCCGTTTTTCTGTACTTTCCCTGTAGTTTTTCAGACGTAGCATATGTTCCTAAGCCTACAAGTTCCTTTGCAGGAATCAATTCAGCTAAATCTTCTCCCACATGCAATATGTAGATATCCTTTTGAGCGGGAATGCCTTCAACAACGATAGCTTTTATACCAAGGTGGCCTAAAGCGTCACCAGCTGTGCCACCTGCATTCGCTTCTTTGACGCCGCTAGTCAGTGGGCTTTTACCGCCAACCGATAATCGACCAGCTGTAGCGACACCAGCCCCGCCTAAAAGGCCAGGGGCAAAAATCAACTTGTTATGCTTGCCCAATGCGTCACAATCGGGGGGAATCTCTTCCAGCAGCAGCCTGGCAATTAATGCCCGTCCACCAAGGCGTTCATATACACCAGGTACTGGGCCAGTGCTGGCCTGCAATTGTGCCATATCTACGCGAATTAGCTTCATTATCACTCCAATGAAATTTCGGTTTAGGGTGGGTATGCTACGGTATAGATGTGCTTTCCACCGTTCAGTGGTCCCTTAAGTAGGGCTTCAATTTCCTCAGGATCGCGCATGGTAGTTTTATTTGTCGGGGGCAAAACTCCCGGTGGGAACTTTGTCATGATATCACCAATCAACTTTTCCATGTAATCCAGCAAGGCATTCAAACCTGGCTTTGCTTTTTCTGCATCAGCGAGAGTAGGCCTGCCAATAACACCTTCAGGATAGACAAGCACTTCTATGCCGCCCAAACCAACATGCTCATGGCCCTTTATCGGGGCATGATACACCTCCCCGCCTTTATCCACATGTCCTGGTGGCAAGAACCCCTCAGGCTTTGTATCCACGACCAGGTCCATATCCATAAACTCTGGGAACAAAGCTAATGAATAAGACCCTTCGACTTCACAAGCGTGTTGGAATGGCGTTTCAAAAATACCACCATGGGCTTTATCTTTTAGAAATTCATGAATAACGGTCGGCCAATGCAAGGAAATTAATAAACACGGCACCTGGTACTTTTTAGCAAATTGGTGCAGGGCTAAGGGAATGACTTCCTCCTGGCCGTGGCCATTGAGGAAAATTTGTTTTCTAAAACCCATGTTCCATAGACCAGCAATGATTGCCCGGAGATTTGCCAAAAAAGCGTCTTCAGGCACAACCACTGTGCCAGGCATTCCGAGATGATTATAAGGATGGGAACCATACCAAACTGGCTCTGCAATAGTACAGCCCGTTTGTAGGGCAACTTGTTCAGCCATGCGGGTTACCAGGAAGGTATCTTCACCTAAAGGCTGACCTGCCCCATGGCACTCTGTGCTGCCGACAGGAATAATTATCAAATCATTCTTTTCCTGACGTGCTTTTATTTGGGTCATATTCATGGTCTGAAGATACAGACCTTCTGGCCTTTCCATTCTGCCACCATCTGGTGGAAAATTCCATTTTCCCATGCATACCTCCTGTCAAATGTTCAAAACAAAAATTTCTATGCAACCGGTAAGTGTAAATCTGGCGATCCCTTAGGAGATTGGAAAACTTCAGGATAATACTTACTGACCATCTCTACAACAATTGTCGCTTGGTCTGCCATTTTCTTGCCATCATTGGCTGAAGTTAGCTGGCCATGACCTGCCACAACAGAGTTTCCGGTCTTGCAGTGCACTGGTGCAGCCACACGAACAATTTCTGGGGCTTCATAAACACGGATAAAACCACCAGAACCTGGGGGATTATCGGTATGAACATCCAACGGGGTATCGATTGCAGCGCGTAAAGCTGCGATCATGGGGATTTGTAGATCGCGAACGGGATTTAAGCTGTCTGCGCCTAAGCTTTCAAGTAACTTGAAGGCAGCTGGGTTACACTGACCTAAATGTGCTGAGGTTTTAAATATGATGTCTTTGGGCAAAGCGCCATCTCTTCGCATTTGGCCAATCAACCATAACATACCCTCATCATAAATTAAGAAGCCGCGGACACCCAAATCGTACCCACGTTTGACATCTTCAACTGCTCGAATAAGTTGCTCCATACCACGTAAACGATACGAAATACGGACACCCTGCTCTGAAAGAACAGTTGCACCAGTGTCGTAAGTGGCACGAGGTCCCACAGACATCATTAACTCTGCCCCATAGTCTGCGCATAATTTGCAATATTGCTTAATCTCTGCTGCAGTATGACGGAACATGCCATAAGTTTCAGTAACGCGGTTAATAGTTATATTATTTTTTGTTGCTGTATCTAGCAAAGCAGCTACAGCTTCGGCTGTGTTGACAGTCGGCACTTCAATGCGGTATGCGCCTCCATCGGGGAACCGTTTTGCAGATGTGGGAAGGTCAAATAAATCACCCTCTGGTAATCCAATTTTCTTTAAATAATCTCGTGTTTCTTGAAAAATCATTTCTATCTCCTTAATAAATTTTTAGTAAAGTTGTTCATTTTAAATGTGCTGGAAGTGGTGGGCAATAGACCCACACTAATTTCAATGGCTCATCGCCGATATTTTCAACGCGGTGCTTCTTACCTAAGGGTGAGTAAAAGGCTGTTTCAGGACCAATCTCCCACTCGCCTTCACCTTCAATGACAATCTTGGCATGCCCGCTAATCAGGAAAAGAACTTCTTCAGAATCTTCATGGACATGGTCTGGGATCATGCTTCCTACTTCGGTAATATTCATGCCCATCGAAAGGTTAGTTACCCCCCCAAATTTTGGTGCAAGTAAAAGCTTTGACACACGCGGCGGTGTTCTAAACTCTCCGGGAACATCTGCTGCTTTTACAAACGGTAAATTATTCATTTGTCTCTCCAATATACGTGATAGTGAGTGTTCTGTAGAATAGAACTGGGTTCCATTAACATAAAGTATATCAAGATCTTTAATTAATGTCAATGCATATCACAGAGTGAAACTCAGTTTCACTTTTTCCTTGACTATATCAAAGAATTTTGATATTCTTCAACCATAAACAATCGCAAATCGTTTAGTTGAGTCAATTTATCGGAGGAAAAATGGATCAAGGTTCTTTTTACATTCCAGTCACCACTTTAAGGAGTTTTATCCGTGATGTTCTGCTCAAGGTAGGCGTCCCAGCTGATGATGCAGAAGTATGTGCTGATGTCATAATCGAATCAGACAAGCGCGGCATTGAATCCCACGGGATTGGTCGATTGAAATATTATTATGATCGAATCAAGGCAGGGCAGCATCAAGTTGTCACACAATATGAAGTTATCAAAGAGACGCCCACTACCGCTGTTGTGGACGGTCACCATGGTATGGGTATGGTTGTCGGAACTCGCTCGATGCAGATGGCAATTAACAAAGCGCGAGCTTATGGTTTAGGGTGCGTTGTTGTCCGTAATTCAACCCATTATGGCATTGCAGGTTACTACCCCACCATGGCTGTTAATCAAGGCATGATCGGTATGTCCGTGACAAATGCAAGGCCTTCAGTATCTCCTACCTTTGGGGTCCAACCACTGCTGGGAACCAATCCGATTGCTTTTGGAGCACCTTCAGACGAAGAATTCCCATTCCTCTATGATGCAGCCACGCCAATTACCCAACGGGGAAAAATTGAAGTGCTTACTCGAGAAGAAAAACCTATCCCACCAGGTTGGGTAATTAACCAAGATGGTGACCCGATGACAGAACCTGCTGAAACTTTATCTGCCTTGGGTAAACGTACTGCTTCTTTCCTACCGCTTGGTGGTTTTGGCGAGATTCTAGGTGGTCATAAGGGCTATGGTCTTGGAACCATGGTGGAAATTCTATCTGCCTCCCTACAATCTGGCACTTTTCTCCAAGCTTTGTCAGGTGTCAGCGCAGAAGGAAAACCTCAACCGTTCAGACTGGGGCACTTTTTCTTGGCAATCAATATAGAGTTTTTCGTTCCACTCGAGGATTTTAAACATACAACAGGCAATATATTAAGAGAACTCAGGAATTCAACCAAAGCACCTGGACAACCTCGTATTTATACTGCCGGCGAAAAAGAATATGAAATGACGAAAATTACTGCACAACAGGGTATAAAGGCAATCCCCAATCTTCAGAAGGAGATTAAATTCCTGCAGAAGGAATTGGGCTTGGAAAATTATGATTTTCCTTTCTAAGTGATCTGACTACGTAAAAGTTAAACTTACATACTTTACCTAACTAAAAGTCCCACTCATTTAAAATAACGAATGAGTGGGGCTTTTCAATTAACAACTTTAATGATCAATCGATAATGGGATTCTTGCCCAAGAAACCAAGCCGCAATGAAATATCCAGGGTGGTCTGCATAAGCTTTGGTAAAATTTCTTTTACACGTTCATTTGAAATCCTGCTAACGGGACCAGCGATGCTGAGCGAGGCGACCATAATGTTTTGGTGATTATAAATAGGTGCAGCCACAGCTCTTACGCCCAATTCCAATTCCTCTTCATCAATAGCATATCCCTCTTTTTTTATGCGTAATAATTCTTCTTTCAGAAGCACTGGATCGGTAAAAGAATTAGGGGTTAATGGTCGAAGAGGGTCAAGCAAATATTCTTCCAGTTGCAAGGCTGAAAAATGGGCTAAAAATAGCTTACCACCTGCTGTGCAATGAGCAGGCAGACGTTTCCCTACCGATGCAGCGATGGTAAGCGCATGACTGCTTTGCACCATTTCAATGCAAAGCACTTGTCTTTGGTCAAAGACACTTAAATCAATCGCTTCGTCAACTTCTTTGCCTAACTGATTAATATATGGAAGTGCTTCTTGCCTAATGTCCATGCGGCGATTGACCCTATACCCCAGCTCAAGTAATTGGACACCAAGCTTGTAATTTGACCCATTTGAGGATCGTTCAATTAATCCATATTTTAACAAAGTCGTAATAATTCTATGCGCAGTCGCTTTGTGCAATCCTACTGCTTCAGCAATCTCAGAAACACCGCGTTCAGGATGTTCATCATCAAATGAGTTAAGTATTTGAATAGCCCGCTCTACAGCCCTAACACTATATTCTTCAATCTCTGCCATAAATTAATCCTTGTAATTTCTTTAACGCATTGTTAGTATAGCATAATACAATTGCATGAAATTCTTTTGAAATTTCTTGATATTAGTTATTCACAATTTTCATATATTGTATTAGAATAAAAATGTCTCGTATAGTGAAACATTGTATCATTCAGTGAAATATGTTTTTAAATATTGAAAGAATATTTTAGGAGAGAATAATGGCAACCATAAACAAAGAAGCGGCATTAAACTATCATTCAGAAGGGCAACCAGGGAAAATTTCTATTACACCAACCAAGCCCATGGAAACTCAGTACGAGTTAGGCTTAGCTTATACACCTGGCGTGGCATATCCAGTTTTGGAAATTGCTGAAAAGCCTGAACTGGCTTATGAATACACCAGTAAAGGCAACTTAGTGGCAGTTATATCTAATGGAACAGCCATCTTAGGATTGGGCGATCGCGGATCCCTGGCGGCCAAACCAGTGATGGAAGGTAAATCCGTGTTGTTTAAAAAATTTGCCGATGTCGATGCCATTGACATTGAAATTGATTCGCATGATCCAGACACAATTATTAATGTTTCAGCTGCTATTGCTGGTACTTTTGGTGGTATAAACCTGGAAGATATAAAATCTCCAGAATGTTTTTATATTGAGCCAAAATTGCAAGAATTAGTCGATATTCCGGTCTTCCATGACGACCAGCATGGAACTGCTATTATCTTAGGCGCAGCGATGATCAATGCATTTGAAATTACCTCCAGGAAATTTGATGAAGTAAAAGTTGTTTTTTCAGGTGCCGGTGCAGCTTCAATCTCCTGTGCACGCCACCTGGTCAAGCTTGGCATCCCTAAAGAGAACATCTGGCTTTGCGATTCCAAAGGTTTGGTTTTCAAAGGCAGAGATACCAAGTTATCAGCAGAAAAAGCAGAATTTGCCCAGGAAACCGGTCCACACACCCTTACCGAAGTAATGGAAGGAGCAGATGCTTTCATTGGTTTGTCAATTGCTAATTGCGTCTCCCCAGAAATGATAAAACGCATGAGCCACTCACCCATTATTTTTCCAATGTCAAATCCAGACCCAGAAATCCCGTACGAACTTATCTTAGAACACCGTCCAGATGCTCTTGCCGGTACCGGCCGGTCAGATTTTCCAAATCAAATCAATAATGTGCTTGGATTTCCATATATTTTTCGAGGTGCTTTGGATGTGCGCGCTTCAAAAATTAACGACGAAATGAAGTTAGCAGCTAGTTTTGCCTTAGCAGATTTAGCCCACGAACCAGTCCCCGCTGATGTCTTAAAGGCTTATAATCTTGATCACTTGGAATTCTGTAAAGATTACCTCATTCCCAAACCCTTTGATAAGCGGATTTCTTTGTGGGAATCAGCTGCTGTCGCCAAAGCAGCCATGGAAACCGGCGTGGCGAGGTTGACAGTAGATATAGATGAATACCGCAAAAGCCTAAGGAAACGTTTTTTGCTTGTAGATTAGAGGAACAAATGGAATTAGATCTAACTAAACCTATCCTGGAATTAATTCGCCTTACCTCAACTGACCTGCCAATGCCAGTTGAAAAGAGGCTTAGAGCTGCCCTTGGAAAAGAAGAACCTGGATCAGCCGCATATGGAGCCCTTGAAACAATCTTAAAAAATGTTGAGATGACTCGGAAAAATTCCACGCCCATTTGCCAAGATACCGGCACACCGATCTTTTATGTACATCACCCCGCTGGTGTGAATACTGGCACATTGTCAATCCAGATACGTGCAGCAGTAGCGCTGGCTACCAAGCGCGCCTATTTAAGACCTAATGCGGTCCACCCTATAACAGGTAAGAACACTGGCAATAATGTCGGTGATGATCATTTTCCATCCATATATTTCACACAAGTGGAAGGGGAGACGATCACAATCGACCTGATGCTGAAGGGAGGAGGCTGTGAAAACGTGGGCAGGCAGTATTCTCTGCCAGATGATCGTTTGGGTGCTGGACGTGATTTGGAAGGTGTACGAAAAGCAGTTCTGGACGCCGTTTATCAAGCTCAAGGTGAGGGTTGCTCACCAGGTTTCTTAGGGGTAGCGATTGGGGGAGATCGTGGGACTTCCTATGCTGCATCAAAAGAAGCGCTATTGCGCAACCTTGATGATTCAAATACTGATATCACACTTGATGAACTTGAAAATAGGATTACAGCGGAATCTAACCAGCTTGGCATAGGACCGATGGGTTTTGGCGGTCATGCAACGGTCTTGGGTACAAAAATTGTCTCAACCCACCGACTTCCAGCTTCGTTTTTCGTTTCCGTGTCTTACATGTGCTGGGCTTATCGCCGAAGAAAAATGATTGTCACTGGAACTGAAATTGCTTACGAATAGTGGAGAGACAAAATGCAGATAAAACTGACAACACCAATATCTGATGAAGAGATTAACAATCTAAAAGTTAGCGATACTGTCTTAATATCCGGCACAATGATTACCGGCAGAGATGCAGTTCATAAATGGTTATTTGACCTATTTGTTAATCCAAAAAACTCACCTTCAGCAGAGGACCAGGCAGTTTACCAGGAAATAAAACTGATACTGGATGGCGGTATTATTTATCACTGCGGACCTGTAGTGGCAGGCTTGGACACAAAAGCCTATAAATTTGTAGCGGCGGGTCCAACAACAAGCATTCGTGAAGAGCCTTACCAAGCAGACATCATGCGCCACTTTAATCTAAAGGGAGTAATTGGAAAAGGCGGAATGGGCAAAAAAACATTGCAGGGATGTTCTGATGTTCCAGCTGTCTATTTTCATGCCATTGGCGGTGCTGCGTCTCTTATAGCCGAATCAGTAAAAGAAGTCTTGGGTGTTTATAAATTGGAATTTGGTGTACCCGAAGCGATCTGGGTAATTAGAGTTGAAGATTTCCCGGTTGTTGTTACGATGGATTCGCACGGTTTTAGCCTGCATGAAACCGTAAAAGATCACTCTAGAAAGGTTTTAGAAAACCTGCTATAAGCTCAATAGAAAAAGTTACTCATCAAAGAAGAACCTTTATCAGGTTCTTTTTTTATTACTTAAATGGGAGCGCTTGCAATGATTTCTTTCGATATTTCCCTGGCAATTTGAGCCACTGAAGGGCCAATTTCCAACATTCGCTCAACTGATAGGCGAAAGGCTGGACCTGCTACCGCGATAGACGCAAGCGCTACTTGGTTTTTGTCAATAATTGGAGCCGCTACCGCGTTTATTCCTTCTTCATATTCTTGTTCTGAGTACGCAAAACCACGCTCTCTAACCAGGTCAAGGATGTGAAACATCGTTTTTTCATCCCGAATTGTGTAGGAAGTAAATTGGGGAAGCTCCTGGCTTAGAATGTGCTTGATAAACTCCTCATTAGAGTACGCCATCACAACCTTGCCAGAAGCAGTACTGAAGACCGGCAACCTCTCCCCAGGCTTTGCTGCCATAATGACTTTCTGAGGACTTTCCAAAACTGCCAGGTAAACCATATCTGAACCATCACGAATTGAAAGGGTAACAGTCTCAAGGTGTAAGGCGTTTAAACGATGCATGTATGGAATGGCAATTTCTCGCAGATTCGATCGTTCTAGTGTTAGAAAAGCCAGTTGCAATAAACTTAGACCAGGCCGATATCGACCCGTCACTGGATCGCGCTGCACAAACTTCCTAGCCTCAAGTGTGCCAAGCAGGCGGTGAACAGTGCTCTTGTGCATGCCCACTTTCTCAGTGATTTGAGTCATACTTAATTCAGGTGTACTTGATGAAAAGCACATCAGCACATCCAACGCACGGTCAACAGCTCGAATCGAATCTTCCAAGGATTTATCCTTTCTAAGAATTTATAAACCAAGTATACAATAAAAACATAATCGGTATTGACAAATTTTGAATGAAATGCTATGCTTTTTGTATCATAATATGAAACACTGTCTTGTATGATGATACACTTAGGTAGTTCACAATATCCAATAATAATTAAGGAGAGAATATGACAGAGTTGTTTACACTTGCCGATGCAGCGATGAAAGTCATCCAAGATCGCCGCAGCATCCGGGAATATTCACCCGAACCTGTATCTGAAGAGGATTTGGATTTGATCCTCGAAGCAGCCAGACAAGCGCCTTCCGGCGAAAATGCACAGCCCTGGCGTTTTGTCGTGATTAAAGACCCTACAACCCGCAAGAAATTAGGAGCTATTGCCGGCGGCGGTAGTGGCAGGCGCTTCACAGCAGAATTCGTAACAAAGAAAATGCAAGAACGATTTGCCGGATTACAGGATGAAGCTAAGAAAAAGGCAGCCTTTGAAAAGCTTACTTCTGGCCAGGTTTCTGCCTTCCTCGCAGACGCCCCTGTCAGCCTGGTAATTGTGGGCAAAAAAGATGTCTGGGATTTACCATTCGATACTTCAGCAGCTATTGAGAATATTTTATTAATGGTGACTGCCTTAGGCCTAGGTGCGTGTTGGGTGATTGCTCCTTGTATTGATATTAGAGATGAACTGAGGATTAAAGATCTACTTTCCATTCCAGAGGGATTTAAAGCTATAAGCATAATTTCTATTGGCCACCCAACCCGACCACACCGTCCTCGCCCAAGACTTCCGATCAGTGAAATCGTGTTTTCGGAAGTGTGGGGAGAAAAATATTACCAGGAGGAAGCATGAACGAAAATTTAGTTCCCAAAGATTATGCCAACACTTTGATTTTCGAATTGCAAAAAGCATTTTGGGATGAACGCGGAAAAGGCGCCAGGTTTAGAATGACTACTGTTGGCAGTGCGTTTTACCAGGAGAACGTGCAGGCTCAATTAACAACCGCTGATGTTGATGAGATCATACAAACCATCTCGCTAATTCTTACAGACAAAGGCATCGTTAGTAAGGTTCTCTACACAAAAGATGACCGCTTGTTCAGGGTGATCATCAAAGGTTGCATGCACTACAACGTGGAAGAGCGCATGATTGCAAATGGCATAGAACCTTTTACGTGCATTCCTGCCAACCTGATTGTGCTTGCCATTGAAGAAAAATTAGACAGACCAGTGGAATTAGCTGAGATCAAGGTTGAAGAAGGTGAATGCCAACTGCTACTAATTTTGTTCGATAAAAGACCAAGTCTCGACTAGGAGGTACTTATGTCAAAAGTATGCACCCTGGCAGAGGCTGTTGCCACCATTGCACCTGGCTCACATATTGCCTTACCAGGCTTTGCCATTACGCGCTGTGCCATGGCCTTTGCACATGAAGTCATCAGGCAGAAAATTGATCATCTAACACTCTCCCAGTGTGTGGGGGCAATGGACGCAGACATCTTGGTCGGAGCAGGCTTGGTGGATCGATTTATTTACGGTGGTGGCTCACTTGACCGTTTTGGTAGATTAGCAAATGTAAACCGCGGCATTGAGAACCACAGCTTAGATGCACAAGAATACAGCAGCTTATCGGTTACCTTCCGGTACTTAGCCGGCGCACTTGGCATTCCGTTCATTCCCATCCGCTCACTGCGCGGTTCAGACCTTTTAGAGCAGTTGGAACAAACCCATCCAGAAGATGTTTCAATGTTAAAAGATCCCTTTACTCAAGAGGATTGGCTGGTTTTAAGTCCACTACTTCCAGATGTGACGATTGTTCATGCCCAGGTGGCTGATGAAGAAGGTAACGCATGGATCCTTGGACCCAGGTGGGATAATGCCGAACAAGTAAAAGCTGGAAAGCGTACTGTCGTGATTACAGAACGATTAGTATCCACTGAATCAATCCGCCATCAGCCTGAAAAAACTGTTGTGCCTGGCTTGGTGGTATCTCATGTCGTCGAGCTACCATTTAGTGCTTATCCTACATCAGTTTTTAGTGAGTACGATTATGATGCAAAGCATATTGAATTGTATGTTAAAGCATCTGCAACCCAGGAAAGTTTTAAGGCGTATTTGGATGAGTATATCACTTCCACAAAAGACCACTGGGATTTTTTAAATAAGGTAGGCGGGCTTAAGCTGCTCAACGGGCTAAAAGCTGATCCTACTCTGGGATACTAAGGAGAGGTGCTGCAATGACGATCAATTATTCACCCTCAGAATTAATGGCAGTGGCTGGCGCAAGAGAGCTAGGCGATAACCAGGTAGTTGCAGTGGGTATCGGCTTGCCAATGGTAGCTTCGTTCCTGGCGAAATTGACACATGCACCACATATGACAATGTTGTTCGAATTAGGCGTAATTGACCCTGAACCTATCGATACCGGCGTCGGCTTGGCAGATCCTCGTGTTTGGTACCGCGCCAAGGTGTTAAGCAGCTTTGTTGACATCTTAGGAATGGTTCTGCATCGCGGAAAAGTTGATGTAGGATTTTTGGGCGGTTTAGAAGTCGATCAGTTTGGCAATCTAAACACCACCTTGGTTGGTGACCCAAAAGGACAGTTCCGGCACATGGTAGGCAGCGGTGGCGCCAATGATATTGCATCCTCTGCACAGCGTACAGTTATTATCATGCGCCACGAAGCGCGAAAAATCAGGGAAAACATTTCCTTTATCACTAGCCCAGGGTATCTCAGCGGGGGTACCAGCCGTGAAAAAGCAGGCTTAAAGGGCGGTCCCAGCCGTGTGATTACTGATAAGGCGATTTTTGGCTTTCATCCAGAAACAAAAAAGATGATGCTCATTTCAGTGCATCCTGGGAATACCCTTGAAGATGTGATCGACACTATGGGTTTTAAGCCTGTCTTACCTGCATCGGTTCCATTTACAGAGGCACCAAGTGAATTAGAATTAAAGCTTATTAGAGAAAAAATCGACCCACAAAGGATGTATGTTGGTTAATTTGGAATAAATCGGGAGAAAATTAATCATGCCATATATTGTTTTAGACACTTGTATTTTATGCGGTGCTTGCATTGCCGGCTGTCCATCTGAAGCAATCACTGAAGATGAAACACAGGCTCATATTAATGTCGAATTATGCGTTGAGTGTGGCACTTGCGAAGCGAATTGCCCGACTGGATCAATTATATACGAATTAGATGAACCTGTGGAAAGTTAAACATCAATAGAAATTGAGAATCTTTGAGTCCGGGCTCAATCCTCGCCCGGATTCTTTTAATTAATAAGTTCGTTACTTCCTAATAGAAACTTAACTATATTAATAAATCCAGCACTTGAAGTAGTTACTTGCAATAAAATAAACCTCTGAAATAGCGATCAACCATGAAAGAATCTATATTAGCCTCATGAATACTTCTCCAATATTGATTCCACAAATAAGAACATAATTGTTTTCCCCATGCACTAGCAAATTGTTACACGTGTATAATTGATTTTGATTAAGTAAACAAAGAGCAGTAAATATGGAATCGACCAAAGTTGACAATAATAAAAAAATAGCGTTCTTTTTGCCCGATCTGCGCATGGGGGGGGCTGAACACATGATGGCAGTAATCGCCTCAGCTATAGCCAAGCGTGGGTATATAGTGGATTTTTTGCTGGTAAAAGCGGAAGGCCCTTATTTATCACATTTAGATGAAAAAGTGCGAATAATAGATCTAAACAAAAAATCGACCTATCTTAGTTTGTTTGATTTAATCAATTACTTTCGAAAAAATAAACCAGATTTTGTTTTGTCATCCCTTGATCTCACAAACATGGTTGCGTTGATAGCGCGGTCTGTTGCTAAATATCCTAAGTATTTAATTATTCGATTGGCAAACACCCAATCAATTGTATCTCGCTCGCTGTTAAAGAAAAAACTGGAAAAATTATTTATCAAAATGCTTTATCCCAAGGCTGATGCAATCATTGCAGTATCAAGATCAGTTTCGGATGATTTTAAATCTTACACAAACATCAATCACCCATCTATTGAGGTAATATTTAACCCTATAATCAATGAAAGAATAATTCAAAGAGCGAATGAACCTAATAATCACCCATGGTTCAATCCAAAAACAGTGCCAGTGATCATTGCTATTGGGCGGTTAAGTGAACAGAAAAACTTCAGCTTATTATTACAATCCTTTGCAAAAGTATTAGAAAGCACAAAAGCCCGGTTAATCATTTTTGGGGAGGGACCGCTGAGATCAAACCTGGAAAATTTAGTTAAAGAATTAAATATACAAGATGCGGTTTTATTACCTGGCGTGGTAGCAAATCCGTATAATTACCTAAATAATGCTGATCTATTTGTTTTAGCATCTAATTATGAAGGTCTGCCCAACGCACTGGTTGAAGCCCTTGCCTGTGGGTGCCCAGTCGTAAGCACTGATTGCCAAAGCGGACCAAGAGAAATTCTAGACAATGGGAAGTATGGCATTCTTGTTGAACCAGATGATGTTGATGGATTGGCAAACGCAATTATTCAAACTCTTAATAGTGAGAAAAAAATATTACCATTAACTTGGCTGGATCAGTTTTCTGAAGAAGTCATTGTAGGTAAGTACTTAAATTTAATGAATCAACTTACCAATCAAAAGAAAAATTAACTTTTCACCAACAGTAGAATTTTTAATCTTAAAAAATGGGTTATAAAAAATTGATTGAACCACTTAAGAGAGCAATAAGTCAATTACCTAAAGTGACAGCAGATATTGCCATCTACGGTATTGGGGGTTCACTCATGCAAGTTGTTGGTTTGATTACGATTCCCATCATCACCAGGATTTTAAACTCAACTGAAGTGGGATCACTAGATGTTATCAACGCAACTACTAATTTTATTCACATCTTATTAGCCTTACATCTTGTGACTGGTTTAATGAGATTCTTCTACGAAGTCTCAGAAGACTCAAAACAAGACAGGAAAAAGATGGTTTCCAGTGTCTTTTGGTTCACTTTGATGTTCAGCTTATTGATTGTTGGAACCGTCTCAATATTTAGCCAGAAACTTTCTACATTACTCTTTTCAAGTGAAATTTATTCGGATGCAATTTTTTTGGCTACTGCCAGTCTTCCTTTTGCAGTGTTTAAGGAAATCTTTGCCAGTGCTCTGCGCATGCAGCGCAAACCCGTTAAGTATCTGATCATAAACTTACTGCATGCAATCATCAGCTTTGGATTGATCCTGATTTTTATCCTCCGATTTAACCAAGGAATAAATGGCTATTTCACAGCACAAATAATTTCAGGAATATTCGTGACAATTATTAGTGCTTGGTACTGCCGCGATCTACTTGGTTTTACTTTTTCTAAGAAATGGTTTGCTGATATTGCTTCTTACAGCCTACCAATGCTACCGGGTGGATTGCTAAACTGGGGTATGATGTCGATTAATCGAATTTTATTAACACAATACACTACCGAGACACAGATTGCCTACTACAGTGTAGCTACAAAAACCTCTAAAGTGATTGAACTTGCGGTTTCTGCTTTTATTATGGGTTGGTTGCCTGTTTTCTTAGCAAATATCAACAGTAAAAGTTTTCATCTAAAGCTTGATAAAGTATTCAGGTACTATGTCTATGCAACAATAAGCCTTTCTGCATTTGTTACGTTATTTGCAAAAGAATTTTTCTATATCCTTGCCCCGACTGAATATCAAGTTGGCGTTCCATTGGTTGCACTGTTGTGTTTAAAACAAGCATTGACTGGCTCGACCTATACATACACAGTAGGGATTACACAAACAAAAAAATCATATTTTGTCTCGATATCAACAGGAATCGGTGTTATCGGTACAATTCTATCCAGCCTGTTATTATTACCAAAGTACGGGATTTTTGGGGCAGCAGTTGCAGATGTAATCGGGATTTTTATATACACACTTCTAATGTTAATATTCTCCAATAATTTGGTTAGACTGGAGTTGAATTTTAAACCAATTGTTTGGTCAATCCTAGGATTCCTGATTTTCTGGATTATCAGTATCAATTTGTCCTTTGGGAACCTCTACTTAGATTTTATGTTTCGCCTTGTTTTGTTGGTAATCTTCCTAATAATTCTATTTGTTATAATTGATCGCGGTTCTATTCTTTATCTCTTGAAGAAAATATCTTTAAGTGAAGAAGCAGAAAGAACAACTAACCTGTAAAATGTCATTTTCAATGAAATCAAATCCCTTAATCTCTATCCTAATTCCCTGTTACAACTCTAGAAAGTTTATTAAAGACACCATTAATTCGGTATTTGAGCAAACTTACCAAAATTTTGAAATCTTATTAGTCGATGACGGCCCACCAGACCCAATTGAAGATATTTATAAGGAACTCGATTCGCCAAAAATAAAATACTTCAAGATTGAAAATTCAGGCCCAGCCAAAGCCAGAAACTTTGCT
>Ga0209723_1002870_pt1 | contig 22030 bp, 19 predicted proteins | sample BiotimSIPDNA_2_FD_185750 | JGI IMG/M metagenome (GOLD analysis project Ga0209723, IMG submission 185750) | Anaerobic biogas reactor microbial communites from Washington, USA - Biogas_R2 time_0 SIP DNA (SPAdes) (version 2) | ecosystem: Engineered > Bioreactor > Anaerobic > Unclassified | place...
GAAAACCCAAAGCAACAATACGCGGTGGACCATCAAAAACTGTGCATTTTGACTCTTTTAACCCCACAGGCATCAATGGTCCCCAGTGGCTACCACGCATCCAGCCTTGAACAAAATAGCTGTGCATAAACGGCGCCAGTATTTCGCCTACCGCTGGAAGCCCATGTTGGGCTCGGGCAATCATCACTGGGTCATCTTTTCCGACGTATTTTCCAGCAATCAAAGACAGCTTAGAAACGCTGCTTGCCGCACAAATCAAGTCATCACTGCATCGCCAAACACGCGAAACTGCATAGCGCCCCACCGTGCCAATTAACGCGAGCAGCTCGTACATTTCAGAGGGGCAACTGAGAACCGCCGACTTATCCTCCATTGTGTCGATGACTTCAAACTTGAAGCCACACAGCATGCTTGGGTCAATAACTAAACCTGCAGTGTTCATTGGGTCAGCAAACATGCGGAAAAGCGGGTAATTAAACGAGCCAGCCGAAGTCTTGTCAGCAGCAAAAACCACCAGCGGGTCAGACTTGCGTTCCTCAAACTCTATCTCAGCCACGCCCGGACCCATGCCGCGAACGTTGCCGCTGAAAGCGTCTTTAAGAAGGTCTTGCCCAGCCGCATAAAGCTTAAGCTGCAAAGCTTTGTTTGCAGCGTCCTTAAAGGTTTCCCATGCAAGCTTGTGAATTTCGCTGTTTTGCTCGCCGTTCTCGTGAGCCATAAGCAACTCCAAATCGTCGCCAGCGTTGAAAACAAAAAAGTTGTTAATCAATCCTTCATCTTGGGCTTTTTTCAGGTTCCTTTCTGCTATATCAAAAAGAGGTTTAGGGACAATATGGTGACCAGCCAAGGAGCCGACGTCACACTTGATTATGGAGATCGTGACTTTTTTTACCACACACAACCCCAAGTAATCGAGGTTGAACCTGAAATATAAGATTTTCACAAATTCACGACTGCGGCTTGGGAAAAAATGAAATAGGCAAAAACCAACTACTCTTTGAACTGGTGCATTAAAGTGAGCGAGCCACGTGTGGTTACAGTAAAAATTCCCGAAGAAATCTATCAAGAGATGACGCTTCGCATTCCAGAAGGCGACAGGAGCAACTTTATTCGGGAAGCAATCAGCGAAAAACTGCAGAAAACGCCCAAGCCAGACAAGCTCTTAGCGCTCGAGGAGAGGGTGGGCAAGATTGAACATGAGTTTGAACAGATAAGAAAATACCTCGCCGACCTCGAACTGCTAACCTACGAGCGCGGCAAAATTAACCCGCACAGCTTCTGCATTGACGACACCGACCACAAAATCATGGATTACATACTGCACTATAAGGGCGCCACGACGCCTGAACTGGCAGAGTACCTTAAAACAAACCGTTGGCTCGTCCTCAACCGCCTGCGAAAAATTCAGCGAACCTCCAAAAAGCAAGGCGGAAAAGCCATAATTGACTACTGCGCTGGGGAGCGTTCGGGGAAGAAGAAGGCGTGGTGGATTAACGACCAGATTATTGGCGAGGAAAGCGAGTAACTTTAAATTTGGAGGGGCTGTTTTGTTGTGGATTTGTGGGCTCGTAGTCTAGCACGGAACGACTGCGCTGCTGAAGTCACCTTTGGTTTTTTCCTCTTGCAAAACTCAAATTCCCTTTTTCTTTTTTTCGCATATTTTTTACTTGAGCTATTTTTCTTGAGCGGCGGCTTTGACTTAGTGGCGCCATGGCCGCAAGCGCGTCTGGCACAACTTAAGGAGAATTTCGACTGATGCCTGATGTCTCGTCTCCCAATGACTCTTCGCCAGAAGGTCAGGTATCGAGTAAGGTAGGTAAGGCTTCTAATGAGCCATTGTTAAATCGAGTTTTTCAGTGGTTCCGAGAGCACCATAATGTTAAAGGTCGAGGAAAACTCCGCAAATTAGCCTTTGATTTGGGCTTGGACTACCAGAAAAATAGAAAATACCTCTGGAAGCTAAGTAGCCAATGGAAAACTGACCTCAGAAATGAGCGAGGCTCAAAAACAGCTGTTCGCTCAAAACCTGACGAGCAGCATGCGGTTTTTGCTGAGGCAAAGGCGCCTGCTTGTTTGGACCGCAAAAAGAACGTTGATGTCACTGCTAACGCTGTTTCAGTTGGTTGGCATCTAAGTAAAAATAGGAATAGGATTCTGTTTTGGGATGAACCAGGGCTTGGGCGTGTTCAATGGTGGGAAACTGGAACAATCTTTGTCCATGTAGCCAAGCCCGTTAAGATGGCGAGGGTCAAGACGTTGCTTTATCATGCCTTTAATAACACAGGACTAATTTTTGATTGGGAGATTATGGAGCAGTTTGTTAACTCAGCCGATTGGTATAGTTCCCATGATACTTACGATACGCCCGACAACAGACCTTTGCCCTACATGAAGATAACGACCTATGAGGTTCTTGGCGTGAAGGCGATTAAGACTGGGGACTTCAGTCACAGAAACAAGCTGGAGGTCGAGGTGGCAAAGCCCAAGATAGTTGAACATTATGAGAAGCTTGTAGACTTACTGAAATCAAGCGCTGAAGTATCAAATGATGTGCTGGCAAAAAACAGCAAAATTATCGAGCAGTTCAACGAGTATTTAGTAGCGGTCAGTTCCCCAAAGTCCAAGGGTAATTTAGTTGACAGAAACATGATAGCTTAAGTAATAAGACCTGAGACGTTTGGCAAAATAAGAAATTATGAAAAGAAGAATTAGAAAATGCCCTCTCTGCGGGCAATACTTATCCAACCCTAACGGCGATAAGCTGCTAGAGAACAGACCGAACGTTATGTCACTTAATTTTTTCTTTAAGTCTTAATAAATTTAGAAAAAACGTTAAGATAAAAAGAAAAATTTATAATACCACTTACGCCTTATTCTGCTTGGTGACCTATATTGGAGCGCAGTCTAGAGGCGTTTGTTTCAAGAGAATTGGTGAAAGTCTTTGGTAAAGACAAGCTCGTTGCCACAGATGAAGCGCTGCCGGGGCAAATTAGGGTCGATTTCCATTTCAAAGACAAGTCAGGCGGCGATGTCTTTGTAGAGGTATCACGTAGAATAGGACGGAGTACGCTAAGTAAAATCCTCAATTTGTATTCCGCCTTGTCCAATGTAGAGCAACCGCTTAACAAGTTTAAGTTAATAGTTGTCGGTGAAGAGATTGAAGTTTCAGCCAGGAAAGCCCTCAGAGGGCTCCCTATACAGTTAGTTACCTTAAACGAGTTAGGAATAACTCAGGCTGTAGAATCGCTTCAGGAAGTGCAGAATCAACTTCAGGATAGACGTCTGTCGCCTGAAGAGGCCAAACTAGTGGCTATGTGGGAGGCAGAGAAAAGGTCTACAATTCGCGCAAGGGACGTTATCGATTCGCTACACTGTACGGCTGATTATGCATACGTTTTGTTGCATAAACTGGAACGGAAACACTGGCTTGAGCGAGTTAGCCCGGGACTTTACCAATTCATTCCAGCATCCTATGGCTACCCAGAAAAGGTTCCGCCCGCCAATGCCTTGATGGTGGGGGCTGCTTTGGTTGAACCTTACTATTTTAGTTATTATACCGCCAACAGCCACTATGGTTTCACGACCCAGATGCCTTTCACACTGTTTATTGCTACCCCAAAGAAGAAGCCAAAGGTTGAATGGCAAAGCGTAAATTTCCAGTTTGTGACCTTATCGAAGCGTAAATTCTTTGGATACAGAATTGAACGGGTGTTTGATGCTGAGGTTTACATGGCTGAGCCTGAGAAGGCGATAGTTGATTCTTTTGATAAGCCACGTTATGTCGGTGGAGTGGAGCAGTTGGCAAGGATAATATGGCGTGGCTTGGCAAGAGTTGATAAAGCAAAGTTGGTGGATTATGCCTTAAGAATGGGGTCGCATTCTTTGGTTCAAAGGCTTGGTTTCATTATTGATTACTTATCAAAGGCGGGATCGATTCAACCATTGCCAGTTGACCTGAAAAGTAAGTTGTTGAAGTCTGTGGGGAATGCACCCATTTATCTTGATTCTAAGCGAGCCAAGACAGGTTTATTTTCTAGAGATTGGGGAGTTATCGATAATGTTCCCAGAGAGCAATTGCTAAGCGAGATTGAGGTAAGATAAGATGTTGGATCAAAAATATGTAACGTTTTATGCTCGGTCTCGCAAGGTCCCCTTGGCTGTAGCAGAGCGCGATGTAGTTCTCACCTACGTTTTGAAGGTTCTGTCAGAGGATGTTCTGAAGAATTTGGCGTTTAAAGGTGGCACCTGTTTAAAAAAAATGCATTTTGGCGGCAGCGGCAGATTCTCAATGGATCTTGATTTTACTAGTCTTAGCAGTTCTATTGATGAGCTCCAAACTCGGCTTAAGCAGTTACTGGATAAACGTAGCCATTTTGGCATTGAATTTAGAATTTTGGAAGAAAATGTTAGAAAAGCTGACGATGACTTTGATCAATCTTATCTTGCCGTCTTAGGCTATTCTCACAGCTGGAACTCTGGGGAGTTCATGTTTGAAGTAAGCTTTCGAGAAAAACCACTGCTACCTCTGGATGAGTTGCCGCTGATAGATGAAATGTACTTCAAATACTGCGAGTTTCCACGATTTCTCTTGAGGTGTCTCCGTAAAGAGGAGTTGCTGGCTGAGAAGCTGCGGGCGGCGTATCAACGGTTTAGAGCTCGCGATTTGTATGATCTCTACCTGTTTGCTGATAGACACTTTGACAAAAGCTTGGTACAAAAACTTGCAGTCATCAAATGCTGGAATGTTCATGAACCGTTTAACCCAAAGAAGCTTCTAGACAGCATAGCTGAGTCTAAGTATGATTGGACTGACCTTGAACGGTTGGTGAGAAAAGGCGGGTTACCTTCCCAAGAGGCTGTTGTCGGAAAAGTTCTTAAAGCGTATGCGTTTTTAGCTGACATGGATAGCACACTTGTAAGAATAATCGACGATTCTAAAGCTCATAAAGAGACAAAATTAGTTGCGTCTCTCCTGAAATAATCGGGCGTAGTATGCCTTTGTAACGCGGACGTTGCCTCCTCTGGAGGCCACGCACCCCGCTGGGCCTGCGAACTTATGGTGCCAGGAACAACTTTCACAATAGACCTATTTAAGCAATAAGATTAGTAGAATAACAATCATTACAGCTTCTAAGGATACTCCAACTGCCAAGGCACTCTTTAATTGAGCGACTTTTCTTGATAGAATTTCGCTTTACTCGATAACGACGCATTGATTGAGTCCTTTTGTTCTTTAAGGTCTTTTTTGAGGTCAGTTAATGAGATATTTATTTCTTCTTTGTGCTCATGAAGGGCAGTTTCAAGGAAATGCTGATTTTCCCTAGAGTATTTTATCAGTAATTCTTGGTTTTTTTCATTTTCTTTTGCGAGTTTTGAAAGCATGTAAACGTTGCGTTTTGGGAGTAGTCCGCTTTCAATGGCTTGGTCTTTTCGTTCAGCCATCTCTTGGCTTCGGTGAAACGCGAAGGTTGGAATCAAAACGTTACCCCTGTGCGCGCGCCATCCCATTGCCAGTGCAGACAGTCCTTGCGCATATGCAACGTACTTTACTGGCCCTGTTATAGGTAGACCGGGGTGGTCACAATTTGCTGCTTGGAGTGTTATAAGCTGCCCAATGTAACCTGTATGTTAACCTGATCGTCAGTGGCGTAGAAATACCTCCTTCACAAGCTCCAGATCCATGCCAATGGGAATTCCCAGGAACAATAAATTATGCTAATGCGTGGGTCAGCGGATACTGCTCCCAGCACGGGTATTTCTAATACACCATTAAAAACAGCTTAATCTATATGACCCCTACTTTTTTTTAAAAGCTATGTCACTAAATGTATAAACAAATTATTTAATAAAAGAGAGCAGAACGTGATTTACGGTCGCATATTTGCCGAGGCATTTGAGAAATATTCTATAGTTTAAGTATAAAACTGATGCTGGCATAGTTCTGTTTTTGATTCAGAATTTGATCAATAGTGTCAATTTAGAATTGCGCAAAGCTTTTATCTGAAACAGGCGATCTTTCTCTGAAGAATCATGAAAAAGCCTGCACAGTTCGGAGCAATTTCTGCACTAATGCTATGCATGTGTGTTCTTGGCATATTTGTCCCGGTTGCCACTGCAAGAGATGCTTTTGCACCCTCATGGCTAAAAGAGGGCACATATGCAAAATATGAACCCAACACTGATAGGTCTATCAACTTGGGTTTTGTGCAGTTTTTTAACGTAACTGACCCCAAGTATGCCGGAACCAATTACGCGATAAGCCACGCAGCCGATACTCTTAATACTATTAGTTCTAGTTTTACGTGGCGCTGTATTAGTATTAATGATACTATGGCAAAACTGCAGGTTACGCTTGACTACGTTGGAAACTCGACGGGAGATAATTATGACGACAATTTCGAGTATGTTACCAATTCTTCTGGAATTGTGTCTTTCCAGCTTACGGGTGTGGCTTATGTTGACCTTTATACTAGGGGAGTGTATAATGCTGATGGCGTGTTCTTGGGTACTACGCATCTGTGGTTGCCTGCAAACCCAACTGATGGTCAAGAAATAATCCTATGGGAAGAAGACTCTAAAACAATAACATCAACAGTAACGATTAATTCTGATTATTGGACTGCAACTGTTCAGGGAAAACAGGACATTTTTCAAATAAGTGAAACTAGAGTTAAAGACCAATATACATTGGGTTATCCATTCTATGATTTGGATACGGGTCTTTATGTAGGCGGCATGTGTCCTTGGGATCCTATCTTTGCAGTGGTCGGCGTTAGTTTTTGTAATGTTGGAGTTTTAACTGAGACAAACATTAGCTTGGGACCTGAGCGTTCAGCAATAAACTGGTATCAAATTCTGCCGTACGTCATAATTCCTGTAGCGATTATTCTGCTGGCTGCAACTTTAATAATTAAACGCAGGAGAAAGAAAAACTAAAAGGGGAGCTTTTGGTGGAAGAATCTGTTGTAGAAACATCTAATCTTGTGAAGACTTTTGGGAAAATACCTGCATTAAATGAGTTAACTATGGAAATTCCAAAAGGGATTTCTGGGTTTGTAGGAAAAAATGGCTCAGGCAAAACCACAACCATCGGTGTCCTCTTAGGATTAATTAAAGCCAACAAAGGCCAAGCCACAGTATTTGGCCTGGATTGCTGGAAAAAGTCTTTTGAAATAAGACAAAAACTAGGCGTTATGCATGAAACCAACGCCTACCCCGGCAGCTTCAGCGCCAGACGCTTCCTAACACACGTAGCAAAACTCTACGGCATAACCCAAATCGACCAAACCATCGACGAACTACTCAACGACGTAGACTTAACCAACGCACAAGATAAACCCATAAAAACTTACTCGGCAGGCATGTTCAAACGTCTAGGCTTAGCCCAAGCCCTAATAGGCAACCCAGAACTGGCAATACTTGACGAACCCACCGCAAACATCGACCCCCTGGGGCGAATCACACTCTTAGAAAAAATCAAAGAAATACACGCAAAACACGATACCAGTTTTCTCATATCCACCCACATACTAAGCGACCTAGAAAAAATATGCAACTACCTCGTCATAATCGACCAGGGAAAAACCGTAGACCAAGGATACATAAATAACCTAACAGGAAAGTATTCGGCTAGTATTTATAAAATCGAAGTATCAAACCCCCAACAATTCATAACAGCGCTCCAAAAACTAGAGGTAATTGACAAAGTCTGGATTGAAAACGGTAAAATATTCTGCAAAGTGAATGATACTGAAGTGTTTTATAGAGAAATTCCAAAAATTGCGTCCGAACAGAAACTGCAGCTAAAAAGTTTCCAGCAAACCCTAGGTTCACTTGAAGAAATCTACACCCAAACCGTTGGGGGAAAATGATGAATAAATCCCCAAAAGCTTTTTTTCGACTGGTTCTTTGGGAAATTGAAAACTCCCTAAGCCTGCCTGTACTTTCTTTGATTGTTGCATCAGCAATACTTGCGGTTCTAATTCAATCAACATCCATCACAGGATTCAGCCATAACTACCGCGATTTATCCACTGGTGCACGCACTATATTTCTTATTTTAACATTTGTTACCTGTACTTTGTTTTCACGCAGTTTTGCAGGTAGCTTTGGAAGAGGCGACCTGAAGAGAATGCTGTCTTATCCAGTTAAGCGCTGGCAAATTTTCATATCAAAAGTTTTGGCTCTTAATCTGATAATTTTTGGGGTTTATGCATCTGCGTACGCGATGAACCTTTACATTAACGCGGTAAGCTTGTTAGAGCCTATGTTTTATGTGTCTTTATTCGCCATATTTTTGCAGTTGCTGTTTGTGTGTGCTGTTTCAGTGGGTGTTTCTATGATATCTAAAAGTGAATTAATGTCTATTGTTGTTTCTTTTCTGCTGATTTTTGGGCTTGATGCGGCATTTGCTTTCGACTCATTCTATACATCTAATGGGCGATTCACCAATATTTTTGGGTATTTTGAACAAATCACTCACCCTACCTCTCAGATTGCCTCCCAAGTACCTGTTACGTTTGGGCAGTTCACGGATTCAATAATGTTTCCGCTCTTAACTGCAACAGTTATGTTAGTGGTTGTTTTTGTCTACTTTACCCGTAAAATGGAGGTTGACTAATGATGAGAAACAAATCCCAACTGCTCACAACAATTGGATTGTTGCTCTTAGTAATTGGCGCCTCGTTTTTAGCAGGAACTATTTACCGAAGCACCTGGACTTCTAGCGGTGCTGTAGGCACCTTCGGGGCGACAACGGGGAGTGCTTATTTCACTGGTCCTTATTCCTTGTCACCACGCAACTATCAATTATCATTAAATTTAACCTATTATGACGATATTCTTCACTTGAAGCCCATTTCATCGGTGGATTTTTATCTTCTTGACTCTAAAGGCGGCGAGCTTTGGCGCTCAGAAAAAACTATTGAACCTGTTTGGTCTGCTAAAGGGGTCTTACCTACAGACACTTTACGCATGGAAATCTCCCACAGAGGCGACTATTTCCTGCTATTTATTAACTCTGACAATTCAACCATATCGGGCATTGTGTATCCGAAACTGTATGGGTACGAGCGTGACTTGTTAGCGATTTCAGTAACAACACTTGCTGCAGGTTTAGTTATTTCTGTAGCTTCCAAGGTAATGTTTCAGGGCAAAACAAAACAGCCATCTACCGCTACAAAATCAAAAAAAGAGGACAACAATAGCAGCGGCACTGTTTTGTTGCCTCAAAAAACCATATCAGAGGCTTCTTCCGCTAAAGATGCAGGCCACTCAGGGTCCAGGGGTCAATTGCGTAGGCTTCTGATTTGGGAGTTGGAAGAGTGCTTTGCGTTTCCTATGTTAGAAGTTATCCTCATAATCGCGATTTTCACTGTTTTAACTCCTGCTATTATTGAGGTTTCGTCGGCATCCAGTTATTACAATCTTACTTCAGGGATCCAGCCGATTTTTCTTTTCCTCATATTCATTACCGGCGTCTTGTTCTGCCATAGCTACGCAGGCAGCATCTCCCGGGGAGAGACAAAAATGGTTCTTTCCTATCCCGTTCAGCGAAGTAAACTGTTTTTAGCTAAATTCATCGCCCTATTCACTGTCCTCTCCATTGTTTATGTCGGCGTGTTTGCGCTACAGATTCCTCTTTTAGCGCTTAATCCTTTTGAGCCAATGTTTTATGCTTCATTCCTACTTGTGCTTCTTCAACTTTTCCTAGTTTGCACTATATCGACTGCTCTGTCGGTGGTTACTAAAAATGAGGTGCTCTCCATTTTAGCCTCTGCTCTTCTGCTATTTGGCATTGAAAGCGTTGCTTCTAGCGAAAGTCTTGTTACTTTTACAGGCCGATTTACAAGTGGGTTTACGTTTGTTCGCCAATCCGTTTATGGCGGTTTATCTTCGGCACCTTTGACTGATGGACTGTTCAGCGTTTTTGCTGTCGGAGGTATTTCGGTCTTATTGCTTGTTTTTTCCTACGTTTATTTCACACGTAAAATGGAGATTGACTAAAAAAGGAGGATATGGTTGCGATGAAAAAAAGTGTGAGGTTGGGTCTGGCTGTTTTTCTGGTCGGTTTGTCTCTTTTGGTTGCTACGGCAGTTAGAGTTAACTCGGTGCCCAAGACGATGAATTTTGGCAACGAGATAGAAGGAGATCATAGTGGGTGGGTTTTGTATCCGGATTTCTTAATGTTTGATCGAGAGTTTAGTGTCAGTATTAGGGCGAATAATACTGTTAGCGTATATATTTTGGGTGATGCGGCTGTAAAACAATGGAATATTGACAAGTCAGTCAATGCTGCTTGGGCCTATGAGACTGTTGAGGAGGGCGTTTTTAGTGAGCAACCCAATGGTAGGGGCGGTTATGCTGTTTTGGTTCATTTGCCAGAGGACAGTGCCACTGCTATTAAGGTGACTTTATCTTTTTCTGGTTTTGAAAAAGACTTGTTGATGTTCTCATTAGCGATAGTTGGTGCGGGTATTCTTTCATTAGCCACGCTGTTAATTATTAATCTGAGAAAAACAAGAACACTGTAAACGGCATTACGTTTTTTGAATCTGCGTTTGGGTTAGAGTTGATGGCTGGTTGAGGCGTTTTCTACAAGTCCTGCTGAAAACAACTTAGCGCGCCTTTGTTGCTCTGCCAAAGAGCCTTTCCCATTATATAAAGGCGCCAGTGGAGGTGCAATCGGTAATTTACTTCAATGATTGGAAGTTAATGTGCATCAAAATGCATTCAGGAACTAGCATGACTCAACTAAATCAGATCGCCCATACCTCCAGAAAAGCAGCCCCCTACAAATAAGCCGAAGCCGAACTGGGGCACATAACAAATCCAGCGATGTCGCAACGAAATTGTTAGTTTAAATCCACTTTTACGCTTTTAATAAACTAATTTGATCTGGTTAGAAAAGTGAATTAGTCGCATCTTCGGTGCTTGTTCATGACACAGTTCATCTGTTTTAAGTGAATAAACTGCTGGATGTGTCTTCTTTGCCAAATTCGGTTCATAATTTGCTTTACGGAACAACTGCCAAGTATGGCTCTATTGCCACATCTGCTGTTGAATGCACTGCTAGTGCTATACTCCAGAAGTCGTGATGTTCTCGCTATTGTGTAGTGCTAATGCCATCGTCTCTTTGCAGCCCTAACGCTTACATAAACCTTAAATTAATTAGGTAATAACGCAAAAAAGCGCGTATCCTTATCAATAAAAGGAACCGTACTTAACGGTATATTATTAGTTTGGCGACTGTTTTTTAAGCTCTTGATTACTAAGTTAGTGTTTGTGAACGCCACTAAATCGCACTTGAAAACAGTATTAACAATTAGAGCTAAAGTCCTTGAATATACAAGAGACTGGTTGGATAAGGACGGCTTCGTTGAAATACAGGGGCCTGTGCTTTTTCCGGCGTTTAGCGAAAAATCTACTCATTTTATGGTAAACTACTTTGGCAGACGCGCTTTTCTTAGCGCAGGTTTAGCGCCATATTCAGACACTTTTCTATCCATGTTTAATAGGATTTATACGGTTGCGCCTACGTTTAGGGCTGAACAGATAAAGTCTAAGAGGCACTTAGCGGAGTATTGGCGAATTGAAGCCTGCTGTATATGTGATTTTGAAGATATGCTATCGATACAGGAACAGTTACTAACACACACATTGCTAACTCTTTCAAGTAATTGCCAAAAAGAATTAGCCGAGTTGAATAGCCCTATTGCCAACCTAACGCGGCTTAAGACACCGTTTCCAAGATTAACATACGATAAAGCTATAGAGCAGCTCCAAAAAAGTGGGTTGAAAGTCGCCTGGGGCGAACCAATAACCGAAGAAATGGAAGCTCAGCTGGCAAACCTGTATGGTCAGCCATTTTTTATTACACATTATCCCTTGAACGCTGAAACCGTACTGTACCGCACATTACCTGATGAAAGCTTGCTGACTTACTCTGCCGATTTACTTGCTCCACAAGGATACGGCGAAATAGGCGCATGCAACGAACTAATCACAAAAAAAGCTCTAATTGAACAGCGATTAACTGAAGCTGGAATAGCACCAGAGGATAAAAAGTGGTATCTTCAAACAAAAAAGAGCCGGATAACGCCCCAATCAATTATAGTTGTAGGTTTGGAAAGAATCTTGCAATGGATTTGTAACCTTTATGATATTAAAAAAACGAATGTATCATCAAGAAAATTCGGTGACGAATTACTCTAAATAGTCATCCTTAGCAATTTTTCGAACAATAGCCATATACTTTTGTAGCTTGCTTTTTTCTTGCGCTTCAGACGGCAAAAGCTCAGGCGCCAAAGCAATCGGAATGATTGCCAGAAAGATTAGCATACAGCTAATTAGGGTACTATTAACTGCTGAAACTCCACTGATTAGATTGAAGCTCCCAATAGCAGTTGTACCATAAAACACAGCCAACCCAATTGCATAGGTTTTGCCAGCATTCTCGGTATTAGAAAGGTCACCCCATATAACAAAATTATATAGCGTTAAAAAAATACCCCATGTCAACCCCTCGCCGATAAATGAAAATAATAACGCTACCTCATTATCGGTAAACCCTTTGAAAGCCATGCTTACACCATATAATACCACACCAAAAACTAATGTTAGCCTCCTTCCAACTCTGTCAGCGAAATATCCTCCAATCAGAGCACCACACACACCACCAACAATCTGTGACCCGAAAAGAACTAAGAACAAGGAAGAAGCTATTGTCGATGAGATAGCAATGTTCTTTGATAGTGTGACATTTAGTAGCGAAAATATTACCCAAGGTAATTTAGGTTAATTTCAACTTCGATGCTATGCTTACCCACGATGAGGATGATGACTTTTGATTGTGGCAATAGAGTGCTTGTTTGAGGAGGAACAGGATGAGGAAGAGGAAGATTGGCCTATTCCTGATGAGCCTGATAATCCAGAAAACGAGCCTTAGGGTTACGTTGCCATTTCTTGGTATTGTGTTGCTAACTTGATCATTTCAAGCTCCAGCTTTCTGTATCGCGTGTACTTTTTAAAAATTTTCTGATAGACCTGTTGAGTCTTCATTTTTTTGGTCAAACGTTTAATTGCAGGTTTTGTAAGTCCTGGCTGAGAGAGCATCTCTAATGTTATTGCCAAATCCAAAAGGCTCTCTTCAACCGTGGGCAAATTGCCTGGAAGGTCAAGGTTGATTCTAGTTTCCCTTCTCTTCGACGACATTTTTATCCTCCTGAGTTACTTCAACCAGCGTATTTGCCTTGCGTAGGTTCAGTGGGTTTTTGGGCTTCAATAGCTTCCTGTTTAATCTCAACAGGTTCCTGTTTAAGTCCAGTAGGTTCTTGTTTATCCTCAACAGGCTTATCCGGGGCAGGCTCTCGTTTTGCTAGCGCTTCATATTTTTTAGTTAACTCGACGAGTCTCTTCTCGATTCCTCTATAATCCAGGTACTCGGCAAACTTTACCTGGTACACACTAGCGGCTTGGATAAGGCCACGCAGCCGCAACACCTCAGTCTTGGGTAAACCAGGCGTTTGAAGCGCTTTCATGGCGCCAGCCAGCATCCCAAGCGCCTCCTCTATACTGTACAAGTCTTTAGGCAAAATAATCTCAGAGGCAGAGGTAGAAGTAGTCGTCCAGTTGGGTTCCCCTTGCTGGACTACTTTTAAGCCGATACGCTGAAGCTTCTTCATAACAGCTTCCTCACTCTTACCCATCGCTGCTGCAATCTCGGCGACTTTGCAGCCTCTTTCGCGCAGGTCTCGAAGCTGCTTCTCTTCTTCACGGGTCCACGGCTTACCCTTAGGCATTGGAATCGCCACTCCCATCGGTTGACTTCTCATTTAAGCTTCCCAGCAACCGTTTTTGCACTTCTTTCACATCTCCGGTCCTAAAGATCTCTGCCATGTCTTCTATCGGCTCAACCTCAAGTTCCCTAATCTTATCTGCCACTTGCTTGAAAAGCAAATACAAAGCCTCGTTATGCATATCACCTTTGGCGGGGGAAGCAAGAATTCTTTCCGCGAGACGAACAGCGAACATTCTCTTCCACCAATCAGCCTGCTTTTGAAGCAAAATCTCCAAACACTTTTCCGCATCCTGCATTTCCAGGCCGATTTCCGCAATTGATTCATTGTATGTTGCTTCCACGTTTTTTTTGTCCTGAATGGATATCTTGGCTTTGCGCTCAAATTCCAACTCTCTAAGCTGGTTCTGTTTTTTCTTCTTAGCTTGGATCAGTTTTGTTCGATAGCGCTCGATTAATTCCATGGCGCCTGAAGCCTCAATCAACCGCGCAACATCCACGACATCATGAACAAAGTATGGGCCGTATCGCTCTGTCAACCAATAGATTTCTTTGAAAATAGCGTAATTCAGCAACTCTCCACATGACTGTGTTATTTCTAGCAACTTGGAGAATTCTTCTTTTTTCTTTGCTTGCTTCTTCTTAAGTGCCTCAACGTCACGAACTGTCCCAATTTCTTTTGGATGCCACAGCTCAGGCTGAGATGCGAGAAATCTCACAAAGCCTTGGAAAGTTAAGCCGAAGAGTGTGGTTGTTCCGCCTTTTTGAGATATCTGCGATTTTATGGGTTCAACTAATCCTTCTTTTTGCAGAGAATTGATTGCTTTATGCACTGTGGAGTAGAATAGTTGTTTTTGCTCTTTTATCTCCCACATGTTTAGCGCTTTTTTCTCTGCGAGTGCTTTGATAACGATTGATTGTGCGTCGATTTTTCCCTCGTGTCCTTTCGATTCCTGGTTAGACCCTTTCATACTACCACGTCATCAGGATTCTACAACACACAAGTGTTATATAAAGTGTTTGCAAGAAACTTGTAACAGGAGAAACAACCAATGGAATTTAACCTAAGAACAGGATCCCAAGGGCACATCTACTTACCAAAAATCATTCGAAAGGCACTCGGCAGGAACCTAAAACTTCTCCCCAACACAACTTCGGCGGTAATCTACCCTGAAAACGCAGATCCAAGCGATGTAATCAGAAGTCTGCGGGTTATCATAAGCGACCTAGAACTACACGCTGCCAAAGGAGAACCACAGACATGACTGACACGCCACAACCCACAGACTTAGAGCTAGCCGAAGACATAAGGGAGGTCTCCTGCTCCTGACTGCACGAACACCAATGGAGAACAATGATTCTTCAGAGGTCGAAGACCCGCTCCCTGAAGGCTACTCAGAAGCTCTCGCAGACTGCCATACTTTAGCCGTTAACTTGCTACAGAGGGCCATAAATGGAGAGGAGATTAATCGCTGCTGGGATTGCCCAAATTGGTGTGGTCGCTACCTTAAGGGCATCCCTAACAAGACAGCTTGCGATGAAGCATGTGAAGGCTTCCAATACTAGGCGATGGAACTATGGCACGGGCTAAGGTTGAGGGAAAAGCGTTAGAGTCTGCCTCTTCTGGAATACTTTGCCCTGCATTATTCATAGTCTTAGCCTACATTCGGAAGGTGCCTTTGTAGTTGCAGACGGGCGGGGAGGGAAAAGTCGGCGGGTATGCTTCCGAAGGCGTATTTGGCGATATATCTTCTAAGGCTACTCTCTCAGCAAGCTCCCAAATCCCCACTCTACGAAAGCATGTGTGTCCTGATTGTGGAAGCGTTTCTTTTCGGGATGGGCATTATAAAAGCAGCCTTGGTTTGATAATTCAACGATATCTTTGCACTCGCAGGGGCTGTGGGCGACGTTTTTCTGACATTAATGACTGCAAAAGGGCTAAAGAGTTGGGTAGACAAAATTTATCGGAGCCGTTAAAAAGCGCAGGAGCTATACTTAATTCTTGCCAAATACGCGATGAGGAAACGAGCAGATTTAGCGTCAACTCTTTTGAGGAGACGAAAAATTTGGTATCTGTTAAAACGCCCATGAAAAGTAGCGTTTTGCAGAGTGAAAAACCAGCCGAACCCACAGTTAAAGCAGACATAAACTTAGTGATTGAAGACTACAAATACTACATACGCAAAGAACGCATACTTAACGACATAACGCTTGACCAATACTGTACACGGCTCAAATGGCTCACAAATATTATCGGAGTCAACCTTTTTGAACCTGAAGATTTCAAAACAAAACTAGCTTTCAACACCGATTTAAGCCAAAAACAAAACGGCAACAAAAACAACATAATCAAAGCCTACCTTAGCTTCATCAATGACTATCTGCACAAAGACGTCAAAATTAAACCGTTCGAGTACAAATCACCCGAACACAAAATTCCACAAACCCAACACATGGAAGCCCTCTATTTTGCTCTAACCCTGCAAATGAAAGTCTTCTGCTTCGTACAAATGGCAACCGCCGCCCGACCCATTGAAGTTCTAAGACTCGAATGGACCGATATAGACTTTATCCGAAAAGAAATCCGCATAAACAAACCCGCTAAACACGGAAACACCCGAACAGCCAAACTAATCGGCCGCTTCATCACAGTCCTCGATATGCTCACAGAATGGAAAAACCGACAAACTAACCTCTCAGTCAGCGGCAACAGAAAACAACGCAACACCAACCTAATCTTCACCTACAAAGACACCGGCACAGCAGGCGCATGCTTCAGACGTGCCAGAGCAAGAGTAGCAAAAGAAAACGGCATACCAGAAATAAACGAAATCACATTCTACAGCAACCGGCACTGGCGAGCAGTCCTCGAACGTTACCTAAAAGGCAACTCTGACGCAGTCGCAATCCTGCTTGGACACAACTCAGACAAATACGTTAAGGTCTACGCCCCACTTTCTGAAAGAATCTACGGCGGCGACAAAGAATGGGAACCTATTGAAATCTCTGAGATTGATCCAGACTACAGCGAAAAGATGAGCCGTTACGGAGCTGAAGGATACCAGGAATACAACTATAACCGCACTACTGGCAGGCACTACCTTAGAAAGGAGAAAGGTGTCTATTGATGCATGCAAATTATTCTAGCCAATTTAGCCAAAACATCCATATTATGCAATGGTTAAAGGGTTCGCTATCTAGACAAAAAGTACGTAAAAGGGCTCGTAGTCTAGCACGGATTAAGGCATCGGCCTCCGGAGCCGGGAATCCTGGGTTCAAATCCCAGCGGGCCCGCCACCTTTCGGGGCAGAATCGACGTCTACCTAAGCGGTTCGGCAACTTTTGCCTAAACCAAACCTGAAAACGAATTTCAAAAATGAAGGATGACGAATCAATTTTACTAAAGATTTGTAGCTTTTTTCCTTCTTTTCCTGAAAACAAGCACGCCTGTAATAGTTAGTGCGAAAACGATCGCTACAGCTATCAAGTATACGTCAAGTGATTGTGATTGCTGTTCTGGCTCTGTAGTTAATGCTGGCTCAGACCCTGTCGGGGTTGCTTCGGGTTCATCTGTTGGCTCAGAGCTTGGGATTGGAGATGACGTAGGTGCTGCAGTGGGGTTCAGTGTTGAAGTTGGGCTTGGCGGTTCTGGGGAAGGCGATGGAGTAACCGTTGGTGAAGCTGTGGGAACAGGGGACGGGGTCACTGTTGGGGTTGGTTGGGGTTTCTCTGTAGGTTCTGCGGTTGGGGATGGAGATGGAGATGGAGAAGGACTAGGCGTTGGTTCTTCTGTTGGAGTCGGTGAAGGCGTTGGGATGCTGGCGACAATATAGGTTAGTGTACTGCTGGCCGCCATATTGTTTAGGTTATCATACGCGATAATTCTATAATCGACCTTAGTTTCAGAGGGCATTGCGGGTATGGTTGCTTCATAAGTATTGCCTTCTCGCAGAGTCATGGGTGTATCTGTCCAAATTCCTCCAAAGCTGTAGGAGAGCACTACTTCTTTGACGCCACAGACAAGGTCGATAACATCTGCTGTTACTTGCACAAGTTGCATCGACATGGGATTTTGCGGTGTTCTAGTTATGGCGCTAATTGCTGGCGGCTCTGAATCAGCCGTAAAGTACAGGGGAGCAAAAATGTGGCTCCATTCACCGTACCCCTCCAGCACGGATACTGGTTTGTCGCTGCTAATATTGTAGACCGTGTGAGCCGCTGCAAACTTGTATGTTTGCATTTCATCGAGTTTTCCACTCCAGACTAAGGCATGAGTTGCTTGGTCAACAACTGTTACCTCAGCGTCATTCTCGTATGGAATAATTCGAAGGTATCCTCCACCTCTGGCTGTCGAGAAAAACTGGTTCCCGACAAGCTTACCCTCGGCATCTGCCGCGTACAACGCCGCCTGATACATTATAGGCCAAGAGGGGTAAGGGTCAACTGAAACGGCGACGCTTTGATTACTATTGACTGTTAAGTAAGTGGGTGTGTTTAAGACTTCGCTATGGACTTCGCCCTCATTTATGATTCCGCTCCAGACTACCGTTTTTGTGACGCTGTTGCTGATGGTCACTTGCGTCTGGTTCTGGTACCCTATCACGTTAAGGTCGTTGTTACCATTTGTGATGTTGCCAGCGTATGTGTAGAAAAGGTTTCCAGTAAATAACCCCGTTGATGACGGAACAAGGAAGCCTTGGTCTAGATAGCATAACGCTGAAACTGGAAAGGCGCTTTCGATAGCGACTGTTTTGTTTTGCCAAATCGTGTTGCTTAAATCTTGACTGAAATGTTCACCGTCGTTGATCGTTCCCTGCCACATGACTGATTTGGCTTCGGTGTCGGTTATTTTGATTGTGTTCCCGTTTGCGTAGCTAAATATTATGAAGCTGCTTAGGGAATATAGTGAGTCCCGTTTTGGGATGTAAGTGTACATTTTTGTGCTTGTTCCTTTGCCCGACAAGTCAAGTGCATAGTAACCGACAACAGTTTGGTTCTGAGCGTTACCAGCAAGCAACGTGTAGGGTTTTGATGCGAGGACAAGATATACACCTTCTGTAAGCGTTAACCGTTTAGTTTGGGCTTCCTGCAACATGCCGTTCCAGACAAGGCTGCCAGCGGAGTCTTTAATTGTGAAGTAAGTGTCGTTGTGGTAACCAAATAACAGTGTTTCACCCGGCGTATAGAACGAGGACCGATAGCCCGTGGCTGGTTCCATGTCTTGGTTTAACGCCATCATGGGCAAGATTCCAACTATCAATGTAAAAGCAATCAAAGAAACTGTTAACAGCGAATATTTTTTTGCCATCGTTATCCCTCTAAGTTTTCACCCTGTTAATCTCTGTCGCAACATAGTATTGCCCGTCGTCAACGCAGTATCCACAACAATTTATCGGAACATACACTTGTACGCTGCCAACAGCTTCGCCACCTCTGCCGTCGTTTGCAACAAAAGTTACATTGTAGACTCTACCGTTACCGCATTCAAGCCGCTCAGCACGCAGTTGAACGGTGTCCGTTCCAACGCCAAAAGCGTCGGGCGCATAAGATTCGCAGTAGTAGTTGTCTTGGGTTGGTTCGTCACTGGTAACATTTAGTATCCGAATTGCTATGTTGTCGCCATCGGGATCAACAACGCCGTGGATCGTTATATCCACTAGTTGGTGGTTTTGACACCAGAGGTATTGCTGGCTTGGATAAGCACCTGACACGTCGGGGCACTGGTTAAACTGTATGCGCCCAGCTAAGCTGACATTTGCTAAACGTGAAACGTACGCCCAAACATAGCCAGCGTAGTTCTTGCCGTAGACTGTAACGTCAGTGGTGTTTACTCCAACTGACTTCACCCAATCAAGGCTTGTTGAAAGCTTCGCCCACGTATTTGTGGTTTCATCGAAACAGTAAAGCGATAACGTGTTTTCGTCGAAGTCCTCTAGGTCGTTTGCGTCTCCATCGCCAGTCCTGTCCAAATCAGCAGTGCTGTAGTATACTTTTAATAGGGCTCCTGGATGCTGTCGGATGTGCCACTTTGAACATCATTGCTAACTTGTATGTTGACGTAATTGCCTACTGGCTTATCGTATTTTGACAAGCCATTTTGCGGTGTTAATGCGTAAGGTGTCGTGGTTGCGTCGTACTTTGTTATTTGGATGCTTGGAGTTGCGGGTTTATCTAAGCCTACGCTGACAACAGTGTCGGTGACTCTTACCATGTCCATTTCGTCAGTTGCAAAGTAGGGGGAATAGTTGGAGTTGCCACTTGGAATAATGATTAGCGGGTAATTCACGGTGACGGAGTTGGAGGTTATGCTTACGTTTTTACTTTTAAGAATAGAAAGGACACGGAAGTAGTCAGCGTAGTAGTTTTCTGAGATCACTAAGACAGTTTGGTTGCTGCTCCATACGCCGTACCGAACTGCAATCTTACTGTCAAGGGTCTGGTTTGTTAAGTGCTCTCCGTAATTTTGAAGCAGGTTGCTGATTAAGTTGCCGACGGTTCCAGCCTCGTTGCTGGGTTCACCAATTAACACGATGTAAGGAGCGCTTGTATAGTTGGCAAGGAAATTCTCAGGGGAAACAGCGGTTACATTCGTATAGGCGGCGAGATTATCGATGAACGGTAAAGTGTCAGAGTCTCCGTCAAAGGCTACAACAACCTGTTTCACATTTGCAAGGTAGGTGTCTGGATCGTCTAGGTCATTTAATCCATCGTAGTCGGTGTCATTGTTCCATGGGGATGTGCAAAGGAGAAGTTCTAACCCGTCTGAGAGCTCGTCAAAGTCGGTGTCATTGAAAAATGGGCTTGTTCCTATCTGTAGCTCTAGGTAATCAGTAACTTGGTCGTCGTCAGTGTCATTGCTAAGAGCGTTTGTTCCAATCATTACTTCAAAACCATCAGGCAAGCCTTCACCATCAGAGTCGGGGTTGGTCGGATTTGTTCCTAAACTGTATTCTTGACCGTCAAACAGTGAATCATCATCTGTGTCAGGTAAAGTGACGTTGGAGCCAAACTGAACCTCAAGAAAATCGTTGAGACCATCAGTGTCTGTATCGTTTTTAGCAGGATCAGAGCCTAACAGAAATTCCTCTAAATCAAACAACCCTTCGCCGTCTGTATCAGTTTTTGTTGGGTCACTACCAAAAGCGATTTCTACTCCATCCTCAAGTCCATCACCATCAGAATCCGATAAAACCGGGTTACAGCCAATCTGTTGTTCATCTGAGTCTGTAATTCCATCGCCGTCAGTATCAGGAACCATGGGATTAGTCTTCAAATTGTATTCTTGTTGGTCTGAAAGCCCATCAGAGTCAGTGTCATTTAAGCATGGGTCACTGTACACGTTTATGATGTAGGTACCGCTTGAGTTAGAAACAGTTATAGCCCAACCTGTTTTTTCAACAGCGTCATTTAATCCGTCTCCATCGCTGTCAAGTAGCCAGTCAGGTAACGGAAGAGGTGCCCCTTCTTGGTCAAGGACGCCGTCACCGTTGGTGTCTTTAGAGTTGGGGTTTAGTCGACTTGAACATTCAAGGTTGTCAGCTAACCCATCACCATCGGAGTCCACCAGCAGAGGGTTAGAGGTGACATGCAAAGTGAACAATTCGCCTCCGTAGTAGAAGACGCTAATCCAACCGGAGATTTCAGAATAATCGGTTAATCCGTCGCCGTCTGTATCGGGGTTGGTTACATTTGTGCCGTAAACTTGCTCAAGCTTATCATTCAGTCCGTCCTTATCCGTATCGAAAAGACTAGGATTAGCCCCAATACCCAATTCGTACTTGTCGTTTAACCCATCACAGTCCGTGTCCCACAGTGAAGGGTTGCTGATAGTTTCTTGAGCGTTTGTCAAGCCGTCGAAGTCGCGGTCAAGAGGCGTTATGCCCTTCCAGTTTACGAAATCGGATAGTGTAGCGGGTAAAACGTCGAAATACAATGTTTCTGTGCCGAGCGTCTGAATTCCCTTGTTGTAGCCAAGGTATTCTTCAGTGAACCAGTAAAACACGAAGAAATAGAATATTTCGTACTTGTACCATAATTCGTACTGGGTTTTTGAGTTTAAAGTAACTGGGAAGTTCACCATGGCGGTTCCAGGCTCTATCCATCCCCCTACGTCATATTCAACTGACTGCCAACCTGACCCTGAGGTGTATACTCTATTTGCTGCTGGCGGTATTGGAAGCAAAACGTGGACGTCGTTCCAGGGTTTTCTATCGGTAACTCCTAAATGTTTAGCCA
>Ga0209723_1002873_pt1 | contig 22004 bp, 19 predicted proteins | sample BiotimSIPDNA_2_FD_185750 | JGI IMG/M metagenome (GOLD analysis project Ga0209723, IMG submission 185750) | Anaerobic biogas reactor microbial communites from Washington, USA - Biogas_R2 time_0 SIP DNA (SPAdes) (version 2) | ecosystem: Engineered > Bioreactor > Anaerobic > Unclassified | place...
TAGCCAAATATGGGACTTCAAAGGCACCCGCCAGAAGGTAAGCGAGCTGGAGCGGCGCACGGCGGCTTATCCAGACGAGGTGGCAGAGAGGCTAATCCGCATGTTCAGCGTCAAAGGTGAAACCGTACTCGATCCGTTTTTGGGTTCGGGCACCACGGCTAAAGTTGCCATCCTAAACGACCGCAACAGCGTAGGCTATGAGGCAGACCCCCACATTTTGCCGACAATAACCTCGAAGATTGAGAAAGCAAAAATAGACAAAGACGCCAACGTAATTATATCCAAGCGCCCCTAGCTGATGTATATGAACGCCATCGTTATCTACTCAACCCACAAAAGCAATACTGAAAAAGTCGCGGTAGCCATCGCAGATGCCGCCAAATGCAAAGCAGTCAAATTAACAGAGAACTTTACTTCTGAAACTCTGCCGCTAGATGGCATCGACGTGGTTTTCCTTGGCACAGGCATCCGAGGCGGCGAACCCTACATTGAGCTGCAAAACTATCTCAAGTCAGCAGACCTATGCGAAGGTAAACGTTTCTTTTTGTTTATGACTTGGGCTGGCGGCGGCGCAAGCAACAAACTTACCTATGAAGTGGTAAAAAAGGCGCTTGAAGCCAAAGGCCAGCGGCTGGAACCCGATGTTTTCATATGTCTTGGTCAGACTTTTGGGTTCACTCACCGTGGGCATCCAAACGATGGAGATATCGCTGAAGCCAAAAAATGGGTTACCGAAAAACTCGGCGTTAACACCTGATAAATTGCATGAAACTTTTAATTATCCTATCCATTCATGGATGGCTATTGTGAACTCTTTCCATGCTGGATCACCCTGCTGGGTAGCAACCGCCACAGCGCTATTCAGCCAACCAAGCCTCTCCGAAGCCGTGCGGAAACGCCAGATTTCAACGCTTTTCGAGTTCTCCCACCTTGGATTCCCGTAGCCTGTACTCTCAATTGCCGCCATATCCTTAGACGTAAACATTATGCCCTGGCCTGTAGTTGCACCCGCCCCCTTGTTTGTGACTGCCGCTAGTTTCGCCAGTGAAAATTATTGATCCATTGAAACCCGCAGCTTTACCCTGGCCTTTGACTTCTCCCGCCCAAGTGAACTCGACTGTAACCCCTTCAGCATCAACTTTCTTTACAATCATAATTTGGGTTTTTCCTGTGCCCTCCCAGAGCAATTCGCAATACCCCACTTTTCCACCTTGCTCAAAGGTCTACTGGGTTCATATAAACCGACGTGACTGCCATTTGGTAACCACATTATTACTTGTGAGACTGAGTGTTATTGGAAAAAATTTTATATTTCCAAGACCTCCTTTTGTCAGAAAAGGGCTATTGATGCCAAAAAAAACTTCCAATGATCGGCCATACGGATTCGGAAATACCAACCGCCGCTTCCCGCATGCCAACCGGCAGAAAGCAGCTATCACTAAAGACCGCTTCGCGTTTGAGCAGGCAATACATGGTAACGACTGCACAAAGACTCATCGGGGCGGGGATTTTGTTGTACAGGAACGCGATTTCTTCGGCGCTAAAGTGGGTGAGCCTACAGTTGTAGATGTCAAGAAGGGTAATTCGCCGTTGACTGAAGCCCAGAAACAGCGCAGGAAACAGCTCCGCGGCCGTTACCGAGTTAAACGCTATTAGCTACTAGTGGGGGTTTTTCTCCACCACGAATCTATATCTTAACGATTAAGCCCTCTTGTCTTCATGGGAAGTGCAGTTGAAATGAATAGTGAAGTTGAAGACTTTGATGCTGAAGCGGAATTGGCTAGAAAAATCTATGAATGCTACCGTTTTCTTGCTGGAAACGCAGGCAGCAACGAAGTTTTAATCCAGAAGATAGATGCCCTCGCAGAAGAACACCTTCTCTCATTATAACCATAACAAGTCGCTAAAACGACTTCGTCATTCTGAGCTGACGTATTGCTGTTTTTTCCATTTATACAAGGGGAGGGGGTCAGCTGAGAGCAACAAAGCCGCTAAGCAATGGCAAATTGACTCTGTTGCTTTGAAAACTATAAGAACAACATCAATCCAACCGAAGGTTGTAAGGTAAAGCAACATGACGGATTTTACCGAGATCTCCAAGCGATACGAAAAAGACTCGTTCGTCCAGAAATCGGCAAGCGAGCAACTATTCGATTTACTCAAAATCAACACAACAGACAACGTTCTTGACCTCGGCTGCGGAGCGGGAAACCTTACAAAAAAGATCGCTGAAATGACAAAGGGCAAAGTAGTCGGCGTAGACGCCTCAGAGGGTATGATCGCCGAAGCCAAGAAAAACTACGGCGGCCTCGGCATAGACTTCGCGGTTTGCCCGGTTGAAGAACTGAATTACACTGGCTGCTTTGACGTTATATTCTGTAACTCAACGTTTCAATGGTTTAAGCATCCCCAAGTGGCGCTAAAATCATGCTTCAACGCTCTTAAGGCAAATGGCAGAATAGGCATTCAGGCTGCGGGCGGAAAAGCTTACTGCCCAAACTTCATTCAGGGCACACAAAAAGTGGCAGCCAGCCTATATTTGAATAAGCAGTTTGCCAATTTCACCCCACCATGGAACTTTATGGAGACCTCCAAGGAGTATGCCGCACTGTTTGAAAATGCTGGTTTCGAAGTCTTACACGCCGAGATTGACCAAACGCAAAGTTTCCATAGCCCCGAAGAAGCCCTCAAAATCTTCGACTCAGGCGCCGCAGCAGGCTACCTTAACCAACAGTATTACTGCTGCCCAATCTCTGAGGACTATAAATCAGCCTTCAGGAATGTGGTGCTTGAAAGCTTCAAAGAGCAAGCGAACTCTGAGGGCCAAGTGGACTTGGTGTTCTACCGGATTTTCCTAGTTGCGATGAAGCCACAGTAAGCAATGGAAACGGCGTTTGCACAGAATTGTAATAGTAAAGGTCCGCGTTTCTGTGCCTTTTATCTCAATTCATGGATTAAATTGATGGTTACAGTAAAAATTGCGTGTTTCCCCTACCCTTTTTGCCCATCTTGTAGATGTCTCCTCAACTTGCCAGCAGCCCCCAAACAGTCGCCGCTGCAAAGCCGTGAGTAGCCGCCAGTGCATTCTACAAAAAAATCCGCGACAAATCCTTTGCCGAGAATCAGACTACTTGTGGAGTCGCCACAACCAACCTGCAACGTTTCCCACATACTGAACTAAAAAAACAATCTTTAGCTTAAAGTTCAGAAAGATGAGTAGCAGGGCGGCATTCTCTTCTTCTAATTAAAAAATAAAACGCGACTAAACTTATGATCTATCGTAAAATGGGGCTTTAGCGGAAAATCACAGTTGACCATTAGGTAAAGCACAAAAAAACCATGCCTGTAAACTAAAAACACAAGTTTTAAGAATAGCATGCTACAACTAACCTTAAAGATCAGAAAGGCAGATTCAACACAGAAAAAACTGGAATAAATCTTCAATATGAATCCTGAATCTTTGCTAGCCCTTACCTTATCAAGCATTACGCATAAAAATGTTTATAAGTACGATGCGCAGCTTCTCTGTGTGCTCTTAGAAAAGTTTAGAGAATCCTTTTTCGACGTTGGCCAACCCAGCATCGGAGGAAATGTAAACTTGAAAAACACACAATCACCCAGAAATCACAATCATCACATTAATTTTAACAAAAACATTTTGGAGAACTAAAAAGTTTGACAACCACACAAAAAATCCAGAAAGACGACATTCACAACCTCCTCAAAACCTTCTTTGCAGAAAAAGGACTAGTACGTCAGCACCTCGACAGCTATAACGAATTCATCGACCACGGACTCCAAGAGGTAGTCGACGAGGTTAACGAAATCCCCATCGAAGTACCAGAATCACCATATAAAGTCAAACTCGGCCAAATCTGGGTAATCGACCCACAAAGCCGCATAACAGGCCCATACGCAACTGAAGTAGACGGAACAAAACACGAAATTTATCCAATGGAAGCAAGATTGAGAAACTTGGCGTACTCAGCCCCAATCGCGCTGGAAATGACTCCAGTAATCGACGGCAGAGAACAAGACACCGAACTCGTCTACATCGGAAACATTCCAGTCATGCTAAAAAGCAAACTCTGCTTCCTCTCACAACTCAGCCGCGAAGAACTAATCGCAGCCGGCGAAGACCCAGACGATCAAGGAGGATACTTCGTCGTTAACGGCTCCGAACGCGTAATCGTCGCCATGGAAGACCTGGCACCTAACCGCGTAATCGTCGACATAGACGACAAAGGAACCGCACCTGTTTATCAGGCGAAAATCTTCTCAACAACAGTCGGCTTCAGAGCCAGAATCGAACTTAAACTCAAATCAGACGACGCAATCTACGTCACCATGCCGGGTGTCCCAACAGAAATCCCCTTCGTCGTCATCATGCGCGCACTCAACATGGAAAAAGACAAAGACATCGCCGAAGCCGTCAGCCTAGACCCCGACACACAAAGCCAACTTGGCGCATCATTCGAGAAAGCAATCGGCGTCGACACACCCTCAGACGCAATCCTATTCATCGGCAACCGTGTAGCCCACGGCCAAGTAGAAGAATACCGACTACAGAAAGCCGAAACAGCACTAGACAAAAACTTCCTACCACACCTAGGCAGAAGCGACAAAAACCGCCGCGAAAAAGCCATATTCCTAGGCGAAATGGCATACCGCGTTATCCAACTTAAAACCGGAAGACGCACACCAGACGACAAAGACCACTTCAAGAACAAACGTCTACGATTGGGTGGCCCACTACTAGCAGACCTCTTCCGCGTAAGCTTCCGTAACTTAACACGAGACATAAAGTACCAGCTTGAACGCATCGGCGTTAAAGGCCCAATCATCACTGTATCAGCCGCAGTTCGCCCGGGCATCATCACAGAAAGGTTCCAGCATGCACTCGCCACAGGCAACTGGGGCAGAGGAAGAGTCGGCATCACCCAGCTACTGGACCGCACAAACTATATCTCAACACTCAGTCACCTACGCAGACTCCAGTCACCGCTATCCAGAAGCCAACCTAACTTCGAAGCCAGAGACTTACACCCCACACACTGGGGACGCTTATGCCCCAACGAAACGCCTGAAGGCTCAAACTGCGGTCTCGTAAAGAACCTCGCATTATCCGCATCAATCGCAGTCGGAGTAAACCCCGACAGAATAAAGCAGATTCTCTTCGAAATGGGCACAGTCCCAGCATACGAAGCAACCCCTGAACTCCGCCAAAGCGGCGCAAAAGTCTTCGTTGACGGAAACATAATAGGCTACTGCAACAACGCACAAGAAATGGTGCAGATCTTCCGTCAGAAACGCCGCACAGGAGAAATATCCACAGAAGTAAACGTCACTTTCTTCTCAAAGGCACAAACCGAAACAGAAGAAGTACATGCGAACTGCGACGAAGGCAGAGTCCGCCGCCCACTTATCATCGTTGAAAACTCTCAGCCTAAACTCCAAAGTAAACACTTCGAGAAAATCGGATTAGGCGAATGGACATGGGAAGACGTCGTTAAAAACGGCTTAGTCGAATACCTTGACGCTGAAGAGGAAGAAAACGCCTACATCGCGCTGAACTATGAAGCAATCACACCGCAGACAACCCACGCGGAAATTGCAACATTCACAATTCTAGGCATCTGCGCTTCAACCATCCCATACCCTGAACACAACCAATCACCAAGAAACTCATACCAGGCAGCAATGGCCAAACAGGCCCTGGGTGTTTACGGTACAAACTTCCACCACCGCGTCGACAGCCGCAGCCACATACTACACTATCCACAGGTACCACTCGTCCAAACTGAAAACATGGACGTCATGGGCTACAAGCAGCGCCCAACAGGCCAAAACTGCGTCGTCGCCGTCTTGAGCTTTGAAGGCTACAACATGGAAGACGCCATCATATTCAATAAAGCATCCATCGAAAGAGGTCTTGCACGCAGCACATTCTACCGTATCTACGAAGCGGAATGCCGCCAGTACCTAGGCGGATTAAAAGACAAGTTCACCGTCCCCGAACCAGGAACCCGCGGCTATCGAGGCGAACAGTATTACCGCCTGCTTGAACCAGACGGAATCATCAGCCTCGAATCACAGGTCGTCGGCGGAGACGTGCTTATTGGCAGAATCAGCCCACCAAGATTCCTAGAAGAATACAAGGAATTCGAAGTAAAAGGCCCATCAATGCGCGACACATCCGTGGACATGCGCCCATCAGAAACAGGCATAGTTGACGGCATATTCGTCACTGAATCAGGCGAAGGCAGCCAACTTGTAAAAGTTCGTGTACGCGACCAACGCGTTCCAGAATTAGGCGACAAATTCGCAAGCCGCCACGGACAAAAAGGTGTCATCGGCTTAATCGTCCCGCAAGAAGACCTGCCATTCACAGAAGACGGCATGGTCCCAGACTTAATCATTAACCCGCACGCTATCCCAAGTCGTATGACTATCGGACAGTTCATCGAGTCACTATCAGGCAAATCAGCAGCAGCACGCGGCAAACCAGGCGACGGTACACCATTCAGCAACGAAGGCCCAGATGAAGTACGCAAGAACCTCATTAAACTCGGATTCAGCCAAACCGGAAGCGAAGTCTTCTACAGCGGCACAAACGGCGAAAAATTCATCGCAGACGTATTCGTCGGTATAGTATACTACCAGAAACTACACCACATGGTTGCAGACAAGATTCACGCACGCGCTCGCGGTCAAGTACAGATGCTTACACGCCAGCCAACTGAAGGCCGCGCGAGGGGTGGTGGTCTGCGTTTCGGAGAAATGGAACGAGACTGCCTTATCGGCCACGGTGCAGCCCTGCTGCTCAGAGACAGACTGCTAGAAGAGTCCGACAAGTACACTCTCTACATCTGCGAGAACTGTGGACAAATCGCTTACTTCGACATGAAGCAAAGACGCTACGTCTGTAAGATGTGCGACGAAAAAGCAAAGATCGCTCCAGTTTACGTGTCCTACGCTTTCAAGCTTCTGATTCAGGAGCTTCAGAGCTTATGCATTACACCCAAACTAAAACTAAAGGAGAAGGCCTAAGATGTCACAACAGGAAGAATCAATCCATAAAATAGTAGACGAAATCTCATTCGGACTAATCTCACCAAAAGACCTACGCAAACAGTCAGTTGTGGAAGTCCAAACCCCAGACACCTACGACGAAGACGGTGCACCAATCACAGCAGGCTTAATGGACGGCAGACTAGGCACACTTGAGCCAAGACAGCGATGCAAAACCTGCGGCAACACCGCCATACGCTGCCCAGGACACTTCGGCCACATTGAACTTGCCGTTCCAATTGTACACATTGAATTCACAAAAATCATCTTTGACCTCCTCAAATCCACATGCCGCACATGCGGACGCATCCTGCTTTCTGAGGATGCATCAAAGAAGGCACGCCAGCACATTGAACGCTACAACGAGCTCCTCGGCGCAATCCCAGATGAAGTCTACAAGGAAATCATGGCTGACATAAAAGCCAAACAGTGCCCCTACTGCGCCGCAGCTCAATTCAAAATCACCTTTGAAAAGCCAACAAAGTTTATTGAGCAAACAGAAGCAGGCTCAGAACCCCTAACACCTAGCATGATCCGGGAACGCTTAGAACGCGTCTCAGACGAGGACTTGGAAATCTTGGGTTTCAACCCCAAAGTTGCACGCCCAGAATGGATGGTTCTCCAAGTTTTGCCGGTTCCGCCAGTCTATGTTCGCCCATCGATCACGCTTGAGTCAGGCATCCGTAGCGAAGACGACTTAACCCACAAACTAGTAGACATCATCCGCATTAACCAGAGACTAAAAGAAAACATGGAAGCAGGTGCACCAACCCTTATCATACAGGACTTAAGTGAACTACTCCAGTACCACGTTACAACCTACTTCAACAACGAAGCTTCCGGTATTCCACCTGCAAGGCATCGCAGCGGAAGAGCACTAAAAACTCTCAGCCAGCGCCTTAAAGGAAAAGAAGGCCGATTCAGAAGCAACCTATCCGGCAAACGTGTCGACTTCAGTGCCCGCACAGTCATCTCACCAGACCCCAACTTAGACATTAACGAAGTGGGTGTACCACGCGACGTCGCAATGAGGCTCTCCGTTCCAGAGAAAGTAACCTCCTGGAACATCGAGGAAATGAAGAAACTCGTAGTTAATGGCCCAGAGACCTATCCGGGTGCACTCTACATCATCCGCCCAGACGGCAAACGCATCCGATTGGAATTCGTCGTTGACCGAACAAAGATCGCAGAAGCAGTCGAACTTGGCTTCGTAATTGAGCGTCACCTAAAGAACGGCGACATCGCCATCTTTAACAGACAACCATCACTCCACCGCATGTCAATCATGGCCCACTACGTCCGCGTATTACCCTACAAGACTTTCCGTATGCACCTCTGTGTCTGCCCACCATACAACGCAGACTTCGACGGCGACGAAATGAACCTCCATGTTCCACAAGGCGAAGAAGCACGAACAGAAGCACTTATGCTCATGCAGGTACAAGACCAGATTCTCTCACCCAGATTCGGCGGACCAATCATCGGCGCAATCAGAGACTTCGTTACAAGCGCATACTACTTCACAAAACGCGGGAACTACCTCACAAAAGGTTTGGTTGACCGCATCTTAACAACCACCAACTTCCAAGGTGAACTGCCAGAACCTGAAATTAAGGCGCCAGAGCCAAAATGGTCAGGCAAGCAAATCTTCAGCTTATTCCTACCAAAGACACTCAACTATGTCTTGAAGGCAAACATTTGCCAAGGCTGTGGCAAATGTGATGAGGAAGAATGTAAGCACGACGCATACGTAGTTGTCAAAAACGGCCAACTGGTTTCAGGCATCATCGACCGCAAATCAATCGGTTCCGAGCAGTCTGAAAGTTTGCTTCACAGAATCATCAAAGACTATGGCACACAGGCAGGACGAGAATTCCTCAACAACATTACTCACTTGCTGAAATGTTTCATCTCAATCAGAGGCTTCAGCTACACCTACGACCAGCTTGTGCTCTCACCGAAAGCACGCAGCAGAATGGCAAAAACCATGGAGCGCACACAGAAGAAAATCGATGAGCACATCACCAACTACCAGAATGGTACACTGCCAAGACTACCAGGCCAGACAATGGAGGAGTCATTCGAAATCTATGTCATGCACGAACTCTCAACAGCCCGTGACGAGTCAGGCAAGATAGCAGACGACGACTTCACACTAGAAAACGCAGGCATCGTCATGACACGAAGCGGTGCAAGAGGCTCAAGCCTAAACATCGGTCAAATGGCAGCCTGTGTCGGTCAACAGTCAGTCCGTGGTAAACGTATCCTAAGAGGCTACTCAGGACGTGCATTACCACACTTCATACCCAACGACCCACGGCCGCGCGCAAGAGGCTTCGTCTACAACTCATACCAGACGGGGCTCGATGCAATCGAGTTCTTCTTCCACGCTATGGGTGGCAGAGAAGGTCTAGTCGACACAGCCGTTCGCACACAGCAAAGCGGTTACATGCAGCGCAGACTCATCAACGCACTTGAACACATCAGATTAGAATACGACTCAACAGTCCGTGACAGCGCAGGCGACATCATCCAATTCAGATATGGAGAAGACGGTGTTGACCCAGCAAAAAGCGACCACGGCAAGGCAGTCAACGTTAGCAGACTAATCGACCAAGTAAGACTCGGCGAGGAAAAGGGAGCAGCGCCAGCCTCAGCCGACTACATCAAGAAGCAGCTAAAAGGCGTAGAAGAACTCATCACTCCAATCCTGCAAAACCAGCTAAAGCAGCTTCTAGCAAAGGTAAAGCTCTCAGAGAAAGGCGTAGCTAAAGCAGTCGCTGTAACTGCAGAGCAATACAAACGCGCTCTGATGGAGCCAGGCGAAGCAGTAGGCATCGTCGCAGCCCAATCAATCGGTGAACCAGGCACACAGATGACTCTCAGAACATTCCACTATGCAGGTGTCAAAGAACAAAACGTCACCTTAGGTTTACCGCGTCTGATCGAAATCGTGGATGCACGCAGAATCCCATCAACACCTATTCAGACTATCTATCTGATGGGTGAACATGGCAAGAGCAAAGAAGCAGCAGTCGAAGTGGCAAGAAACATCATTTACACTTCAGTTGAGAACTTGGCTTCAGCAATCTACGAAGACCCAGTGCGCGAAGAAATCATCATCGAACTAAACAAACAGATGATGGACGACCGTAACATATCAATGGATGAGCTGAAAGAGAAACTTGAACTGCAAAACGCAACTGTAGTAATCACCGATAACCAAGTTGAAATCAAACCAAAGAAAGCAGAACAAATCAAACGAATGCTCGCTAAGATTCCAGACTTCCAAGTGAAAGGTGTCCCAGACATAAAGCGTGTCCTCGTTACTGAGGAAAGCGGTGAATGGGTTATCCGCACTGATGGCTCAAACCTTGCAAAAGTGCTGGAAGTCGAAGGCGTTGACACATCACGCACAACCACAAACAACATCCATGAAATCGCAAAGACTCTGGGTGTTGAAGCATCACGCAATGCATTGATCCACGAAGCTAAAGGCGTACTAGAAGACCAAGGCTTAGACGTAGACGTTCGCCACGTTATGCTCGTAGCAGACATGATGACCACAACCGGTGATGTTCAGCAGATCGGCAGACACGGCATCAGCGGCAAAAAAGCCAGTGTGCTCGCGCGCGCCGCATTCGAAATTACAGTCCCCAACATTGTTGAAGCAGCCGTTAAAGGAGAAAGCGATCCTCTGGCTGGAGTAACAGAAAACGTTATAGTTGGGCAATCAATACCAATCGGCACTGGCCTAGTTGAATTGTACATGTCAACTTTCGAACGACAAAATAAAGATGGAGGAAAAACAGAACAATGATAGACATCGATAAAGCATTAGCGTCAGCAGTGAAAACAGGTAAGGTATCCTTTGGATCCAATCTTGCATTGCAGAACGCCAAAACCGGCAAGGCTAAAATGATCGTTTTAGCCTCAAACTGCCCAACAGACATAAAAGAACAAATCGAATACTATGGAGAAATCTCCAAAGTCCCCGTTATCACCTACAAAGGTGGATCAATGGACCTAGCTGAAGTCTGCGGTAAACTCTTCATTATCTCAGCACTTAGCATAAGGGAAACAGGGGATTCAGAAATTCTCAAAGTAATCGAACAGTAAATAAAATAAAAGGGAGGAAAAAAACTGACAACCGGCATAAAGATCACCTGCGACGAAATGCGATACATTGCTCTCTTTGAAAGCATAAGCGGCGCTAGCGTGAAAGACTGCATCATCGACGAAGAACAAGAACGCGCAATCTTCATCGTCAACCAAGGTCAAGTCGGCGTAGCAATCGGCAAGGGCGGACGCAACATCCACACCCTCGAACGCATGACCGGCAAAAAGCATGAAATCATCGAGTTCAGCGAAGACCCAGTTACCTTCATGAAGAACGCCCTAAAACCAGCAACAGTACGCGAAATCAGAGTCAGCGAACGCACAGACGGCAAAAAGATGGCAGTCATCACTGTTAACCCAAAAGACAAGGGCGTCGCAATCGGCAAGAACGGCAAAAACGCAGAACGTTTACGCTTTTTGGCGAAACGATACTTCGACATTCAGAACGTAAGCATCACCTAACTTCAGTCGCATTGCCGGCTGAACTAGGCGATCATACGTCGCTGAATTAGTGTAGTAATAAGTCTGTTAATTGGATGCTAATTCTACCATATTATATAGCTAGGTTACAATCCGTTTTTTGGAGGCTATACTTTCTTTTTTGGGTTCATATGAACAGTCTCCACATGAAGGGTTAATTCTTCTTTTGTTGTGAAAGCTTTTCCGCATGTTTGGCAGGTGAACTTTTGGGGCGATGGATTGCTTAGCGGCGGCGGGGATGGCGGATTTGGTGGTTCAGGCGGCGGCATCGGCGGAGGCACTTGGGTTCTGCCTGCTGCTGGCTCAAGCGGCTTTTTGGGGTATGGATAATCAGGTTCACTCAATTTGCTGCACCACTTAATCGTGGGTTTCGAAGTTTTCTTAAGCATTTGTGGGAGCATAACTACAGTAACATTTGTGTAATAGAACAGGCGCAGTTTCTTTAGCTTAACTTGTAGAAAACGCTTCAAACAGCGAATCGATTGGTTGTACTGTCGCCTCAACCAACCAGCAACCCAAACCCGACGCAGAACTAAAAACGGCTGTTTCTGCTTAAAGTTATGGAAGATGAAGTAGCAGGGCAGCATTCTCTTCTTCTAATTTAAAATTAAAACCGACTCAAAAAGTTGTAATCTACTGATAATTAAATAGCTTAAAAAAACGGTTTAAGTTGGTCTGGACTCGTAAACTATGACCGCATCAGCTTTTATCTGCATCATCAAGTCGTGGCCCTCGACGATTTTTCGCAGTCCGCCTTGGCTTTCGCGGTTAAGCGTTCCTTTAATGTTTATGTGGTAACCCTGATAGTGTGGATACATTGCTTTCTGTGGAATTAGTGTGATTGTGCATCCTTCAAGTCCGGGGCATCTGTCTGAGATTTCTCGGAGTAGGATTGCTACTTCAGCGAATTTCATAAAGCCCAAGTATGATACTTGAGAATAAATACTTTTTACTGCAAATGTCGATATTTCCCAAAGGATCTAGTTCCTAAACTGAAAATTCTCCTGATCATCATACATTTTAGGTATTCGCTTCGTTGATTAAACAATTGAGCCTTGATTTCGGTGATTCAAAAAATTGCCATTTGCTTGTGAATATAGCATAAACCTGTCAAATTGTTTTAATAATACTCCAAACCAATACTGTGATTCCCAAGTAGAAGGAAAATTAGGCTTGTTAATTCAGGAACTCATCGTTGAGAACTTTATGAGCTACCAATACGCCCGGGTGCCATTCAAAAAGGGCGTTAACGTAATCGGGGGTCCGAACGGCGCAGGTAAATCCTCGCTACTCCTAGCAATCTCTGTAGGCTTAGGCCAGACCAGCACAGAGCGGTCGCGTAAACTAAGCGACTTGATCCGCTGGGGACAGGACCAAGCACGAGTCACACTCATACTAGATAACAGCAAACAGGGCGCCCGGCGTCCAGAACCCAAATACAACAAGGATCAGCTTTTCTTAACGCGGTTCCTGCGCCGAGACGGCAAATACTGGTTTGAACTCGAAAACCGGGCAGCATCAAAGCAGGATGTCGAGCGGTTATTGGGCAAATTCGGTGTTGACCCCGACAACATGCTAATAATCATGCACCAGAACATGGTGGAGCAATTCAGCGTTCTTAACAACGTCGATAAGCTGCGGATGGTTGAGGACGCCGTCGGCTTGGAGCCCTTCCGCGAAAATGTTCTGCAGGCTAAAACTAAACTCACCCGTATCTTAAGTCAGGAGGAGTCTGTGGGTAAACTGCTTGAGCAGGCCCAGCAGACCCTTAACTACTGGCGTGAGCAGTACGAAAAGTTTCAGGAAAAGAAGCAGCTACAGCTGAAACGCCGATTCCTCGACCGAGAATTGCTCTGGGCAGAGGTGGAGCGCAGAGAAGCCATCGTGCGGAGTCTGCAGGCTAACCTTAACAAGAATATGCAGGCGCTGGGCAAAATTGAGGACGAACGCCAAACAATCATCACTGAACTAGACAGCCAGGAAGCGCAGCAGCGGTCGATTCGCAGCGAAATCAAGGGCGCCTATGACGAACGCATAGTGCTAGAGCGCCAAGTTGCAGAAAACCAGTCTACTCAGGCACTGCTTGAGCAGCTACTCGTTGAGGCAGAATTGCTGGAATCTGCTCCGATTAAAAACCAATTAAAACTGCTGCGGATAGAAAACCTCCGTCAATTACTCGAAACCTCTGAGATGCAAATCACTAAAGCCACCCAAAAGATTCAAGCTAACCAGAAACGCCTTGGCAGCCTAGAACAATCCACCGACAAAATCTCCACCCTTGCCCTTGACAAAAGAGTTACCCTCACACTGCTGGATTTCAAGCGTGAACGAGCCGCCAAAGAACAGGAATCCACAGAGAGAGTGCTCAGAGAAGCACAGGACGGCTTAAGCGGGGCGCTGGCGAAGGCTCAGGAGTCAGGCGAACGCATCGCAGTCATAAAGAGCCCCAGCGAAATCCAATCCGAAATGAGTCTAACAGACGGTCACCTCGGCGCGCTGTCATCGGTGTCTGAGGAGATCGAGCGGCAGTACGAATCCTACTCGAAACTCTACTTGGAGCTAAAAGAGAAGGCGCAGCTGGTGGCTGAGAACCGCGAGAAGACCCTTGAGGAAGTCAAGACCCGTATGGAGGCTTGGCGCAAAGTCATCGAGGACCTGCTTGTACGCGTCAACGTAGAGTACCAGCGCATCATGAGCCAGACTCTTGCGACGGGCGAAGTGCTGCTCGCAAACCCTCAGGAAATCGAGACGGCAGGCTTGGAGATTTACGTGGGTTTTAAGGGCAGCAAGCCGGTTGCGCTGGATGCTTACACGCAGAGCGGCGGCGAACGCACAACAGCTACAATGGGCTTTTTGCTCGCATTGCAGCAGCATGTCCGCAGCCCCTTCCGCGCAGTAGACGAATATGACATACACATGGACCCCAAGAATCGCGAGATGATCGCTAAAGTTCTCGTAGCTATGATTAAAGATGCAGCTTCTCAGTACGTCGTTATCACACCCAGCCAGATCACGTTTGCAGCACAAGACGCCAACGTCATCACCGTACAGAACCTCGAGGGCCAATCAGTAGTACGCGAGGTAATCCACTGATGCCGGCTGAGAAGCATGAGAAGCGGCAGGGAAAAGAGCGCCTCGAACGCATAATCGAAATGTGTATGGCAATCGAGAATCACCAAGCTGATCCCTTCACGCTAAACGTCGATGACATAATCGGTGTTGTTAAGGCATATTTTCCGCATTGGGACCAGCCTGAGGAGCTAAAACTTGACGCTGAGGCATTGTCGCATTTAGCCTCAGTTATCAAACTGCAGAGTGAATGGGTGAAGCAGCGCTCCACCTCACTCTACACTGACCCGTTCCTACTTGAAGAGAAAATCCGCCAAACCAGCAAAAACGGCATGGTCGATGTTTTCGCAGCGGCTTGGAACCCGATAGTAGACTCCGAGAAACTAACTCTTCCAACCTTAGCGCAGGGATTGCTCTACTGGGATGCGCTGGCGCCGCTGGGTAACCGATGGAAAGACATAGACGTTTCCAAGGTGCAGACTGGGCAGGTGAGCCGCGACGAAATGGTTAAAGCCCGAGTGCTAGGCGACCGCGAATTCGGCGAGGAACTCGAATGCTATTGGCAGGAGCTCAAACTGAAGACCGCCGAAAAAGGCAAAGACGGCAAACTAGAGTACTGGAGCTTCATAGGCGCAGACACCTACGAGGAAACCGTACAGCGAGCGTTTCTAACAGCCTTTCTGGTAACTTACGGCTATGCCACACTTGAAATCGACCGATTAGAAGAGACAGTCACAATAATTCCATTCGACAAGCCGCGTGAGGAGCCGCTCTCGGTTCAGTCCACATCAGTTCCAATCGCAGTATCAGTTGAAGATTACCGCAAATGGAAAGAGGAAAAACAGCCATGAGCCAGAAACGCAAAGGACAATACAGCACCAAAGTAAAGAAAGCCACCCAGATGTTATTCTACAAGCGGCATGCAAAACCCGGCGTGAAAGGCTGGGAACTCCACAAGGCGCTTGGCGGCGACTACCCCAAGGTACTGGATGTTTTGGATGCCTATTTGGAGCCTCTGGACATGCAGGTTAAAGTGGTCTTTGAGGAGGAAAAAACCCCCGATAAACCAACCGTTGAGGAGCTGGATAAAGCACGCTTCTTCGTCACACTAAAAGACGTTGCCACTAAGGACAAGTTGATGGGGTGGCGCGTAGACGACCTCGCTGGTTTAGCGATCGCTATCAGCCACATCGTTGCTAACAAGGGCCAGGCTGCACGGAAAGACGTTGAGAAACTGCTGGGCGATAAGATTCCGAACTGGAAAGTGCAGTTAAACGTCGATCGCTATATCCGCTACGGCTACTTGATGCAGGACGACAAGGGGCAAATCTACTTGGATTGGCGGACGCGGGCGGAAGTGGATCAGAAAAAGCTGATTGACATGCTGCTCTCGGCTGAGAAACAGAAGGAAGAAGCTCAAGAGCAATATGAGGAAGCACAGGCAGAAGAGTAAACCGCTAAAACGCTGATCTTCTACTTGAGAGGGTTAAATATGATCAGTGTGTTTCCTTCGCTGGCTATGGCTAGTTCATGTTGCTTCACGATTTTTTCGATGCATGACTCCAGCATTTCGTCGTTGTTGGGCGAGATGTGGATTTGGTAGCCTTTTGAGATTACGCTATCGGCGTTGGGAGGCATCAGCTTTAGCGATTTTCCCTCAATGTGCCTCAAGCGCCACCTATGCTTGTGAAGCCACAGACGATATCATCAAAGCGGCAGTGCTCAAATCCAGCTTGGCAGTGTTTAGTACTATGTCATAGTTCGCAGGGTCATCCCAGTCGATACCATAGAATCTCTGCAAATACTCAGAGCCAGCCTTATCATTTTCCGTAATAACCTTCAAAGCCTCTGCTTCAGTCAGATTCATACTGCTGATGATTCTTTGAACCCTTATAGCCTGAGGCGCAATAATTCGCACATTGAGCACGCCTACCTTATGCTTCAGTATCGCTTGACCGCCTCGCCCAACGATAACGACGTTGCCTCTGCTAGCCAAATTTTTGATAACCGTTTGAATCGTAACTAAGCATTGCTCTTCGTCGAGGGCTTCTCTGATGCGTACATTGCCTTCTGCTATAAATGGCATTTTGGAAGGTTTTCTACGAAGCATTAATTTATCGATTAAACTCTGAACCCGATAAGTATCCTCACAGAAGTCCACAATATCCTCTTCGTGGTAACCGAGGCTTCGCCCAATTTCAACCACCAAAGCTTTGTCGACGCATGGCCAACCCAGCATTTGGCTTACGTATTGAGCGATTTCGTCTCCGCCGCTGCCAATTTGTCGCGAGAACGTAACTACTGTAGGCGCAACCATCTGGGCTTCTTTTTTGGGCGCTGACGGTTTTAGATACCGATTGATCTCATTATAATCTGGTTCGTCTTCGGGTTTTTGTGCAACCCATTTATAGAGAATACTTCCCGCTTGGTCAAGTACGAATATGGCTCGGCTAGTTACGCCATATATTCTGGCGACTTCGTGTTTTTGGTCGCTTAAAATGGGGAAGGCGAATCGGTTTTTTTCCGCACACACCTTAATTGTTGATGGATCAGTTGTGTCCACTCCGACTATTTGCGCTTCTAGATTAATCATTTTATCCATTGAATCTCGGAATTCACATACTTCTTTGGTGCATGTTACGGTAAACTCGTGGACAAAGAAAACCAATACGACTTTTTGCCCTAAAAACTCTTTTAGGTTTCTGGTTCTGTTTTCGGCATCGGGTAGACTGAAGTGAGGCGCCTTTTTTCCAATGCATAAATCGTTTTTTATAAAAGCCCACTCCACTAGAATAAGCGGGTTTTCTTGTATAAATGGCTACCTTGTAGCCTGTAGAGCGAGTCTGCTATTTACTCCAGAAGCGCTTGAGTCTTTCAGCGAATTAGCAAGCGAGCATGCAAATCAAAAAATAACACACCAACAAATAGTATCTTGTCGAGGTTTTATGAATTCAAAACAGTATCGTGAGACCTTATCGCCTTATCCATAGAACGTCTGCTTAGACATCGATAGTTACTATCACGCAACCTCACGAGAACCCATCACACGGCGAGGTTGAACAAATGTCTCTTGAGAGTTATGCCGCAGGGCTTGTTTGGGCAATCCCCCTCATATCTAGTTTATTCGTTCCAGCTATCGGAAGATATAGCGAAAAAATACGGAACTATTTTACCGTCAGTGTTGCTGCCACTACTGCGGTTTTGGCTTTGCTTTTGGTGCCGAGTGTTTGGTTTAGTAATGGCGAAGCGGCTATTTTTAATCTAAATTGGCTTCCGGGCATAGCTGCAGGCGTCTACCTTGACCCGCTCAGCGTCCTATTTACCTGTCTTGTGGCCTTCTTTGGATTAATCATCGTAGTCTATTCGCTTGGTTACATGAAGGGTGAGGAGGGTTTATCGCGGTACTACTTTCTTATCTTACTTTTCATCGGCTCCATGATTGCTTTGGTTTTATCTGATAATTTACTTCAGATGTTCATATTCTGGGAGATGGTCGGACTCTGCAGCTATGCTTTAGTCAGTTTCTGGTATAAGAAACCTGAATCCATCCATAGTGGTGTAAAAGTTTTTATCATGACTAGAATTGGCGACATTTGTCTGCTCGCTGCAATCGGTATCCTTTTTTTTATGTTTGGAACATTTAGTTTCTATGACATAATAGGCGGATTAGAATCTGAAGTAATCGCAGGAACCCTGGATGTAGGTTTGCTTGTAACCGTGGCCTTCTTAGTTTTAGGTGGGGCAGTGGCGAAGTCGGCGCAGTTCCCGCTCTTCACTTGGTTATACAGCGCCATGGAGGCTCCCACCTCCGTGTCTGCATTGCTTCATGCGGCAACTATGGTCAAAGCAGGCATTTATCTGCTCTCAAGGTTCATTCTTGTTTTCTCGGTTGCACCCATTCTGTTGGTTGCTTTGCAGGAGACTTGGTTTCCAGTAGTTACTTGGATAGGCGTCATTACGGCCTTTATTGGTGCAGCTTTGGGTCTCTTTACCACCGACATAAAAGGGGTTTTGGCCTACTCGACTGTTAGCCAACTCGGTTTCATAATGGCAGGTTTAGGCACCGCCGTCGCTGGAGCTGCATCCATGGGCTGGTTTGCAAGTCTCTTTCACATGGTTAGCCATGCCTTCTTCGAAGGACTTGGATTTCTCCTTGCAGGCGGTATCATCCTCGCTCTCAAAACCCGTGATATGCGCTTAATGGGTGGCTTACGGAAAGCTATGCCCTACACTTTTGTTTTGGCTCTAATAATGGTATTGACTGCGGGGGGGTTGCCGCCGTTTGCCAGTTTCTTTAGTAAGAGCCTAATTATTGCATGTGTATCCGAAGTTGGAACCACATCTGGACTAATTCAAACAATACTGGTCTACGCAACCGCCGCCCTTACGTTTGCTTACTGTGTGCGCCTGTTAAGCCTTGTTTTTATGGGTGAACAGTCGCCTTTTGTAGAAAGAATCTCTGTGAAAGAAGCGCCTAAAATCATGCTGGCTCCAGCCGCAGTTTTAGCTGTTTTATGTGTCATTTGGGGGGTATCTGAACCAGTTGTCGCGGACTTTTTGCATGTTGTCGTTGGCGTCTCGTTGTTTGAGGCTTTTGTTAGCTTGGAATTTCCGATATTCATGGGTTTGCTGGTTTCGGTGTTTATACTTGCTTACTGGAGTTATTATCGGGGTTTTTGGGGGATCCGTAGAATCGCGGCAGGAAAAAACCCGCTCACTATTCTCTTGGAGCACAAGTTTTTCCTTGATGACGTCGGTTATGGCATCGTAAAATGGATTGAGAAGCTGTCTGTGGGTTCGTTGCATGTTGATGGGGGGTTGAATCGTTTTTATGGGTATCTCGGTAGAGGGATTGTGGTGTTGTCAAGGGGAGTTATGGGACTTGACGATTTATTGACCCGGTTAATGGATTATTTTGGGGGGTTGTTTGTAAGAGCTTGTTTGCTGCTTTATCGGATTCCTCTCAAGACATTTCAGAATTACATTGCAGCTGTGATCGTTGGGGTGATTCTGATTGTGGTTATCCTATATTTGGCGGGAGCTCTATAGCATGGTGTACGCTCTTTTAGCCGTCTTTGCTATCCCCACAATAAGCATAATCTTTGTTTATTTGACAGGAAAGAAATCCCCCAAAGCCGCTGCGTTGTTTGTCGCAGCAATCGCCATAATCAACATACTTCTTGTACTGTCCACGGTTCCCTCGGTTATTAGTAACCCAGACCATCGATACATTGAATCCTACCCGTGGATATCGGTTATCTTGGGTTCCTCTTTTACCCTGTTTGCCGACGGCGTAAGCCTCTCCCTTGCCATAGTTAGTTTGATTCTGATTTTGGCTGCTTCTCTATTCTCGATAACTTACATGGCGGGGAAGAAACGGCTTCCCGCCTACTATGCTCTCCTCTGTATGCTTTCTGTGGGGTTAGTGGGCGTTTTCTTAACCTCTAACTTGTTACTTTTTTATTTCTGTTGGGAACTAATGCTGATTCCCGCTTACTTTATAGTTGGCGAATGGGGCTACAGAGACGCCTACAAACAAGCCTTCAAACTATTGCTTTATACCCACGCAGGAGCCGTTTTTGTGCTCTTGTCCATCGGAGCCATCTACTGGTTAACCGGTGCATTGGATATGTTTACTGCAAGGGACTCTCTGCTAGCACTTGCTCTACCGGATGCAGCAAAATGGCTTCTTATTGCTCTTACGGGGGGGTTTGCGGTTAAAATGGCTGTTGTGCCCCTGCATATGTGGCTTCCCGATGCTCACTCAGAAGCACCTGCACCGATGTCTGCGCTTTTAAGCGGCGTTATTATTAGTGCTGGGGCGTATGCGATTTTGCGTCTTTCTTTGGGGATGGTTTTTCCAGCCGTTGGTATAGAATTCGGAACCGATTTTCTTCATGCATTGGCTATTGTTGGTGTTCTCTCGGCGTTTTTTGGAGCCTTAATCGCCTTGGTTTCTACTGATATTAAGCGGCTTATCGCCTACTCCAGCATTGCCCATATGGGGTATGTACTGTTTGGGCTTTCGCTGTTTCCCTCAGACGCCGCGGCAGGCGTAGCCGTGCTTTTCGCTTCCTCAATTGCCCTAACTGGAACAGTACTTCAAATCATCAGCCACGCACTAAGTAAGGGTCTTCTCTTCATCACTGCAGGCGCTGTGATGCATCAAACTGACGAAAGAGATATCCGAAAAATGGGCGGTTTAGCCAGCAAGATGCCCTTTACAGCAGCAGTCTCCATTATAGCTGCTCTAAGTATTGCGGGGTTGCCGCCGTTTGCTTGTTTTATAAGTGAGCTTTTGATTTTTATTGGGGCGATTCAGGTAATGCTTTTAGATCAGTTTTATCTTGTTCCAACTTTTCTTATGCTAGTTATTACAGTGATCTCGCTTGCTTACATGCTTCGGTTTATTTTGAATATTTTTTTCAGCTCAAAACCAGAGGTAGCTGAACCGGTCGCTGAGAATACAGAAGTAAAGAAAACCAGCGGAGTTTCAAATTGGATGAAATTATCCTTTGTAATCTTGGCTGTTTTGATTATCCTTATAGGCATTTACCCCGCTTTCTTCATCAACTTAATTCAAACTGTGCATTTCGGATAGGTTCGATTTAATTTTAAGTGGAGCCAAATGGATTAAAACTGTCCATGGGTACTATACCTCAGTGTAATACCTTGGTTACTTTAAATTTGGCGCCTGAGCAACGATTAAGACTACAGAACTTGGCTGGTACCCAGAACGGTGAGGCTTTCCGTTTTCTCGGCTTCTCACTTAACCTACAAACAGGCGAATTCATAGACGAACTTCAAAAGGGCGCTGCTGATCCTGAAGTTAGCAATCCGACGATGCATCACCAGATCACCGAATTGCTACTCGAATATTCGGGCGCTGCCAAAAAAATCCTGAGCAGAAAACAAGTGAAGTTCAGGATGTTCCCCGGTGGGATCGCCTATGAGAACGCGTTTTTACGCAAAGCCGTTGACCCGATTGCTAAAATCTTTGCCGCTCAACCTGAATTGCTGGTGGCGGCCGGTGTATTGCTGGGCGGCAGGAAGCTGGAACTGGGGCAGGCGTCTGTAGAAATCTCCGCGTTCAACCTTGTCCCAATCACTTACATCCTCTGGGTGGACGAGGAGTTGCCGCCAACCGCTAACGTGCTCTACGACGAATCCGCCAACAGCTACCTCAACGCCGAGGGGCTGGCGAACCTCGCAGAGCTGACGACTTGGCGACTCATTTTAGCACAGAAGCTGCTGAAGAATCCTTA
>Ga0209723_1002874_pt1 | contig 22004 bp, 20 predicted proteins | sample BiotimSIPDNA_2_FD_185750 | JGI IMG/M metagenome (GOLD analysis project Ga0209723, IMG submission 185750) | Anaerobic biogas reactor microbial communites from Washington, USA - Biogas_R2 time_0 SIP DNA (SPAdes) (version 2) | ecosystem: Engineered > Bioreactor > Anaerobic > Unclassified | place...
AGAGATCCTTGCTGCGCAAGCCTGCTTCGACAGTCTGTTGCTCTTCGGTTGTTAGGTCTCGGATGTATAGTGGTGCTCTCATGCCGCCTATTTTACCACCATACCGAGATTCTTGTCTGTGTTTGCACTAGCGAGCAATCACTAAATACACAACCACGGCACCGTGTCCTGCAAAGAAGCTGGCGGTCCCCCTACCCAAGCGCAGCCCGGAACTTGGTCGTGACGTCCTTGATCGACGGACCGAGCACCTCAATTTCCTCCAGGTGGTTCGTGCCCAGCCCTACATCGTGCGCCAGTTGAAGATGATTGAGGCCGCGGATAAAGGGTGTGCTTCCCGCCGCCGCCGTGGGATCGAAACCCATAGCCGCCGTCGCCACCGCATCCGTCGCCACAACATCCTTGCCGGCGAACAGCACGCCCGGTTCGAGCGGCCCCACGCCACTGATCCAGGGGCCTTCCCCAGATTCCGTGGTCTTGATGCCGTCCACCAGTCCAAGGTGCAATGGACGCGCGCGGTTGAGATCGGTGATGATCTGCGGCATACGCTGCCCGGCAGTATCGTCACTCGGCCCGTGCAAGGCGGAGCGATTCGTATCCTGTGGGCCGGCCCGGTAGAACTGCAAGGGCACCAGACCGACTAGATTTTTCATCGTGTGGGTGACGCCAGCCACCCAGTGACACTTCATCTTGGACACGGACATAAACGTGTCGATCTCTTCCAGGACATGGTTGAAGGTAAACTCGTTATAGAGTTTGCCGCCGTTGGGAACGGGCGTTTTGGCAAAATCGGGATAGGGGTCGGTGGCGTTCAGGTCGATCAACGTCGCGCCCAGCTCCTTCGCCACGGCGTCGTAGCCCCAGACCGTGTAGGACTCCCACTCATAGACCGCCTCCACGATGTACAGCTCTTTTGCGCCGGCATCCAGCACGAGTTTGCCCAGCGCCCTGACCACCTCGGGATGCGTGACAAAGGTATCGACGCCGGGAAGCCCACTCGCCTTACCCTCCCAGTAGGTCCCACCGGTGAGGTTGGTCTTGATCGCCACACGCGCACCGGGCCGGACGATGTCGCCCAAGCCGCCCAAGCTGTCGAGCATATCGCGGATTTTGTCGTACAGCACTTTCGGATCGTAGGTTTTAGCCTGCGCAATGGCAACCTGGGCCTTATATGCGCCGGTCGAAACGGACGGTGCAGCCGTGGCAACAGCCGGAACAGCAGCCGTCTGCGGAGCGGACGGCGTCGCCTGCGGCCCGCAGCCGACGAGCAGCGCGCCCGCCGTGACACCCGCAACTTGCAAGAACTCGCGGCGTGTTAGAGTGTTGTGAGGCTTTCGTTTTTGCATGACATTTTCCTTCATCTTAAGACCTCCCTTCTTTCTATATACCGTGGATTATGCCACCACTTGATCAAGCAACGCTTGCAATTCATCCACATCGTTGACGACATAGTCAGGGCCGTTGACCTCCCAGTTGGCACGCCGGCCCCACAGCACCGTTTGCATACCGGCGGATTTCGCGCCGCGAATATCGTGCGTGACCGAGTCGCCAACATAAAGCGCCTCGTGCGGCACGACGTTGAGACATTCCAATGCATGCCAGAAGATCGCCGGATCGGGTTTGTAGATGCCGAGATCGCCCGCTACGACAATCACATCGAAATAAGCCGCAAGGCCCGCGCGCCTGACGCGCTCCCGCTGTTCCTCTCCATCATAGGCATTGGTAATCAACCCCGTTTTCACTTTTTGTTTGACGCCAGATAGGAGTTTCTCAACGCCCGCGAGTGGGCAGCACGCTTCAAGCCACTGACGGCGGTAGAGATCGACGTACTCTGCATCCCACGCCAAATCGTACCGTGCAAACGTGCTCTTCAGTCGAAATTCGTGCATCGACAAGGGATCGACTTTGCATTCGTCGACCAGTTGGTGAAATCGCATCACTTCAGCGACAGCGGTTTCCAGGAAATCGTCGAAGGGAATTGCCAAACCGGTATGCGCGTGCAACCACCTGAGGCTCTGGACATCCGAACCTACAAAGTCGACCAGGGTGCCATCAAAATCGAACAAGACGGCTTCAACCATAAGTCACTACTTACGTCAAGGAATCAGCGCCTTGAGCAGTCCCTCGTGCCACCGCTCCGCGGCGCGGTCATAGACGCCGAAGCCCGAACCGAACTCCCAGTACGCCCACGACATCCCGCGCGCTTCGGCCTCTTCGCGCACAAACGCCGTCCAGTTGATGCGCGATTGCATATCCGCCTGCTCGAACGCGCCGAATTCACCCAGCCATAACACACAATCCAACTTTTCCGCCACGCCGACGGCCAAATCGAACGCGTTACGGATCGGTTTGTAGCCGGCGGGATTGGTCTCAACAGGTTGCGTGTTGTACTCGCTCAACCATGTGAGCGTCGATCCCGTCTTTGCCGCCTCCGGATCGACCGCGACGGGCGTCTCCGGTGGGCCGGGCCACGTCACACCGAGGGTCTGGTAGCCGGGACCCGACCATGTTGAGCCCTGGTGTGTGAACAGCTTTGGATCGTAGAAGTGGAAGGTACAAACGTAGTTCTCCTCACCTTCAAGCGGGCTCAGATTCGCCAATCCTTGGTAACCGCCCCAGGACGCTCCGGTGATGATGAGCGTGTGCCGGTTGTCGATACGACGGATCGCCAGGATCGTGTCGCCGAGGATACGCCTCCACTTGTCGCGCGTGAGGCCGCCATGCGGCTCGTTGAGCGGCTCAAAGTAGACGCTGTCCGGCATATCTTTGTAGCGTGTCGCAATCTGTTGCCAGATGGTGATAAAACGCGCCGCGTGCTCGTCAGTACGGGTGAAGAATTCATCATAGTGGTGCATGTTGATGACGACGTTCAGCCCGTTGGCCAAGCCGTTCTCGACGACCCAATCCACACGCCGGAAGAAATCTTCATCCACGGTGTAGGGCGGTTCTTCCAGGGCGTGGGCCGACCAACGGATGGGCACACGGATGGTGTCGAAACCCGCGTCGGCGATAAGGCGGAAGTACTCCTTTTGCAGCACCATCCCCCACTCACCTTCCTTGGGTGCTTCGAGCGCGTTGCCGAAGTTGACGCCGCGCCCCAGCCGTTGCCCCTGCGCGAAGCGATCGAGCGGGTCGGCGGGTGGCGCGAGCGTGGGCGCCGGTGTGGCGGTGGGCGGCGGGGTCGGTGTAGCAGTGGGCAGAGAGGTTGGCGTGGCGGTGGACAACGCGGACGTCGCCGCCGCACTATCCGCAGGCGGTTGTGTTTCCGGCACGTTCGGCGGCGTATCAGAACGGCAAGCGACCAAAAGCAGCGCAAGCGCGAACAATCCCAGGCACAGAAACACCGCCCGCTTTTTCATCTTTACCTCAACGCATCGACGACGGCCTGCAAACCCTCGCGCAGCCCTGTCCGCGGTTGCCAGCCCAACACGCCCCGGGCTTTCGCGCAATCGAAGTACGAAAGATAGATGTCGCCGGGCCGCATCGGCGCTTTGACGACCGGCGCAGCGAAGCCGATGATGTCGCACAACTGGCGGTGCAACTCGTTGACCGACGTCCCGCCGCCGCTGGCGATGCAGAAGACGTCGTTGTCGCCCGCGGAGAGCGCCAGCAGGTTCGCCGCCGCCACATCACCCACGTAGACATAGTCCTTCTGCTGCTCGCCGTCCCAATCGATGCGCACATCCTGTTGTTTGAGAATACGATTGGCGAAAATGGCGATCACACCCGCCTCGCCTGTGGGGTCCTGGCGCGGCCCAAAAACGTTGCCGTAACGGAAAATCGTGTAGCTCAGGCCCTTCGTCTGCTGGTAATAGCGCAGGTAATGCTCCGTAACCATCTTCGTGATGCCGTAGGGCGATTGCGGCCACTGTGGTGTCTGCTCATTAATCGGCAACTGCTCCGCCGTCCCATAACTGGCACCACTGCCCGCGAAGATGACCTTGCGCGTGCCCGCATCCACACACGCCTCGAGCAAGTTGATCAAGCCACCCACGTTGACGTCGGCGTCCAGCCTGGGTTTGTCGGTGGAAATCTTGACCGAGTGCTGCGCGGCGTGGTGATTGAGCACCTCCGGTTTCTCGCGGCGAATCAGATCCGCCGCCTCGTCGCTGCGGATGTCCAGTTGGTAGAAGTGTGCCTGGGGATTCACGTTCTTCATGCGTCCCCCACCCTCTTCCCACAAACTGTCGATGATAATCACCTCGTGCCCCGCTGCCACATAGGCATCCACGACATGCGACCCGATAAAGCCTGCTCCACCTGTTACGACGATTTTCATAGTCACCTCGTTGAGAAATTAGAAATGAGTGAAGAGTGAAGAGTTAAGAGTGGTCATAATTCGCCATTTGCCACTCCTTACTCCTTCCTCACTCCCTACTCCCTACTCCCTCGATCATATCGGTTTTGCAGCTTTTGTCCAGTTGGGTGAAGACGCACGCGAAACTGCGAAAGCGCACCCGTTCCACGGAGATTTATACCGGAAGTCGTTTGCCGCAACAGTATTCGATTAAACAGAGGGACATAATTTTCAATGTAAATACCATGGGGTAAAGCGTTGACTTCGTTACAAACTCCATTATACTCACTACTGACTCTCAATCCGAGCATAATCAAGGCAAAGCATGACAACAGATACCCTGATCGGGACACACATCGGTCCCTATGAAATTATAGAAAAAATCGGCCGAGGCGGGATGGCCGAAGTGTATAAAGGCTACCATCACGTCCTGCGCCGGCCGGTGGCCCTTAAATTTCTGGAGCAAGCCCTGCAAGATAAAGAAAGCGTGGCCCTGCGTCTCCGGCGTGAAGCGCAGGCCATTGCCGCGCTGCGCCACCAGAACATCGTCCAGGTCTACGATTTCGGGATGTACGAGAATCGCCCATATCTCGTGCTGGAATACATCCCAGGTCACGACCTGCGCATGGAAATGGATCGACGGCTGGCGAACGGACGGGCGTTTACGCCGGAGGAAACTATCGCCATTATCGAACAAACAGGTGCTGCGCTGGACTACGCGCACGAGCATGGCGTCATCCACCGCGACGTCAAACCGGGCAACATCCTGTTAAGCGACCGTGGCGAGGCGATTCTGGGCGATTTTGGCCTCGTCATGCTGCGCAATCGTGTCAGCCAGATCACCACAGGCGAAACCTTCGGCACGCCGGAGTACATCGCCCCCGAACAGGCGCTCAATTCGCGCGCCGCCGTGCCCCAATCCGACATCTATTCGCTCGGCGGTATCCTCTATGAGATGACGACCGGGCATCTGCCCTTCGAGGACGACTCGCCGCTGAGCCTCGCGCTGAAGCACATCAGCCAGGATCCCATACCGCCGCGCCGCTACCGCCCCGACCTTCCGGCCGCCGTCGAAGCGGTGATCCTGAAAGCCTTGGCGAAAGACCCCGCCGACCGCTTCCCGACCGCGCGCGCCCTGGCCGAAGCCCTGCGGAAAGCGTGGCAAGAACCCGGCGTACCGGCGCCGGCGCGCGCCATCCCGATGCCGGAGGATACCATACCGCCGCCGCCAGGCGCACCCGTCAAAGGCCGGGCCACATCTGCCGGTGTCACCGCTGCACCCACAGACGGCGCGCCTCTGGCACGGCGTCGTCGAGGATGGCCAGTTGTCGTACTTCTGCTACTCGTCGCGGTGGGAGCGTTCGCCTATCTCGAACTGACCGGACGCACCACGTTGCTCGATATGGCGCTTCTTGCGCCCACTGCCACGCCGACGGCCACGGCAACCGCGACAACCGCTGCGACACCCACCGCGACGGCGACTGACACCGCGACGCCCACACCCAGCGCCACCGCCGACACCGTCACGTCGAGCGCACTGCCCACCGCGACCGCGACGCCGCGCCCCACCGCCTCCCCGACGCCGACACTCGCGCCAACCGCCACCGTCACGCCGCGTCCCACCGCAACCACGACACCCACACCCACCCCAACGCTCGCGCCCGGCGAGGCCCGCGTGCGCGACGCCGACGGGATGACGATGCGCTTCGTGCCCGGCGGGTCATTCCTAATGGGCGCATCGGAAGAAGACGTCGATGCCGCCCGGCACGAGCGCCCGCAGCGGGAAGTCTTTGTCGGCCCGTTTTGGATGGATGAAACGGAAGTGACCACCGACCAATACAAACGCTGCGTCGCCGCCGGGGTGTGTACGGAACCGATTACGCGGGATTTGTACGACGCCCCGAACAAAGGCAACCATCCCATGGTACTTATCAGTTGGGAGGAAGCCGCGCGTTACTGCGAATGGATTGGCGACGGGACCGGTTGGCCCGCCCGCTTGCCCACCGAGGCCGAATGGGAAAAGGCAGCTTCCTGGGATCCGGCGACGCAGACCAAGCGCCTGTATCCCTGGGGCAACGAATACGACCGCACGCGCATTCCCATCGGCAACCGGGTGGTTGCCGTAGGAAGCTATCCACAAAACGCCAGCGCGTACAATATCCTCGATTTGGCCGGCAACGCCCTGGAATGGACCAACGATTGGTACAGCAGGGATTACTACAGCGCTCCAGACCCGCAACCCGACCCGACCGGGCCGGAAAGCGGTGACTATCGCGTGATGCGCGGCGGCACGGGCGCGCCCATCGAAAAATCGGTGGAGTACGAAGTGCGCACGACATACCGCACCTTCGGCAAGCCGGAAAGCACGGTCAGGAGCACCGAACGCCCGGCCAAGAGTGCCACGCTCGGCTTCCGCTGTGTTGTAGCGGGGGAACAGTTGCCGTAGGGCGGGGACCGGTAATCAATAATCGGTCACAAGTTACCGGCTACCAATAACCACTGACTGGATAACGTATGACGGCTAATAGTCGCATTACGCAAGAACAATTGAAGACATTCGCGCGCGCGAAGGATGCCACGCTGGCGGCGCTAACGCAGATCGATCCGGATACGCTGCAAAAGCTGACGCGCCTTACACTGCCGGAAATCCGCGAAATCCAGCAGGAAATTGCCCACGTGCTGCCCGCCGGCAACCTGCCCGCCTTCATCCTCAACGGGTTGATGCAACTCAAAGGGCGCAAAATCAGCGCCGAGCGGGTGCGCCAGGACATTACGGCACTTCTGCGCAGCCTCGAACTGCTCCCCCAGGGCTTGTTCGGCGTCGTGATTGGCGGTCCAGCAGCCCTGCTCCACGCCTACCAAAAACTCCTGCAACTGGCCGGCAAAGATACTGAGAGCGCCTTTCCCCAGGGGATGTGGCAGTTCTACCTGGAATTCGGCCTGCGCGAGGACACGGCGCGGCACACCAACGAGACGGTGGGATTTCAACGCAACCTTTCCTCGCCACGCGACCCGGTCGCCGAGGCCGCCGTGTGGATGAGTGTAGCCATTCACCTGCTCTACGACTATGATGATCTTCTCAGAACCGATTGGCGCGAACACGTGCGCCTGCGGCTGGTATTGGAAGAGGCCGAAAGCGCCGGGATACACGAAAAGCCGCCCTTCAGCACGCTCCAACGCGATTGGAACGCCGCGCGTCCCTATCACGCGCCTGCCGCCGACGTGCCCTATCTTCGCCACAGGCTGGAAACCTTTGAGCAGTTCATCGCGCCGCGCATCGCCGCGCTCGACCGCGCCGCCCAGGCGCGCATCCACACGCACTTCGATGCGCGCTGCCGAACCGAATTGCCGCCCTACCTGGAACAGATGACGCTGCTCGCCGCGCTGACGCCGGAGACTCACAAGGAACATAAGACGTACTATCCCCTCTCACGCGCTTTCGTCGGCCTGATCTGGCAGGAACAAACGTATCTGTTGCCGGTGTGCCAGCGCAACAGCGCCGGCAGCCCGCTCTGTTACCCTCTCGAAGGCGATCCGATCCCCCTATACGCCGATAAGGAAGGCGCTTTGTGTGATGCGGCCGGAGTGAAGCTAGAGACAGACCGGGGCGGGCGTGTCTGGTACCGGGGAAGTAAACAACCGCTAGGGATGCTGCGCCCGCCGACGCCGGAGATGATTCTGGCGTGGGCCGGCGCAGTGTTGCACGCGCCGCGCCCGCCAATCGCCTGCGATCTCGACCTTTTACTGGCCGCAGCGCCGCGCGCCGCGCAAGTGCACCTGCGCGCCAAACTGCCCGAGGTGACACAAAAGGCGCTCGGCCGGTTGAGCCGCACCCCCATCCTCATCAACTGGGACCTGCGTTCCGGCGAGCAGCCGCTGGCGCACATTCGTAGGGGACGGCGCGGCATTGGTGACCACGCACTCACGCTGTTCCGCACGCCGGAGAGCACGATCTTCGACCAATCGCACATCTTCTTCGACGGAATGTGGGGGATGGCCGTCGCCGAGATGATGACCGGCAGCGCCATCGTCACCTACCACCGGCTGGCACACACGTCGCCCGCCCCGGAATGTGGCGCGGTCACGCCGCTGGCGTTGCACAGCACGCCGGAGGTGATCGCCCAGGCCTGCAAAAACCCGCCCGCGCATGAAGCTGCCGCCGAGTCCGCCACTATCGACGCCGCAGGGCTAGCGCGCCTGCGGCAATGGCTCGAACAGCGCGGCGTCCGGCTGACCGTCAACGATTTACTACTGCTCTACCGGGGATTCCACGCCACGCATTACACGCTCTCCACACCCGTCCGGCGTGAATTGGAGACGCTGCAGGCGCGGCTCGATGCCAAACGCTATCAGGCCCTCCAGGACTCCATCGCCCAAACGCTGGCGCACGACCGCGAGACCAATCCCGCGCTGCTCATCCCGATGGATGCCAGCAACGTGGCGCCGAAAGCGAGGCTGTTCCCCACCACCTTCCGCAACCCCCTCCCGACGATCGTCCCGCTGTTCGCCGAGGTGCAGGAACACTACTCGCGCTACCGGCTGAAGAAGAGCGCAGCGCATTGGAACACGTTCGACGACGCGCGGCGCAAGCTCCTGGCACACCTGAAAGCCTTTGGCGAATTTCTGGACACGCTGAAAGCCATTACGATGCGCGGCGAGAGCTTCAACACCGCCACGCTGCGCCTGCTGGGACACCTGCCGCCTTCCGTCCAACACATCTTGGACCAGATTCCGCAGCACATCGGGGTTCTGAACGAGGTCATCAAAGGCAGCGAGGTTTTCTCCAACCTGGGACGCGCCGCGCCGCACACCAGCCCGCGCCGCTTTACGAGCGCCAAAGACGACGGCGCAACCAAGGAACTGGTGTGGGGTATCCTGACCGACGACACGGACGCGATGCATATCAGCCTGCGCGATTTCCGGCCCTTCGTCCCGCTGCTCTATGCCGCTGACGCCGCGCCCCTTGCCGACAGACTGGCACAGGATTATCTCGACAGCTATGTCGCCGGGTTCAACCACTTCGTCAAGGAGCTTGCGGCGTTGGTCAAGGCGGCGGAATCGCTATAGAACGGATAAACAGTTCCATCCCGTACATCACCTGTGTTTCCAACTGCACGCGCTCCGGCGCAAAGGCCCAGAGCAGCAGCGTTCCTTCAAGCATCGCACCCAGGCTGATGGCAGCTTTTTCGGCATCTACAGCGCGTAATTCGCCGTTTGCCACACCCCGTTCAATCACTGGCGCAAGGGTGGAGATGAACTCCGCCACAAACTCCCCCAGGACCTCACGCGCGGCGGACTTGCGCAGCCCCATCGCATAGAACTCATAGAGCAGGGGAAGAAGGGGACGCATCCGGCGCAGCTCATCCACCAATTGCGTCGCAAAATAACGCAGTCGTTCCTGCGCCGAACCGTCCTCTGTATCCAAGGATCGAAAACCGCGCAGCATATACGCAAACAGCCGCCGCAGGATCACACCGATCAGCGCATCCTTCGTCTTGAAATACAGATATAGGGTGGCCTTGCTCAATCCGGCTGCGGCGCCAATGTCCTCCATGCGAGCCTTTTCCACACCGTGTTCGGCAAAAACCTTGAGGGCCGCTTCGATGATCTGTTCCGTCCGCTCTTCACTGACATCTGGTTTAGGAGACATCGCTACCCCGTTGCCTTTTCGGCCAGAGCATCCCCGTGCGGACGCAGTAATCGGCATACGATTGTCCGTAGCGCAAGAGCAAGTCCTTTTCTTCTTCCACGCACCACCAGTACCACACGCCCAGGTAAAACAGAGAAAAGACGGCCAGGAAAGGCGAGTTGATCAGCAATGCCATCACGATCCAGATAGGCGCTTCGCCCATGGCCTGCGGATGGCGAATTTTCTCGTAGATGCCGCCGTACATCGTGTGCGACTTGTCGGGAGCCAGCGCCTCTTTCCCCGCGTCGCGCACACCCCAGAGCATCAATGCCAGCGCCGGGATGCCGATGATGGCCGCGAGCGCCACATTGATGCCGTAAGGCCAGGGGAACCGTGCGGGCAACGGGTCAATGGGCAATGGATACCAGCGGTACAATACATAACTAAGGCTGGCAATCCCCATCGGGATCATCGCGACCAAACGATACTGCCCACAACGACGGTATGCCTTTTCACCGATCCTTTGTTCCAGATGCGCCGGACGCACGCTGAGTGCATACAGCACCGAGAAGGCTAACGAAGAAATCACCAACACAGCGAAATTTAACCACCCTAACATTGCATACCTCCTCACTCAATATGATTCTCATCCCTCCTGTTATCGTATAAATGACTGACTGGTCAGTTATTATTCTACATGTCTTCGAGGAATTGTCAAGGATTGAGGTTGACAAAAACAAGAAACGATAGACAGTAAGCGGAACTTGCTGCCAAGCGCGGTTTATTTATAGGAGGACTGCAATGGAAAACACCATCAATGCTTTTGCGCGAAACCGCCGCCTCGGACGCGGCGTCAATGTCATCGGCTACGACCCCTTGTGGCGCTCGCGCGCGAAAGCGCGGATGCAGGATAGGCACTTCCGGATGATCAAAGAGGCCGGCTTCGACCACGTGCGGATCAACCTGCACCCGTTCAAATTTATGGGGGATGCCCCCGGCTACACAATCAACCCCGCGTGGCTGGAGACGCTCGATTGGGCGGTGATGCAGGCCTTGAACAACGACCTGGTCGCCATCCTGGACTTGCACGAGTTCACCGCGATGGCGCGGAATTTCGCGGGTCTAGAGGCCAGGTGCCTGGCGGTGTGGGAGCAGTTGGCCCCGCGCTATCAGGATGCCCCGGACACGGTCTTTTTCGAGTTGTTGAACGAGCCGAACGGCGCGCTGACGGTGGCGTTGTGGAACGAATTCCTCATAGAGCCTTACGACATCGTCCGCCGCACCAACCCCGACCGCACGCTCATCATCGGCCCGGCGTTCTGGAACGGCATCGACTACATTGAAGACCTGAAGCTGCCGGAGGCGGACCGCAACATTATCGTCACCGTCCACTACTATCACCCGATGCCCTTCACACACCAGGGCGCGTCCTGGTCGGAATTCCGGGATCGCAGCAACGTGACGTGGCTCGGCACGCCGGAAGAACAGCAAGCCATCGTGCGCGATTTGGGCACAGTGCAGGCGTGGGCGGAGAAGGAGCAGCGCCCCATCTATCTCGGCGAATTCGGCGCCTATGAGAAAGCCGATATGGCGTCACGCGCGCGCTACACCGCCGCGATAGCCCGCCACGCGGAGCATCTGGGCTGGAGTTGGGGCTACTGGCAGTTCGATTCGGACTTTGTCGTCTACGACATGGGGCAGGATGCCTGGGTCACGCCGATCCTGAACGCCTTGATTTCTTAAATCATCGTGGGATGAGTTTTACGACCGCATCTGGATGAAGATTCCCACCACAAAGGCACCAAGACACTAAGCTTTTATGGCGTTCCGCGAGCGGCTCGAAGCCCACGCCATCGGCCGGTGCTTCTGGACGTACAAACGGCTGGACACAGACCGCAGCGTCGTCTCCATCGAAAGGACGCCGGAGTGGGATGCCATCGTGGCATTTGCCGAACATCCGCGCGCGACGTTCAAGGAACTGCGCAAGCAGCGCCCATCACGCGACGTAGTGGACACACGCTGCGCCACTACCCCGACCACATCCGGTTTGAGGCCTGCCGGGTCAATTCGGGCTATCCAGCCGCGTTGGGATTATGAGTTGAGCTAATTCTCGATTTCCGCGATAGCCTCTGCGGGGGTCTTGTTACCGTAAATGACGCCCATCAGGCCGGGAAGGTAGCGATCCATCGTCTGCGCGGCGGGATAGATCGCGTTGTGGATCAATTCCGGCCCCAGAACCACACCCTCGAAGTCGAGGCTGCTCTTGTAGCGCACCTCGCCATCGCTGAAGTCCAGCTCGAAGTTGCCGATGCGCAGGCCGTAGTTGGCGCGGGCGATGAATTCGGCGATGGCCTGCCTTTTATCTTCCGGCGCTTTGACGGGACACATCACGTAGAAGATAAACTGCTCCAAATCCACGCGGATTTGGGCATAGCAGGCCACCTGGCCGTTCTCCCCGGAGAATCCCATGCGGTAGATGTACCGATCCTCTATTGGCTGGGGATGCCATCCGTCTTCGGTAAGGAACTCTCCGAGGGTCTGAAAAGCGCGCAGTCCGTTTTCGTTTTCGATTTCGATGGTCATCATTCCTCCCACTCCCATAGATTCTATTCGGAAATTCACCGGATGCAGTGTTTTGCGGCCAAAGATGCAGGTAAAAGGGTGTTTTTGCACTTGCGGGCATATCCGCAAGTGCAAAAACACCCTCTGCAAAACATTGCCGGCGTTTCTTCCCCGTTTTCAGCCTTTATCCATTGCGCCGTCTTTGCAGCGCCCCAATCGCAGCGCCAAGGCAGAGTCCTATGCCCACGCCGATGGCGATGTTATCAAGAGCTACCCCTAAGCCGGCACCAATGGCTACGCCGATTCCGATCCACATACCCAGTGGTTTATTTGACTTTCCTTCTGGTGCATTGTTTTCCGTCATCTCTACCCTCCTCGTGTTGAATAAACTGCGAATCGCATTGTAACCTGTAACCTACGGGACGCAAATCACATTCGTCAAGAGTTCAAAACGCCGTCCAGAAACTCCAGCACCTTCGCCACATTCTCCGGCGCGCCGAAGGCGGGATCGCCGTGACGCGCGCCGGGGAAGAGGTCGAGCGTGACGCGCGCCTCGCCCAGAATCGCGCGCGCTGTGGCGGCGAAGGTGGCCGACTGCTGGTAGGGGACGGTGTCGTCGAGCAGACCGTGCTGGATGAGCAGCGGCGGCGCGCCGGGTCGGATGTAGGTTTCGGGGTTGGCGGCACGCACCAGGTCGGGAACATCGGTGATCTTCCAGCCCAGGAGCAGGGATTCGGGCGAGTCCGCGGCGCTGTGATCTTCTTTGTCGCCCGGGATCAGCCCCGACTCGGCCAACTGCACGTCCATCAGCAGGAAATTCGTCGGTGGGAACCAGGCCACCACCGCCTGCACGTCGCTTGACTGCTCTGGATTGCCCAGGTTGAGGTCGTCCAGTTCCGGCACACCCGCGGTGACGCCGGCCATCAACGCCTGGTAGCCGCCCGCCGACCCGCCCCACACGGCGATCCTGCCGGGATCGAACTTGTACGTCGCGGCGTTGGCGCGAATCCAGCGGACCGCCGCCTTTACGTCGTAGACGAGCGCCGGGAACTTCGCCTCGCCGCTCATTCGGTAGTTGACGCCGACGACGGCATAGCCACGCTCCAGCGCCTCGAGCATCGGCGTGATCTGCACGTCGCGCTTGTCGCCGCCCATAAACGCCCCGCCGTGAATCGACACGATGACGGGAAACGGCCCATTGCCTTCTGCGGGCCAGTAGATATCGAGCTTTTGCGCGGGGGAGAGGTGGGCATAGGGCAGGTCGAAGCGCTTGCGGTGGATGTGCGCGGTGTTCGCTTCGGGGATGATGAAGGGGACGAGATTAGCAGATTCGGTCATTTCTTCCTCCACCCAACAACGCCGCCTCGACCTCCGCCCGCGCCGCCCGTGCGCGCTGCGCGGCCTGCTCCCGCAGCCGGGCAACCTCAGCGCGCCCCGCTTCAACCTGGCGCACGATAGCGCATTGAATGTCGATTGGGGGTAGGGGAACGTACAATTCCTCCAAGAAATCAGCCGGAACGCGCTGTTGTCCAGCAGACCCGATAAAGTAACGTTGTGCTGCCTCGCGCACATGGCGCAGGCGCAAAATCACCCACAGATACTCAGACAAGACTCGCGTGACATCTTTGGTACGGATAACGTGAAATTCGGTTGAGCCACACCCAACGCCGTTTTCCAGATTGCGCGCCACCGCGCACTTGCCGTTTTGCATACAGGGCGTGATTTTAGCCCATATCACATCCTGCTCTGCAAAGCGTGTATAACCGCTTTTGACTTCCTGATACAGACGAATCTCCGGCGCGACAATTTCTCCCAATTCATCAGAAACGGCAGCCATCGGCACAAAAGTGACAGGATCAGAATCCACCAGGGTGATTGTGTCTGACGGGTTAATCCACGCGATTTCCGCCAGGCGCCTCATCGGATGATCCGCAGAGGAAAGCAAATTTTCCGGCGACCAGTCCCAACGGTTAAATTCAACACCCCACCGTTCCGCCTTGCTCCACGATAACGCAAATATCGCCGGCCGCTTGATTAACGGCTTGAGAACGATTCCTGCTTCACGGATAGCATTCTGGGCAACTGAATTGCGCAATTGCTCCGCCTGCTCATTCGCCGCCGCGATCTCTGCCTGCGCCTGCTGCCAGCGAGCGACGATAGCGCGCTGCGCTTCCAGGGGCGGGAGGGGGATTTTGACTTGGAGCAAGGCTTCCTCACTGATTTCTCCTTTCATTGCTCCGCCGGTAGCAGCCAAAAATTGTAGTCGCCCGTAGGATGAACGTAATGCCAGCCACGCATAAAATGTATCAAGACGCTCACCATCAGGTACTAAAACCCGATAATGAATGGTGACACTGACATTTCCCAATTCTGATGTGACTAGCCCGACTGAACCTTGACGTGCCCTGATCTTTGAAACGACTATATCACCAGGCACGGCCAAAAACTGCTCCATCTTTGTATCTTCTCTGCCGGAAAACACCTCTCCATCAAAGCTAACTCTTTCCACCATTGCCACTTTACCTTCAGTAAAATCATCTGGTGGCACAACGTTTCGGCGCACTGTTGTTACGTCAACAAGCGGCACTAGCGGATACGCTATCTCGAATGTGTGGTTGAGACGTATTGAAAGAACATCCCATTTATCCAATTCTCTAAACCCAACTGCAAAGGCTCCGGCAGAACCGTCTATTCCCCGGAGCCGCTCAGAAAAAAACGCTCTGGATCCTCCCGAAACTGCCGGTACTGCCGCGCGATCTCCGGCAAGTCGTTCGGCCCGTCCGCGCCGGTGCTGGTGATGCCCACGCGCTCCGGCTCGGCGAAGAAAACGGGATAATCGAAGATTTCGCGCACGCGCGCCCACAGCGCAGCCTCTTGCGCCGCATCAATTGCCTTGAGGCCGGCGGTCAGTTCCTTTTGCAGCGCCTTGCGCCGCTCGCGGTCGGCGGGGGTGAGCGCCTGATTGAGTTGTCGCTTGAGCGCCTGCGCGCGTTTGCGCGCGTCGGCATTCCATTTTTCCGGCTCGCGCCAGCGGTTGCCGTCCGGCGTCACGCCCAGGGATTCCAGACTCGCCAGCACGGGCAACAAATCGGCGCGGTCATACGCGGCGATGCGCCGGTCGTACTCGTCGTGGATGTCGGCCCGTTGTGCGTCGAAGCCAGGATCGAGTTCCTGGTGCGCTTGCGTCCACGTGGCGCGCCAGTTGGCTTCATCTTGCGCCGAGAAGCGCTGCAAAAACAGCAGCGAGGCTTTGACGCTGGCCTTCGCGCTGACAAACGTCTCCGGCGGCAGGCTCACCACCGCCAGCAGGCGCGCTTTGCCCTCCGTCCAGCGGCGCAGCCAATCGAGCGAGGGGTTGTTGAAGATGCCTTCTGGCAGCACAATCCCCATCCGCCCGCCGGGCTTGAGCAAATCCAGGCAGCGTTCGATAAACAGCATTTCGGTTGGACGGTTGGCCTTGTCCTTGCCGATTTCGTACAGGTCGAGAATCGGCGTGCGATCTTCGGCGGCGCGGGCCATCCGCGTGTGGCTGGCGCGGTAAGGAGCGCCAAAACGCGCGGCGTACTCGGCGATTTTCTCGCCATCGGCGGTGACGCGGGTTTCCTCTGTCGAGCCTACTTTCTGGTCGTTGCCCACGTTCGCGCCAAACGGCGGATTGGTCAGCACGAGGTCGAAGCGGCCAGGGAAAATGCCGTTCACGTCCACAAAGCCGTCGTGATAGTGGATGCCGCCGTGCCCATCGCCGTGCATAATCATATTCATCTTCGAGGTGCGGGCGGCGCGCGGTTCGGCGTCCGTGCCAAAGATGCAATCGTGCGCCAGGCGGTAGAGGCGCGTCCCGGCGGTCTGCACTTCCAACTGCTGGTTCAGTTCCGCAAAGGCGGCGTTGATCGCGGCGATTTCCTGCTCTTCCGGCAGCCCTTGCGCCTCAATCGCCGCGCGGCGCTGCTCTTTTTGTTGTTGGATGTCGCGCTCGATTTTATTGCGCACGTACTCGAAGAAGCGGATGAGAAAGCCACCGGAGCCGGCGGCAGGGTCGCACATTACGTCGCCTTCCTGCGGGTCGAGTAACTCCACGGCAAAATCCACAATTGGGCGCGGCGTGAAAAACTGCCCCAACTCGCCCCGGAACGTCTGCCCCAGGAATTTCTCGAAGGCGATGCCCTTGATGTCGTCGGAAGTCGTGGAGAGATTGAAGCGTTCCAGCAGCTTCACAATGCGGCGGAAGGTGGACTCGGAGACTTCGAGACGGTCATTAGCAGCAAACAAGTCGTCGGTACGGTAATGCTTACGGGTCGAATCGAACAGCCCTTCCATCACCGTCGCATCGCTCGGCAGGCGCGTCGCGGCGCGCTGGTCAATGTACTCAGTGGTGAACTTACCCCAATCGCCGGTGCGCTCGATGTACATCTTGATGAACAAGATTTTGGAAATCTCGTCGAAGGCGCGGCCCGGCTCCATCTTGTGAACGTCGCGCAGAATGCAGTGACAATCAAACAACAAGCGGCGGAACTCCTCGCGGCTGAAAGCGCGCGTGGCTCCTTTGATCGCGGCGATCTTCTTCGCGTCGCCCCAATCGTCGGCGTGCGGGATGTCTTCGATGTCCACCCATTCGCCGGGCAATCCCGGCACCAGCTTGAAAAAGCGCGTCTGCTTGGTGTTGTGCGTGACGAACAACTCGCACCCCACTGCGCGGGTATAGGATTCGCCCTGCCAATAGTCGCTTTCAATAATGGTCACATTGTCACTCTTGCACTCCACCACGATCACCGGCGTCTTTTTAGCCTGCTTATCCGCTGCGCTCTGCCAAATCACAATATCAGCACGGGGAGAGCGGCGGCCATGCTGTGTTTTGCACTCCTGCGCCATCTGCGCAAAACTGTAGCCGTAATAATGGTGCAAAAGCTGGACATACTGCTGCCGCACCGTCTCTTCCGGCGTAGCAACGCGATAGTCGCCGCGCAACTCGCAAAAGACTTGTGTTTTGTCAGCATTGAATTTGAGTGGGTAAACCTGAGTCGTCATAAATCTCCTTAGTGAAAACAAGACGATGCTGTTTGATCCCCGATATTCGGATCATCCAACACATCATTGTGTTTTACATCGCGTCCAGTATACGGTGAATTTGGGGAATGGACAAGGTACGAATTGCGTTTTGGAGATGCCTACAGGTTCGGTGAGACCCGATCCCAGATCGTGCCTCCCGTACCTCAAGATGGGCGCTCACACCTGCTTCAAGACTTTCTCCACCCTGCGTTGCTGCGCCCCTGATAACTCATCCACCCGCCGGGTCAGGACGTCTTTGAAGGCGGCTGCGTTCTCCGCATTCACCGCGCAAAGGATGCTTTCCGCATACTGCGGCACGCTTTGGGGACGGCAGCTTTCCAATTGCGCTAACAAGTACGGGAATAGTTCCTGGCGGTATGCATCCGCTGCAGCGGCGACTTTAGCCAGCGTCTTGATGCCGTTATCCTGGGTGATGACCGATCCCTTTTCCATCGCCTGGACAATCATCGCCCGGTTCTCGAAAATCTCGCGCGGCTTCCGGTCTGCGATCAGACTCAGGCAGATCATCGCCTGCCACACGCGGCGGTTTCGCTTGCTCGATAACAACTTCAGGAAATCGGACACATAGGCTTCGATCAGCTCGGGCGCGTTGCGTCCGATTTCTTCCATGACCGCATCACAGTCGCTCTGGATTTTCGTGTCCTTGTGCCAAAGGTTTTCCGCGATTTCCCGGATGCCCGCGACGTCGCGCGTCCGCGCAAGCTCCCGGCCCAGTTCTTTGTTCAGTTCTTCGTCGCTTCGACCTTGCCGCGAGGCCAACTTGGCTAAAACAGACATCGGATTTCCTCCTGTAGTTCAGCGTCACAGATCCTCTTTAGCTTTCCTGCCAAACCTTCTTCCCTTCCTACAGCCAGAGTGCGTCAAGTTCACAGGTAGCGCAATCCGGTCTTAGGGTCACTTCACCATCCGGTACACTGCCGGGAACGCCAGGTACACTCCGAAAACACGAGGTACACTTCCGAAAACATCAGGTACACTCCCGAAAACATCAGGTACACTTCCAGGTACACCTTCAGGTACAGTGGGAACACCCTCAATCACATCTAAAGGAGCACACTATGGCAAGCGCAACGATCCTCACATTTTCTCTTTCCATATCGCCAACACCCCGCCGAATTGCTCCGGGTTCCCCTCCACCAGCGGGCGAACCACAAACCGCCGCAGGATGCCGATCCAGAGAAGCATCGGCGAGGGGAGACGACGCGGCGGATGGGCGATTCGGGCAACCAGCAGCCGTCCGAGCCGGCGCGCGCGTTCGGGCAATCGCGGATCGTCGTCCGCCGACAGAGCGCCGTATCCCCTGGCTACCGTGGTGGTCTTCGCCCCGATGATGCCGACGCGCTGCCCGAAGAAATCCGCCAGGTGTTTCGCCACACCGGACGTCGGTGCGACGCCGCTCGTCGCTACCCCCACCGTCCACGCGCCCTCGAAGGTCCGGGTGTACAGGTTCAACAGCGTCAGGCGATCCAGCAACGTTTTCAACTGCGCTGGAGGTTCACCCTCGTATGTGGGCGATCCAACTACGATGCCATCCGCATTCAGCAGCCGTTCCCGAATAGCGGGGACGTCATCGGCAATGGGACAGGTTCCCGTCCGTAGACAGGTGAAACATCCCTGGCAGTATTCGATGTGGAAATCGGTGACGTGCAGCCACTCCGTACTGGCCCCGGCCTCTGCGCAGCCGTCCAGCACCCACTGCATCAGCGTGGCCGTATTCCCCTTCCGGTGCGGACTCCCGTTCAGGGCGGCGATGTGCATGATTCCCCCTATTTATCGGCGATTACGTTGCCAATAACGTTACCCTCTGTGTCCGTCTCCAACAACCCTTTGGTCGTATCCAACAGCACAAGCTCGTTGCCCCACGGATCGCGCACGACCACGCAGCGCCCGATCTGAATGTCGAACGGCGAGACGACCACGTTACCCCCGGCCTCCACGATCTGCATGGCGGCATCGTCGGCGCTCGCCACCTTCAAGTCGATCTCCGGCGCGCGCGGCTCCGTGTGAAGCACGATCTCCGTCTCGTCGTCGGGCAGCCGGAGACCCACCGCCTCCGGCGTCCGCCAAATCAGTTCGAGTCCCAGTTGATCGCAGTAAAACGCCAACCCGGCTTCGAGACTTGTCACCGAAAGCCGCACGCAATCGACCATGTGAAACAACGGCTCAATCATACGCTAAGCTCCTCAACCTTCAAACGTCCCCCGCAGCCATTCACAGCACAACGCCGCCCACGTCGCGACGTGCGCGTCCTCCAGAGCCAACCCCATACCGTGCCGCCCGTGGGGATAGACGTGCAGCTCAAACGGGACGCCGTGCTTGTGCAGCGCCGCCGCAAAGAGCAGGCTGTTTTCGACGGGGACGCTGCCATCTTCGGCGGTGTGCCAGAGGAACGTGGGCGGCGTCTCCGGCGTCACCTGCAATTCCAGCGACATCGTCCGCAGCGGCTCCGACGCGGCGTCCGGCCCCAGCAGCGTCTCGAAGCAGCCGCGATGAGCGAATTCGCCGGATGTGATGACCGGGTAGGCCAGGATGAGCGCGTCGGGGCGCGCGCTGACTGCGTCAAGGTCGTCGCCCACATTGAGCGCATCCATCCTGTAGTGGACGCCCAAACTGGCGGCGAGATGCCCGCCCGCCGAGAAGCCACACACGGCGATGCGCGCCGGGTCCACGCGCCACTCGTCGGCGTGGGCGCGGATGAGGCGCAGCGCCCGCGAGGCGTCGAGCAGTGGCGCGGGATGCCGGTGCGGCGCCACGCGATAGTGGACGATGAAGGCGTGAAAGCCGCAAGCGTTGAAGCGCCGGGCAATCGGCTCTGCCTCGTGCGGCGCGCGGTGATTGTACCCGCCTCCAGGACAAACGAGCACCGCGCCACGCACGTCAGCGGTATCCGCCGGATACCGTTCCAGCCACGGGCGAAAACCGTCATCCGGCGACGAGCACGGCGGTTCGCCGGGCCAGAGCCATAGACTGTTCGCAGAACGTGTTTCTGCCATTATGCCTCCCAAAAAGCCTGAAATCTTACCGTGAAGTTTTGAGAAAAAATCACCTCTTACTGCTTCGCATTACAAGCGGCAGCCATACCCTGCTGTTAATCAAAAATGCCCTGACAGCAACCCGATATGTCTCCCTTTGCTGATATGACAAATAAACCTCGACTGTTGCTTCCGTACGCATAGAGTCTATGAACAGGGTAGAGCCACCTGGGTCCGCGGTAAACACCAATGTTGTTGGCAAAGTCCCGGTCAGTGGCGTGATCGTCAGCCAGTCGGCTTCCTCGGCGACAGTATAACGAAGTGGCGTGTCAGCTTCTAAAAAGAGTGGCATGTAAGCACTTGTCGGACCCAAATCATCTGGATCGATGCCAATCAGAAATTGGTTTGGCACTTGAGGGATGTCAGGCCAGTAATACTTATAAACACCAAACGTTGGCGTTGTAGCAAATATCGAGAGACGTGAGTCATCGTAAGCCGCCGCAATGAAAAGCTTTTTGCCGTATATGCCTACGTCGTAGCCTATAGTTCCCTCTAACGGGAAACAAGTTTGCCCTGCATCTTCAGAAAGGAAAGGAATCCCTCTATCGCCGCCCATGATGATTGTTTGATCATGGGAATAGTTTGGAGAAACAACGACCGCATTTGTATATCCGCCTAACCCGAATCCGTCACAGGAAATGGCAGTCCACGTTTGCCCCCGATCTTCAGAGCGAAAAACGCCGCCGCTGGAGATCCCATTCAGACCAACAAAAAGTGTTCCATCAACGGAAAAGTTCGGAGATAGTGTGACACGAAAATCTGGTGAGAAGCTTGGGTCGGTAAGATTTGTCCACGTGCTTCCACCATCATCACTCCGGAAGATACCATCGTTGTACGAGGTAAAAAACATGGTAGGATCGGAAGGGTATTGTGGTGATATATCGAAGTCGGTGACAGCATCGGCCAGCGCTCCCGTTATAAGTTGCCAGGTTTGGCCATTATTACTAGAACGATATATACCACATCCTTGACTGTAAATGCCGATAAAAATGGTGTTGTCGTTCGAATAATCAGGAGAAATTCGGAGGAATGAGGAGCCTGATACTGAACAATTCGGTATGCTCATCGACATCCAGTTTTGTCCGCCTGTAGTAGATTTATAGATCGTATTATCGATTAATGCGAATAGAGTTTGATCTTCACTGTAGTCAGGAGATATAGCCATGTTTTTCAAAGTACCTTGTCCAGGCAATGGTATCTGATACCGATGCACACCACCATCAACTGATTTAAGCAACCACGACGATGAATGGACAAAAAGTGTATGGTCGATATCGAACTGTGGGGATACTGTGAGCTTACCCCCATTTGTTAGACCACAAATGGGTTAGAATAAGTTGAAACGGGGACGCTGTCATCTTGCTCCTTAGCCCCGTAATGGACCTTAACAGGCGTTGCATAGTGCAGACTCTGGTGCGGT